>Ga0207674_10002370_pt1 | contig 23818 bp, 22 predicted proteins | sample KBSCornC72_FD_184303 | JGI IMG/M metagenome (GOLD analysis project Ga0207674, IMG submission 184303) | Corn rhizosphere microbial communities from Kellogg Biological Station, Michigan, USA - KBS Corn C7-2 (SPAdes) (version 2) | ecosystem: Host-associated > Plants > Roots > Rhizosphere > Soil ...
AGGAGATCACAGCCGTGCCGATCCTGTTCATCCCGAACGATCCGGAAGCAAAAAAATCGCCGCCACCACGCAAGATCGCGCCGGCGGCGGCGCGCAAGAAGGGCAAGACCGCCTTCGACTTCGGCGCGCTGCCGCCGCTCAAAGTGTGGCCGCCGGACAGCGCGGAGTTCCTGGTCTGGCAGTGCCGCGAGGCGGTCATGCGCGCGCTTCTCATGTGGGAAAAGATCGCCGGACCGCTCAAGCATTGGCAGGGGAGCACGCAACGGAAGAAGTTGAAGGTCAACATCGACGAGGGTTCGGATCTCAACGCTTATTACGACCGGGACTCACTCGGCTACTACCATTTCCGCAGCAAGACGACCAAGCTGCTGCGGCGATTCGCCGCGAGCACCGACGTCGTCTCGCACGAGTGCGGGCACGCGCTGCTCGACGCGGTCCGGCCCGAGCTCTGGGACAGCAACTTTCCGGAGCCCAATGCATTTCACGAGGCGTTCGGCGACTGCGTCGCGCTGCTGACGGCGCTGGCCGACCTCGAAACGCGCAAGGCCCTGCTCAAGCAGGCGCCGAAGCTCGCCGGCGCCAACTTCGTCGAGACGCTGATCGAATCGCTGGCGAACGGGCTGCGCGATTTCGACGCCACGCATAACGGCGCCAAGGCCCGGCACGCCCGGAACACCTACCAGTGGGTCATCCCCAGCACGCTGCCCGACGACGGCGGGCCGGGCGTGCTGATCAACGAGATCCACAGTTTCGGCCAGGTGTTCGTCGGCTGCTTTTACGACGTCATTCGCAACATCTTTGCAGCGTCGCCGAAGAAGGACGCGAAAGCGCTGGCGGACGCTGCGCACAAAGCCGGCAAGCTGTTGGTGCGCGCGGCGGTCAAGGCGCAGCACACGCCGCGTTTCTACCAGGCGGTGGGGCGCGCGATGTCGCTCGAGGACGAGCACCTCCACGCCGGCAGACATCGCGACGCCATCCGCGATGCCTTCCACAAGCATGGGATTCTGCTCGGCAGCGACGCCGTTCTCGCGCCGCGATCGGCACTGCGCGGCAAGCCGGCGGCGAGGAGGGGCAAGGCGGCGGCACCAGTGGCGAAGGCGACGCTGGACGACCTTAAGGCACGGCTCGGCGTTCCGCCGCGGACCGCGCTGCGCGTGCGCTCGTTCGACCTGGGCGGTCAGCGCGTCGCCGAAGCGAGCCACCAGCGCGAAGTGTCGCTCAAGGGCTTGAGCCCGAAGCTGGCGAAAGTCGTCGCGCTGGGCGCCGAGCCGGCGCTGATCGGACATACCAATCGCCATGCTGCGGTGTTCGGCGCTTTGCCCGACAAGCAGGCGACCGAGGACGAGGTCCGGAACTTTGTCGCAAGCCTGGTGCGGCGCGGCGCGATCGCGTACGACGCGAGGTCGGCGGCGAAGCCCGGCCGGCACGGCGCCATCGCCAGCGCGCACGGCGTCGCGACGCACGCAGTGGTGCGCATCGATGGTCAGCTGGTATTGCGGCGACTGCGTTTTGCCTGCGGCTGCAGGCGACACGAACGCGGCTAAACGGCGGAGAACCGTTTGCGCTTGACCCGCTTGGCTCCGGAGGAGGCGATCGTCAGCCGGTGCGTGGCTCCCGCCGGCAGCGGCCCCTTGCCCGCCACGGCCTGTCCATGCTTCTCCAGGCTGCGGATGAACGCCGCTTCTTCTTCCTGCGGCGTCGGATGGGCAAGCCTGACGGCCTTGCGCTGACGCGATGTCATTCGACTAGGATACGCCCGCGGCGCGCGGATTCCAACGCACGGACGTTCGGTTCGTTTCAGAATCCCACGCGCGCCTTGCGTCCGCAGAGCTTTTTCGCATCGATGTCTTCGGGCACGAGGTAATCGCGATTGGCGAGCCGGGCCGTGCCGAACGCGTCGAGCAGCAGCTTGCGCATGTCCCGCGCCGGCACCGCGGCCAGCCGCTCGAGCACCGACTCGGTCGGCTCGGGCGGGAACGGCCAGCGATGCGCGTCGAGGATCTCGTGATACACCGCCAGCGCGATCGTGCGCGCGCCCGCCGCATCGGGCCGTTCGATGGCGTAGACGTTCATCCGGTTGAGGATCGGCTCCGGGATCATCGATTCGTCGTTCGCGGTGGCGATCCAGAGGATGTGCGAGGCATCCATGTCGACGTCGATGAACTCGTCCTTGAAATGCGCGGCGGTGTCGCGCTCGAGCAGCGTGTACAGCGCGCCCATCGGGTCGTAGCGCGAGTCGCCGCCGGCCTTGTCGATCTCGTCGAGCACGACGACCGGATTGGCGAATTCGCCGTCGATCAAGGTGTGCGCGACCTTGCCTGGCCGCGCGTTGTTCCATTGCGCCGACGCGCCGGTGAGGATCCATCCGGCGGTCAGCGAGCTCATCGAGACGAACTCGAACCCGGTGCCCAGCGCCTGCGCGAGTTTTTTCGCAAAATAGGTCTTGCCGAGGCCGGGTTCGCCCAGCAGCAGGAGCGGGGTGAACTGCACCGCCTCGTTGCCGGCGATCGCCAGCGCCAGGTACTTGCGCAGATCGTCGACGACGCTGGCGAAATTCGGCGATGTCTCGTGCAATTCGTCGACTGCCGCCGCCGTCGACGGCTTGATGATGTACCGCGAACCGCCGAGCTCGCGCATGCGGTCGTACCAGCTCTTCAGTCCTTCGTTGCGCCGGGCTGCGCCGTCCTCGGCCGCCCGGTCGACTTCGGCGACCGAGTAGATCGACTGCAGGTCTGCAAGCGCAATGACGGAATCCATGCGGCTTATCTACCTCCGTGAACGGACACATGCACTAACCGTGCCACTGGATAAGGGCTCTGCACGATTCTTACCGCATCCTCCACCGACTCTGCTCGGTTCCGGGGACTCTACTCTCAAGCGGGCACCGGGATCAACAAATTGATATTGCGAAGCAATCCGCGCCGGCCGGCGACAGTCAGGCGCGGGATCGCGCCAGGCCCCGCCGACCGCATGCGGGCCCCGCCCGCCGAGCAGCCGGACGCAACTCATTTGCGCTTTTGATACGTGCCGAGCAGAACGGCCTGGGCGAGCACGTGTCCCTGCATCGCTTTTTCCACCGCCGCCTTGTCCGCGCGCTGCAGGTCGGGCAGGACCGTGTCGAGCGCGTAGAGTTTGTGGAAGTAGCGATGGCGGCCGATCGGCGGACACGGGCCGCCGTACCCGGTGCGCTTCCAGTCGTTGATCCCTTCGCGCGTGCCGGCCGGCAGGGCCGACGGCGCGACCGCTTCCGGGAGCCCGCGAGCCGCGGGAGGAATGGCGTAGAGCACCCAGTGCACCCAGGTCATCTTGGGAGCGGCCGGATCGGGGGCGTCCGGATCGTCGACGATCAAAGCCAGGCTCTTCGTCCCTGGCGGCACGCCGTCCCAGGCGAGCGGCGGCGAAATGTCCTTGCCCTCGCAGGTGTAGAGAGATGGTATTTCGGCGTTGTGCGCGAAAGCGGTCGAGCTGATCGTGAGGCTCATCGGTGTCTCCTCTCTGGAGATCTGATCGTACCGCCACCGCCGGAGTTCACTGTCGCCGATGCCCACGTGCGCTACAAACTGCCCACCGGCGCGCTTTCTTACAATCGGTCGGCCATGCCGGCGCGATCGAATACTAAGCTGCTGATTCGCAAGCCGTGGCTCGGACGTTGCTAATTCCAGCGCAGCAGTCCGGGCAGTATGCCGCATCGGTGGCGAAGGACCCGGGCCGGGTGGGGGAGAGCGAAATCAAAGCACACATGGATCCGGTCGCACCTGGGGCAAGGGGGCAGTTGCGGCCGACGATATACCCGGGCGGAGACCACTACCTCGGCGTGGAAGATCAGCGCGCGTTCGCCACGGCGGTCGCGCGTCAGGGCTATTGGCCGGACGAGTTTCTGCTCGACGTCAAGCGTCTGCCGGGCAAGCGACCGGCACACGCGCCAGCGGCAACGCTGTCGATCACCGTCTGGCATCTGCCGACCGGGCGCGGCGCGACCTATCTCGGCGGTCCGGGCAGGGTCTGGGTCGCCGAGTTTCTGGTCGATCTGCTGGGCGGGACGTTCGGCTAGTTCGTCTTCGATCGCGCTGCCAGCGCCACCGCCGGCTACAACGGCGGCCTCACTCCATCCTTGCTCACCTGGATGCGCGCGGCGCTCAGGTTCTGGTCGTTCGCTCCCTGGGCGACGGTAAACACATATTCGCCGACGACAAGATCGCTTCGGCTGCCGGGAACTGCGCGCGCAAGCGCCGCATTTTCCGGGACGGCGATTTTCTGCGTCGTCCCCTGGAATTGCAACGTGAGCTCGCGGGTACCGGTGGCCGCGACCATCGCCGCGACGATCGCATTGGTCATCGTCGATCCCGGCTGAAGATCCCAGGGACCCTGTCCCTCGGGAACGCCAGGCGGCAGGTAGTGGACTTCGACGGCGACCGGCGTTCCGTCCGCACCGGGCATCGATGTCACGCCCAGCTTGTCGCCCGGCTTGATGTCCTCGAATCGAATCGCCTTGGCGACGGAAACGGCGACGTCGTCAGCCAGCGTGATCTTCAGATCGCGGCCATCGCGCGACTTGACCGACAGGACGTTGCCCTCGATGCCGGTGATCGTCCCGCGCACACGGACGCTGGTCTGCGCCTGTGCCACCGTCACGGCTAGCGCCAAGGTCAGCAAGGCTGGAAACCGGAGCAGGCCCATCGCGCTTTCTCCTGTTGGGGGGATTCCAGCCGCTCGGGCGAACGGCCGCCGCCGGCTAACAGCACGCGGCGACCGTTTGTTCCGTCTCGCGCGAGGTCACTGTTTCTGTGCGACGACGCGGCCCTGGGCATTGACAAAGACGTGATATCGATTGCCATCCTGGCACGATGCGATGTAGTCGTTGTCGCCCAGCGTCCTGACTTCGGTGACCTGCCCGCAGGGCAGGCCTTGCAGCGCGATCACCGCCGTCAGATCCTTCTTGACGGCCGCGTCGTCGGCGGCCGCGGCGCTCGCGGCGATCGCTGCAGCGACGGCCAGCGTCGCCAGACTTGCTCGGGTCTTCATCGTTTGCCTTAGCCTCCATCCAGCGATGCGAATTTTGTGCGGTCGGAAAGAATGCCCCAGATCGCCTCGCGCGACGCGACGATCGCCGCCGCCAGCGTCGGATCGCTATCCTGCAGCAGCGCGAGCAGCTTGAGCACCAAAAGATCGAACGGCCGCCGGAGCTCGGCCAGCGTCGTCTTGAGCTTGCCCTGGTAGAACGCGCGGAACTGGCTCAGCAAATCGTCGACCTGGTTCTTCAGCGAGAGTTTGGTCATCACGCCGATCGCCTTGGTCGCCTTGAGCTCGTTTTCCAGAGCCTTGAGATCCAGCGGGGGCGCCGTCGCTTTCGCGACCGGCGCCGCCTTGGCGGCTGGCGCCGCAGGCGCAACGGGCGCCTTGGCTTGCGGTGCGGCGGACTGGGCGGCAGGCTTGGCCGGCGCCTGGTCGGCGGCGGACGGGACCGCGGCTGGCGCCGCCGGACGAGCCGTGGCGGCACTCGCCGGTGCCGGCGCGGTCGGGTTGACGCGTGCCGCATCCGAGGCGGCGGGCACGGTCGGCGCAACGGCGACGGCGGCGGGCGCTGCTGATGGCTTCACTCCCGCACATCCGGCGGCCAGCAGCGCGCCGAGCAGCGCGGCGACGATCGCACGCTGGCTGGCTGAACAATTCATCAGCGGATCAGCCGAGCGGCCGCACACCGATCCAGCGCTCGTGCAAATAGAAGGCAAATATCGCCCAGCCGGCGAGACCGATCGCGATGGCGATCGCGTCGCGGCCCGCCGTCCCCGGGGGATACACCGTTCCTGCAAGCCGATCCCGGCGCCGCGACGCGGCGAAATCGACGATCGCCCAGACGAGAAAGCTGCCGAACAGCACGACGTCGGCCAGCGTGCCGTTGGCGATGAGATGTCCGAACGCCCACGATTTGACGCCCAGGATCATCGGGTGATGGAGCGCGCTCTTGATGCGCGTGCCGCGCACATAGGCGGCCGCGACCAGGACGAATGCGACCAGTACGAACAGCGCCGCGAGGTAGTGCGTCCATGACGGCGGCTGCCAGAGCACGGTCGTGGCGCTCCGCGCCCGTCCGTAACCCCAGATCAGCAGCACGAATCCCGCGATCGAAACCAGTGAGTACAGGCCCTTCCAGGGGCCTTCGCCAATGCGGGCGATCTGGGCGCTGCGCCAGGAATCGGCGAATATGCGCAACGAATGCGGTCCGAGAAACACGATCAGACCGAGAATCAGTAGGCTCATCGCTTGCATGCCTTGGCTTGGATTACCATCGAGGCGCAACACGCTGATTATCCATCGTCGACCTGGGGTTGTCGCGGGTCGGACCGCGACCGTCGCCGGCTGCCGGTTTCCCGCTCGCGCCGGCCGAACGGGGCGCGCGAAACGCCACGGGCCGGAACGCGGGCGCCGGTCTCGTCATCTAATGTGCAAGGACCCATGGCGACAATGAAAACCAACAGCCTTCCTGCCGCCGCCGATGCGCCGGACGACGTCGAGCTCGCCCGCCGTGTCGGCTGCCGCGACGAGCCTGCGTTCGAGCTGCTGATGCGTCGTCACAACCAGATGCTGTACCGCATCGCCCGGGCTATCCTGCGCGACGACGCCGAAGCCGAAGATGCGGTTCAGGAAGCGTATTTCGCGGCGTTTCGCAACATCGCGGCTTTTCGCGGCGGCTCGCGCCTGTCGACCTGGCTCGCCCGCATCGTCATCAACGAATCTTATGGGCGTTTGCGCAAGCGCAAGCGTGCCGGCGTCGTCCTGCCGTTCGCTTCCCAGTCCGACGCGTGGAGTGCCGGCGAGCGCGACGCCGAGGAGGGCGCCATGACCGAAGCCAGTTCCGAACAGCCCGATGCCGCCGCGAGCCGCGGCGAAGTGCGCCGGCTGCTGGAACGCAATATCGACGCGCTGCCGGACCAGTTCCGGACGGCGTTCATCTTGCGCGAAGTCGAGGAGATGTCGGTCGACGAAGCTGCCGCCTGCCTCGGCGTGCCCGCAGCGACGGTGCGCAGCAGGACGTTTCGCGCGCGGGCGCTGCTGCGCGAAGCGATGGCGCGCGAGGTCGAAGTCGCGACCGTGCAAGCCTTCGGATTCGCCGGCGAGCGCTGCGACCGCATCGTCGCCGGGGTGCTCGCACGCTGGCGCGAGGAGGGCTGATATTCGCCCGGTGCATCCGGCCGGGTCCGCCGTACGTATATGCCCACGCAGGGCAGTGAAAGCCATTCTCTAGGAGATAGCAATGAAGAACATCGGTATCGTACTTGCAAGCGCTCTATTCCTCGCCGCGGGCAGTGTCGCCGCCCAGGCTCCGAACGACGCGCAGATCGCGCACATCGTCGTCACCGCCAACCAGGTCGACATCGACGCGGGGAAGCTCGCGGAGAAGATGGGCAGCACCAAGGCGGTCAGGGACTTCGGCAAGCAGATGGTCACCGACCATAGCGGCGTCAACAAGCAGGCGGTCGCGCTGGTCACCAAGCTCAAGGTCACGCCGGAAGACAACCCGACCAGCCAGGCCCTGAAGTCCGGCGGCGAGGAGAACGTGAAGAACCTGAAGACGCTGAAGGGCAAGGCGTTCGACAAGGCGTACATCGATCACGAAGTCGCCTACCACCAACAGGTGCTGGACGCTGTCGACAAGACGCTGCTGCCGAGCGCCAAGAACGAGGAGCTGAAGGCGCTGATCACCAAGGTCCGGCCGGCGTTCGTCGCGCACCTCGAGCACGCCAAGATGCTGCAGTCGAAGATGTGAGTACCCGCGCGCAACGGCTCGCGCTCGCGCTGATTTGCGCGGGCGCGTTGCTGCCGGGCAGCGGGTACGCTGCGGGAACCGCCGCCGGCGGAACCGCCGGCAAGCCGGCAATCCATCACGTTGTCATCGAGGGCCTGAAGAACGAGCCCGAGACGCTGACGGTCAAGCGCGGCGACACGGTCATCTGGACCAACAAGGATCCGTTTCCACATACGGTTACGGCGCCGGGCAAGTTCGACTCGCACGACATCCCGGCGGGCGGGTCGTGGAAATACGTTGCGCGGGTTGCCGGCGATTATCCCTACATCTGCACGCTGCATTCGAACATGAAAGGCATGTTGCGCGTCGAGTAGGCGTAGGCCGGGCGACGCGTCTCAGCCGGCGCGTGCGTCTACCTGGCTCACGCGCATTCCTGCCGGCACGAGCCATCGCTCCCCGAGGCGAAACGCCCCTTCGATCAGCAGCGCCAGCGCTGCCGCCGGAATCGCGCCGGCGAGCAGCATCGCGTGGTCGTTCAGGGCCAGTCCGGTGACGATACGCTCGCCATAGCCGCCGGCGCCGATGAAGGCGGCGATCGTCGCCGTCCCGACGTTGATGACCGCCGAGGTCTTGATGCCGGCGAGTATCGTCGGCGCGCCGAGCGGCAGTTCGATGTAGCGCAGGATCGTTCCGTTTTCCAGCCCCAACGACTGTGCCGCCTGTTTCACTCCTCGCCCGATCTGGATCATCGCGGCGTGCGTATTGCGCACGATCGGAAGCAGCGCGTACAGCGCGAGCGCGATGAATGCCGGAATCGCGCCGATGCGTCCGGTGATCGGGATCAGGAACGCCAGCAGCGCCAGCGCGGGGATCGTTTGCACGACGCCCGTCATTCCCAGGATCAGGCCTTCGCTGGCGGGCTGCCGCGCGGCGAGGATGCCGAGCGGGATGCCGAGCGCGATGCTCGCCGCGAGCGAGGCGAACACGAGCAGCAGATGCTCGAGCGTCAGCCGCGCGAAATCCGGTCCGAAAAGCTTCTGCCAGAATCCGCCGGCCGGCGCCGGTTGCGCGCCGCCGGCCGGCATCGCGGCTCGCGCAAGCGAAGTCGGCGGCGCCGCGCCGGCGGGGGCTCTTTGCGCGAGGAACTCGCGCGCTACGGCGACGAAGCTTTTGCCCTCGAGCTCGGCTTCGGCATTCATGCGCCGCATCGAGGCGTCGTCGATCCGGCCTTCGAGACTCTTGAATGCGGTCCAGGTCCGCGGCAGGCGCTGCGGCAGGTCGGCGCGGAAGAGCAGCACTGCGTCGTAGCGCGGGAAATAATTGCGATCGTCGGCGAGTACGGTGAGACCATACCTGTCGATCTTGGCGTCGGTCGAATAGATGTCGATCGCATCGACCTGGTGCTGGGCGATCGCCTCGTAGGCGAGACCGTGGTCGAGCCCGCGCGGCGTTTCGTACGGCAGCTCGTAAGCGCGCTTCAGCCCCGGCCAGCCGTCCGCGCGTCCGATGAATTCCTGCGACAGTCCGAGCTTGAGCTCCGGATGCGACTTCAGATCGGATAGCTTGGCGATACCCTTGGCGCGGGCATCGTCGGCGCGCATCGCCAGCGCATAGGTGTTGTTGAACCCGAGCGGCACCGCGACGCCGAGTCCCATCGCCGCGAGCTTGGCGTTGAGCTCAGGCAGCGATGGCACCGCGTCGAGCTTCAGAATCTCCTTGGCGATCGTCCCGGTGTACTCGGGATAGACGTCGATGCTGCCCTGGGTCAGGGCGCCGAGCACGATCGCGGTATTGCCCAGGCCCTGCCGGTGCGCCGCCGATGCTTCGCCGGCCCCCTGCGCTGTCTGCGTGAGGATCTCGCCCAGGATGTACGATTCGGTGAAGCGCTTGGAGCCGACGTTGAGCGGCGCCTCCGCGGCCGCGCTGAGACCGAGCGCCGCAACGGCGGCGACGGCGAACGCGATGCGAAGCGCTTTGCCGGCCGCCTTGCGAGCGCCTGTCTGCGGCGCGGAGCGTTGCGAGGCACTCATCGGCGGAAGTATCCACCGTCGGGCCCCGCGTTGTCTCCCCCTGGGCGGTTCCTTCCGCCGCCTCGCTGCCGGTTCGGGCGCGGCCCGACGCGGCATCCCGTGCTCGCCCGCGCCGCCAGCCGCGATACTATCTGCTCGAATACGTTGGGTCGCGGCGAGTCGCGTCGCGTCCTCCCAGGAGCAGGCATGACAGAAATGCCGTCACCGGTGAAGCACGTCGTTCTGGTCATATTCGACACGCTGCGGCGCGACGCCGTCAGTTGCTACGGCGATCCGCCCGACTGGGCGAACATCGCCACGCCTCACCTCGATGCATTCGCGCGCGAGTCGGTGCGCTTCGACCGGGCGTACCCCGAAGCGCTGCCCACGCTTTGCGCGCGGCGCACGATCTACACGGGTTTGCGCACCTATCCCTTTCATAACGGCGACTTCCGCCACATCAAGGGAGACTTCGTCGGCATCGCGCCGGGCTGGGGGCCGATTCCCGAGGACCAGGCCACGCTGGCGGAAATGTACGAAGCGAGCGGTTTTCGGACCGGCCTTATTTCGGATCTCTACCACGAGTTCAAGCCGTCGAAGAATTTCTGGCGTGGCTTTCATCAATGGACGTTCATTCGCGGCCAGGAGGCCGATGCCGCGCGCAGCGGGCCGTTTCCGACGCAGGAAGAGATCGACTTCTGGGTGCCGCGCGAACTGCAGGAGCTTCGCGGCAAGGCGACCGGGCTCGAGCAGCCCGGCTACGGTGCGCACTGGTTCTCCAGCCGCATACTGCTCAACATGCGCGATCGCGTGCGCGAAGAGCAGTGGTTCAATGCGCAGGTCATGCAGGAATCGGCCCGCTGGATCGAGCAGAACCTCGATGCCAAGCGCCTCTTTCTCACCGTCGAGTCGTTCGATCCACATGAACCGTGGTTCGTGCCGGCGCACTACCGCAATCGCCATGACGACGGCAACGGCAGGGAGCAGGTCATTTCGCCGTACGCGGAAATGCCCGGCCTCGCACCGGAGCTCGTGAAGCGCACCCGCGCCAACTATGCCGGTCTGGTCGAGATGTGCGACCGCTGGTTCGGGCACCTGATCGAGTCGCTCCGCGCCACCGGGGTTCTCGACCAGGCCTTGGTCATCGTCACCTCGGACCACGGGCACAGCCTGTGGGAGCGGCGCGGGTACATCGGCAAGCGCGGCTATCCGTCGGACCCCGAAAGCTACGAGCTGCCGATGCTAATGCGCCATCCGGCAATGCTCGGCGCCGGCACCGTCTGCCACGCCTTCGTGCAGCATCACGACATTTCCGCGACGATGCTCGAAGCCGCCGGCGTCGAGCCTCCGGCAAGGATCGACGGCAAATCGTTCTGGAATACCGCGTTTGCCGGCGGCGCGCCGATTCGCGATCATGTCACCATTGGCTGGGGCAGCGCGATGACCGTCATCGACGATCAGTGGTGGCTCAACTGCAAGGTCAACGGGCGTGGACCGTTCCTGTACGATTCGCCGCGGCCGCGGCCCGGCGCGCCTAACCTGGCGGAAAGTCATCCGGACGTCGTCAAACGCCTGTTCGAACTGGGCAAAGCCGACGCCGGCGGCAGCTTCCCCGATTATTTGCTCGAACAGGCCGAGAGCGCCGGCGATGCTCCCGGATGCAGCCCGTTCGCCGCGATCCGCTGATCACCGCTTTACAGCGTCACCATCGACTATTCGAGGAGGAGAGCATGAGCAAGGATTCGAACAGGACGATCGACCAGCCGGGTCGCCGGCGCGCGCTCAAGCAGGCGGCCGCCGTCGGCGCGACGCTCGTCGCCGGGCCGTATTTCACCGGCCGCGTGTTCGCCCAGGCGGCCGACCTCGCGCCGTACCAGCAGGCCAGGATCAACTGGCGCCAGGTCGAGGGCGAACAAATTACCGTCGCGGTGATTCCGGCCGGCTATTTCGACAATCTGATCACGATCGCGCCGCAGTTCGAGGCGCTGACCGGGATCAAGGTCCGCTTCGAGAAAGTGCCTCCGGGGCAGATCCGGCAAAAGGCGATGCTGGATCTCTCGTCGAAGACGGCGACTTACGCGACGCATGCGGCCGACCCGATGTACTACCCGTTGTACGTGTCGAACCAGTGGGTGGACCCGCTCGATCGCTATCTGAACGATGCTGCGCTGACCGATCCGGCGTGGTTCCAGTACGACGACATCCTCAAGGCGTGGCGCGACGCCGATACGATCGCGGGCAAACCGTACGGTATTCCCTACGACGGCGAAGTCACGGTCCAGGTGTATCGCAAGGACATCTACGACGCCAAGGGACTCAAGCCGGCCGACACGCTCGAGCAGTTCGTGCAGAACGCGAAAGCGGTGCACGATCCCGACAATCGCCTGTGGGGCGTCGCGCTGCGCGGCTTTTCCGGCGCCGGCCAGAACATGTACATCTACCCATCGATCCTGCGCGAATTCGGCGGATCATGGTTCGCCGGCAATGTCGTGCGCGTCAATTCCCCCGAAGCGGTGCGTGCGCTCGATTGGTATGTCGACCTCCTGTCGAAGTACGCCCCGCCGGCGGTGCGCAACTGGAACTGGCCCGACATCGCCGACGCGTTCTCGCAGGGAACGCTGGGCGCGTACATCGACGCGCATTCGTCCGCGGCGGTGCTCAACAATCCGGAGAAGTCGAAAGTGATCGGCAAGATAGGCTTTGCGCGCTGGCCCAAGGGGCCGAGCGGCAAGCGTGTCACCTCGATCTGGAACTGGGGCTTTCCGATCAATGCCGCGCAATCGGATCGCGCCAAGAAGGCCACCTGGCTGTTCATCTCCTGGGCCGCCGCCGCGGAAACCCAGGCGCGAACCTCATGGAAATTCGCCGGCGCGAACAAGCGCTCGGGAGTCAACCGCACCTCGCTGTGGAAGGCCCCGGACTTCGTGCAGACGATGCAGGCGCAAGGCACCAATTTCGTCCAGGCCGCGCTCGAGTCGCTCGAGCAGGATACCGACGTCGATTGGCGGCCGCGCGTGCCGCAATACCCGGCCATCGGCGACACGATGGGCACGGCGATCCAGTCGGCGCTGGTCGGTCAGGCGAAGGCGAAGGAAGCGCTGGACGTGGCGCAGGCCCGGATCGAACAGATTCTCAAGGCATGACCGCCACTCCCGCGAAGCATCGTCCCGACATCGAGGCGTGAGCAGGCCAGGCTTGCCGACGATAGCGCAGCGGGAGCGGCGCTTCGCGCTGATGCTGCTCGCGCCCGCGCTGGTCGTTCTTGTGCTGACGACGACGGCGCCGCTGCTCTACCTGTTGTGGATGAGCCTGCAGCGGGTCGACTTGTCGATGCCGGCGCTGTCGGGCTTTGCGGGTCTCGACAATTTCGCGCGCATGGCAGGCGATCCCCGATTCTGGGCTTCGCTCTGGCTGACGCTGATCTATACCGGCGCCACCGTGGTGATGCAGGTTTTCATCGGACTGCTGCTGGCGTTGCTGGTCATGCAGATTCCGCGCGGACAGGGCGCGCTTCGCGTCGCGGCCATTTTGCCCATCGTGCTGGCGCCGGTGGTCGTCGGCTTGTTCTGGCGCACGTTCGTGCTTGCGCCCGATTTCGGGATTGTCGATCTCGTCACCCGCTGGCTTGGTCTCGGCAGTCACAACTGGCTGGGCGATCCGCGCCTCGCGTTGATGTCGGTGATTGCCATTCACACCTGGCAATGGACGCCCTTCGCGTTCCTGGTGATCCTGGCAAGCCTCGCGGCGCTGCCGCCCGACATCTATGAGGCGGCGCGCATCGACCGTGCCAGCGCCTGGCAGCGTTTCTGGCGCATCACCCTGCCGCTGATCCGGCCTGCGATCGTCATCGTGCTGATCATGCGCACGATGATCGCGCTGTCGGCGTTCGCCGCGATCTTTGCGGCCACGGGCGGCGGCCCGGGGACCGCGACCGAAATCCTGAATCTCTACGCGTATCGCACGTCGTTCAGCGAACTCAACCTGGGCTATGGCGCCTCGCTCGCCGTGGTCCTCCTGGCGATAACGCTGCTGATTTCCTTCGCGATGTTTACGCTGCGCAAAGCCCGATGAAGCTGCGCAAAGCCTTCATCACGGCGGCGGCGGCCGTGATCCTCGTCGTCTGGTCCTTTCCGGTGCTCTGGGCGCTGCTGACCTCGTTCAAGACCGAACGCGACGTGCTGGCCTATCCGCCGAAGCTGATTTTCGCGCCGACGCTCGCCAACTACACCGACGTGCTGTTCGGGTCGGCGAGTCTGCTGCCGAACCTGTGGTCCAGCTTTATCGTGGCGAGCTTCGCGACGGCGCTGGCGATGCTGATCGCGGTCCCGGCGGCGTACGCTTTGGCCAGGCTCGAGTTTCCCGCCAAGCAGGGGACCGGCTTTTACGTGCTCGCGACGCAAATGCTCCCGCCGGTCGGGCTGATCATTCCCTATTATCTGGCGCTGCAGAAGCTCGCGGCGCTCGACACCTATTCCGGCCTCGTCGTCATCTACCTGACCTTTTCGCTGCCGTTCGCGATCTGGCTGATGGTGTCCTATTTCGAGGACGTTCCGCGCGAGATGGAGGAGGCGGCGCTGCTGGATCGCGCCGGCCGCCTGCGTGCCCTCTGGCACGTGATCCTGCCGCAGGTGCGCGGCGGCATCGCGGTGACGACCATTTTCGTGTTCCTGAATGCGTGGAACGAATTCCTGTTCGCGGTCGTGCTCGGTGGCAATCGCGTTCGCACGGTGACGGTCGCGATGTTCAATTTCATCTCGGTCGAACAGACGCTGTGGGCCAAGCTCGCCGCAGGCGCGGTGCTCGCGATGGCGCCGGTCATCCTCCTGGGGCTGCTGGCACAGCGTCACATCGTCAAGGGGCTCACCGTCGGCGCCGTCAAAGGCGGAGGACGGCGATGAGCGCGGCGGGGACCGTCAGGCTCGAAGGCATCGTCAAGCGACACGGAGCGCTGACGGTGCTGCACGGCATCGATCTCGCGATCGCCGCCGGCGAATTCTTCGCGCTGCTCGGTCCGTCCGGCTCGGGCAAGACGACGACGCTGCGCATCCTCGCAGGCCTCGAGCCGCACGATGCCGGCCGAGTCATCCAGGATGGCGTCGACGTCACCCACCGCGAGCCCGGAGAGCGGGATGTCGCGATGGTGTTTCAGAGCTATGCGCTGTATCCGCACATGAGCGTGTACGAGAACATCGCGTTCCCGTTGCGGATGGTCGGCACGCCTGGAACGGAGGTCGACTTCGGCGTGCGCGACGCGGCCGCGAAGGTGCGCATCGATCATCTGCTCGAGCGCAAACCCGGCCAGCTTTCCGGAGGCCAGCAACAACGGTGCGCGCTGGCGAGGGCGATCGTCCGCAAGCCCAAGCTGTTCCTGCTCGACGAGCCCTTGTCGAATCTCGACGCCAAGCTGCGGCTGGAGACCCGGGTCGAACTGCGCAAGCTCCAGCGCGCGCTCGGCGTCACGACCGTGTACGTCACGCACGATCAGGAAGAAGCGATGACGATCGCCGATCGCATCGCGGTGTTCATCGAAGGCCGCATCGTGCAAATCGGCACGCCGAACGACGTCTTCGAGCATCCGGCGTCGATCGTCGTGGCGGCGTTCATCGGCAGCCCGCCGATGAACCTGCTGCCGGGCACGATCCAGCGGGGAAGCGTGGTCGTGGGCGCCTTCGAGTCGGCGCTTGGGCGCGAGGGCATCGGCGACGGCCCGGTGACGGTGGGACTGCGCCCCGGAGCGCTTTCGTTCGCCGATCGGGGAATGCCGGGCCGGGTCGACCTGGTCGAGGACCTCGGCGACAGCAGTATCGTCAATGTCGAAGTCGGCCAGCAGCTGGTCAAGGTCCGGACGCAGCATCGCCCGGGAGTCCGCGAGGGCGAGGCAGTGCATTTGCACTTCGCTGCGGACGCACTCCATCTATTCGATCGCGCTTCCGGAGCGAGGCTGTAGGACGGGGATTCCGGCTCGATGTCAGCGCACTCGCCGACGGCACGATGCGCCTCGGCGATTGCCGCGTGCGTACGGATCCCAGGCGGCATCCGAATTGGCGATCGCCACGCGCCCGACACACCCGCGCGCGATCGCTATATCGCTCTCCGCTGCAAATGTAAAAATTGCAGACAGGCCGAGGACGGTCGCGGGCGAATGAAACGGAATTTCTCTTTGCGCTGCCGGTCAATCCAAACGGGTCGAAATACCGTACGATGGTTTCGGCGCAATCGACTGGACGAAGCCACGGCACGGAACGCGTGATGCAGATACCGAAAAAAGTCTGGGTCTTCGCCGCGCTCGCGGCCGTCATCGCGATTACGCTGGCGTTTTTCGATTGGAACTGGCTGCGCGGTCCGTTGGCGAGCTACCTTTCCGCCAAGGTCGGGCGGCCGGTCAGGATCGAGGGCAACTTGCATGTCGCCTTGTCGACCCGGCCGTTGCTGACCGCCGATTATGTGACGGTGGGCAACGCGCCGTGGGGAAGCGAACCGACGATGGCGAACGCACAGCGCGTCAACGTCCGCTTGAACCTGCGCTCGCTTCTGTGGGGGCCCCTCGTGCTGCACGAAGCCAGGCTGGTGCGGCCACGGCTGCTGCTCGAAAAGAGCTCGGACGGAAAGGAAAACTGGGAGGTCGGCGGCGCGGGCCCGCCAGCCCTGCCGCTGCCGGGCCGTCTGACGATTGACGATGGCGTCGTGCGCTACCGCGACCCGGGCGCGGGGACCGACGTCAGCGTCAACATCGCGTCGGCGGCGTCTTCAGCGAGCGGCGCCACGCCAGTGCATTTCTCCGGGTCCGGACGTCTGCGCAAAAGTGCGTTCACGATCGAAGGCAACGCCGAATCTCTGCTCGCGCTCGAGGATCGTCACCAACCGTATCGACTCGACGTCAAGGCGCGCGCGGGCGACACCAGCGCCCACTTCGATGGCACCGTCATCCCGGCCAGACTCGACAGCGTCGACGGGTTGCTGATGTTGCAGGGACGCGATCTGTCGGAGCTCTATCCGATCATCCCGGTGCCGTTTCCATGGACGCCTCCGTATCGGCTGAACGGCCGGCTCAAGCACGGCACCGCGCTGTGGTCGTTCGATCAATTCAGCGGCAAGGTCGGCGACAGCGACCTTGCCGGCAGATTCAACGTGGACAAGAGTGGAACAAGACTGCTGGTCGACGCCGATCTGGTATCGCAGTCGCTGAACTACAAGGATCTCGGCGGCCTGATCGGTCTTCCTCCCGCCACCCAGACGCCGAGCGCAAAAAGCGCCGCGCAGAAAAAGGAGACGGCCAAGCGCGCGCAAACCGGCCGCGCCCTGCCGACCAAACCCTATGATCCGGACCACCTGCGCGCGATCGACGCGAAAGTGCATCTGAAGGGCAAGCGGTTCATGACCTCGGAGCTGCCGCTCGACAATCTGAACGCGGTGCTCGACCTGCACGCAGGCGTGCTCACGCTGCAACCGCTCGATTTCGGCGTCGGCGGCGGACACGTCGTCTCCACCCTGGTGATGGACGCGCGCGAGCAAATCTTCAAGACCAAGGGCGAGGTTACCGTGCGCAATGTCGAGCTCAGCAAGGTCCTGCCCAAGCTCAAGCCGCCGCAGGGCAGCGCGGGCAAGGTCGGCGGCCAGGCGCACTTCATCGCGACCGGCAATTCGATCGCCGACATGCTGGCCACGAGCAACGGCGAGGCGGCGCTGATCAGCTGGGGCGGCGACGCCAGCGAGCTCTCGGTCGTGTTGACCAATCTGGACCTTGCGCGCGCCGCACAGCTGCTGCTGAAGGGCGATGAGAAAGCGGCGATCCGCTGCGTCGTGGCCGACTTCGTCGCCGACGACGGGCGCATGGTCGCCAAGACGCTCGTCATCGACACCGATGCCGAGAAAATCCTCGGCGCAGGCAGCATCGATTTTGCGAAGGAACGGTACGATCTGACGCTCAGCGCCCAGTCGAAACGCCCGAGCCTGCTGGCTTTGCGCGGACCGATCGTCGTCGAGGGCAGTTTCAGCGCGCCGCAGGTGCACCCGGCAGTGGGCCCGATCGCCGCGCGGGTCGCGAGCTCGCTCGCGCTCGGCGCGCTGAATCCGCTCGCCGCCTTGCTGCCGCTGATCGACCCCGGCGGCAGCAAGGACGCCGATTGCCGCGGCTTGATGCAAGAGGCCAAGGAGAGCGAGCAAGCGCGGAGCAACGTCCCAGCGCGCCGCACACCACCCGAGCTGTCGTCCAAGCGCTAACGGCGCTCGGACGGCCGGCATCGGCAGGCGCGGCGCTGGTTTTGCTCCGAGGCGTGCGCGGTTATCCGACCCCCTGGCGCATCCGCGCGCTGCGCCGCTGCAGCGCGCCGACGGCGATCATCAGCGCGAGCGAAATCGCTATCAGCATCGTCGCTGCCGCGGCGATCGTGAGGCTGATGTTGTCGTTGATGCCGGCGAACATCTGCCGCGGCAGCGTGCGCTGCGCGGGTCCCGCCATCAGCAGGACCACGACGACCTCGTCGAACGACGCCGCGAACGCGAAGACCGCGCCGGAGGCCACGCCCGGCAGGATCAGCGGCAGCATGACGCGGCGAAACGTCGCGAGCTGCGAAGCGCCGAGGCTTTCCGCCGCGCGCAGCAGCGTGCGGTCGAACGCGGAAAGCGTAGCCAGCACCGTGATCACCACGAACGGCACCCCCAGCGTCGCATGCGCGAGGATCAGGCCGAGGTAGCCGTCGGTGAGGCCGAGCGGCGCGAACGCGAAATAGACGCCGACGGCGATGATGACCACCGGGACGACCATCGGCGAGATCAGCATCGCCAGCACCAGCGCCTGCGCGGGGAAGCGCGCGCGCCAGATGCCGAGCGCCGCCATCGTCCCCAGAAAAGTGGCCAGCACCGTCGCCGATATGCCGATGATCAGGCTGTTCTTAAGCGACGACAGCCAGAACGATGAAGTGAAGAAGTCTTCGTACCAGCGCAGGCTCAGGCCCGGCAGCGGATAGTAGAAGAACGATCCCGACGAAAACGACAGCGGTACGATGGTCAGGATGGGCGCGACCAGGAACAGCAGCACCGCGCCGGTCAGCACGATCAGGCCGAGCCGGGTCGCGCGCTCGCCCGGGGTGGCGGTGGGATTGCGCATCTGCTTTAGCCCAGACGCATGCGCTCGACCCCGACCATGCGGTTGTATACCGCGTACAGCAGCAGCGTCGCGGTAAGCAGCATGATCGACAGCGCCGCAGCCATGCCCCAGTTGACGGTCTTGCTGGCGTAGAAGGCGATGAAGTAGCTGATCATCTGGTCTTCGGCGCCGCCGACCAGCGCCGGCGTGATGTAGTAGCCCAGCGCCTGGATGAACACCATCAGGCAGCCGGCGCCGATGCCCGCCAAGGTCTGCGGCACGAACACGCGCCGGAACGCGGTGAAAGGCTTGGCGCCGAGCGAGGATGCGGCACGCACGTACGACGGCGGAATGCCGCGCATGACGCTGTACAGCGGCAGGATCATGAACGGCAGCAGCACGTGCACCATCGCCACGTAGACGGCGAAGCGGTTGTAGATCATCTTCAGCGGCTCGTGCACCAGCCCGAGCGACATGAAGAGGCTGTTCAGCACGCCTTCCTTCTGCAGCAGCACCACCCAGGCGACGGTGCGCACCAGCAACGACGTCCAGAACGGCAGCAGAACCAGGAACAGCAATATCCCCGCGCGTCCCGGCGGCTGCGCGGCGATCACATAAGCGACCGGGTAGCCGAGAAGGAGGCAGATCAGCGTCACCATCGCCGCGATCCACAATGTGCGTCCGAGGACGTCGCGAAAGACGCGCTGCTCTATCGGGCCGCCGGTGATCGAGCCGTCGGCGTCGCGCTGCAGATCGAGCGCGGCCAGCAGATAGAAATCGGTGACCGGGCCTCCGGCGCGGCGTATCGCGGCCCAGGTTTCGCGCTCACCCCACTTCGGATCGATGCCGATCAGCGTTTCCTTCGCCGGCGCCGACAGCTCGTCGGGCAATTGCCTGCCGGTGGTGAACAGCAAGGTTCGAAAGCCGGGTTCGTCGTAATTGAGACGCGTGGCGGCGCTTGCCAGCGTGCCCGCGGCGCGCGCGCTGCGAATGTCGGCGATCAGCGCCTGATAGGCGGGCTCCGCCGGCAGGCCGCTGCCGTCCCAGCTCCTGAGCGCCGCGGTAACCATCGGCAGGATGCGCGCCACGTCGGTGTCGACGATGCCGCGCGCGAGCATCGCGGCGATCGGCACGACAAAGCACGCCGCGAGAAAGACGAACAGCGGCAGCACCAGCGCTGCCGCGCGCCATTGCTCCCGGCGGCGGCTCCTGCGCAGCGCCCGGCGCAGGTCGGCGGCGTCGGGGTCGACGCTCGCCAGCGCGGCGTGGACCGCCGCCGCCGCGCCGCGCAGCATCGCTTTCCCGCGCCGACCCGGTCAGCCGGCTACTTGGCGACCCAGGCGTTGAACCGCTGCGAAAGCTTGTCCAGGTTCTCCAGCCAGAACTTGTCGTTGATCGGCAGCGCCGAGGCCATGTTCTGCGGCGCCGTCGCCAGCTCCGGCAGCACCTTCTTGTCGATCATCGCGGTCGATGCCTTGGTCGTCGGCCCATAGGTGATTTTTTCCGGCAGGTTCTTCTGATACTGCGGATCGCTGACGAACTGCAGGAAAGTCTCGGCTTGCGCCTTGTTCGGCGACCCTTTCATGATCACCCACGAATCGATCGTGTACAGGTTGTTGTGCCAGACGATCTTGAAGTTCTTCTTGTCCTTTTCGTTGGCTGCGGCGATGCGGCCGTTGTACGCGTCGGTCATCGCCACTTCGCCGGACGCGAGCAGTTGCGGCGGCTGCGAACCCTTTTCCCACCAGACCATGTTCGGCTTGATCTCGTCGAGTTTCTTGAATGCGCGATCGACGCCGGCCGGCGTGCCGAGCGTCTTGTACACGTCCTTCGGCGCGACACCGTCGGCCATCAGCGCGATCTCGAGCGTCGTCTTCGCGCCCTTGCGCAGCGCGCGCTTGCCCGGCCACTTTTTCACATTCCAGAAATCGGCCCAGGATTTCGGCGTGTCGCCTTTGATCTTGTCGCCGTCGTACGCCATGATGAAGCTGTAGACGATCGCGCCGACGCCGCAATCGTTGACCGCATCGGGCAGGAACTTGTCCTTGCCGCCGAGCTTCGCCCAGTCGATCTTCTCGTACAGGCCTTCCTCGCAGCCGAGCAGCAGTTCTTCGGACTCGACCTGCACGACGTCCCAGTTGTTGTTGCCCCCCTGGATCTTGGCGCGCAGCGTACCGACGCCACCATCCCAGTTTTCCTCGGTCATCTTGACCTTGGTCTTCTCCATGAACGGCTTGAAATAGACCTCGCGTTGCGCATCCTGGTACGCGCCGCCCCACGACACGACCGCCAGATCGCGCGCCAGCGCCGTGGCCGACAGCATCGATACCGCGGCGGCGAACGCAACGGTGATAAGTCTGTTGCTGAGCATGGTGCCCTCCACTGACTAGTTTTCCTGCGCAAAAACGCGGCAGTGTTCCGGCTCCCAGACCATCTCCACTGCCGCGCCGACATCGGGTATCGCATGCGCCTCGCCGATCGGGCGCTTTACCGTGAACTCCTCGCTGCCGTTCAATGCCACGCGCGCCCGGACGTGGTCGCCGAGGTAGACGATCTCGCGCAACGTCCCGGCAAGGCTGCAGCCCCGCCTTCCGTTGATTGTATGCCCGGCCAACTGTATTTGCACTCGCTCCGGCCGCAGCGAAACGGTGACCGCGCCGCCGTCCGGTACCGGCTCGACCAGCGTACCCTCGATCCGGGTATCGCTGCCCCGGATGCGGATCGTGCAGCGATCGCCGGTGGTCGACTCGGTGCTGCCGACGAGGCGGTTGTTCTCGCCGATGAAGCGCGCGACGAAGGCGTTCTTCGGGTACTCGTACATCTGCTTTGGCGTGTCCAGCTGCTGAATGCGGCCGCGATGAAACACCGCGATCCGGTCCGACATCGTCAACGCCTCCGACTGGTCGTGGGTGACATAGACCATCGTGACGCCCAGGCGCTGGTGCAGCCTGCGGATCTCGAGCTGCATCTGCTCGCGCAGCTGCTTGTCGAGAGCGCCCAGCGGCTCGTCCATCAGGATCAGCTTGGGCTCGAACACCAGCGCGCGGGCGACGGCGACCCGCTGCTGCTGTCCCCCGGAGAGCTGTGCCGGGCGCCTGGCACCGAAACCCGACAGCTGCACCATGTCCAGCGCGCGCTCGACCCGCGCGGCGAGCTCCGGCGGGGGCACACCGCGAACCGACAACGGAAAGCCGATGTTGTCGGCCACGCTCATGTGCGGGAACAGCGCGTAGTTCTGGAAGACCATGCCGATGTTGCGCTGGTGCGGCGGCAGGTTGGACAGCGACTTGCCCTCGAGCAGAATCTCCCCTCCGGTCGGCGTCTCGAAGCCGGCGAGCAGCATCAGGGTCGTCGTCTTGCCCGAGCCCGACGGCCCCAGCAACGTCAGGAACTCGCCCCGCTCGATATCCAGATCGAGATCGTCGACGACGCGGGTGACGCCATCGTAGCTTTTTTCAACGCCGACGAAGCGGACGATGGGTTCGGACGGTTTCATGCGGGGGCCAGCGAATAGGCAATCATCGGTCCTTGCCGCCCATCCGGTCAACGCGGGCCATGCGGCCGGCCCGGGGCGCCGCTAGGCGAGCCCTTTTTCCTTCACCATCAACCAGGTATCGTCGAGCGCCTTGCCGAAGCAGCCCATCATGTCGTCGATCTCCGTTTCGCTGATGATCAGCGGCGGGCTGAACGCGACGATGTCACCGGGCATGTTGCGCAGGATCGCGCCGTGATGCTGCGCGCGGCGGACCAGGTAGGCGGCGACCCCGGCCTTGGGCGCGAAACTCTCGCGGCTCGCCTTGTCGCGCACCAGCTCGACGGCGCCGATCAGGCCGATCCCCCGCGCCTCGCCGACCAGCGGATGCCCGGCGAAGCTGCGGATCGCCGCCTGCAGCCGCGGACCTACGCGCCGGACGACGGCCACGATGTCGCGCTCGGCATAGATGTTCAGCGTCTCCAGCGCGACGGCGGCCGGGACCGGATGCGACGAATAGGTATAGCCGTGGCCGAAGATGCCGAGCTTGTCGCTTTGCGCCAGCAGGATTTCGTACAGCGCGTTGGAAACCATCGTGGCGGAGATCGGCAGGTAGCCGGCCGAAAGCGCCTTGGCAACGGTGATGATGTCCGGCTGCAGCCCGAACGTCTGCGCGCCGAACAGGTTTCCCGTGCGGCCGAATCCGCAGATGACTTCGTCGCAGACGAACAGGATCTCGTATTTTTTCAGGATCGGCTGGATGCGCTCGAAGTAGGTCGCGGGCGGGACGATGACGCCGCCCGCGCCCATCACCGGCTCGGCGAAAAACGCCGCTACCGTGTCGGGATCCTCGCGCACGAGCAACGCCTCCAGGCTGGCCGCCAGGCGCTCGGCGAACGCTTCCTCGCTTTCGCCCGGTCGCGCGCCGCGATAATAGTAGGGCGCATCGGTGTGCAGAATGCGCGCGATCGGCAAGTCGAAGTCGTCGTGCGCGAACGCAAGTCCGGTCAGGCTGCCGGTCGCGATCGTCACGCCGTGATACGCGCGCTGCCGTGAGATGATCTTTTTCTTGCGCGGACGGCCGAGCGCATTGTTGACGTACCAGGCCAGTTTTATCGCCGTGTCGTTCGCCTCGGAGCCCGAGTTCGCGAACAGGACCTTCCCCATGCCCGCCGGGGCGATGCCTATCAGCCGCTCGGCCAGCTCGGTGCTGATCGCCGGAACCTTGCCGCCGAAGCTGTGGTAGAACGGCAGCTCGCACATCTGCCGGTATGCGGCGTCGGCGAGGCGCCGCTCGGAAAATCCGAGCGACGCGCACCACAGCCCGGCCATGCCTTCGAGATAGCGCCGTCCCTGGTCGTCGTAGACATAGACGCCTTCGCCGCGCGTAATGACCAGCGGCCCGTCGTTCAGGACCGAGCGCAGATTGGTCGATGGATGCAGATGGAACGACTGATCGCGGCGGGCAGCCGCTGAGATCGGCGACATCGGGATTTCCTCGGGATCGA
>Ga0207674_10002371_pt1 | contig 23818 bp, 21 predicted proteins | sample KBSCornC72_FD_184303 | JGI IMG/M metagenome (GOLD analysis project Ga0207674, IMG submission 184303) | Corn rhizosphere microbial communities from Kellogg Biological Station, Michigan, USA - KBS Corn C7-2 (SPAdes) (version 2) | ecosystem: Host-associated > Plants > Roots > Rhizosphere > Soil ...
TCCAACCAGGATCGCTCGTCCGAGCAGTGTTTATTTCCTGCCCAGACCGGTGCTCAGCTGTCGGCGCTCTGCGGAATCATCAGGATCTCATCCCGCTTCCGATCGAGCCTCCCGTAGCCGTAGCCATAACCGTACCCATAGCCATAACGCCGACTGCCATAGCCGCCGCTCGACTCCGTGGACTTCGTGAGAGTCGCTCCGAGTACGTGGGCTCCAGTCGCTTCCAGCCGGTTCAGGGATTCGATGGCTGCGCGCGTGCGCGTTTTGCCGCTTTCGACGACGAACATCACGTTGCCGACTGCCGCGGAGAGTAAAGGAGCATCGGCCAACCCAAGGGTCGGCGGAGCATCGACAATCACCAGATCGAACTTCTCCGTGGCCTCGGCAAGAATCGTCCGAATTCGGCCAGTCGAGAGCAAATCGGCCGGATTGGGCGGAACCGGGCCGCTCGGCAGCAGCCAGAGATTGCTGTGCTGCGTTTCGACGACGTGTGGCTCAAGTTTCTCATCGTTGGTCAGCAGTTTCGTCAGACCAACCTTGTCACTGGCGGCCTTGAACGCCGGTTTGCGCAAGTCGCTGTCGATGAGCAGTACCGATTTCTCTCGGCGCGCAAAGTTTTGGGCAATCGCAAGCGCGGTCGACGACTTGCCCTCGCCCGATTGAGTACTTGTGATCAGCAGCACCTTCGGCATTCCGGATTCGGTGCTGAATCTCAGGGCTGCGACAACCGCGGAATAGGCCTCCGACACGATCGACGTGGGATTCTTGAGTTCGTCGACAAAAGCATCCTTCGCACTCGTCTTCGGAATGGCCCCAAGACAGGGGATCCCGAGCTTGGAGCGGACGTCCTCGCGCGATTTGAGCGTATCGTTGGCAAATTCGAGCCCGACCGCGGCGGCGATGCCTGCAAGAAGGCCGCCGACCACTCCAAGAAGCAGGTTCATCAACACGTTGGGCTTGAAAGGACCGCCAGGCGGATCGGCCCGATCGACGATCGACACGGGTGCTGAGCCAATACCGCCGGCGACGCCGATCTCCTTGTAGCGCTGAAGAAGCGCATCATAGAGGCTTCGGTTGGTATCCACCTCGCGCTGGAGGATGTTGTACTGGATGCTCCGGCCGCGCAGGTTCAGCACTGCGCCCTTCAATTGCGCGACCCGCGCCTGGAGCGCGCGCTCGGCGGACGCGGCAGCGCGATAGTCAGCCAGAAGGGTGTTCGTATGCCCCGACGACATCTGGCTGCTCGCACTCGCAATCTGCTTGCTGAGCTCATTGATCTGCGCCTTCAGGCTCAGCATGTCCGGATGGTCCGGCTTCATGAATGTGCGTTTCTGCTCGTAGTCGGCTTGGAGCGTCGCCAGCTGCTGGCGAAGCGGCAATGTGCTCGACGTCACATCCGACGTCGGTCCTGTGGCCAGGCCCTGACGGTACGCACCTTCCGCTGCGACCCGGCGAGCGGTGGCATCAGCCAAGGCCTTGTTGAGGGTGATGAGCGATTCACCCTGCAGTGAGGCGGCATCGCTGTTGACCGGCTTGCCGTCCTGACCGACCTGCGTGCTGATGATCCCCTGTGCTTGCGCGTAGGCGACAAGCGAACGCTCGGAATTTTCCAGGTCACCGCGCGTCTTCGCGATTTGGCGTTCCAGGAATTTACGGGCGTAGGCTGAAGCCTCGTAGCGCCGCTGAAGCGTGGAGTTGATGAAACTGTCGCCAACGCCGTTCGCGACCAATGCCGCCAGTTGCGGGGAACCCGTTTCAAAGCTGAATTTGATCAGCGTACCATCTTCGGGAGGAACGACATGGAGGCCCCTCTGGATTTTGCCGGCCGCTGCCTTGAGCCGCGCCGACGCGTCCAGGTTCGGGGACACGAAATCGGGATTGTTGGCGAGGTTCAGCTCCTGCGCGGTTCGCTCAGCGACACTCTTGCTCTGCAGCAATCCGACCTGAGTAGCGACGAATTGATACGGATCCTGGACCGTCGCATCATGTTCTCGCGATTGTTCATCGGTAATTTGGACCGTCGGCGGATTCGCTTCCATCGTAACCCATGCACGATAGACCGGCTTGGTCAGCAGCGTGACCACGATCGCTGCCGCGAGCCCGAGCGCCACTGCCCCCAGGACCAGCCAGCGCCAATGGTACAGGATACGGAGAAGTGTTGGGAAATCCAGGATGTTGGACGCGGAATAGGTACGCTGCCCCGGCAGGGGCTGGCCCGGGGTCTCGTAAGCCTGGAGAGGCCATGGCCCCTCATTCGGAACGGCGATGCTGTTGTTCACTTAATTCTCGCCTCGTGGCTGAATGTACCTGCCCCCATTAGAACGGCCTGAAAAGCGACAGGAACGGGAAGCCTTGCATTATGCGCTTGAAGCCTTCCTTGATCGACGACCCGTCGACGACGACAATGTCTCCCGGATAGATTTGCGGATCCTGGGCCTGTCCGTGCCGGATCGCAACGAGATCGAACGCGGCAGCCTGGCGTTGCCCGCTGATCGTCCTGAAGATCGCCACCCGATGGGCGTTCGCGTCTTCGGTCGTGCCACCCGCAAGGGCGACGGCTTGCATCAGCGACGTAGATCCAGCGACCGGGAATGGACCGGCCTGTTTAACGGCACCATCCACCGTGACCGCCCGTTTGGTCGACGCTTTCACGCCGACGCTGACGTCCGGGTGCTCGAAATATTTCCGGCCAAGTGTTTCCGTCAACCGCTGGTCAAGCTGCGCGGTCGTGAGGTTGGCTGCTTCAACCTCGCCGACGAGCGGGAGAGAGATGTGGCCAGTGAGATCGACTTCATAATCGCCCGAAAGGTCCGGGGCTTTGAAGACTTTGACCGACACCGTGTCCATCGGCGCGATCTTGTAATCGGATTCCAGCGGAACAACGGTTGGCGTGTCCGGAGCGGCGAGCGGTACGTTGTACGCAATCGGACCTCCCGGCTTGTCCGCACAGGCGGCCAATGCCGAGATTCCCACCACAAAAGGAAGAATCAGCCAGCGGCTGGCGAAAAACCCGGGCCTACCCAACACAATCGCACCTCGCAAAAAAAACGCGCGATCCCCCATATTCGACATCCCCGGCGTGGAGATGACTAGTCTCCAAAACGGACCAGATCAATGTGAGGCCGGAACGGCGCTCGCGCCCGCTGGTTCCCGGGTATCGATAAACCTCCGTTCACCGCCCTCGATCGAAAGGGCGGTGAGAACTCCCGTGGCGAAGGCTCCGGTGTCGATTCCGATGCGATTCGGCTGCTCGTCGATTCTCCGGCTGATGGTATGGCCGTGGACAACGACGAAGCCGTGGTCCCGGTCATCCAGAAGAAAAGGCTCTCGGATCCATCTGAGATCGGACTGCTGTTGCTGATCCAGTTCGATACCGGGCCGGATACCCGCGTGGACGAACAGATAATCTCCGAACCGACAGGTATCAGCGAAGCCACGCAAGAATTCGACATGTCGTTCAGGGACGGCCCGTCGAACCGTCTCGACCGCGGCGCTATCGGTCATGAATAGAAGCTCGTGAGGATCGAGCCCGTAACTTTCCAGGGTCTTGTCCCCGCCAAAGCGGACCCAGCTTGCGATCAACTGCGCCTCTCCGCCGATGACGCGCAGCATCACTTCTTCGTGATTCCCCAGGAGGAAGACTGTGTTCACTCCGGGATGTCGATAGTTTTGGAGGCGATCGAGGACCTTCGCAGAGTCCGGGCCGCGATCGATCAGATCGCCGAGGAACACGATCGAAACCTTGTCGGCGGACCGCGACTGGATGTCCTCATGAATCCGGCTCAGGAGTTCTTCCAGCAGATCGAGGCGGCCGTGGACGTCGCCCACGACATATGCGCGCTGGCCATCAGGACCGCTGGGATAGGGCTTCGATTGTTCGAACATCCGGGACTTAACTCCGCGCGCGCTCAATTTTCTCCAAAGCGTCCAGATAAGCGCGAATTACAAGCCCTTCGCTAAATTCCCTCTCGACCCGCGCTCGAGCGGCGTCGCCCATCGCCTGCCTCTCGTCCGCTGACACGATAATCATGCGTCTCATCGCATCCGCCAATGACGCGGCGTCCCGAACCGAACAGAGGAAACCCGTACGCCCTTCCTGCGCGATCTCTCGGCAGCCTGGAACATCCGTGGCGACGAGCGGTCGGCCCATGGCGGCCCCTTCGAGCAGCGATCGCGGCATACCCTCGCGATATGACGGAAGGACGACGGCCGTCGACCGTGCGACGAATGGACGAACGTCGGCGGTCTCGCCGAGATATTCGACAGCGCCCTCGGCAATCCATTCATCCAGCTCTCGCTTCGAAATTGCGGTCCGATTCCGCTCGTCCAAAGGTCCGAGGAGCTGAAAACGAGCCTCAGGGAACTCCGTCCGAAGGAGCCGCGCGGCCTGGACATATTCCCGCACGCCTTTGTCGCCGAGCAGGCGGGCAACAAGAAGGAAAGTGGTCGGACCGGTCGGAAGCGGGGTCACCGGGAATTGCCCCGCGTCGATGCCCGATCCCGGGATCAGCTTTGCATGAGCAGGCTCAACGATCCCTTTTTCGACGAATAGTGCGCGATCATCTGAATTCTGAAAGAAAACCGTCTGAAGTCCCCGGAACGCGACTCGATACAGGCCGGTCACGATGATCTCCAGCGGGCCTCGCCCGATGAATGCGGTTCCAAGACCGCTCACATTGGGTATCGCGGCGATATTCAATGATCTGGCTGCGATCGTTCCATAGATATTCGGCTTGATTGTGTATCCGAGAAAGGCATCCGCGCGGAGTTGCTTCAACAACAGCCGATACGTCCAAAGCAGACGAAGATCGGCGACGGGATTCACGCCCGCACGATCGATTCGGACCGTGACGTGCTGGACGGCGAGTGCCTTGAGCCGCTCGTCGCTCGCGGAATCCGTCGGGGCGACGACGATTGGATCATAATCCGCGTCTTTAAGGGCCCGGATCAGACCGCTGCGAAAGTTGACGATGTTCCAGGAGCTGTTTGCAGCAAGAACGATGCGCCGCCGCATCGGCGCCTCAGGCGCTGAGCAACTGGAAGCGCGGTATATCGACGTCGAACGCCGTGCCGTCCTCGTCGACCATTCGGTAACTGCCGCTCATCGCTCCCGACGGCGTGTCCAGTGGACAGCCGGACACATAATCGAAGCTCGAACCGGGTCCGATCAACGGCATTTCGCCGACGACTCCCTCACCGTGCACTTCATGCACCGTGCCGCGCTCATCGACGATGCTCCAGCTGCGCGAAAGCAGCTGAACCGCGACATCCGAGCCATTCTCGATCCGCACGTGGTAGGACCAGAACCACCGGTTCGATGAGGGATCGGATTGCTCCGCCAGATAGCTGACCGCGACGCGGACAGCGATTCCGCGAGTCACCGCAACGTTGGGAAACAGCATCGAGAGAGCGTCGATCGTCACGCCGCTAGACCTAGGCTAGACCGCCCGCGCGACGCAACCGGTCGACGAGCCGGCTTCTGGCTTCCGCGATCGGCAGCGAACGGTCAGTCAGAACATCACGCGCGAGGAAATGGCCGGTTAGGTCGAGACCCTGGTCGATCTCCTTCCAGGATGCCGATCCCCCGTGGCGAACAAATGCCGGGAGAGGAAGCAACTTCCCCGCGTAGGGCTCGGCTTCCGCCGCGCTGACCGCCCGGCCGGATTTCGGGCTGACGGCGACGAGATCATCATTGCCGCCGGTGACAGCGCATCGATCGAGGTCCAGGCCAAAACCGAGCTCCGCCAGAAGCAGGAGTTCGTATTTGACGAGTGCCGCACCCCAACCGCTCGCCGAGGGCGCAGTCTCGATCGCGTCGAGCAGGCCTTCGAGAGCTTCGTACAAGCGCCGATAGGGTTGACCCTCCGGAAGAGTCGTTGCGGTCAGCACCGTAGCCCAGTCGATCGCGGCGGCGGGAAGCGGCTCAGACAGAAGCGGGGCGCGGCTGTGGACAAGCTCGATGGCGGCCTGCGGCAACTGGGTTTCGGTGCGCGCCGAAAGCTGCGCCTGGACGACGTTTCCCGCGATGAGCACCGGGCGCATTCGCCTGCCGCGCGCTCCGCGGACATAGGCGGCCTGCAACCCGTGCTCCGGCGTCATCAGCCGCACGACGGCGCCATGCTCACCGTGGTTACGAAGGGCGCAGACGATGGCTTTGGTCTCGACCCTCATCCGCGTGGATGGAAATAATCATAGAGCTGGCGAGCCATTGCCTTGCTGATCCCCGGCGCCTTCTCGAGATCCTCGAGCGCGGCACCTTTCACCGCCCGCGCAGTGCCAAAATGCATCAGCAGCGCGCGCTTGCGGTTGGGTCCGATTCCCGGGACTTCGTCGAGAGTGGAGGTCGTCAAACTCTTCGCGCGTTTCGCCCGATGCGTACCGATGGCGAAGCGGTGCGCCTCGTCGCGAAGCCGCTGCAAATAGAAGAGCAACGCCGAGTTCGGCGGCATGGTCAGCTCACGTCCGCCGGGCAGATGGAAGGTCTCGCGGCCCGCGTTGCGGTCCGGCCCCTTCGACACGGCGACGACCGGCACATCGTGAATGCCCGCGTCCTCCATCACCTCGCAGACCGCGGACAGCTGCCCCTTGCCGCCATCGATCAGCAAGAGGTCGGGCCATTCGCCCGAGGCGCGGTCCGGATCCTCCTTCTCGAGCCGGGCGAACCGCCGTTCCAAAACCTCGCGCATCATCGCGAAATCGTCTCCCGGCTGAGTCTCCGCCCGCTTGATGTTGAACTTGCGGTAATTGTTCTTCCGGAAACCCTCGGGACCGGCGACGATCATCGCACCGGTCGCGTTGGTCCCCATGATGTGACTGTTGTCGTAAACCTCGATCCGCTTCGGCACTTCGGCGAGCTCGAACGTGTCGGCAAGCTCCCGCAGGATCTTCCCCTGGGTTGTGGTCTCCGCCATGCGCCGGTCGAGCGCCTCTTCGGCGTTACGCCGCGCCTGCTCCATCAATTTGCGGCGAGAGCCTCGCTGTGGAACCTCAATGCCGATCTTGCGACCGGAACGTTCCGACAGAGCCTCCTCGAGCAAGGCACGATCGGCAAGGTCCCTGTCGACCAGAATGCGCCGAGGAGGCGGCATGTCTTCGTAAAATTGGACGAGAAAGCTCGACAGAACCTCTGCCTCCGGGACATCGTTCGTATGCGCCGGGAAGAAGGCCCTGTGCCCCCAATTCTGCCCGCCGCGAATGAAGAAAGCCTGGATCGACATGGTCCCCGCCTTGCAGGCCAGCGCGAAGACGTCAGCATCGCCGAGGCCCTCGGCGTGAACCGTCTGGCTTCCCTGGATGTAGGTCAGCGCGCGCAGGCGGTCGCGATACACAGCCGCCAGCTCGTAATCCTGCTTCTCCGCGGCCAATGCCATCTGCTTTGAAAGCCGGCTCTGCACATTGGTGGATTTTCCGGCGAGGAAGGCTTTTGCGTCGTCGACCAGCTCATCATAGTCGTGGGCGTCGATCCGCCCCACACATGGAGCGGAGCAGCGTTTGATCTGGTAGAGCAGGCACGGCCGCGACCGGTTTTCGAAATAGCTGTCGGAACAGCTTCTTAACAGGAAGAGCTTCTGGAGCGCGTTAAGTGTCCGAGTGACCGATCCGGCGCTCGCGAAGGGACCATAATATTGCCCTTTGATCCGCCTTGCGCCGCGATGCTTCTGGATGCGCGGAAATGCATGATCCTCACGCAGCAGGATGAACGGAAAGCTTTTATCGTCCCGCAGGAGCACGTTGTAAGGCGGCCTGAAACGCTTGATCAGCTGAGCTTCAAGCAGCAACGCCTCGGCCTCGGTGCGGGTCGTCACGATCGTCATCGATCGCGTTTGGGAGACCATCCGCTGAAGCCGCTTCGGAAGCTTCGCGACCTGCGTGTAGTTGGTGACGCGGTTTTTCAGCGCCCGCGCCTTGCCGACATAGAGTACGTCGCCCCGCGCGTCCTGCATGCGATAGACGCCCGGCCGGGCTGGCAGCGTCTTCAGGACCTCGCGGATCGCAGCCACGCCCAGTTCGAGGTCGGGCTGGCCATCGCCGCGAACGGCGTAGGTCGCCTGCTCTTCATTAAAGCGCTCGGCGGCTCTCGGATGCTCGGGACGATCGGCCTTACTCACCCATGCCAGATAGGTGATTCCACTCTTTTGCGGGAGGGGTACTCGGGGACATGGTGGCGTCTCGATCAGATTGTTACGATCCCGATATGTACATCGAGATTACCAGTACTCCGCAAGGAGAGGCGCCAGAGTGGGTTCGCGAAGCTTGGGTCGGCGTTAAGCTGCCGACTTGTCGATCCGGACCGATCCGTTGGTGGACTTCAGGAACAGTCACTGGACCTACGGGCAACTATTGGCTTCGAGAGCTGGGATCGCTGTTTCTATTCGTTCTTTTTCCATTTCTGTTTTGGTGCTTGCCCCGGATTCAAGGTTACAAGAAGCTCGAGGGCTATATCGTCAATGTCTCAGACGCATTGGCAATACTCGAACAAAATCACGCCAACGCCGCCGAGTGGTATCGGACCTCGCCAGCAGTCAAAAGCCATCGAGAATTCATGTTCGAGTGCACATGCTGTCGACCGAGCAGCAGCTAAAAACAAACTCAGGCCGCGGCGCGGGCCTCTTCTTCCTCTGTAAGCATCCATTCGACCGCGGCGCGAGAATGGATCGCGGTCGTATCATAGACCGGGATCACGTTGGCCCGGACATCCACCGCGAGGACGAGTTCAGTACAGCCGAGAACAACAGCCTGGACCTTCTGCTTCGCGAGTTCGGTGATCAAGGTCTTGAGCTTGCGCTGGCTGTCGCGAACGACCCGGCCCACAGCCAGCTCCTCGAAGATGATCCGGTCGACCTCGTCCATCCAGCCGGTTTCGATGGGAACGAGAGCAATCCCGCGCCGCTCGATCCGCTCTCGTATGAAATTTTCTGTCATCGTGAAGCGCGAGCCGAGCAATGCCACGCGGGTCCGGCCATCCGCGACGAGCCGTTCCGCGGCGGCATCCCCGATGTGGAGCACCGGGACTCCGACGTTCGCGGCCACCGCGTCATAGGATCTGTGGACCGTATTGCAGGCGATCAGCATGCCTTCAGAGCCGCTGGTTTCGAGCCTTTTGGCGGCATCGATGAGAACCTTTGCGATGCCGTCCCAATCGCCGGCAAACTCCATCGCCGCGACTTGGGCGAAGTCGACGCTTTCGATTGCAAGCGGCGCGCTATGAAGACCGCCGAGCCTTTGCGCGATGCCGCGATTGATGTGGTCGTAATAAAGCGCGGTCGACGACCAGCTCATGCCACCGACGATACCCAGCTTTCGCAAAGTGACTGCCCCTTTCCCGCGCCGAGGAGAATCAGCGTCTCGACGAGCGCGCTTTGTCATTCAGATTGCCCAGACCGGCAAGTCGTAAACGCCTGATTTTACGCAAAATGAATCGATTTGCGGCAAACGGTTCGGCGAACTTCAACCGAGATTCTTGACGATCTCCTCGACCATCTTTTTCGCGTCGGCGAGCAGCATCATCGTGTTGTCGCGATAGAAAAGTTCATTGTCGACGCCGGCGTAACCGACGCCACCCATCGAGCGCTTGACGAACAGCACCGTGCGCGCCTTCTCGACGTCGAGCACCGGCATTCCGTAGATCGGCGAGCTTTTGTCGGTCTTGGCGGCCGGGTTGGTGACGTCATTGGCGCCGATGACGAAGGCGACGTCGGTCTGCGCGAACTCGCTGTTGATATCCTCGAGCTCAAACACCTCGTCATAAGGCACGTTCGCCTCGGCGAGCAGCACGTTCATGTGCCCCGGCATCCGGCCGGCGACGGGGTGGATCGCATATTTGACGCGCGCACCCTCCTTCTTGAGCAGGTCGGCCATTTCGCGGAGCGCATGCTGAGCCTGGCTGACCGCCATCCCGTAGCCGGGGACGATGATAACCTGGTCGGCCTGGCTCATCAGGAACGCCGCGTCCTCGGCCGAGCCGCGCTTGTAAGGCCGGTCGATGGCCGCGGCACCGCCTGCCGCAGTGGAATCCCCGCCGAACCCGCCGGCAATGACCGAGATGAAGCTGCGGTTCATCGCCCGGCACATGATGTAGCTGAGGATCGCGCCCGAGCTTCCGACGAGCGCTCCGGTGATGATCATCGCGCTGTTGTGGAGCGTGAACCCCATCGCCGCGGCGGCCCAGCCGGAATAGCTGTTCAGCATCGAGATCACGACCGGCATGTCGGCGCCGCCGATCGGAATGATCAGCAGGAAGCCGATCGCGAAACTCAAGCCCGCGATCGTGAAGAAGACCCACGGATCCTGGTCGGTCAGGAAGTAAGCGATCAGTGCCAGGATCGCCACCACCGTGCCGAGGTTGATCACATGCCTGAGCGGAAGCAGGATCGGCTTGCCCGACATATTACCGTTGAGCTTAAGGAACGCGATCACGGAACCGGAGAAAGTGATTGCGCCGATGGCAACGCCGAGGCCCATCTCAATCCGGCTGACAGGCAGGATGCTGACGAAAGAGGGCGTCGCGATCGGGGTGATCCGCACCCCAATCCCGAACGCTTCGGGATTCAGGTAAGCCGCCGCCCCGACCAAGACCGCCGCCATTCCGACGAGGCTGTGGAAAGCCGCGACCAGCTGAGGCATGGCGGTCATCTGGATTTTGCGCGCGGTCACAAGGCCGATTCCGCCGCCTATCAGGATCGCGCCGGCGACCTCTGGAAGCGAAGCGACCTGGTGGATGGCGAGCGTGGTCCCGACCGCGATGGCCATCCCGAACATGCCGGTGAGATTGCCCCTCCGGCTGCTTTCGGGACTCGACAGTCCACGCAGTGCGAGAATGAAACAGACCCCCGAGATCAGATAGGCGAGAAGCACCCAGGCGGGCGTCGCCGCCGCCTCATGCATCCTTGCGCTCCTTCTTCCGGTACATCGAGAGCATGCGTTGAGTGACGGCGAAGCCCCCGAAGATGTTCACGCTCGCCAGCGCGACCGCGACGAGTCCGAGCCATTTCGAACCGACACTTTCCGCGGCCGCGGACGCGATCAGCGCGCCGACCACAATCACCGAGGATATGGCGTTGGTGACGCTCATTAGCGGCGTGTGCAGCGATGGCGTGACCGACCAGACCACATAATAGCCGACGAAGCAGGCGAGCACGAAAATCGACAAGATGGAAATGAAGTCCATGACCCCTCCGGCGCGAGCAGCGGCTTTGTGCCGGGTCGTTCGAAAACTGTCGAGTGCCGAAGTCTGAAATCCGACCGTTAAACGCATTTCGGTTAGCGAATTAATAACCTTTTCGCGCGCATGCGTGAGCGACACATTGGGAAGGAACGGCGCGCAAAGTGTCGAAGCGCTCGTCAGCGAAGGCCGAGATGCCGCCATGGAAGCTGCTTCTGTGGACGGCGATTGCCGGGCTGATCTTCGGCTTGATTGGCGCCGGCGAGATCGCCGAAGACGCGCTCCGGACGGTCCGCGACAATTTTCATTCGCATAAGGCAAGCGGCAACATCGTCCTGGTCAAGATCGACGACGAAGCTTTGCGCCAGGTCGGCCGCTGGCCCTGGCCGCGGGGCTATCATGCGAAGCTGACCGACGAGCTGACCGAAGCAGGTGCCAAACGGATCTTCTTCGACATCAATTTCTTCGGGGCGACCGACCAGGCGAATGACCGGGCATTCGCAGATTCGCTGAAGCGCTCGAAGCGCGTTGTGCTGGCAGTCCGGACTCGCGCCGGTCCGAACAAGTTGGGCGCGCGTGAGGTCGTTGCCCTCCCGATGTTCGGCAATGCTCAGGTAGGCACGATCGACTGGCAGTATAATTACCAGAATGCGGTGCGTGGCATCCCCTATTCCATGGAATGGAAAGGACATCGCGTCGGCTCTTTCGCGTCATTGCTCGCGGGCCGCACGGGGGCCCTCGATAGCACCTTCTCACCCGATTATTCGATCGACCCGCGTTCCATCCCCAACGTCACCGCGGCAAAAATCCTGAGGGGCGATTTCGACCCGCGGATGTTCCGTGGGAAGGACGTCGTGATCGGAACCGACAGTGACGGAATCGGCGACCAATATTTTGTCCCCGGCACAGGCAAGATGGGCGGCGCCTATGTTCACATCATCGGCGCGGAAACGCTGAAGAACGGAATCCCGCGGGACCTCGGCTGGCTGCCGATGTTTCTTCTTTCCCTGGGCGTGGGCTGGCTCGTGCTCACCACCCGCCGGACTCCGACGCAGCAGAACCTGTTGATCGGGGCATGGTCGGCGGCGCTGCTCGTCGTGCCCGCGCTGCTCGAAGCGAACCTCATTTTCGTCGACATCACGGCCAGCCTTTTCGTCACTACGACACTGGCGGTCGTGCTTGTGAGGCGCCGCTTCCGCCAGGGTGGCCTCATCAACTCCGTCTCCGGTCTGCCCAACCTCAACGCGCTACGCGCAAACAGGGAAGGCCGCGACCAGGCCCTGATCGTCGCTCGTGTCCTGAACTACGCGGAGATCGCTGCCACGCTTCCGCCGGACAAGGAACGGCAGCTTGTCAGCCAGGCCGTCTCGCGTCTCGCCGTCGGAGCGAAGGATCGTATCTTCTATCAGGGCGATGACGGCATCTTCGCTTGGTTCGAGGAGACTCGAAAGCCATTCGGCCACCATATCGATGCGCTCTATGCGTTGTTCCGCAACCCGGTGCGCGTTGGCGGACTGTCGATCGACCTTTCGGTGAGCTTCGGCGTCGAGATCGGCAGCGGACGGTCGCTTGCAAACCGGCTGGGGAGCGCGCTGGTCGCCGCGGAAGACGCTGCCCACCACGGTCTCAAGTGGAAGGTGCATGATCCGGAGTCGCTCGAGGATGCATCGTGGAAGCTGTCGATGCTCAGCCAGCTCGACAGCGCGATCGACGACGGCGAAGTGTGGATCGCGCTTCAACCCCAGCTCGATCTCAAGACTCGAAAAATCATCGGAGCGGAGGCACTGGCGCGCTGGACCCATCCGGAGAAGGGCCCCATCGCCGCCTCCGAATTTGTGGCGGCGGCCGAGCAGCATGACCGTATCGGCAAGCTGACCGACTTCGTTCTCGAAAAGGCCGTCGCTGCGGCGGCGGAGATCAATCGGCACGGATATCCCTTCACCGTCGCGGTGAATCTGTCGGCACGGCTATTGACCGACAAGCATTTCACCATGCGCGTCGCAGCGCTCCTGGCGCGCCACTCGCTGCCAGCGAGGTTCCTGACGCTCGAGCTCACCGAGACAGCGGCCCTGGCGGACAATGGCGAGTCCCTGGACATGTTGACGCGGTTGCGTGAACTTGGGATCGGCCTTTCGATCGACGATTACGGCACCGGCCTGTCGACCCTGGATTACCTGAAGAAGATCCCGGCCAACGAGATCAAGATCGACCAGAGCTTCGTGAAGTCGCTCTGCGACAACCGAAGCGACCGGCTGATGGTTCAGTCGACTGTCGGCCTCGCGCATTCCCTCGACCGCAAGGTCGTCGCCGAAGGCGTGGAAAATCGCGAGATCCTCGATGCACTGATGGAAATCGGGTGCGATATTGCCCAAGGCTACATCATCGGCCGTCCGATGAGCATCGAGAGCCTGACCAAGCGCCTGCTGAGCGAGCGCCGACGCAAGGTCGCCTGACCAACCACCAACGGTTCGAGAAAATGCGACGACGGCCGGCTGCGAAGCGGGCCTCGTAAAGTCGCGTCCAAGTCAAATTGAAACAAAAAGTGGGCGTTCCCGTCCACATCGAAATAGTTAACGGTTTGCTAACCATATCGATTAAGGTTAATGTCCTCGTGACTGCCGGATTGCAGTTCGACAGGGGACTTGAAATGAAAAAGCAGACTCGTGGTTTGTGGACTTACCTCCTCGGTGGAGGCTGGTGCGGCGGCGGTTCCAACGGCTGACGCCCTCACAAACCAGTAATTGGTTTTTGAATTCAGATAGTTAAAAAGCGCTCGTCGCTCGGCGGGCGCTTTTGACTTTTGTCCGCGCGACGCTCTGGTAGTGGCGGTTCAACTGCGCTAGCGGCCTCTGAAATGAAGCAGGCGATTGGCAGCTTGAGCGTTCGCGCCCTGAGTCGCGGACTGCACGAAATCACCGAAAAAATTAACGATTGGACGGCGGATTCGGGTATTTCCGATGGCCTGCTGACTCTTTTTTGCCGGCACACTTCGGCGTCGTTGGTGATCCAGGAAAATGCCGCTCCGGCGGCGCGGCGGGATCTCGAGCGCTTCTTCGATCATGTCGCTCCGGAAAATGCCGGCTACGAACATGATGACGAAGGTCCTGACGACATGCCCGCACATATCAAGAGCGCGCTCACCCAGACCCAGCTTTCGATACCGGTGCGACAGGGCCGCCCCGTGCTGGGCACCTGGCAGGGCATTTTCCTGTTCGAGCACCGCCAGCAAGCGCCGCAGCGCGAGATCGCGCTTCACCTGATCGGCCAATGACCCAATGAGCCTTGAGTCCGTGCGCGCATGGCTGGCGGCGAATGCGCCGGACCTGCTGATGATCGAAGTCGAAGGCTCGACGGCGACCGTCGACACGGCGGCGGAGGCACTTGGCGTCGAGCCGGGTCGCATCGCCAAGACGCTTGCGGTGCGCGCGGGCGACCAGCTCTTCCTCGTCGTCGCGCGCGGCGACGCGCGTCTCGACAACCGCAAGAGCAAGGACGAATTCGGCGCCCGCCCTCGAATGCTCGGTGCGGAAGAGACGTTTGAGATTACGGGTCACCCGGTTGGCGGCGTCTGCCCCTTTGGGCTGAAAACGCCGCTGCCCGTATATATGGACGTCTCCTTGCGGGCTTTCAGCACGGTCTATCCCGCGGGCGGGTCGCGCAACACGTCGGTCGAAATTCCAACCGAACGGCTGTTCGAATTGGTAGGCGACCGCTGGGTCGATCTATGCAGGCTGCCCGACGAAGCGGTTGGGAGATAGCTCCTCGGCCGTCACCTTATCGACCGGCCAACGACCTCCTCCCGTGATGAGCGAGGCTGCAATCCGCGCCATGGCTGGCGAAGTCTGCAGGCCGAACCCTCCCTGCCCCGCGAGCCAGAAGAAGCGTTCCGTGTCGGGCGCGAACCCCACCACCGGATGGCGGTCGGGGGTAAAGGTGCGAAGTCCCGCCCAACGGCTGTGGATCCGGTCCACTTTGACGATTGTCCGCTCCTCCATCCGAAAGGCAGCGAGCGCGACCTCATATTCATCCGGCTGAGCATCGACAGCGTCGCTAGGGACTTCGTCCATCGGCGATGCGAACAGGCGGCCGCTTTCCGGCGCGAAGTAAAGCTCGTCGGCGATCGTCTTGGCGAAGGGCAAATGACCAAGGTCAATGCCCGCCGGGGCGTCAAAGGTGATGATCGTCCGCCTCAGCGGCCGAAGTCCGACCGGTTGAACTCCGGCCATGCCGGCAACGGCGTCCGCCCAGGCGCCGGCCGCATTGACCAGGATGGGCCCTGAAAAGCTGTCGCCTTTCTGGGTCGTGACGCGCCAGAGGCCATCGATTTGCTCCACTTCCGCGGCTCGGGCGCCGGTTACGAGCTCGCCGCCGGCACTACGCAGCATCCGCAAATAGCCCTGGAGCAAGGCGTGGGGATCGAGGCGGATGCCATCCCAATCGGTCAGTCCGCAGACTGCATCGGTTTTCAGAAGCGGACACAGCTGATGGACACCCCGTTCATCGAGCCGGTCAAGTCTCGCGAACGGTGCAAGGTCTGCCTCGAGCCTTGCCAAGGCTTCACGTTCATCTTCCCGCCCATGGATCAGGACCGGCATGCGCCGGCCGAGCGGTACATCGCTGAAACCTTCGGGAGGCGCTTCCATGAACCCGCGGCTCGCGAGGGTCAGCTCACGGACAAGCCGGTCACCCAGCGCATAATGAAGCATTGTCGCGCTGCGTCCGGACGAATGGAAGCCAATTTGCTCCTCAGCCTCAAGAACGAGGATTTTTGCCTGATCCGACAGCATCGCCGCTGCGGACAGGCCAGCGACACCTCCGCCGATGATGAGGATGTCCGCATTCATTCTTCCCTCCTTCCGAGGGAAGGGAGATTCATTGCGTCAGCCGCTCGTGGACCAGCTTGCCGCCTTTCGTCAGCTGGGTGCCTTTGACGATCTCGTCGTCATCCGGAAGAACGGGCCCACCCTCGTCCTTGTCCCAAAAAGCGCTGAGGAAATTGTACAGGTTGCGCGCGAACAGGGCCGACGAATCCGCTGCCAGGGTCCGCGCGAGGTTGGACGCGCCAATGATCGTCACACCGTGCTTCACCGTGCGTTCGCCGGCGACCGTGCCTTCGACATTGCCGCCAGCGTCGGCCGCCATGTCGACAATCACGCTCCCGGGCCGCATCGACGCCACCTGCGCGTCGCTGATGAGGCGCGGCGCGGGCTTGCCCGGAATAAGCGCAGTCGTGACCACGATGTCCTGCTTGGCGATGTGGCCGGAAACCAGATCGGCCTGGGCCTTCTGATATTCCGCAGACATTTCCGTGGCGTAGCCGCCAGCGCCCTCTCCTTCGATCCCCGCGACATTCTCAACGAAGATTGGCTTCGCTCCCAGCGACTGGATCTGTTCCTTCGTCGCGGAACGGACGTCGGTGGCGCTGACCTGCGCTCCAAGTCGCTTCGCCGTCGCGATCGCCTGGAGGCCCGCCACCCCGACTCCCATGACAAATACTTTGGCAGGGCTGATCGTCCCGGCCGCAGTCATCATCATCGGATAGGCGCGCCCATAAATTGCAGCGGCGTCGATCACCGCTTTGTAGCCGGCGAGGTTGGACTGTGACGACAGCACGTCCATCGACTGCGCTCGCGTGATGCGCGGCATCCATTCCATGGCGAAAGCGTCGAGCCCGGCGGCCGCATATCCTTTCACGGCTTCACCGCGCCTTGCCGGATCGAGCGATCCGACGAGTAGAGCGCCTTTCTCGGCACCCTTGATTGCCTCGAGATCCGGCCCGGTCACGCAGAGGATGATTCCCGCACTTTTCAGCGTTTCGGCACGCGATCCGACCTTGGCACCGGCGGCTTCGAACTCGACATCGGAAACGGACGCGAGCGTTCCCGCGCCGCGTTCAACCGCGACCTCAGCGCCCAGAGCAGCAAACTTCTTCACGGTTTCCGGGATCGCGGCACAGCGCGTCTCGCCCTCAGCCGTCTCCTTGAGGACCGCGATCTTCATCCGATTCGTGCGACTATTTGAGGATCAGGAGGACAAGGAAGCCGATGAGCAGGCAGACGAGCGCGCCCCATTTCAGCAGCTTGGTGAAGCGCATGTAATCATGGACATGAACCGCGACGTCCTGCGTCGGCGGGCTTTCCAGAATCGACTCGTTGTCGGCCATCCTCAATCTCGCTCCCTGTCGGCGGTTGGCCACGTCCATAACAACGACCGGCGGCTAGCCCAAGCCCCACGACCGCCGGTCTTAAGCGGCCCTTTACCCCTGCGCGCATACACTCGCGCGCGAAGGAGTGTGGGATGGCCGAAGAGCGCACCCGAAGCCTGCTGTTGCTGGATGCCGATGCCGACGAGCGCCGGCTGATCTCTGCCGTCGCCGCGCGCGCCGGCTGGAGCGTCGTCAGCGCCGCCGATGTCGAGACGGCGTTGGGCCTCCTTCAAGGACCGCACGGCCGCGAGGTACAAGCTGCTCTCCTCGGGTCCTGGGATGCTGAAACCAGCCCGAAACTCATTGCTGCCCTCCAGGAGCAACGCGCGACCCTTCCCGTTATCGCGCTCAGCCACGGCGACAGCGTCGCGGTCGCAGTGGATGCGATGCGCGCGGGCGCAAGCGACTTCCTCGTTCGCCCGGTCGCACCGGAGCGACTCACCGAAGCGCTTGCAGCCAATGCCGATCGCCGGCGGGCGGCGGGTGAACTCGCACCTGTTTCGGAGAAGCTTGCGCCGGAGCTTTCCCTCGAGCAGATGATCGGCGCCGCGCCGGAATTCCGCGCTGCGCTGGCAGTCGCCGCCAAGTCGGCGCGCAACCGCCTGCCGGTCCTGATCATTGGCGAGCCCGGCACCGGCAAAGAGACCGTGGCGCGTTCGATCCACGCCGCCAGTCTTCGGGCTCGCGCGCCGTTGCTGGTGCTGGATTGCAAGGCCGTTCCGGCAAACATCATCGACAGTGAATTGTTCGGGCATGAAAAAGGCGCCTTTCCCGGTGCGTTCACGGCCAAGACCGGAAAACTGGTCCAGGCCGACGGAGGCACGCTCCTGCTCGATGAGATTGGAGCCCTGCCGGCAGAAACGCAGGAGCGCCTGGATCGAGTCCTCGCGACTGGCGAAGTGCGACCCGTCGGGCTCAACGGCAGCTATTCGGTCGACGTGCGTGTCGTCGCCACTGCGAGCCGGCCGCTTCCCGAAGACTTCGACGCTGGCCTGGCAGAACGTGTCGGGGCGACCACTGTCACGCTGCCGCCCCTTCGCGAACGAAGCGGCGACATCCCCGCGCTGGCGCGCCATCTCTTGTCCCGCTTCTCCGAGCAGACCGGAATGCGTCCCTTTTCGATCGGCAATGACGCGCTTGCAGTGCTGATGCGCTACGGGTGGCCGGGCAACGTGCGCCAGCTCGCGAGCGTCCTGTTCCGGGCCGCGCTCCAATGCGACGAGAGCTCGCTTACGGCCGAGCACTTCCCGCACATTGCGATCCAGTCGCGTTTCTCCGGGCGTCGCACCGACTTTTCGCCGAACATCAGCAAAGCGAGCAGTGACGAAGCGTTGGCCGGCGCGTCCCCCGTGACCCTGTTCACCAGCGAAGGTCACGTCCGTCCGCTCGAGGAAATCGAAGCCGACCTCATTCGCTTGGCGATCGGCCATTATCGCGGTCGGATGACCGAGGTCGCCCGCCGCCTAGGGATTGGGCGATCGACGCTTTATCGCAAGCTTAGCGAACTTGGGATCGACACCGCGGCCTAGTGTGTCGGTCGCCATCGGCATTCGCCGCCGTTGCGCCTCATAGAAACTCACGCGGTCGACTTCGGCGTAAGCGCCTGGTCTTTGAGGCCGCGCCAAACTCGCAAGGCCTGAACCGTTTCCGGGACATCGTGAACGCGGACGATCTGTACGCCCTGTTCGACGGCTTTCAGGGCAAAGGCCAGGCTTCCGCCAAGACGCTGGTCTGAAGGCGCTTCGTTTGAGAGTGCACCGATCGTCCGCTTTCGGCTGGCACCCACCACGACCGGGCAGCCAAGCGCATGGAATATCGCAAGCCCGTTCATGAGCTCGAGATTGTGGCTGACGTTCTTGCCGAAGCCGAAACCGGGATCGATGAGGATTTTGTCGCGCGCGATCCCTGCCGCCTGCGCCGCAACGATGCGCTCCTCGAACCACAAATAGACTTCGACCAGAACGTCGTCATAGCGCGGATCCTGCTGCATGGTCGCGGGATTGCCGCGGTGATGCATCAGGACGACCGGGACGCCTGCGGCTGCGATGATTTCCGCCGAGCGATCGTCATAAGTGAGCGCCGACACGTCGTTGACGAGGCGCGCGCCGGCTTCGAGCGCCGCCGTCATGACGTCAGCCTTGCGCGTATCGATCGACACAGCCGCGCCGCCGGCCGCGAGCTGGCGGATTACCGGGACAGCGCGCTCGATCTCCTCGCCCTCCCAGACAAGTTTCGCGCCCGGTCGGGTGGACTCCCCACCAACATCGATGATCGCAGCGCCTGCGGTGGCCATGTCCGCGCCAGCCGATGCAGCTGCCGACGCATCGGCGAACCTACCGCCGTCCGAGAAGCTGTCGGGAGTGACGTTGACGATCCCCATGACTTGCGGCTGGTCGAGGCGGATCGTTCGATCGCCGAGCTGGAGCGGCGGCCGCGCCGACGTCACTGCGTTCCATTGAGAGGCAAGGTCGTCGTCGAAACGGCTCTCGACGCCTTCGACCGGAAGCAGCTCGGTTGCCGTCCGCCGATTGCCATCGATTGCAAGCAATTCGACCGCGGCGAACCAGTTCAGCCCGCCGGCGAGCCGGGTAACCTTTCCGTCATGGCCGAAAGGCGAATCAACGAAAGCTGTCGGGCGAAGAAGGGTGCGCATCAGGCCGCGCTATAGCGCGGCAAGGTGCTGTTGGCGCAAGGCGTCCAGCGGCTGAAGCGCATTGCTCCGATCGATGTGCCAAAAGGTCCAGCCATTGCACGACGGTGCCCCTTGCAGCGCCGCGCCGACCTTGTGGATCGAACCGGCATGCGGACCGCTGACGATCGAACCGTCGGCTCGCACGGATGCCGACCAACGGCGCTTCGAATCCGTCAGCATCGAACCGGCGGGAACCATTCCACTCTCGACCAGCAGGCCGAACGCCACGCGGGGCTGGTCGCGCCTGTCGGTGACCGTCAGCATCGCGCTTTCATCGAGCGGCAAGGTGGACTCGATTCGTTCGCGTGCGACCTTCACGTAGCTGGATTCGCGTTCGATCCCGATCCAGAGGCGGCCCAGCCGGCGGGCGACCGCGCCGGTCGTGCCCGTGCCGAAGAACGGGTCGAGCACCAAGTCGCCCGGCTTCGTGCACGCTAGCAGGATCCGATAGAGCAAGGCCTCAGGCTTCTGCGTCGGATGGGCTTTGGAGCCGTCGGCGCCCTTCACGCGCTCCGGTCCGGCGCAGATCGGAAGCACCCAATCGGAGCGCATCTGGAGGTCGTCATTCAGCGCCTTCATCGCGCGATAGTTGAATGTGTACCGGGCGCGCTCGTCTTTCGCGCACCACAGCAACGTCTCGTGCGCATTGGTGAAGCGGGTCCCGCGGAAGTTCGGCATCGGGTTCGACTTGCGCCAGACGATGTCGTTGAGAATCCAGAATTTAGCGTCCTGGAGCAGCGACCCGACACGGTAGATGTTGTGATAGCTGCCGATCACCCAGATGGTGCCGTCGTCCTTGAGTATGCGGCGCGCCTCGGCCAGCCATCGACGCGTGAAGTCATCATAGGCTGCCAAGCTGTCGAACTTGTCCCATTCGTCGTCGACGGCATCGACCCTGCTGCCCTCGGGCCGGAAGAGGTCGCCGCCGAGCTGCAAATTGTAGGGCGGATCGGCAAAGATCATGTCGACCGAGCGATCGGGAAGCTTCGCCATTTCGGCAATGCAATCGCCTTGGATGATGACATTGAAGGGAAGAATTTCCCTCGGTGCGACAGCTTTCGGCCGCAACAAGCCCTGCCCATCCGCAATGCGGGCGACGAGATTCATAGACCTTCTGCCCCGTTGTTAGCCGACGAGGGTGAGTCAGGCTGGACTCGCGGTCAAGCAAACAAGGGTTAACGGGCCGGGGATTCAACTAGGGCTATGCGGTCTGTCACGATCAAAGCCACAAGATATTGAGTCAGCCGAGGGGCTGCGGACTCAAGGGCTGGTGGTGTGGCTCAAAGGACTCGGCTTCGGCCTTTTCGCTGAAACCAAGCTCCGGCTGGGCAGCCGCATCGAGTAGTTCGCGCACAAAACCGAAGCTTCGCCGATGGAGCGGCGTCGGGCCGAGCTCGAGCAATGCCCTTCGGTGATCGGGCGTCGGATAGCCGCGATTATGCTCCCACCCATAGCCGGGATAATCGCGTGCGTGGTCCACCATCATCCGGTCGCGAGTGACTTTTGCGATGATTGAGGCGGCAGCGATCGAGCGGCATTTTGCGTCACCGTCGACGATCGCCTTCGAGGGGCGTTGCCATTTCGGACAGGCGTTGCCGTCGACCAGCACCCATGCGGGATCGAGCCCGAGCGCTTCCACCGCGCGGCTCATTGCCAGCATCCGCGCCCAGTAGATGTTGATCGTGTCGATTTCCTCGACCGATGCCACGCCCACGGCCCAGGCCGAACATTTGACCAGGCGCTTGTAGATCGCCTCACGTTTTTCCAGCGGCAGGTTCTTCGAATCGTCGATGCCGCGCGGAAATCTGCTGCGGTCGAGGATGCAGGCCGCGGCAACCACCGGCCCGGCCAGGGGCGCGCAACCCGCCTCATCCACGCCGGCGAGCGGTTGCGGATAATCGAGCTCGAGCTTGAAGGAACAGCGCCGCGGCATTGCGCCAAGCCTATGGAGCAGCGAACCGAGTCGCCAGTAGGCCCCTGCAATTTTTGTGGATTACTCTTCGATCCGCCACGGCGGGAACCGCCGCGCTTCGCCCGCCTTGTAGAGGAAGATGATGTTGCCGTCGGGGTCGCGAAGCCTCGCCTCGCGCCACATCCACGGCTGGTTGCGAGGTCCATGCTCGAACGGAATGCCGCTACGCGCGAGTTGCTCGACCCGTTCGTCGAGGTCGTCGCACTCGAGATAGACGGCGGTGGTCGCGATGATCTTTTCGTCCGGGTCGATCTGCACCGAAAAAGTCGCTCCGCCGCCTGCCTCGAAGCGGGCGTAATCGGGTGGATTGTCGACAATCTGCTTGAGACCGAGCCGCTTGTAGAAATCGACTGAACGTTCGTAGTTCGTACCGGTCACGGTCACCTGGTTGAGGCGCAGCGCAGCGCCGGAGTCGAGGCGAACGTTCTGTTGCCCGATCGGCCCGACGCCGTGTCCGAGATCGGGGGCCGCGAACAGCGCGACGCGGACGAACTCGCGGGCACGAGCGACCGCGTCGGTGAGTGTTGCGCCCTCGCCCATGAAGGTGGCGATCGCGCTGGCTAGGGTGCAGCCCGTGCCGTGAGTGCTGTCCGTGTCGATCCGCTGGCCCTGCCAGCTGGTCATATTGTCTTCTTCGATGAGGGCATCGGCGAGCGCGTCGCCCTCCTCATGGCCGCCTTTGATCAGCACCGCGCACCCGTGCTTCCCGACCAGGTGGAGCGCGGCCGCGACCGGGTCCTCCTCCGACGTCAGCTGTTTCAGCTCGGGAAGGTTCGGAGTCGCGATGGTTGCGACGTCCATCAGCCGGCCGAATGCGGCGATCGTGGCTTCGTCGGCGAGCGCGGCTCCGCTGCTCGCGACCATGACCGGATCGAAGACGATTGGAAGATCCGGGTCCAGCGCCTTCAACTCCTGAAGGCGAACCGCGACCTGCCTGGCGGCGAACGCGCTGCCGATCATTCCGATCTTCACCGCATCGACGCCTATATCGCCGACGACCGCGTCGATCTGGGCCAGGATCATCTCGGCGGGCACCGGATGGACGGAGGTGACGCCAAGCGTATTCTGGGCGGTGATCGCCGTGACAGCCGTCATGGCGTGGCCGCCGAGCATGGTCACGGTCTTGATGTCGGCCTGAATCCCGGCGCCGCCGCCCGAATCCGAGCCGGCGATGATCAGGATCCGCGCCGTCGAGCTCATTGAATCAGCCCGCGACCCGGCATTCGGGGCGAAATTCTCCATGCGCACAGCTCACGCATGACTTCGAAATGCGAACAAAAGGTTCACGCGGCGGATTGCACCGCGTCACAAATGTCGTCGACGAGACGCTCCACAAGGGCGGGATCGTCGCCCTCGGCCATGACTCGGATCAACGGCTCGGTGCCCGACTTGCGGATCACCAGTCGCCCGCGCCCTTCGAGCTCGGCCTCGGCCGCCGCAATACGCTTCCGAACGCTATCCGCCTCCAACGGTGCTCCGCCATTGAACCGGACGTTCTTGAGGAGCTGCGGAAGTGGCTCGAACTGGCGAAGCAGTTCGCTGGCGGGTGCCTTCGCCTCGACCAATGCCGCGAGCACCTGCAATCCCGCCACGAGGCCGTCCCCGGTCGTCGAATGATCGGTGAGAATGATGTGGCCGGATTGCTCGCCGCCGACGTTGCAGCCGGTGCGGCGCATTTCTTCGAGAACGTAGCGGTCGCCGACCTGCGTCCGAAGGAGATTGAGGCCCTTCTCGGAGAGTTTTCGCTCAAGGCCGAGATTGGACATCACGGTGGCGACGACAGCATCT
>Ga0207674_10002372_pt1 | contig 23817 bp, 17 predicted proteins | sample KBSCornC72_FD_184303 | JGI IMG/M metagenome (GOLD analysis project Ga0207674, IMG submission 184303) | Corn rhizosphere microbial communities from Kellogg Biological Station, Michigan, USA - KBS Corn C7-2 (SPAdes) (version 2) | ecosystem: Host-associated > Plants > Roots > Rhizosphere > Soil ...
GAACACCATTTCGTCTGAGTAGGCGGCCCGGCAGGTCCCATCCAATCAGTAGATGCCCAGCCCGATCCCGATGGCGCCGAGGCGGTAGTCCTGGCGGTCGAGGTTCCATACCAGCCCGCCGCGCGCCGAAAGGACCGCCGCAATTCGATGGGCTGGCGGACTGACAAACTCCAGCCGCGCCTGGCCGCCTAACGCACCTCCGCCGCCATCCGCGCGGAAATGCGTCGGGCCGGCCATGAGGCGCGCCGCCCCGAACCGCCCCCGCTTCTCGACGCCGGCGAGAATCCCGAGCGTATAGACCCGCGGGAAATCCGGGACGCAATCGTCCCCCGGCAGGTTGGTGCACGGCACATCGCTCCCGTGGCTTCCCTGCACGCCGACGCCGATGCCGAACATGAGGTGCAGTCCGGGCCGGCGCGGACGCGACGAGAGCAGCGCGTCCAGCGCGGGCCCGTCACGATTCTGGCGATCCCCTCCACCGTGGCCGTAACTCTGGCCATAGGTGGCCTCGAACGACCTCAACGTGGTGCTCTCCTGGGCTGCCACGCACGCAGGCAACAAGGCGCCCGCGCAAAAGGCGGCCAGAAGGACAGGTCGGCGGATCAGCCGGCGCGACTGGATCATATCCGTTAGGCGTTCGCCTGACGCGGCCACTATCGCGCCGCGATCGTGACCGGCTGTTCCCGGACCGTCGGTGGCGGAATGCGCAGCCATTGGGCGCGACCGACCGCAGTCGCGCGGAGCATCGCGGTTCCCGGCTCGAACCCGTCGAGCATGGTCGGCGTGAGCTCGACGACCACCGACCCATGACGTGGCCGTGGGTCGAACACCGGCTCATGGTTCCGGGGCAGGTACACCTCGCCGAGCATGGTGACACGCTGACCCTGCACCAGCTCGATGCGCGCGTCCGACTCGACTCGCGCCCAGCTCACGAGATTGGATTGCACTACCACGCCAGGCGCCAGCGTACTGCTCGTGGTGGTCAGCGTGAGCTCCTTGATCTGCACCCACGCGCGGTAGCTGGAGAGCGCCCCGATCGGCAGTTGCAGGAGGATGAACCACAACACGGCTCGTTTGCCGAGCCGGGCCGCGCGGGACTCCTCGAACGGAGATGGAGTGGTTATCGCCCGAGCCATGGGTAACGAACGGTGGACCTAACGCCGAAGACGACGGCCGGTGAGTGCGGCGTCTCAATGTGCGGCGGGTGATCGGCGGACGACAAGACGGCGCTCGTCCGCGGGCTTGTCGGGCCACGTGCCGGTCGATTGCAGCCAACGTGACGACGCGAGTGAAAGGAATTAGCGGCTTCACACGTTCAATCTCCAGGCGCGCGACGAACGGGCGGATCGAGGAAGTCCGACCCGGCCGCGAGCCCTTCAATTCGCCACCACGACGATGGACGCCATATACCGCCAGAAGACCGACACCAAACCGTTGGCCCAACAATGCTTGGCGCTCGCGCGAGGCCGGAAGTGGGACGCGTGCGCCCAGCTAGCGGCCGACTGGCTCGCTTCAGACCCAATGAACGCCGACGCGGCGCTCTACCTGCTGAACGCCCTCAAGGCACCCGCGACCGCCGAGGCATATCAGGCAGCGCTACAGGCGTACGCATCGCTCGAACGCCGGCTGGAGCGCGAGCACGAGCTGGCGCCAGCGTGTGAGGTGCGCCAGTTGGCCGCGTCGATTTGGGACAAGCTCGCGGAGATAACGAAGCCGGCCATCGCGAACGTCGCCGCCAGTCAACAGGTCGCCGATCGGGGCCGGCTCGAGAGGGCGATGAGCCGAATGACGACGTCCCGGTTTGCATCGATCCCGTTCGCGACATTCCTCTTTCTGGGGGCGACGAGCTTCACCGCGCGTCACCCGACGTCGCTACCAGCGGCCGGGGCTGGCGCCGATCGACCGTCAGTCGCGGTCATCGACGTCCGCAACACTGCTGGCGACTCCGCGACCGCGTGGCTCGAGCTCGGCCTGCCTCAAATGGTGGCGTCGAACATCGCGCGACTGTCGGAGGTGGAAGTCGTGTCACCGGAGCGCGTTCGCGAGGCGCGCCAAGCGCTCGGCCTCCCGCGCGGTTCCGCGCTGACCCGCGACGATGTCAGACGCCTGGGCCTGCAGAGCGGCGCTCGATGGGTCGTAACCGGTGGCATCGCACGCAGCGCCGGTCGCTACGTGCTCGACGTGACCATGGACAAGACCACCGGAGATGTCGAGCCGCGTCCATTGACGGTCACGAGCTCCAGCCTGATCGCGCTAGCGGATCAGGTAGCCACAAAGCTGGCTGGCCTCGCGACTACCGGACGCGCTGACCAGCTGATCGATGTCCGCCCAAAATAAGGCGCGCAGGGGCGCTGATGTGCGCCGGTTCTTGCTATTCCCGGTCTCCCGTAAGAGATCGGGAGGCCAATTATGCAGAAGACAAAAGGGGGCAGCGCGGCTCGGGCCGCACGTTCCACGACGGATCGTCGCCGACGATACGAGCCCACCGCGGTCTACCATCTTGCTGATTCCTTGCGCCGACGAGGCGTCGATCTGGCATCGAGAGCGGGCCCATGGCGGGCGATCGGGAGAGCCCTGCGAAGACCGGGACGCAATCGGATTCCGGTATTGCCCATTGTGACGAACGGTGACGCCCAGGTAATGGTTGATACGATGGAGCACGCGCGGGACCTCGCGGGGCTGCTCAACTGGTGTGGCATCGAGGAGCTGGATCCGGTGCCTGATCTCGTCCCACCGGCCACGGTCCAGTAGCGTTTCGCGGGCGACCCGCCCGATCAAAGGGGTCAGAGTCGTTTGAATTCTGGGAGCTCGGCCGAGACCGAGATCTCGATTCAAGCGACTCTGACCCCTTCGATCGTGGTGACGCCACCCGCCCGGCAGGGGTTTCAACGAGTTAGGACAGACTCGCCCTGACCATGGAGCTCCGCATGAGATCTCGATCGTTCTGGCTTCTCTCAGCCGTTGGCGTTGTGGCCGCCTGCTCGGGCGACTCGACCAGCCCGGCCTCGGGTAATGCCGACGGGCGGCTGCAGATCATCCCCGGTGTTGCCGCACTCGCCGCCATCGACGTCGTCGTCGACGGACAGACCCGCCTCACGAACGCGGCGTATGGCGTGCCGACCGCGCCCATCGCGTTGTCGTTAGGCCAGCACCAGGTGAAAGCGGTGCCTGCCGGGACGGCGCCGACGGCCGGTGGCGCCACGGTCACGTTGCGCGCCGGCGACACGACGCGCGTGGTCGTGATCGGCACGCCGGGCGCGCTCAACCCGGTGGCACTTGGCGACACCGGCGCCACGCCGGTGCCGGGGAAGGGAAAGCTTCGCGTGTCGCACCTGGCCGCCAACGCGCCTGCCATCGACGTCTACCGCACGCAACCGGACTTCGGGTCGTTCGTGAAGTTCATGGATCCGTTCCCGTACAAGGCCTCGACGCCATTCATCGAGAGCACGCCGGGGAACTGGGTCATCCGTGTCACGAAGAAAGGCACGGACGAAGTGCTGGCCGAGAGCGGCCCCATTCGCGTGGACGAGCTGTGGATCCGCACGATTCTCCTGCTCGACACGCCCGAGGGCGGGGTCAAGATCACCCCGCTGGGTGAGCAATAGGGTCAGCCGATCTCGATCACCGGCTGACCGAGAAGATCGAGCCTGGGCCTAACGCCGAGGCCGGGCTCGCGCGACGCGGCGAGGCGCCCCTGAGCGCGTCGGGGCGCCCCGTCGGCGAACGACACCGTCACGTACGAGTTGAAGTCGGTGGCCGAGAACAGATACCGCGTGGGTGTGCTGTGCGCGAGGTGCGAGATCGCCGCCGTCGTGATGTCGCCGCCCCAGGTATCCTCGATGGTCATCGCGATGCCTAACGATACGCACAGGTCGCGGATCTGCCGGGCCTTCGTCAGGCCACCCACCTTCGAGATCTTGAGGTTGATGACATCCATGGCGTGATCGCCGACGCCGCGAACGACCATGTCGATCCCGTCGATCACCTCGTCCAACACGAACGGCCGATTCGTGTGCCGGCGAACGGCGAGGCACTGGTCGTACGTCGGACACGGCTGCTCGATGTACACATCCACATCGCGCACGGCGTCAGCCACCCGGACCGCGGCATGCTGCGTCCACCCGGTGTTCGCGTCGGCAATCAGCACATCACCGCGCTCGAGCACCGCGGCCGTTGCCCGGATGCGATCGATATCGGTATCGGGGTCGCCGCCCACCTTGAGCTGGAACTTCCGGTAGCCTTCCTTCCGGTACCCCGCGATCCGCGCGGCCATCTGGTCGGGGGACTCTTGCGAGATCGCGCGATACAGCGCGAAATCGTCACCGACGTGTCCGCCCATGAGTGTCGCGACGCTCAACCCGCTCGCCTTGCCGAGAATGTCCCAGCACGCCATGTCGATCGCCGACTTGACGTAGGGATGGCCTCGCATGGCGGCGTCCATCCGCTCGTTGAGCGCGCCTAACGCCAAAGGGTCCGCGCCGAGGAGCTGCGGTGCCAGTTCCGTGATCCCGGTGCGGGCGCCCGCCGCGTACGCCGGCAGGTAGGCGGGGCCCAGGGGACACACCTCGCCCCAGCCTGTGATGCCAGCGTCGGTGTCGACGGCGACGACGGTCGAGTCGAAGACGGTCACAGCGTTGCCGCCGGACCACTTGTAGCTCCCCTCATGGAGGGGAAGCTCGATGCGATACGCGCGCAGGCCAGAGATCTTCATGGTCGCGCGAAAATGACTGCGTCGACCTGCACGCGCCAGGTGAAACTCCCGGGCAGTGCGACGTTAGGGTCGCAGCGGCTACCGGCCGCGGGGCCCCCCGGCCTTCGATGTCGCTGAGGACTTCGGCGGGAGGTCTCTTGGCGTTCGAGGCGTTGTCGGGGCGACGTCGGATGGCAGCTTCTCTGGCTGCCCTTTCTTCTTGCGGGAGAAGTCTGGTATGGATCGCGGTCCTTTCTTTTTCACAGGGCTCACCGTGGTCGGCTGAGGGTCGGCATCATGCTGTAATACGGCCAAAAGCTGGCCTACGGGAGCCGTCACTGCCACCTCCGGTGCCTTTGCCTGCCCTCGGCTGTTCGCCGGGGCCTCCCACTCGTATGTTGGAACCGAGACCAACGAGTGGCGTGCTCTGGAGGACGAAGGTGACCACCGAGCTCCGGGAACAGCTTCAGGCAACGCTTGGCCGGGGATACACGCTCGAGCGTGAGCTCCCCGGCGGCGGGATGAGTCGCGTCTTCGTGGCTGAGGAACGCGCGCTGGGTCGGCGTGTGGTCGTGAAGATCCTGCCGCCGGAAATGGCGCGCGACGTCAGCCTCGAACGCTTCCATCGCGAAATCCACCTCGCCGCCGGACTCCTGCATCCGCACATAATCCCCCTGCTGAGCGCCGGCGACGCGGATGGGCTACCCTATTACACGATGCCCTTCATCGTGGGAGAGTCGCTGCGGCTGCGGCTCGCGCGCGAAGGCCGGCTCGGCTTGGAGGACGCCGTACGGCTCACGCGTGAAGTGGCGACGGCACTCGACTACGCGCATCGCCAGGGGATCGTCCATCGGGACATCAAGCCCGAGAATATCCTGCTCCACGACGGTCACGCGCTCGTTACCGACTTCGGCATCGCGCGGGCAATCTCGAGGTCGATGCCGGTATCGACCCTTACGACCGTCGGTGTCACGCTCGGGACTCCCCTCTATATGAGTCCCGAACAGGGAGACCCCGACCGCGAGATCGACGGGCGCAGTGACATCTACTCGCTTGGCTGCGTGCTCTACGAGATGTTGGTGGGGGACCCCCCATTTCGCGGGAGGACAGGGGCGGCGATCGTCGTGCGGCACCTCCGGGATCCAGTCCCACGACCGAGCGCGCTGCGACCAGACGTGCCGGAAACGCTCGACGACGTGGTCGCGCGCACGCTCGCGAAGGAGCCCGCGAACCGATTCGCGTCCGGGGGTGATCTCGCTCGTGCGCTCGATCAGGCGGTCCCGGCGGGCCGGCCGACCGTCACGTCGTTCGTCCGTTCACCCGAGGCGGCGGAGGCCGGCTGGACGTCGTCGTCGATAGCCGCCGATAGCCGTCGCTTCGTTGCCGTGCTTCCGTTCGAGAACATGAGCGCGGATCCGGAGAACGAATACTTCTCGGATGGTGTGCACGAGGAGATCATCGCCCAGCTCTCCAAGATTCGCGGTCTGAAGGTGATCTCACGCAGCTCGGTGATGCGGTACAAGAAGTCCCAGCAGCCTGCAAGGGAGATCGGCAACGCGCTCGGCGTCTCACATCTGCTCGCTGGCAGCGTGCGACGAGCCGGACATCGTGTGCGGATCAGCGCACAGCTCACCGACTCGGACACCGACGAGACCGTCTGGGCCGAGACGTACGATCGCCAGATGGACGACATCTTCGCGATTCAGAGCGAGGTGGCGGAGCAGATCGCCGCGCGGATGGAGACGCGCGTGACCACTGGCGAACGCTCTCGCCTCAACAAGAAGCCGACCGACGACGTCGAGGCGTACAACCTGTATCTGCTCGGCCGCCACCATTACAACAAGGTGACGCCCGCCGATTTCACGAAGGCCGTCGATTACTACCGCGCGGCGATCGCGCGCGACCCGAAATTCGGCCGCGCCTACGCGGCCCTCGCCGACGCGCAATTCTACGCAGGCGCCGGCTACTGGGGGGTGCGGCCGCACGATACTTACCCCGAAGCGTATGCGGCAGCAAAAAGAGCGCTGGAGCTCGACCCGTCGCTAGCCGAAGCGTACGGGTCGGTCGGCATGTTTCGCGGGTGGTACGATTACGACTGGAACGGGTGCGAAGCCGCGCTCGCGCGGGCCGTCGAGCTCAACCCCAGTGGTGCGATGCTCCATGTGCTGTTCGCGATGCAGCTCGCCGCGGAGGGACGCTTCGACGAGGCACTGGCCATGCGCGACATGGCGTGCCGGCTGGATCCGGCCGCGATGGTCGTTCGCGGCAACGCCAGCTGGATCCTCTATCTGACACGGCGGATGGACCAGGCGCTGGCCGATGGTCGCAGTCTCCGTCACCTCGATCCGTCCTCAGCCTACGGTGCCTTCTCGCACGGTCTCATCTGTGCGCAGGCGGGACAGCCCGATGAAGCGATCGCCGCCTTCCGCGATGGCGTGATTCTCTCCGGGCGCGGATCGCTCTACCTGGTGATGCTGGCCTACGCGCTGGCGGTCGGCAAGCGGCCTGACGAGGCACGTGCCGTCCTCGCCGAGGTCGAGGGCCGCACCACCGAGTTCATCTGGCCGATGGGACTCGCCTTCGCGTACGCCCATCTCGGCGAGACCGACACCGCGCTCGACCATCTCGAGCGGGCGTACGAGGAGCGCGTCGGCTGGATGAACCTCATTGGACGTGAGCCCGCGCTCGACATCCTGCGAGGGCATCCGCGCTTCGAGGCGATCGCTCGCCGCATCATCCCACCGAGCTTCACGGGCACGTCGGCCCGCTAGAACGGCATCCCACTTCGGAAATAGACCGCGTTGCCTTCGCGTCCGTGGGCCATCGAGACGCTCAGCGTGTTGCCACGACCGAGGAACGAGACCCACAGCCCACCGCCAAAGCCAGTATGCCACGTGTCACTGCTTTCTCCAGACACGTACACACGCCCGGCATCCGCGAGACCGAACGCACCAAGATCGCCCGGTAGCAACAGGAAGAATTTGGTGAGGAAGAAGCGCAGCTCCGTGCTGCCATAGACCGAACCGTCCCCGGCGAAGCGTTCCTGTCGCCAGCCTCGCAGCGTCGAGCCGCCGCCGACAAATGCTGCGTCGAAGTAGGGATAGTCGCCCCATGCCTTCTGCCCCCCCACGCGAAGCGCCAGAACCGGCTCGAGCCGAACCGGTGCGCTCAGGTAGGTGGCCACCTGCCCGTGCATCTGGCCGAACGCTCCCTCCGCGGTCCAGACATCCGGATACCCAGCGGCTTGCAGCGACGCGAAGACGCCTCGCTTCGCGTTCGCGGGAACGTCGCGCGAGTCGAATGTCAGCCCCGCCCGCGCACCGACCTGCTTGAACGTCCCGACGCCAAAGGGCTGCACGTCAGCGATGAAGGTTCCACTGTCGAGCTTCGTCTTCGTGCGCCTTAGACTCGCACCGAGGTCCAGTGTGAGGCGGTGCGCGACGGGGAAATGCACCATTGGCTCGATCCCGCTCGCGCGCTGCTCTACGAGGTGAAAGTCCTTCGACCCGAGGGAAGGCGTCTCGTTGCCGAATCCGTAGAAATGGAGGACGTCGAGGCCCGAGGCACGGGCGACCAGGGTGAGATGTATGTCGGAGTTCTCGCGCCTCATGTCGGCCGAAAACTCCACCCGCCCTTTGCCGGCGCCGAACGCGTAGCCCGCGAGCAAGCTGGCTCGGAACGCGTACGGATGCTGCCGAAAGCCGTAGCGTTCGAACAGTGGCCCGGCCCCGAGGAACAACCCGGCGTCGGACGAATAGCCGGCCCACGGCACTGTGCGCCAGCGCGATCCCCAGTCGCGGGGTGGATCGATGAATCCGCGCCGCGTGCGCGGCGGCACGTACGTACGCCGGTCGATGCTCGCATGCGTTCCCGGCGCGACGACGGTCGTGGAGTCTGTGTCATAGTACCGCATGTTCGCGGCGTGCCCACCGGCCGTGGAGTCCGCAATGGCATCGCGTCCTCGTCCACCGATGACCCGCACGAGCGTGCGTCCGTTCGCTGAGCCGCGCACCACGACCTGATCTGGGCCGCCGTGGAGGTAGATGCGGATCTCTCCCGTCTCGCTGGCATCGAAGCGGCGGTGGTACCAGTCCTGAGGCTCGACGTCACCGGACTTCGAGCGCTGCCGCACCGTGACGTCTGTGGTCCGCGGCCCAACGCGTGTGACTTCGAGGAGCTCACTCGCATCCGTCGTGTGGATCTCGGGTGCGTCGGCGAGGATGTCGTAGAAGCGCTTGGCCGCCTCACGGAGATGCTCGCGACGGCTGGCGAGCGTGCTCCGCAGGAAGCCGCCACTCTGCGTCGCGAGCCCTGGCGGCAACTGGCGGACGGCGTCATCGATCACCGAGTCTGGCAGCTTGGCCTGGAGCGCCATTGCCACGGAATCCCACACGGGGCGGGGGAGCTCAGAGAGCAAGCGCCGATCGAGCGCGCGCCCGTTCCACGTGAGCCAGGTCACGTCGGAGTATGCCGCGTCGAAGCTGACGAACTGTGGATACGGGTACACGAAACGGGCGAGCGACCACGCCACCCCGTCGAGCTTCACGAGCGCCCAATCGCGGTCACGGGGGATCGGCAGCCATCGATCGTTAGGCGTGGTCCCGGTGCGAGCCCAGCGCCACTGATCCGGGTGCCGATCCCAATCGCCGACGAACATGTCGAAGAGTCGAGCGGCGAGGAACGCGCGCGAATCGACCCGTTCATCGGGGTGCTCGGTGATGCGGTCGAACAGTTTCTGCGAGCTCGCCACGCGCGTCATCCCGGTTCCTTCGCTGATGGCGTCATCCGGGTCGCCGGTAGGGCGTAGCTCGATCAGTCCGAGCATGCCCGCGAACTCCTGACGGAACTCACCGAGGCGCGGGTCGTCCGGCATGACGGCAAGCTGCGGTGTCGCATGCAGCACGCCCGCTGCATCGAGCAGCCGGGCGACGACGAGTGAGCCACCAGGATGTTGCGCGCTGATGAGATCGCGAACGATGTGTTTCGCGTACGTTCCGCGTAACTCGGGCGGCAGACTGGGCGAGGGGTCCTTGTCGATCGAGCGGAAGACGTACTCGCGGCCGTCGGCTCCGCTGAATCGAAGCGACTTCGTTTGCTGCGAACCGCCTCGCTCGAGTGGACGGAGCCCGCCGGCGTACTGGTCGAGCGACAGCACGGGGACCGTCAGTGGCGCCGTCCACAGACTGCGATAATGTTCCCCGTAGAAGAACCGGCCTAACGTGCCAGCCTTGTAGATCGCGCCGGGCACGACGGTCACGCTCTCGACGCCTGCCGAGGGCGGGCGCGCGGGAATCTGGGCCGTCACTCGGGCGGCGCCTAACGCCAGCCCTGCTGAAACGACGCTCGCCGCGAACAAGCGGGCAGATGAAGAGTCACCGCCGCCTCGTCGCCCAGCGCCCCGCTCCATCACCTCACCTCGGGGCCAGCTCGGCCCTCGACTGCGCTTCGGCCGCGAACACGGACTGCGTAACCGACCGGGTATCGGACGTCGTCGATGTACGGCGGTAGGTGCCATCCGCGCGGAGTCCCCAGGCGGCGGCATCAGCGAGCTCACGATCGAGAACCTCGTCGAGGCGTGCGCGGCTCTCCGCGTCCACTACCGGTGCGATCGTCTCGATGCGGCGTCGGAGGTTGCGCGGCCGCCAGTCGGCGGACCCGATGAAGTACTCGGTGTCACCATCGTTGGCGAATCGGTAGATCCGCGCATGCTCGAGGAAGCGGCCGAGCAGGCTGACGACGCGAATCCCCTCCGACAGTCGCGGGACCCCGGGCCGCAAGCGACAGATCCCGCGTACGATCAACTCGACCGGAACGCCGGCTTGCGACGCGCGGTAGAGCGCCGCGATGACCTCCGGATCGGATAGTCCATTGAGCTTGCCTCGGATCCCCGACTTGCGCCCCGCGCGGGCATGGTCGGCCTCGCGGTCAATGCGCGCGATCAGCGCCGGCAGTAAGGCGTGTGGCGCGACGAGCAGTCGTTGATACTGCGCGGACGGCCCCTTCGACGAGCCGGTAAGCTCGTTGAACAACTCGCTCACGTCCTCGGCGAGCCCTTCGTCGGCGGAGAAGAGGCCCAGGTCGGTGTAGAACCGCGCCGTCGCCGCGTTGTAGTTACCCGTGCCTACGTGCACGTAGCGGCGCAACGCGTTGCCTTCACGACGCACGACGAGGGCGATCTTCGCGTGGTTCTTGAGCCCAACGAGTCCGTGAACGACATGGATGCCGGCCTTCGCGAGTTGCCGTGCCCAGTGCACGTTCTGCGCTTCGTCGAAGCGTGCCTTGAGCTCGACGAATACCGACACCTCCTTTCCGGCCTGAGCCGCCCTAACGAGCGCATCGACGATCGGAGAGCGCTGTCCCGAACGATACAACGTCAGCTTGATCGTCGTGACGGCAGGATCGTCGGCTGCCTCCTCGATCAGACGCTGCACCGAGGTGGCGAAGTCGTCGTACGGATGCTGCACGAGTTGGTCGCGCTCACTCACGAGCTCGAACATGGAGCGGTCTGACACGAACGCGTTTCGCGGTTGAAACGGTGGGAAGCGCAGTTCGGGAAGCGGCAGCGATGCCAGCTCCTTCAGCACCGTCGGGTCGAGCGATTCGCCGATCTCGTAGACGTCATCGTCGCCGAGCGGGAGGGGCTGCTCGCCGCCGTCGAAGCGCAATGCCTGGAGCAGCATCGCGCGCAACGCTGGCGGCATCGCTCGTTCCACCTCGACACGGACCACGGCACTGCCCTCGCGCCGTCTGGCGTCTTCCTCGATCGCCTGCAGCAGGTCGCCCGCACCTTCGTCGTCGCCCTCGAGATCCCCACTGCGCGTGACGCGGAACAGGCATGCCTGCAAAACCTCGCGGCCGCGATAGAGCGCGTCGATCTCGTGAACGATCAGCTCCTCGAGGCGCACGAACGAGCGGTCGTCGCGCACTGGAATGAGCCGCGACAGCATTGCCGGAATCCGGACGAACGCGAGGTGCGTCGGTCCGGTCTGCGGGTCCTTGACGACCACCATGACCGAGAGCGCGAGCGACGCGATCTGTGGCGATGGATATCCTGGCGCCTCCGTGACTGCCTGAGGTGTGAGCGCCGGGAAGACCACGTCGCGGAAGTGCGCGCGCAGGCTTGCCATCTCGGCAGGTGCGAGTTGTGACAGCGGCACGATCCGCACACCATGCGAGCCGAGCTCGCGCATGCAATCGCCCAGACAGCGCTCCTGCCGTGCGCGCAACTCGCGCACGTCCACCGCCAATGCCGCCAACCGATCCCCCAACTGCGCGACGCGGTGCTCACCGGTGATGGCCATGCGTGCGCGCTTGAGCGCCATCACGCTCACGCCGAAGAACTCATCGAGGTTCGCGCTGACGATGCCGAGGTATTGCACCCGCTCGAGCAACGGCGTGGTCCTGTCCTCGGCCATTGCGAGCACGCGACCGTTGAATTCGAGAAGGCTCCGTTCGGCATCCAGGAGTTGTGCTTCCGATCCAAGCGGGCCGTCCTCGCCTTGCAGCGCGCCCTGCGATGCAACCGGCGCGGACGAACCGCCGACGGATGCGCTCGTCGATACGCGACCGAGCGCGGGCAGGTCCGACCGCGCCGCGACGAGAAGCGCCGCCACCGTCTGAGGGTCGCTCAGCGATCGCGTGCCGGCGCGTGCGATCAGCTCATCGAGCGACAACCAGAGCGTCGGCTTGGCTCCGTCCGTCGTACCGCCGGACGTGCGTGCCTGACGAGTCTGCGTCACCAACCAGATCTCGAGCCGGGGGCGGTCCTCACTCGCGGGCAGGTCGCCCAGGAGGCGCAAATCTCCGACGCTGCTGGCGAACCACTCGAGGAGCAAATGCCGACACGCGCCGTCACCGCTTCCCTCCGCGATCGGAAGGCGAAGACCGTTTTCCTCGTTTCGGCACGCGATCGTCCCACGGTCCAGTACGATGAGTGCGACCGCGTGACCGCTTCCAACGGCGCGACGGTCCGCCTCGCGGGCCGCACCGGCCGCCGTCAGTCGTTCTCGCTCGAGACGGTTCACGAGGATCGGTCGCAGCCCGTGCGCGTCCTCGAGTGCCGCAGCGATGCGCTCGAGGCGTGGCAAGCCTGTTCGGCGTCGGCGGACCCGGAGCTCCTGAAAGCGGCGAATGACGCCGTGATGCTCGACCGCTACGACATCGTACGCGAAATCGAATTCGGCCCACTGCAGCCATCGGCGCACCGAGCGGCGGACCAGACGTTCGGTCTGTGATGTGAACGCGATCGAGAGCGACGCGGGGTCGACGATCGCACGAATGCGTCGTGCGGGTTCGCTCTCTCCCGACACCGCCCGCAGCGGGTCGACCTCATCGACGTTGGCGCGAGACTGCAGCAGCTGCGTCTCGGCTGACGCGTCCGGACCTGGTTGGAAGAGCGTCAGGCGCCGGCGGTCATCGCCTCCGACGCGATATTGACAGCTCATGCCGTACCGGTGCAGCCGTCCGTCAGGCGTGTCGAGATAGACATCACGAAAAAACCGACGCTCGGGGCGGGGCGCGCCGAGGTTGAGCGGAAGCGGTCGCTCCACCAACTCGCGCAGCAATTCGGGACTGCGAATGTCGCAGCGAATCTCGCGAGGGCTCGTTTCGGCCATGGGTGCCACGCGGCGCTCAGCGGAACTCCGCGCCCACGACGTCCGGTCGGCCGCTCGCCCGAAGATCGTTCAGCACGTCGCCTCGAACCGTCCGCGCTCGGAGCCTAACGACATAGTCCAGCGTCGAAAACCCGTTCGTGCCGGGGGTCACGCCGGTGAGCTCCCATTGCTTGGACGCGCGCTCGAGTACCCCGGCCACCGTCAACTGCGCCGCGTCGGGGTTCAGCACGTGCACGCGCAGCACGGTGTTCAGCGGATCTGTCGCCGCGCCTGGCGCGCCCGGAATGCGGTTCTCCCGCGTTTGTCGGAGCCGCCTGAGCAGCAGCTTCGCCTTCACCTGTGCCGGCGTGCGGCCGTAGTTGGTCCACCAGAGCACAACGATCGTCGCGTTGAACAGGAAGGAGAGGGCGAGGCCAATGGCGAACTGGTCGGCGGCGGCGGCGATGCCGATTCCGGTTGCGACGAACAGGTAGATCGCGTCCTTCGTGTCGTCGAGCGTGTTGCGGAATCGGAGGGCGGCGATGCCCGCGAGACCGAACGCGAGCTCGAGGCTGTGCTGAACCACGACCATGATTCCCGCTACCGCGATCGGCAGGATGATGAGCGTGTGCACGATCGACTGGGAGAACCCTTTCCGGCGCCGCGTGATGACGAAGACCCAGGCTAGCGGGAGCGCGAGGGCGAGCGCGCCTAGCATCGCCGTGACCGCCCGGATGATCCCCTCGACCGTAACCAGCCCCTGCGGTACATCCCTGATCGGGTTCGTGGCGCCGGGATACGCGCGCTGGAGCGCCCCGATGCCGACGGCGAGGGCGATATAGAACAGGGCCAACAGGGCGAGGTGACGTCCGGCAGGCGCGAACCGGCGCCGCGTTCGGCCGGTCGGGACGCCCGAACCGTCTCCGTTAGGCATCAGTTCACTCCGATCGCGAAACAACCACCAGAGCCGTGGGTGCGATCTTCCGAAGCTACCGGTGGCACAGGGGTTGTCAAGCAAAACGCTCGAGCCTGCGCCACCACGACGTTAGGGTCGTTGTGCTCGTGTCGCCTCGAGTTGGCGGAGCACCTCGCCGAGCCGCCGCATCTCGGCGCCGTACGTCGCCCAGTCGTCGGACCGTTGTGCCGCCCGCGCGCGGTCGTAGTGCTCGCGTGCCTGCGTCGCCAGCTGTGCCATGCGCTCCGGGAGCGACCCGCGAGCGCCCGCCGCCGGGCCTAACGTTGCTTCCGCTGTCGTGTCGGTCGCCGCTGGCGCGATCGGGACGTCGGACGGGGTCGCGCCGCCCCCACCGCCCGACAGCAGCGCCGCCAGCGCACCATCCAGCGTCTCGGCCATCGCCACGCGTCCCTCCTGCGCGGCGATGACGCGCTTGAGCTCCGGGATTCTACCGCCCTGTGCGCGCAGGTAGAGCGGCTGCACGTAGATCAGGGCGCCCTCGATCGGCAGCACCAGCAATTCGCCACGCAGTACCTCGGACCCACGCTGATCCCAGAGCGTGATCTGACGGGACACTTCCGTGTCCTGGTTGATCCGGTTGACGATCTGATTGGGCCCGAAGACGAGGCTCTGCCGCGGGAAGCGATAGACCGCAAGCTTGCCGTAGTGCGGCCCGTCGTTCCGCGCCACCATCCACGCCGCAAGGTTGTCCTTCTGTCGCGGGGTGAACGGCCGCATCAGAATGAACTCCGGGTCGCGCTCGCCCGGCAATCGCATCACCATGTGCCGGAGAAACGCCTGGGACCTCGTCCGCCCTTCGGAGTCCGTCCTCGCGCTCGACACCTCGGGAATCTGCCACTGGTCTTCGCGGTGATAAAACGTCTCCGGGTTCGCCATGTGATACGTCGCGAACAAGGCGGTCTGCAGGCCGAACAGGTCTTCCGGATAGCGCACGTGCGAGCGGAGGTCCGGGGGCATCGAGTCCAGCGGTTGCAGCAGCCCCGGGTAGATGCGAGCGAGCGTGCGGATGATCGGGTCGGACGGCAGCGCGAGATACGCGCGTACGACACCATCGTAGGCGTCGATCGTCACCTTCACGCTGTTGCGCATGTAATTCGTGCCGTCCTGCGTCCCTTTCGCGTACGGGTAACGCGCGGACGTGGTGTAGCCATCGAGCATCCACACGAGACGGCCGTCCGAGGTGATCACGAGGTATGCATCGCGGTCGAACGAGAGGAACGGGAGCGCTCGCTCTGCGCGCTCGCGCACGTCGCGGTAGTACAGGATCCTCGTGCGGTCGGTGAGGTCGTCCGAGAGGAGAATGTTGAGCGAGCCGAATCGGATCGCGTACAGCAGCCGGCGCGCGAGTGAGCCAACCGGAACGCCGGCGCGTCCGTCGTAGGACGAATACGCCGCCGCGTCTCCCTCACCAGCTGGGTAGTCGAACTCACGCTGGCGGCTCGGCGCCAGCACGAAGTCGTTCGACAACTCTCCGAAGTAGATCTGCGGTCGCGTGACACGCAGGTCGATGCTGGACACCGGCGGCAGGTCCTTGATGAACAACAGCGGCAATCCCTCGGCAGTCACCGCGTTCGACGGGCCGAGTGTCACTCCCATGCCATGCGTGTAGGTGAGGTGCTCGTTGATGAAGCCGCGGGTGGGGAGGGAAGTCGTGTTCATCTCGCGCGCCGACAACAGCACCTGTCGGAGCTGTCCGGCGACGTGATAGCGGTCGTCATCGACGGCGACGAAGTCGTAGTAGGTGCGGATCGACTGAATCTGCCCGAACGTCTGCAGCAGCGGCTCGCGGTCCCACAGGCGCACATTGTCCACCGTCGCCCGATTCGAGGCGATGAGCGCGGGCGTCAGGCGCGTGTCGGTGACGAGCTCGTGTTCCTCGATACCCTCCAGACCCCACGCCTGGCGTGTCGCGCGGATGTGATTGAGAATCTGAGGAGTTTCCCGCGCGAGCTCGTTAGGCTGTACCACGAGCCGCTGGTACGTCGCAGGGATCAGCGTCGCGAGGACCCACACCACGACGTAGCCGACGACGACACGCGCCGCCATCGGCACCAGCCGCCCTCGCGCGCCGCCCCAGAGGATGAGCAACGCACCGGCAAACGCGACGACGCTCAGCACATGCAACGCTGGAAGTCGCGTGTGCAGGTCGACGTAGTTCGCGCCTGTGAGTGGCAAGTGATTCCCGAACAGCAGCCCGGGAATCCGCACGAAGTGGATGCGTGCAGCGGTCAAGAGCAGGAGCAGTCCGGCCAACACGGCGAGGTGAGTCTGGGCTCGCGGACCGATGGACACGCCTCGTGGCGAGCCCTGGATGTCGCCGCGGAACACGTGGATCGGAAGCGTTACGGCGACGAGCGCGAGCAGCACGAGTCCGAAGAGCAGCCCCGTCACCAGCTCGATTGCCGGAAGTGTGAATACGTAGTAGCCGACATCGCGGCCAAACACCGGGTCGGCGACACCGAACGGCGTACCATACACCGCTTGCAGCAGCGTGCGCCATTGACTCGCCGCCGCTAATCCAAACACGACGGAGAGCACGGCAGTCGCCGGCAGCGCGAGCCATTCCATGCCGCGCGCGAGCAGCGCCTGCGCCGCCTCTCGCATGTCGGCTCCCGTGCGCATCCGCGTCACGGGCGGCCGAGCCGGACCCGGGTCGCCACTCATCGCGACGCGCGCGTTGGCGTAGAGCACGGCGAACGCGAGCAGCGCGGTCGGCACGCCGAGGACCCATTGCGCGACGACCTTTGTCAGGAACACGCGCTCGAAGCCGATCTCCCGATACCACAGCCAATCAGCGAGCCGCCCCGCCAGAAATGGCAGGAACGCAAGGAGGACCAGCACGATGGCGATCAGCAGGATCGCCGAGCGAGGCACCTTGGAGTCGTGTCCCGCGCGAATGGGCCGCAGTGGCCTGATGCCCGCCTCGCGAAGTCCGCGAATGATCGGGTCGTCCTCGGGCGGCATGTGCTCGGACATGGGGGACCTGTGACGTTCCGGTCCCTTAAAGGTACACCGCGGCAGCTTTTGTTTTCTCGGCGTTTGCGTCAACATAGTGCAATGACCGAGCGCCGCTTCGGATACCGCTGGACGATCATCGCGCTGCTGTTCATCGCCACGACGATCAACTATGTGGATCGCCAGGTCCTCGGGATCCTCGCGCCGACGCTGCAGCGCGATCTCGCGTGGTCCGAGACGGACTACGGCGACATCGTCTCGTGGTTCAGCTTCGTCTATGCGCTCGGATTCCTGGGCGTGGGGCGCGTGATCGATCGCGTTGGGATCAAGCGCGGGCTCGGCGCTGCTGTCGTCGCCTGGTCGGCGGCCGCCATGGCGCACGCGCTCGCACGCAGCGCCGCCGGTTTCTCCATCGCACGAGCGGCGCTCGGGTTGAGCGAGTCGGCGATTTTTCCGGCGGCGCTCAAGACCATCGCGGAGTGGTTCCCAAGGCGGGAGCGGGCGCTCGCCGCCGGCATCGTCAACGCCGCGACGAACACCGGCGCGATCGTGGCACCGCTCGTGGTTCCCGCGATTACGCTGCGCTGGGGCTGGCAGTGGGCGTTCATCCTGACCGGGGCGATCGGCCTGCTCTGGCTTGCGCTCTGGATCCCCCTTTACCGGGATCCGGCAGCGCATCCGCGCGTGTCGGAGGACGAGCTTACCCACATTCGGAGCGATGGGCCGGACGCCAACGAGGCGGCAGTACCGTGGGTCCGACTGCTTGGATACCGCCAAACCTGGGCGTATGCGATCGGCAAGCTGTTCGCGGACCCGGTGTGGTTCTTCTACCTCTATTGGCTTCCCAAGTTTCTCGATACCAGGTACGGTGTGAAGCTCTCCGCGCTCGCGCTGCCACTCATCGTGGTGTACGTGATCGCGGATGTCGGATCCGTGGCCGGCGGCTGGCTCTCGAGCAGGCTCATTGCCCGGGGTTGGTCGGTCAACAGCGCGCGGAAAACTGCCATGTTGCTCATGGCGTGCATCATCGTTCCGACCGCGTTCGTGACGCACGCGCCGAACCAATGGACCGCCGTGCTCATGGTGGCCGTCGCTGCGGCGGCGCATCAGGGTTGGATGGCCAACGTGTTCACCCTGCCAAGTGACATGTTTCCGCGCTCCGCGGTCGGCTCGGTGGTTGGCATCGGTGCGTTCGCCGGCGCGATGGGGAGCGTTGTCTTTCAGCGAACGATCGGCCGCATACTCGACGCGAACGGCCAGCGGTACGGTCCGATCTTCATGGTGTGCGGTATGGCCTACCTCGTGGGATGGCTGATCATCCATCTCCTCGCGCCGCGCCTCGAGCGAGCGCCGATCACGGCGGCTGCTCCCACGCTGGTACCGCGCGAGGCGACATCACTCTGATCTCGACGACGACGAATCAACCACGAACGCTGAGTACGCTGAGGAACCACACGCAGAGTACGCTGAGAACACAGTGTAAAGACGTGCGGTGTGCTCAGCGTGTTCAGCGACACTTGTGTCTGCGTACTCGGCGTTCGTGGTTCCGTCCAGCGTCCCGATGTCGATACCTTATGCGCGAGGACCATCAGGAAGGGCGGTGATATGCGGAAACCAAACCAAACCCTCCGTACACTGATTCTTGCGCTCGGCTGCCTGTGCCCAGTGGCCGGAGTGGCCGGCGCGCAATCCGCCAAGCCGTCCGCGACTACCCGGGGACCCGCGCACGCGCCTAACGTGCTCACCGCCGCTGACGCCCGAGATGGCTGGCAACTGCTGTTCGACGGCAAAACGCTCGCCGGCTGGCACGGGCTCGGGTTCAGCACGACGCCGCCAGGCCTCTGGACCGTCGAGAATGGCGCCATCAAGCACGTCGAGCACGGCAAGGGACCGGTGCAGGCCGACGGACAGCCGCTCACCGGCATGGACCTGATCTCCGATCGCAGCTTCGAGAACTTCGAGCTCGCGTGGGAATGGAAGATCGCCGAGGCAGGGAACAGCGGCGTGAAATACAACGTGGCCGAGGCGCTCTCCACGGCCATGAATCCGCCGCATGCGGCCAAAGGGTGGGAGTATCAGCTCATCGACGACGAGAAGGCCGAGGACACGAAGGTCCCGAGCCATCGCTCCGGCGCCCTCTACGACATGTTCGCGCCTAACGATCGAAAGCACGTCAATCCAGCCGGCCAGTGGAATCGGTCGTCGATCATCTTCCGTGGGCACCACGGTGAGCACTGGCTGAATGGCGAAAAGGTCGTGGAGTTCGACCTGGGCACCGCGCCCTTCGATTCGGCATTTGCCGCCAGCAAGTACAAGACGTATCCGTCGTGGTTCGCCGTGCGACGGAAAGGGCAGATCGTGCTGCAGGACCACGGCGACGTGGTCTGGTTTCGGGATATCAAGATTCGTGAGCTGAAGTAGCCGAGTCATTCCGAGCGCAGCGAGGAATCGCAATCATCCCGGCAGAGAGCTCTCTAGGGACGACCCCGATCCCTCGCTACGCTCGGGATGACACTACATTGGAGAATCCCATGGACTCGAATGGCTCCGGGATCGATCGGCGAGACTTCATCAAAACCACGTCCGCAGCGAGCCTCGGGCTGATGGCAGGCTCCCGCAGCGTCGCGCCGCTATTCGCATCCACCCCCCGAAAGTCCCCGAACGAAAAAGTCGTCGTGGCCGTGGTCGGCGTGAACGGACGCGGCGTCGTGCACGCGCAGAACTTCGCCAAGTTCGACAACTCGGAAGTCGCGTACATCTGCGACGTCGACTCGCGCGTGGTCAACAAAGGCATCGACGCGGTCAAGCGCACACGGCCCGACGCGTCGCCGAAGGTGATCGGCGATTTTCGCCGAGCGCTCGATGACAAGGACGTGGACGCGATCGCGATCGCGACGCCGGATCACTGGCATACGCCGATGACGCTCCTCGCCCTCAAAGCCGGCAAGCATGTCTACCTCGAGAAACCGAGCGGGCACGATCCGCACGAGGACGAGCTGCTGATCGCGGCGTCGTCGAAGTACGACAAGCATGTCCAGCTCGGGACGCAGCGACGTTCGGGGCCACGATTCTTCGAGGCCATCCAGGCGCTGCAGGAAGGGATGATCGGAAAGCCCTACCTCGCGCGGGCCTGGTACGCGAACACGAGAACGACCATCGGCAAGGGAAAGGAAGCCCCCGTTCCGCCGGAGCTCGACTACGAGCTGTGGCAGGGGCCCGCACCCCGGACGCCGTACCACGACAACGTCGTTCACTACAACTGGCATTGGTTCCAGCGCTGGGGCACTGGCGAGATCTGCAACAACGGCACGCACGAGATCGACGTCGCGCGGTGGTTGTTAGGCGTCGACTATCCCACCACGGTCCTCTCGTACGGCCACCGGAATCACTTCACCGACGATTGGGAGTTCCCCGACACGCAGGATGCGATGTTCGAGTTCCCCGACGGCAAGACGATCGTGTGGCACGGCCAGAGCTGTAACGGGCTCCCGATGTATGGTCGCGGCCGCGGGACGATGTTGTTAGGCACCGGGGGTAGCCTGATCATCGATCAGGATGGCTGGGTGCTCGCGGACCTCAAGAACAAGGTGATCAAGGAGTCGGTGGCGACGGAGAAGGGCGACGCGTTGAACACGACGGGCGACGACTTCCTCACCGAGCTGCACATGAAGAACTTCGTCGATGCCATTCGCACGGGCGCGAAGCTCAACGCACCGATCTCGGACGGCGCGAAGACGGCGATGCTCTGCCACCTCGGCACCATCGCGCATCAGACGGGTCGCAAGCTCAAGGTCGATCCGGCGACGGGTCGCATTGTGGGCGACAAGGATGCCATGACTCGCTGGTCACGGATCTACGCACCTGGCTGGGTGCCATCGGTCTAGGCCGCGATGTGTTCGGCGAGCCACTCGAGCACTCGCTTCCATCCCTCGCCGGTGCCCGCTGCGGCCATGTCACGCTCGGCGAACCCGGTATGCGTAACGAGTACTCGCGTGTCGGTCGCCGTGGGCTCAAGATCATTACATGTCATCGGAGCCCCACCAGGCGGCGAGCTCGTTGGCATCGGTGAGTGACTGGAACACGCGGGCCGGAGTGGCCGCGATCTCGATCTCGGCCTTCACGACCCCGGCGTCGACGTTCGACAATGCGCGCATGGCGGCGGTCATCGGTTGGACTCCCTTCCACCTTCGAGGTGGCGCTTGAGGCTCATGAGGTTCGCCGCCCAGAAGCTCCGGTAGGACTCGACCCACAACGACAGGTCGCGGAGTGGTGCTGGCGTGAGGCGATAGACCCGCTGCCTTCCTTCCTTGTCTTCGCGAACGAGCCGAGCGTCTCGAAGCACCCGCAGGTGCTTCGAGACCGCGGGTCGACTGATCGCGAACCCCGCCGCCAGCTCGGCCACCGCGATCCCGCCGCCCTGCAAGCGGTCGAGGATCGCGCGCCGGGTGGGATCGGCGACGGCATGAAAGACATCGATGCTCGCGCGGGCTCGGGCCATCGGTCGGGGGACGGGATACTGGTAACCAATTGGTTACCGAATTTGACATCGGCGGCCGGCGACGTCAAGCCGCTGCGTATTAGGCGCGGCGGAGCCCGTGCGGAGACGTTCTGGGCGTCGCATGTTTGTGGCGCCTGTCTCCCATCGATGACGAACACGAGCGACTTGCCCGATATCCGGAAACAGCTTGGCGACCGCTACGCCATCGAGCGCGAGCTCGGACGCGGTGGCATGGGTGCCGTCTATCTCGCGCGCGATCTTCGGCTCGACCGACCCGTTGCACTCAAGGTGTTGCCCGCGGAGCTCGCGCAGGATTCGTCACTGCGCGAGCGCTTCCTTCGAGAAACGCGCACGGCCGCGTCGTTCTCGCATCCGAACATCGTGCCCGTGCACGCGGTCGAGGATCGGGACGGCGTCCTGGCGTTCGCGATGGGGTTCGTCGAAGGTGAGAGTGTCGCGGAGCGCGTGAAGCGCGCCGGGCCACTCGAGGTGCGGAGCGTCGTGCGGCTCCTCCAGGACATCGGCTATGCCCTCGCGTACGCGCATGGCCGCGGCGTCGTGCATCGTGACATCAAGCCCGACAACATCATGCTCGAGCGCGCGACGGGCCGCGCGCTCCTCATGGACTTCGGGATCTCGCGGTCCATCACCGCCAAGGTGGAGGGGAAGGGGAAGGCCGCCACGCAGGGCCTGACGCGCGTCGGTGAGGTCGTCGGAACGGCGGAGTACATGAGTCCCGAGCAGGCGTCGGGCGACGTCGTCGACGGTCGGAGCGATCTCTATTCGTTAGGCCTCGTCGCCCTGTTCGCGCTCACCGGTCGTCCGGCGATCACCGGCGAAACCACGCAGCAGATCCTCGTCAAGCAGCTCACCGAAACGCCGCCTCCCGCGACGTCGCTCCGCCCCGATCTGCCGGAGTCGCTCGGCGCCGCGATCGACCGCTGCGTGGCGAAGGAGCCCTCGGCGCGATTCGCGACGGCAGAAGCGCTCGTCGAAGCCATCGACGACGCGCGGCTCGCGCCGCCCGAGATTCCGGTGCCGATTCGCCTGTTCGCGCAGGAGGCGGGGACCCTGAGCCTGGTGATCGTGTTCCTCACGATGATCAGCTGGCTCTTCTTCGAGATGCTGAGCCGGAAGGTCGGCACGGCGTGGGCCGGCATCCCGGCTTCTTTCCTTGGCGCTGTCGTCATCACTCGAGCGCTGATGGTGTCGTCGGAGGCTCGACGTCTGGCGGTGATCGGCTACCGACCCGATGACGTGCTGAACGGGCTTCGCGCGACCGTGGACGAGCGCGAGGCACAGCGCCAACAACTCAGGGCGGATCCCGACACGCGACGCCGGCGGCGGAAGACGGTGATCGCTGCCGTACTCCTCCTGCCCATCGCGTTTCTGCTCATCAACGCGTCGCTGAACGTCGGGTTCTCGTTAGGGACGAAGGCGGAAGTGGTGCAAACCGAATCGCGCGACGCGACGCAGCGCTCGTTAGGCAGGCTGGTGATGGCCGCGTCGGGTCTGAGCTTGTTAGGCGTGGGCTTCCTGCTGCTCGCCCGGAGCCCGTTCCGGATGCCACCGGGCGAGCGGCTGTTCCGCGTCCTCTGGCTCGGGGCACCGGGCCGCACGTTCGTGAGATTTTCCTCACGCAATGTCACGCCGCCATCCTCCGGAAAAACCGCTCTGGGTCTAGCGGGAACGCGCGCGAATGTGAATATCGCTGAGGCCGGTCGCGCCGCTGCGCCGGTCGTGGCCACGAAGGCCACGCCGACGGACCAGATGCGTTCTCTCGAGGACCGCGTCGCAGCGCTCGAGCGCTGGCGCGACGGAGCAAGCACATAGCGTGATGGATCCGCGACAATGGTACGTCGAGCAGCTCGACGTCATCAACCGTATCGCGAGCTCGGTCTGTCGGCGCAACGGCGTGCAAGGCGCCGATGCTGAAGACTTCGTGTCCGACGTGCGCCTCAAGCTCCTGCAGGACGACTACGCCGTGCTGCGGAAATACCGAGGGGCGAGCAGCCAGACCACGTTCCTGACGGTCGTCATCAGCAATCTGTTCCGCGACCATCGGATCAAGCATTGGGGCAAGTGGCGCCCGTCGGCGGAAGCG
>Ga0207674_10002374_pt1 | contig 23813 bp, 20 predicted proteins | sample KBSCornC72_FD_184303 | JGI IMG/M metagenome (GOLD analysis project Ga0207674, IMG submission 184303) | Corn rhizosphere microbial communities from Kellogg Biological Station, Michigan, USA - KBS Corn C7-2 (SPAdes) (version 2) | ecosystem: Host-associated > Plants > Roots > Rhizosphere > Soil ...
CGCGCCGCGCCACAATCCGCCACTGGAGTCGGATGGCGCCCTGCTTGAAAGCACAAGGAATCGAGGAGTCGTATGGGCAAGCCAAAGGTCTTCGTCACGCGTGTTATTCCCAGTGAAGGGCTCGACCAGATTCGCGCGTTCTGCGATGCTACCGTCTGGGAAGATGAACTGCCGCCCCCGCGTGAGGTGATCCTGCGCGAGACCCGCGACGCCGATGGACTGGTCAGCCTGCTCACCGACAAGATCGACGGCGAGCTGATGGACGCCTGCCCGCGCCTGCGCGTCGTGAGCAACTATGCCGTCGGCTTCGACAACCTGGATATTCCGGCGGGCAGCAGCCGTGGCATTCTGATGGGCAACACGCCGGGCGTGCTCACCGAGACGACGGCGGACTTCGCCTTCGCGCTGCTGATGGCCTCGGCGCGGCGGATCGTCGAGGGAGCGGACTACGTGCGGGCAGACCGGTGGAAGACCTGGGGGCCGCTGCTGCTGTTGGGGGTGGATGTACATCACGCGACGCTTGGGCTGGTGGGGCTGGGGCGCATCGGCGTCGAGATGGCCAAACGCGCCCGCGGCTTTGAGATGCGGGTCATCTACTATGACGTCATCCGCCATGAAGACTTCGAGCAGCAGTACGGCCTGACCTACGCCCCGCTGGAGGATGTGCTGGCGCAGGCCGACTTCGTCAGCATCCACACGCCGCTCACGCCCGAAACCCATCACCTGATGAACCGCGAGCGGTTCGCACTGATGAAGTCCAGCGCGATACTGATCAATACCTCGCGCGGGCCGGTGGTGGATGCCGATGCTTTGTTGGATGCGCTGCAAAGCGGCAAGATCGCCGGGGCCGCCCTCGACGTGACCGAGCCGGAGCCACTGGCCGCCGATTCACCACTCGTCCAGCTATCCAACTGCCTGGTGGTCCCGCATATCGCCAGCGCCAGCCGCGTGACCCGCGGCAAGATGGCCGACATCGCCGCGGGCAACCTGATTGCCGGGCTGAAGGGCGAGGCGCTGCCCGCTGGGCTGAACAACAACGCGCTCGGCCAGGGCCGCTCGAAGCTGCCGCGCGACTGGTAGTACGATTGTGGCGGGAATCGTGTTATCATCCCTCAGGATGGGAACGGCAGGTGGCGATACAGGCGGGATTAGCCGCGGCATTTATGCCGCGAAGCTGGTTTGCTTCAACCCTTGCCTATACGCTAGACAAAGTATCCTGTACGCATCACTCGCAGAGTCGCGAGTGTGGAGAAGAAACAATGAAGTTCGCACAGAGAATGGGACAACTGGGCACCGAGACCGCGTTCGAGGTGCTGGCGCGTGCCAAAGCGCTCGAGGCGCAGGGCAAAGAGATCATCCACCTGGAGATTGGCGAGCCTGACTTCACGACGCCCGCCTACATCATCGAGGCGGCACGCAAGGCGCTGGCCGATGGCTACACCCACTACACGCCCGCGCCCGGCATCCCGGAGCTGCGCGCGGCCATTGCCCAGGACGCGACCGCGCGCCGCGGGATCGCCTTCGCGCCGGAAGATGTGGTAGTGACGCCGGGCGGCAAGCCCGTTATGTTCTTCTCCATCCTCGCATTGTGTGAGGAGGGCGACGAGGTCATCTACCCCAATCCCGGCTTCCCCATCTATGAGTCCATGATCCAGTTTGTCGGCGCGCGCGCGGTGCCCGCGCAGATCGAGGAATCACGCGGATTCTCGCTCGACGTGGACAAACTCTGCGACGCCGTCAACGAGCGGACGCGGCTGATTATCCTGAACTCGCCGCACAATCCCACTGGCGGCGTCCTCAGCCGTGGTGATCTGGAGCAGATTGCCGCCACCGTGCTGAAATATCCCGACCTGATGGTGCTCTCCGATGAGATCTACAGCCGCATGCTCTACGGCGGCGAGCACGTCAGCATCGCCACGCTGCCTGGCATGCGCGAGCGCACCATTGTGCTGGATGGCTTCTCCAAAATCTACGCCATGACGGGGTGGCGGCTGGGCTACGGCCTCTTCCCACGCGAGATGGTCCCCGCGATTACCCGGCTGATGACCAACAGCAACTCCTGCACAGCAACCTTCACCCAGATGGCGGGCGTCGTCGCGCTCACCGGGTCGCAGCAGCCGTCGGAGGAGATGGTGGCGGAGTTCCATAAGCGGCGCGATGTGATCGTTGCCGGGCTGAACGACATCCCCGGCGTGACCTGCGCGACACCGGGCGGCGCCTTCTACGCCTTCCCCAACATCACCGGAACGGGGCTGCACTCGCGCGAGCTGGCCGATGCGCTGCTGAACGAGGCGGGCGTCGCGGTGCTGGCGGGGACGGCGTTTGGCGCATTTGGCGAGGGATATATCCGCCTCTCATACGCCAACTCCATCGAGCAGATCGAGCGGGCGCTGGCGCAGATCAAGGGCTGGCTGGCTGCGCGCCAGGCTCAGGCGAGCGGTGTATCACACGCCTGAGGCCATCTGTCGCCATTCATCGCCATCGGTCGCCAAATGGCATGACCTGATATGGCTATGGCTGGAAGGAATAGTCTTTGCATGGTTGGGCCTTCTGTGTTATGCTGGCGCCATATCGGAAGGCCACCGGAAATTCTCGCGCATGGGTGTGACGTTTGGTGACGACCGACAGCGCGACAGAGCGGCGCACGACAGACGACTCGGCTTGTCGTATGAGCCGTTGCCAGCCCAGGATTTCCCCCGGCTTCCGTAATGGGGAATGGTCATTGATGCAACCGGAAACCGCAGGAAGCGGTTGCCCCCTGAGCTCCTGATGATTCCCCACGATGCCAGTGTATGTCTGTGTGTGTTTTGCCTGTATGGAGAAATCAGCGAAGAGATGACGGTGGCTCAGTGTACGTTCCGCGCTATTCATTTCTGAGCGACCCTGACCTTCGCTGATGAAGTATCTCGAAATGCTCGTCTGGAGTTAGGCGCCAAGGGACCGTGTCTGACGAGGCGGTGCAGGGAAGTACGTTTCAACGGCTATGCCGGATGCACAGCGCCCAGCAGTCTTGCTTAAGGAGTTTCCATGCCCGCTCCGATGTCTCCCATCTCACCTCAGCAATTAACCTGCCCGTCGTGTGGTCGTCTCCTCGATGATCTGCTGGTCGTCAACCCCGCCGGAGAACTGATCGGTTGTGAAGACTGCGCCGAGAGTCTGGGCCTCGCCGGTGGCACGCTCACGCTTGATGAATGGAATGCGACGGACGTCGTCGAGGAGATTCTCAGCCACTATGCGCTCCAGGAGTGCCAGTTCAGCAAGCCCGAAAGCACGCCAACGCAGCGTCCGCGCGCCCACTACTGGGAGGTGGTTGCGGGCAACAAGCGCTATTTTCTGAAGCGCTTCCATGACTGGTATCCCGTCGAATCAATCCATCATACCCACAGCATCCTTAGGCATCTGTTTGAGGAGGGGGTGCTCGTTCCGCGCGTCATCACCGCCACGAATGGCGCTGATTTTTGCGAGGGGGCCGACTCGACGTGGGCGCTCTATGCCGCGCGCGACGGGCATCAGGCCAGCGAGAACGACTGGATGTGGGGACGCCCAAAGGCGGCGGAGATGCTGGCGGCGCTCCATAGCGCGCTGGAAAGCTGCACGCCGGAGGGAAGCTCGTTCCAGCCCTGGACCGCATGGACGCTCGAGACGGTAGACCGGGTGCTGGAGAGCTGGCAGCCTACGCCGGAGCTACCTGAAGGGCTGCTCGGTTTCGTGCGCGAGCGGCTGGCGACGCGCTACTTCGGCGACCTCTATCCGCAGTTGCCTAAGATGGTCGTCCACGGCGACTTTACGATGGCCAACGTGCTCTGGCGCGGCGAGTCATCCAACGCCACCATCAGCGGCGTGCTGGACTTCGAGCGCGCCCACCGCGATACGCCGCTCTTCGACCTCGCCTGGGGGCTGGGCGACCGGCGGCCACCGCTGCTGCGGGCGACCGTCGCCGCGTACCATCGCATGCGTCTGCTCTCGGCCATCGAGCGCGAGGCGCTGCCCGAGGCGATGTTGCTGGGGCTGCTGATGGGCATTGACATGCAGATGAACTACTACCACAACATGCGCGAGGTGGGCCGTCTCGCCCGCGACCTGGCGATGACCGTACGCGACCTGGAATCGCTGCGCAAGGCCGTCGCCATCAAGACGCCGGGGATGTATTAGCAGCCGATAACATCGGCATGTATGCACCCAATAGAAACGCTCTGTGGGCTGAAAGCCAGAGCTACTCTTGCTGCCTGGTCAGCTCCATAGTCCAGTTCGTCTCCCAGGTTCGCCCGCCATCCGCCGAGAACGCCTGCTCCCACCGGATTGAGTTGGGGGTGATGTCGGACCAGATCAGGCGCGTGAAGACCTGCTTCCCCTCAAAAGGTTCCTGCGCGTAGAATTCGCCGCGCCCCTGCGTGAATCCACCGGTCATCGGTGGAGACAGCGTTCCCTGCTGGCTGTTGGTGAAATAGACGCTCCACTGCTGCGTCTGCGGATCGAAGAGGCGCAGCGATGTGGCAACCAGCGGCGCCCCATTGAGCGCCAGCGCGGCCTCGCCGATGTTGCCCAGCCCTCCCACGATGCTGCGGTCCTCCGTCGTCCCGTCGAACTCGTCCCAGTCGGTGCAGCCTTTCAGCCGTTCCCGCAGCCGCCGATGATGGACGTTCCAGCGGCCAACGATGAAATCGAAATCGCCTCGCCCATCCTGCTCCTGCTGCTGTATAGCTGCCTCACCCATAGTGGCCCTCCCTTGTATCATCTTCGCATCAACGCGGTTGGATATGCCGCTCACGCGGACATACTACCCGACGATTGGCATTCCCAGAAGTGCCATTTGATACGAGATAGGGCGGGCCATTTCAGCGAGCCGAAGCTTCCTCATCCGGCGCGATGGCGTCGAGCAGGCCAGCTTGCAGCGCAACGGCCAGCGCCTCGATATCGGGCGAAGGTGGCCGGTCGGCGGTCAGCGCGGGGACGATACTGCGCACGGCGGCATGCGCGCTGGCGACGCCTTTGCCCGGCTGAAGCGGCTTGCGGAACTCCAATCCCTGCGCGGCGCAGATCAGCTCGATGGCGATGACACGACAGGCCAGCGGCAGCAACTGCTGGAGCTTGATGGCGGCGGTCGAGCCCATGCTGACGAAGTCTTCCATGCCCGCCGAGGTGGGGATCGAATCAATACTGGCAGGATGCGCCAGCACCTTGATCTCGTTCACCAGCGCCGCCGCGACATACTGCGCGATCATATAGCCAGAGTTCAGGCCAGGCTCTGGCGTCAGGAAAGGCTTGAGGGCGTTCTCGCCGGTATCCCAGGCGTGCGGCTCGAGCAGGCTGTAGGTGCGCCGCTCCGAGAAGCTCGCCACCTGCGTCAGCGCAATCGCCAGGAAGTCGAGCGCGAGCGCCAGCGGCTGCCCGTGGAAGTTGCCGCCGCTCAGCACATCGCCGTCCTGGGCGAAGATGAGGGGGTTATCGGTGACGGCGTCCAGCTCGTTATCGAAGACGCCCGCACAGTAGCCAAGGGCATCGCGCGCCGCGCCGAGCACCTGGGGCGCGCAACGTAGCGTATAGGGATCCTGCACCCGCCCGCAATTGGCGTGGCTGGGGTTGATCTCGCTCCCCGCCAGCAGCGCGCGCAGCCGTGCGGCGGTCCGTTGCTGCCCCGGCTGCGGACGCAGCGCCTGGATGCGGGCATCCAGCGGGACAAAGCTGCCAAGGAGCGCCTCGGTGGACATAGCCACGGCTACCTCCGCCGCGCGCACCATCCGTAGCGCATCAGCCAGCGCCAGCGCCCCGCACGCCTCCATCACATGCGTGCCGTTGATGAGCGCCAGCCCCTCCTTCGCGCCGAGCGTCACCGGGGAAAGCCCCGCCTGCTCCAGCGCCGCGCCGCCGGGCATCCGCTCGCCCTGGTACACCGCCTCGCCCTCGCCGATCAGTGTGAGCGCGAGATGGGCCAGCGGGGCGAGATCACCACTCGCGCCGACGGAGCCGCGCTTGGGGATGATAGGGGTGACGCCCGCGTTCAGCATGTTGACCAATAGCTCGATTACCGCGACGCGGACGCCCGAATGGCCGCGCGCCAGGCTGTTCGCCAGCAGCAGCATCACCGCGCGCGCGGTATCCGGAGCGAATGGCTCGCCGACGCCGCTGGCATGGCTGCGAATCAGGTTGCGCTGAAGCTCGGCCAGGTTATCGCTGGAGATTTTGACGCTGCTGAGGTGACCAAATCCGGTCGTGACACCATAGACGGTGCGCCCCTCCGCGCCGATGCGCTCGATAAAGGCACGCGCCGTCGCCACACGGTCCGTCGCATCGGGCGCCAGGCGCACCCTCGCGCCCTCACGCGCGACCGCCACCACATCGCCCAGCGAGAGTCCCGTCTCGCCGCGCCCGCCAATCGTCACCGACCCGCTATGGTGTGAAGGATCGCCCGCGCTCGCCCGTTTCGCCATTGCTATGCTCCTCGCGCCTCATCGCGCGTGTATGTCTATTTCGCCCGGTGATGTCATCCACAGAGGGCTTTCCCGATTGTATCATGCGATCCTGGCAGAAATCGCCTGACGTGCATTTAGTTCGAGTCAGGCAACAGGGCAAGAGTTGCGGCATACTGATCCGCGAATCTCGCCGGATCGAGGTTGAAGAATCGGCCATGGCCAAGCTGCGGCAGAATCTGCTGATAGGCGATTTCTAACTCATCGCGCTGAATCAGCCCGTTTTGGGCAAGCAGCGCCACATCATTCAGATCACGGCTGGTCCCTCGTGCGATTTTGGAGAGCGCAAGAGTGTAATAGTCGAAGTAGAAGACATCGGTATTTCCATAGCGCCCGACGAACGGCGAGCGCGCCTCCCAGTCCGCTGGCAACGGGATAAAGTCGGCGGGCGACGCAAGCTTCACATTGATACCAAGTTGCCGCATAAGTTGCCGGATGAGTGTCTCGGCGGCAGATTCATCGCTGACATCCAGGCGCAGGTCAATATCAACCGTCGTCGCTCCTTCGCCACGTAGCCCACCATGCACGAGTTCCGCTCCACCGGCGAGATACAGGCGTCCCGGCTGCTGGCTGAGCTGGCCAAACTGCTGGAGGAACTGCTCGATATTCTCGCGCGAGACATCCGGGCGGAAACTCATAGTGTGCTCTGTTTCATCCTGCTCCTGCAGCAATGTCTGTCGGAGGGCTTGCCGATTCAGTCTATGCGTCTTGTCGGCAGGCCGCTTTTCATGTTGTATACGATTCCAGCCCTGCGCAATGACATGATGCGCCTGATTCTGCCAGTCACCAACAACGTTGGCCGCTATGCCTGTGCGATGCTGTTCGTAGCTTGCCAGCCACCGTAGCCCCGGTTCGCCGAAGCCGACGGATGGTGGCGGCAGGTCTCGCTCCAGCCACCATGGCGCGAAAATGGCTTCATCGAGCGCAGTGGGAACTCCATACGTAAGCGCCAGTTGAAACCGCCAGATGCGTTGAAGGTAGAGCGCCGCCAGCGCCAGCGTGATGATTTGTTCGGCAAGCTCGTCCTCACCCTGTCGCCGGGCCCGCGAGACAACGCGAACGGCATCTCCGGCAATTTCAGGATGGAGGAGTAGCAGGCCAATCAGCGCGTCACGTACTCGCGGCTCATTGGACCGGGCAAGCGCGGGCAGCAATTGCTCGATTGGCGGGCGCTTCGTTTTTCTGTCGGCGGCTGGCGCCTGCTCAATCCCTTGGCTTACCGTCAGGTAGTTGATATCCCAGGCGCGGAGAGCCTCTACCAGTTGCGATGTCGTCCACTGGCGGAGCATCGCCGCGTTTCCATGATTTGCCTGCGCCATAGAGCTTCTCCAGCTATCCACCTCCCTGAGTTCCCCTCATTGTAGCATGGAGCGTCAGGCCCGCTTTGTGCTACCGTAGCTATCAGACAGGGAGCCAGCGTGGGGCTTGCTCCGCATAGCATAATCAGGAGGCGTCGGATGGCATCGGCACAGTCAGGGCGGGCAGTTGCGTATCTGCTGATTGGCGGAGGGCTGGCATCGGCCACCGCCGCCGAAGAGATCCGCAAGCGCGATCCCAACGGCAGTATCGTCATCGTCTGCAAGGAGCCGCAACGCCCATATAACCGTCCGCCGCTCTCCAAGGAGTATCTGCGCGGCGAGATCAACGATACCGGCACGTATGGCAACGGCGGCATCTACGTCCACGAGCCGGAATGGTACGACGAGCAGCGGGTGGAGCTGCTGCACGGCGAGGTCACCGCGCTTGATCCCGCCGCCAAAACGGTGCGGCTGGCCGACGGGCAGACACTGACCTATGGCAAGCTGCTGCTGGCGACGGGCGGGCGTCCGCGCGCGCTCGATGTGCCCAACGCCAATCTGCCGGGCATCTACTACCTGCGGACGGTGACGGATTCCGACGCCATCCGTACGGAGCTGGCGCAGCATGGCAAGCGAGTCGTCGTCGTCGGCTCCGGCTTCATCGGGCTGGAGACCGCCGCAAACTCGCTCTTCCGCAGCGCGCAGGTCACGATTGTCGAGCCACTGGACCGCCCGTGGCCATCTATGCTCCTGCCAGCGCTCTCGCAGTATCTCGCCTCCCAGTACGAGCGGCGCGGCGCGACCCTGCGCTACCAGCACAGCGTGACCGGCTTCATAGCAGGCGACGATGGGCGGCTGGCCGGTGTGGAGATAACGCCGATCGGCGACAGCGTCGCAACCGAGCCTGAGACGATTGCCTGCGACATGGCCATCGTCGGCATCGGCATCCTGCTCAATAGCGACCTGGCGCAACAGGCCGGGCTGGAGGTTGACCCGCGCCAGGGCATCGTCGTCAACGATCACCTGCAAACCTCGGCGCCCGATATCTACGCCGCCGGTGATCTCGCCGCCTATCCCGACCCCGTGCTCGGACGGATGCACTTCGAGCATTGGGATAACGCCATTGCCACCGGGCAGACCGCCGCCGCCAACATGACGGGCGGCGATGAGGTCTATCGCCACGTGCCGTACTTCTTCTCCGACCAGTTCGATCTCGCCATCAACATGCTGGGCTACCCCAGTAGCGCGGCGCATGTGGTCGTGCGCGGGGCGCTGGCGCGCGACCAGTTCAGCGCCTACTTCATCGAGGATGGCAAGATGCGCGGCGTGATGATGGTCAACGACGATGCGCAGATGGACTTGGCGCGCGAACTCATCGCCGAGGCGGCTCCAGTCCCCGACCCGCATACGCTGCTGGACCCCAACTTCGACCTTGCATCGCTACGGCCCGGACCCGAGACGGCCACGGACGAGAAATCCGCGTCGGCGGGCGACACGAAGTAGCGGCATGGCCTACCGCGTAGCTGCTGGCTGGCCTGCTCGCCCTGGAGCGGCCAGCCAGTCTCCGCGGCCCACTATCCAAAACGCCCCACTCGCGCTATAGTGTCAGGCAGGCGCCAGGAGCTATCGCTGCGCCGCGAGCGAAGCTGGGGGGCAGATGAATCTCCACAACCTGCATGATGAGGCGAGCGCCGCCGAGCAGAGCGAACACATCTCCGTCGGTGGCCACCTGCGCCTGAGCGTGTTGTGGTTCGCGATGAACTTCCAGACGGCGGCGATGCTGCCCATCGTCCTGCCGGTGCAGTTATTGCTGTTTGTCGCCCCAGGGAGCATTGGCAACGCCCAGCAGGCGACGCTGCTCGGCTGGCTCTCGGCGGTGGGCAGCCTCGCCGCGGTCTTCATACCGCCCGTCGTCGGCGCGCTTTCGGACCGTACCACTGGCCCACTGGGGCGGCGGCGGCCCTACATCGCGCTTGGCGCCGCCATCGAGGTGGTGGGCGCCGTGGTTCTGGCGCGGCCGGGGAGTTTGGGGGGATTATTCGTCGGGCTGCTGCTGTTCCAGGTCGGCAGCGGGGTGATTGGCGGCGCGTATCAGGGGTTGCTGCCTGATATGGTTCCCATCGGGCAGCGCGGCGAGCAGTCGGGCTATATCGGCCTGATGACGATCCTGGGCAACGCCTGTAGCCTGGGGCTGGCGGCGGCGCTGCTCGGAAGGGTCACCACGGTTTCGCTCTCCCTGGATACCATCACTGCGGGCAGCGCAATCTTCTATCTGTTCTCAGCCGTCGTGCTGATCGCGGGTGTCCTGCTTACCATCTTCGGCGTCCACGAGATGCCGCTGGAGGCGCTACGCGAACAGCAGCGCCTGGGGGAGCCGCAGGGCTGGCGCGGTAACCTGTGGCAGCGCTTTGTGGCGGACTGGCTGGGGCCGTGGCGGCATGGCAACTTCACCTGGGTCTTTCTCACCCGCGCCTCGGTGATGCTGGGGCTGAGCCTCTTCATGACGTTCATCGAATATTACTTCGCCAATGTGGCGCAGAGCAGCAATTTCGTCACGCAGACGGCGGCGCTGGCGGTGCTGGCGCTGGCTGGGGCGGCGGCGAGCGCAATCGCGCTGGGTATTCTCTCCGACCGGCTACGGCTGACGCTGGGCCGCGTGCCGCTGGTCTGTGTCGCGACGGGCTGTATGGCGCTGGCTGCGTCGGGGTTTCTCTTCCTGCCGCCGGGGACGCCCTTGTGGCCGCTGGGGCTGCTTTTCGGCGTCGGTTTTGGCGCGTATAGCAGCGTGGACTGGGCGCTGGCGGTAGATGTTCTGCCGGTGGCGCAGAACGCGGGCAAGGATATGGGCATCTGGAGCACCGCGTCCAACTTCCCTATGCTGCTCGCGCCACTCGTCGGCGCGGCCGTCCTGCATTTTAGCGGCCTGGCGGGCCAGACGACGCTCGGCTATCAACTCGTCTTTGCGCTGGCGGCGCTCTGCATGATCGCGGGCGCGGTCTTCATCTTCGCGGTGCGCAATGCCTGACAATAACGAGAACACCCAGACATCCCAGACACCCGCGCCTCATCAAGCGCCAACGCCGCCGCAGCCACACCAGGAGCGTCCGGTGCGGGCATGGTGGCGGCTGGTCTTCGGCTCGCGGAGCGGGCAGGCGCGGGGATTTCTGCGCTTCTGGCCGCTGTGGGAATGGCTGACCTTGCGCGTGATGCCTCATCATGAAATCCCCAACGCGCCGCATCACCTCTTCGAGGTGCAGTTCACGCGCGTCGACGCCAACCCGATCACGCTACCCGATGGCACGTACATCAAGCGGCGCGATCCGATAGCGATTCTCCACGTCAACAGCCGCGTCCTCGCCCGGATTGTGCGTGAGACGACGCCGTGGCAGCAGCTACGGATGATGCGCGAGGACCTGCAAGCGCTGGCGCGGTGGGTGGCGGCGGGCGGCTTCCCCAGGGACGTTCACGCGCTCTACGGCTACACGCTGCTGGGCCGGAGCGCGCCGCGGCTGGGCTTCACGCTCCGTCGGCGTCCCAGCAGCATCCGCACCCGGCTCGACCGCTTCTTTCTGATGGGCATTCTGGTGCTCTATCATCCCGGCGGGCGCGAGCGTCTCGCCCACGGCACCACCTACGAGACCGAGCCCGTCGAAACCTGGATGTCGTTGGATGAGCTACAGCGCCGCTATGGCGGGCCAGTAGGCAAGAAGTAGCTAGCGGCCCGACGATCCCACCGCAGGCGACTGCTCATCAGACGTGTCTTCGATAACAGCGCTGGATAGTCGATGTATCATAGGCGGCAGCAGCGCCAGCGCCAGCACTCCGGCGAGAAGCTTACCTGCCGCCTGGATGTTGAGCACGGGTATGACACCCAACGAGTTGCTAACCGTTCCGGCGATCAATGTACCCATCAGGGTAAAAGCGCCCATCGCCGTGCCAAGGATGCCGAAGATGCGGCCAAGGAAGGCTTCTGGCGCGCTGGTCTGAAGCCGGGACTGTGAACCGGTCAGCACGCCCACGCCTGAGATGCCCACCGCGATAAACAGGCCAACCTCTACCCACAGCACCGGCACAGTCATACCAGCCAGCGCCAGCCAGGCGGGCGCGCCGTAGATGGCTATCGAGATCACACCAAAGGCCAGCCAGTTCAGGCCGATGGACCAGCGCGAGAGCAGTCGCTGACCGAGCCAGCCCGCCACCAGCCCGCCGAGCAGCCCGCCCACCGCCTGCGCGCTCATGAGCTCGCCGATCTCCAGCGCGCCGCCATGGAGCGCCTGATAGACGAAGACAGGATAGAGCACCCCGAAGACCCCCTCGCCGAGGGCCGAGATGGTGAAGGTCGCCACCAGCACCCAGAGCGTCCGGCTGCCGAAGAGCACTCGCAGCCCATCGCCCCACTCGCGTCGCAGACTAGCGAATGGACTGTCTCCGGCGGGACGCTGGGATACGGCGCCCTTTGTCGCGGCAGCGGGAATTCCGCTGAGCACCAGCGCTGCCAGTAGGAAGGAGATCGTGTCCGCCGCGACGATGCCGTTAAGCCCGAAGAAACCGGCGATGACGCCGCCGAGTGCCGGGCCAACCAGCCGCGAGAGATTGCTGCTGAGCGAGTTGAGGGCGTTGGCGGGCACCAGTTGCTCCTCGGTCACGAGGGCGGGCAGCAGGGCATTCTGGGCTGGGAGGGTAAACTGCTCGAAGCAGGTCTCGGCGAAGATGACGATGTAGACGATCCAGACGTGGTCGGGCGTGCGTACCAGCATGAGCGGCAGCAGCGCCACCGCTAGCAGCAGATTGGCGATCACCAGCGTGCGCTTGCGGTTCCAGCGGTCCACGAAGACCCCGGCCACCGAGCCGAGTACAATCTGCGGGATGATACCCGCGGCGAAGGTGATGCTGGTAGCCAGCAACGAGCGCGTGAGAATGTAGACATAGATGGGCAGGCCGATGAGCAACACCCAGTCGCCTGCCTGCGAGATCAATCCAGCGCACCAGAGGCGCGCGAAGTTGGCGTTCCTCAGCGTCTTAAACATGCTCATTGATGGCTCGTCTCTCTGTCTCTATGCTATTATCACCGCCGCGGCGAGGGAGAACCTCACCCCCGGCCCCACTCCTAGAAGGAGAGGGGAGTATGCGCCCGTCGCCATTCGGCAGGATGGTCCCTGGTCCCTCCCCTCACAGGGGAGGGTGGCCGAAGGCCGGGAGGGGTCCGCGCCAGAGCCGGGATTAGCCGCAGGGCTTCAGCTTGCGGCATGGTCGCCTCAGACATCCGACGTTACGTGGACTCGGAGGTATGCAGCACTTCGAGGGTATCGCGGGCCGTGATGATATCCAACCGCGCGTGATCGCTACCGCTCTCGAAGCCCGTCCACACCGCCGGTCGCCCGGCGAAATCGAGCGTCCGTACCGGGAGCGCGCGCATGCGAGGATGCCGCCGCCAGAACTGGATCGCCTGCCTCGTATCGAGCGCGAGATGCCACGGGCTGGCGCAATCGGTGATGCCACAGCGCGGACACGTGGTGGCAATGCCGTGCGCCAGGATAGGCGCGGGTATATCATGGTTAGGCTGCCATAGGGTAACCTGGCCAGGCGCGCCGCATTCAGGGCATTTTGGCGGCTTTCCGGCCATCATGCCTCGGTAGATGGTGCCCAACTCCACGCAATGGCGGCTCAAGAGCGCTTTCGGGCTGGTAAGACTCGCCGTCATCAGCGCCTGCTCGCCGCACCCAACCACATAGCTGATTCCCGGCTGGCATGCGCCCGCACAGCGAAAGCTGAACGCGCCCGCTTCACGGTCGAGCCGACAGGAGAGGTGGTGAATGCCACAGAAAGGACACCAGATGCGCGTCTCCTGCCACCGTGGCTCGTCGGTCGCAAGCAAGCCCCATGTCAGGGCATCCGCCCGTAGATTATCTTCCAGCGCGCGTCGAAGCATCTGCCGCCCGCGATGCAATCTTGCCCGTAGCGCGCCTTCGCGCAGCCCCAACCGCGCGGCCAGTTCGTGTTGCGGCATACCATCCAGATAGCTGGCAACCAATGCCTCCCGCGTCTCCACCGGGAGCAGCGCCATGGCTCGACCCAGCAGATTCGCCAGCTCGTGGCGTTCGAGGTGCAGCGAGAGATCGCCGTTTGGGGTGGGCGTAATGTCCAACGGATCAGGCATCTCCGCGCCGTCCACAGGCTGATCGATGTACAGCCGCTGCTCGCGTCCCTGCGCCCGCTGCCAGCGAAGGCAGACGTTGCGCGCGATAGCCGTTAGCCACGGCGCGATCTCGTTCAGGTCACGCAGCCTCGCACGCGAGCGCCACGCCTCGAAGAGCGTTTCCTGCGCCAGATCCTCGGCGGCACTCGAATTGTCCGTCAGCCGCGCGCAGAGCCGCACCAGCCGCGGGCGCTCGCCGCTCAGCGCCACCCCGAATGCGTCTGCCTCCGCATCTGCCGCCTGGATAACCACCATAACGTGTCCCCTACTGGTTGCGTTCGCGAGATATGCCAGCGATAACAGGCCAGAAGTAGATGTCTGGTCTGTTATCGCTGCCGCGCGGAATATGTTACGCGAAAAATTGCGGAATGGCGAATCTGGTGGGAAGCGCGCAGGGACGTCCGAGTTCAGGGAGTGACGGTAAAGGTGGTGAGCGCAGTCTGAAAGTACATGCCATCGCGGGTTGCGGTGTCGGCAGGCGAGGCTACCGAGAATTCACAGAGATAGCCATGGGGTCCGGCGGGAAGCACGGCAGCCCACTCGACGTCGCCCTCGTCATTGGCGAAGAGATAGGGGGTGATAGGTGTTTTGCCAATGCAGACGGGGGTTGTTTGGGCGGACCAGTTCGACATCACCCCAGTCCCATACGGGGTCGGGCGAGTCCCGCTGCCAACATCCACCTCGATGGTAATCACCGGGGGAAAACCATCACTGCGCATCTTGCCGCTCGATGTCGCCTGCCCAATGCTGCCCGGCCCGAAGAAGTCCACGACATGAATGTGTGAGGGTGAGGTCAGCGCGTCTGAGCCATCAGGGATATACTCGAATGCGCCTGTGCGCCACGTCGGAGGCGCGGCAATGCGGAAGGAATAGGGCGCGTCCTGATACCACGTCCAGTTCGTCGGGAGTGGCTTGACGCCACACCGGGTGCTTCCAGTCGCGGTCGGGAGCGTGCGGGCGACGGTTGCCGATGGCGTCACACGCTCGCCAATCGGCATAGGTGTGCTTTGTCCGCTGGCACGCGCCGCATTCGATGGTTGGGCAGCGCCACAGCCCGCCAGCACAATGAGCATGGCAGCGGCCAGCCCACTTATGACACTCATCGGCCAATTACGGCTAGCGTCTCGCACGGCCTGTATCCTCCCGCCAATCTCGCTGATCGTCTTCGTTTCACCCTCGGTGCGCGCTCAGATTCCTCCTTCTTATCTTACACGACGGTCCAATGACATTGGTCTTTTGCCTCCCGGATTCATGCGGGGCTTGACAAACACTAATTGCTCAATTACTCTATTGAACAATTGAATAGTTGACCCACCGAGCAAGGGCTGCATCGAGCACGGGTGGTAGCGTGGCGGGCTGGCAGCAGACGCGGCTCGTTCATCAGCGGCATCCGTGGCAGACAACACGGGCACATCCCGGAGGAGGGTTGATGGCTACCACGATGCCACATCTGGCCGCCAACGAAGTCCAGGCGCTCGACCCCTATCTGTTCATGGCCGTCATCGGGAAGCGCGTAATCCATCCTGGGGGCAGGCGCTCGACTGAGGAACTATTTGCGCGGGCAAACTTCCAGCCCGGGCAGCGAGTGCTCGACATCGGCTGTGGTGTCGGCACGACAGCCCTGGCGATGGCTCGCCGCTTCGCTGTCCACGTCACAGCCGCCGACATCTCGCCAATCATGCGCGCCCGCGCCCATGCCAATGTCCAGGCGGCGGGAGCCGCTGATCGTGTCGTCGTGGAGGAGGCGGACATCACCACGCTACCCTACCCAGACGCCAGCTTCGACCACGTTGTCGCCGAAGCAGTGACAATGTTCGTAGACCGCCATCAGGCAATCCACGAATTGCTGCGCGTGTGCCGGCCAGGCGGATACGTGCTCGCTACCGAGTTTCTCTGGCGCAAGCCACCTTCAGCGGAGGCGCGCCAAGTCTTTCTGGGCGAGGTCTGTCCCGGCATGATGGTAGATACCCTCGAAGACTGGATTGCCATCTATCGTGAAGCGGGACTCGCGCATATCGAGACGACAGCGGGCCCCTTCGAGATGATGACCCTGGCGGGATTCCTTGGGGATGAAGGTCTCCTCCACTGTCTGGCAATCATGCGCCATACACTCGGCAGACCCGCGTACCTGAAGAAGATGCTCTGGCTCATGCCGCGCATTAACCGCGCCGTGCCGTACCTGGGCTATATTGTCATCGTCGGCAACAAGGCGGCGTACTCGTAACCGGTGGCCATCTCCATAGCTAGAGAGAAGCGAAGCCCATGAAGAACTCCGGTCAAGCGCATGATCAAGTCTCCGTAGTCGCCGTAGAGGAGCTGCGCCAGGCGATCCGTGATGAGTATGCAGCCGTCGCTCGCAGCCCGGAACAGGGTTTTCACTTTCACACGGGGCGTCCGCTCGCCGGCATGCTCGGCTATGATGCCACCTGGCTCGATGGCATCCCTGAGGACACGCTTTCCTCGTTTGCGGGCACCGGCAATCCCTTTCGCATGGGCGCGCTGTTGCCTGGTGAGCATGTCGTGGATGTTGGATGCGGCGCGGGCCTCGATAGCTTGATTGCCGCGCAAATGGTCGGCGCGGAGGGCCACGTCATCGGCGTAGACATGACGCCGGCCATGCTCGCGATAGCGCGCGCCAGCGCTTCGGAGACAGCCTCCGCCAACGTCACATTCCATGAGGGGTATGCCGAGGCGCTCCCGGTAGTGGATGGATGGGCTGATGTCGTCATCTCCAATGGAGTGCTCAATCTGGTACCCGACAAAGCGGCCGCCCTCGCGGAGATGGCGCGCGTGCTCAGGCCAGGCGGACGCTTACAGATCGGCGATATCCTGGTGCAACGGCCAGTTCCCGAGAGCGCGAAACGCAAGATAGATCTCTGGACTGGCTGAATTGCCGGCGCTCTGCTGGATGCAGAGATCGAGGCTACGGTCGTGGCCGCCGGTTTCGTTGGGTTCGAGATCACCTGGCGTGCCGATGTCTTCACCGGCGCACCACAGGCCAGCAGTGCCGCCAACTTTGGCACACTGGGCATGAACTTTCGGGCGCGCAAGCCACACACACAACAGGAGTGGCTCGCCGCCGTGAGTGACAGCAGTGATACGTCATTCTGTCCGGTGACGCCCGCGCAAACCGAGATATGAATCTCGCCGGAGTATCTTTAGCTGGGCAGTGAGGCACTATGGCACATCGTGAGTTCAAAGATCAGTTGTACGCGCAGTTCGCCCGCATTGGCAAGGCGCTTGCCAGCCCGCAGCGCCTGGAGCTTCTGGATTTGCTCGCGCAGGGGGAACGAACGGTGGAGGATCTGGCGCGGGAGGCTTCGCTGCCGGTCGCGAACGCCTCACAACATCTCCACACCCTGCGCAACGCGCAACTGGTGACATCGCGCAAAGAGGGGCTTTACGTCTACTACCGCCTGGCTGATTCAACCGTGTTCTCGCTCTGGCAAGCATTGCGCGAGGTCGGCGAGCAGCAACTTGCGGAGATTGATCGCCTGGTGGAAACATATATGCGCCACCCCGAACACCTGGAGCCACTCTCGCGCGATGACCTGGTGCGCCGGCTCGCCGAAGGGGGCGCCATCCTCCTGGACGTGCGCCCCGTGCGCGAATATCAGCAGGGCCACATTGCGGGCGCTCTTTCGTTTCCGGTCGAGCAGATGGAAGCGCGCCTCCGCGAGTTGAACCCCGTCCAGGAGGTAGTCGCTTACTGCCGCGGTCCGTACTGCGTCTTCGCTGACGAGGCAGTAACATTGCTCCAGGCGCATGGGTTCAATGCTCGACGCTACACCGAAGGCTACCCTGATTGGGCTGCGGCGGGGCTGCCTGTCGAACGCCTATCCGGCTTCGGACCAGAAGAGACGGCACGAACTGCGCGAACAATCCAGCACCGACGACCCACGTCCCAGCGCCGCACGCCGCGCGACACGCTGGCCGCACCTACAGACCTCGGGAGGGACTCATGATATTTCGCCAGATTTTGCACCCGGCGACCGGATGCGCCTCGTATATCTTCGGGTGCACCGGCAAGAAAGCGCTCGCCGTCGTTGATCCGCACGCGGAACACCTCGACGACTATCTCGCGGTGGCTGAATCAAGCGCGTCCCCCATTGTCGCTATACTTGAGACCCACGTGCAGGCGGATCACCTCTCCGGGGCAACGGCGCTCGCGCAACGCACGGGAGCGACCATCTACCTGCATGAGACGTCCGACGTCGCGTTTCCACACCGGACGCTGCGCGATGGCGACGAATTGGAGTTGGGCAATGACTATCTGCGGGTAATACACACGTCCGGCCATAGCCCCGATAGTATCTGCCTGCTGGTTGGTGACCGCACACGCGGCCCTGAGCCGTGGTTCCTGCTCACCGGCGACACACTCTTTGTCGGTGACGCTGGCCGTCCGGATCTCACCGCTGGGGATACTGATGCAGCCAATGCCGCGCGCGCACTGTACATAAGCTTGCAGCGATTGCTCGCTTTGCCAGACGATCTGGAGATCTATCCCGCGCACTTCGCTGGCTCCGCCTGTGGTCGCGCGATGAGTGGCAAGCCGAATTCGACACTGGGATTCGAGCGCCGATTCAACCCGGCACTGCGACAACAAAGCGTTGACGAGTTCGTCGCATTTATGCTGACCGACCTGCCTGCTCCTCCGCGTGGTCACGAGGAGATTCGCGCGGCAAACCGGGGTGGCGCGCCGATCAGCGAGAGCGTTCCGGTGCAAAACGCATCTGCCGCCACAGCAGACACGCAAAGCGACTCATAGCCGTAGAAACCTATGCGAATATCACGCACGGATGCGAGGCCATCCTACCCGAGAAACCCCTCCGGCGGCACGGCGAGCCCCGGTCTGCCGCCAGCCCCGGCGCTCGGGCTGCGAGCCAACCTGAGCCAGTTTCTCTTGCTCGTGCTCGTCAACGCATTCGTTGGAGCGATGATTGGGCTCGAACGTGATGTCGTGCCGCTCATGGGTGAGCAGGTATTTGGCCTGGCCTCGGCCACTGCCGGACTCTCGTTCATCGTCAGCTTCGGCATCGTCAAAGCACTTGCCAATCTGGGCGCGGGACACCTCTCTGATCGCCTTGGACGCAAGGGGGTGCTGGTCGCGGGGTGGCTCGTAGCGCTGCCAGTACCGATATTGCTGATGGTCGCGCCATCCTGGGGCTGGGTGGTCTTTGCCAATGTGCTACTCGGCATCAATCAGGGTCTGTGCTGGTCCACTACCGTTATCATGAAGATTGATCTGGTCGGCCCAGCGCGGCGCGGGCTGGCGATGGGGATGAACGAAGCGGCAGGATATGGGGCTGTGGCGCTCGCCGCGGCTGCTTCTGGCTACCTCGCCTCAGTGTATGGTCTGCAACCCTGGCCGTTCGCGCCGGGCATTGGCTTCGCCCTTGCCGGACTCCTGCTCTCGGTCGTGTTCGTGCGCGAATCCCATAGTTTCGCGCGCCATGAAGCGCGGCTGCTCGCCCCCGCTGCACACCCGCCCACAACCATTGCATCAGGGCAACCGGGCAGCGCGGCGCCCGTTCATTCAGCAGCGCACACTGGTCCACGATTCGCGGAGATATTCCTCCGCACGAGCTGGCGCCACCGGGATTTGTCTTCCATCAGCCAGGCGGGCCTTGTCAACAACCTGAACGACGGGTTAGCCTGGGGCCTTTTTCCGGTGTTCTTTGCCGCGAGCGGCCTGGGCCTGGCACAGATCGCGATCCTTGCCAGCCTGTATCCGGCGGTGTGGGGGGTGGCCCAACTGGCGACGGGCGCACTCTCTGACCGGCTTGGGCGCAAGCCGCTCATCGTCGGTGGGATGTGGCTTCAGGCGCTGGCGCTCGCCTTGCTCCCAGCGATCCGGGGATTTGCGCCCTGGGCCATTGCGATGATTCTGCTGGGGCTAGGTACCGCGATGGTCTATCCAACATTCCTCGCCGCCATCTCGGACGTCGCCCATCCATCATGGCGCGCCTCGGCAGTCGGCGTCTACCGTCTCTGGCGTGACCTCGGCTACGCGGTTGGCGCGCTGCTGGCTGGTCTGCTGGCCGACCTGTTTGGCGTGCCGTGGGCCATTGCGGGCATTGCCGCGCTCACCTTCGCCTCCGGCGCTGTTGTTCTGGCTCGCATGCGTGAAACCATGCAGCAGAAACAACAACAACAACAACCATAGCAACCGTAGCTACGGTAGCTACCAGGAGAGCGCAGGCCGGGACCGTATTTCATCCCACCCGCGCTGCGGATTACTTGCGGAAGAGGCGGTCATAATGCTCGCCGACAACATCGCGCGGGAAGAGCTTGAGCAGGTTGAAGGCCGCCACACCGAGCACCGCCCAGTCGAGCGTCGCCTCGGCCGGGATGCCAACCGCGTCGAATGCCCAGCCCACGACCGGGGCGAATACTCCAGAGATATCGAGAATCGACTCGGGGAAGAGCAGCGCCAGCAGCAACGCGCCCAGGGCGGCGAAGAAGAAGAGCTTGGGCAGCCAGTGGACGCGAACGTCCTTCATAATCGCGCTAACCAGCGCGGCGGTTTTGCCCAGGTGGAAGAGCAGCGAGGCTTGCCGGATCGTGCTCTGGGTGGTCGGCTGAGCATTCGTTGCGGACGATGGCATGGGTAATCTCCCGTTTCACTCGATGAATCCGCGCGCCACCTCGGGCAGATCCCAGTTGTGCAGGTTCGCGCTGTCTGTCTCGCTGGCTACGCACAGGCCGAATGGTTATAGCGTCAGGCGCATTGTAGACCTCTTCCGCGCAATCGTCCAGCTTTGCGACGGAATCCGGCCCTCACCATGCGTCTGGGCGCTCGCTGTGCCGTATGGTCTACGGCTGGACGGCGGAAAAGTTGAACAACGGGTTGCCTGTCTTGGCCTTGAAAGGCCGGAGTACCGCGGGCAGAGGGAGCCCCAAGACGCATTTGGCGCGCGATTTTGGCAGTTGGCTCGGCGTTGGGTACAATGGGATAAAATGAATCGTCGTGCGCGCGCCGTGGATGGACCCCACTGAACTAGCAGGGATAGCGGCGCGGGCGCCTATAAGGAGCAATTTTTGTGAAGATTCTCGGTCGTATGGCCGTTTTTCCTGAGATACCTGAACGTATTCACCGACTGCGCGACCTTGCCTATAACCTCTGGTGGACCTGGAATCCCCCCGCGCAACGCCTCTACGCCACGATCAGCCCAGAGCTCTGGCAGACGAGCGAACATAACGCCGTGCGCGTGCTGCTGGAGGTTGAGCCAGAGCGGCTGGCGGCCCTCGCCGACGACGCCGATTTTCTGGCGCGCTACGACGCCGTCTGCGTCGACTTCGACGCCTATATGCATCCCGAGACGACCTGGTTCAGCCAGACTTTCCCGGATGAGGCCAGCCATACCATTGCCTACTTCTCCGCCGAGTTTGGGCTACATGAATCGCTGCCGATCTACTCCGGCGGCCTGGGCATCCTCTCCGGCGACCACTGCAAAGAGGCGAGCGACCTCGGGCTGCCCTTCATCGGCGTCGGCTTTCTCTATCCGCAGGGCTACTTCCGTCAGCGCATCAACGCGAAGGGCGAGCAGGAGGCCATCTACAAAAAGCTGCTCTTCTCGCAGGTTCCGGCGCAGCCCGCGCTGGACCCCGACGGGCACGAGGTGATGATTAGCGTGGACCTGCCGGGGCGCAAGGTCTACGCGAAGGTCTGGCGCATCCAGGTGGGACGCATCCCGCTCTACCTGATGGATACCGATGTCGAGCCGAACACGCCCGGCGACCGCGTGCTCTCGGCGCGGCTCTATGGCGGCGACCACGAGATGCGTATCGCGCAGGAGATCATGCTCGGTATCGGCGGCGTGCGCGCGATACGGGCGCTGGGCCTCGATCCGATGGTCTGGCACATGAATGAGGGCCACGCGGCCTTCCTGGGGCTGGAGCGCTGCCGCGAGCTGGTGCAGGGGCTGGATATCAGCTTCGAGGTCGCGCGCGAGATTGCCGCCGCCAACGCCATCTTCACCACCCATACGCCGGTGGCCGCGGGCAACGACGCCTTTAACTTCGAGCTGGTGGACACCTACTTCGGCGAGTTCTGGCCGCAGTTGCGGCTCGACCGCGACGCCTTCCACGATCTCGCCCGCGAGGAAAACGGCTGGGGTTCGGCCTTCAGCATGACGGTGCTGGCGCTACGGCTCTCGACGCAGCGTAACGGCGTCAGCAAGCTACATGGCGAGGTCTCGCGCCGGATGTGGCAGTTCCTCTGGCCGGAGCTGGAGGTGGACGAGACGCCGATCACCTCGATCACCAACGGCGTGCATACCGCCACCTGGGTCGCGCCCGCGATGGATGTGCTCTATCAGCGCCATCTGGGCAAAGACTGGTACGCCCACCTGGACGATCCAGCGCTGTGGGAGCATGCGCGCGAGATCCCCGACGACGAGCTATGGGACGCCCACAACCAGCACAAAGAGGAGCTGCTGACGTTTGCGCGGGCGCGGCTGGCGCGACAACGCGAGCGGCTGGGCGAGGGGCCGGTGGCGGTGCGCGAGACGCATACGCTGCTCAACCCGGAGGCGCTGACGATTGGCTTCGCCCGGCGCTTCGCCACCTATAAGCGCGCGACGCTGATCTTCCGCGATCCCGAGCGGCTGGCGCGGCTGCTGAACAACCCCGAGCGGCCAGTGCAGCTGGTCTTCGCGGGCAAGGCGCACCCCAATGACAAGCCGGGCCAGGAGCTGATCGGCCAGGTCTACGAGTTCTCGCGCAAGCCGGAGTTCAGCGGCAAGATCGTCTTCCTCGAAGACTATGACATGGATATGGCGCGGCATCTGGTCAGCGGCTGCGACCTCTGGCTGAATAATCCCGTGCGCCCGCACGAGGCCAGTGGCACCAGCGGGCAGAAGGCGAGCCTGAACGGCCTGCCCAACCTGAGCATCCTCGACGGCTGGTGGGAGGAGGGCTATAACGGCCGCAACGGCTGGGCGTTTGGCGAGCGGCGCGAGTATCAGGATGACAACACGCGCGACGAGGCGGACGCGCTGGCGCTCTATACGACGCTGGAAAATCAGGTCGTGCCGCTCTTCTATGATCGCGGCGCCGATGACCTGCCCCACGGCTGGATCGCGGTGATGCGTGAGGCGATTCGGACGGTGGCCCCGGCCTTCAGCATGCGCCGGATGGTGAAGGACTATACCCAGGAACTGTATGTCCCCGCGCTTGCCTACGGTCGCCGCATTGACGCGGACCGCTACGCGCTGGCGCGCAAGTTGGCGGACTGGAAGCGGATGGTGCGCGCCGCCTGGCCGAAGGTGAGCATACACGCGGAGGGTCCGCACGATGGCCGCCTCTCATTCGGCGATCCGGTGACGGTGGAGGCGCGCGTGCAATTGGGGCTGCTGAGCCCGGAGGATGTGCGGGTGGAGCTGGTGGCGGCGCGCGACGAGAACGGCAATCTGCGCGAGCGCCGGGTGACAGCGATGACGCCGAGCCGCACGACCACCGAGGGCGAGCACTGCTATACGGCGAACCTGCTGCCGCCGATCAACGGCAGCCTGGTGTACGGCGTGCGGGTGATGCCGAGCTTCGCCGGGTTGAGCAATCCGCTGGAGCTGGGGCTGGCGCGCTGGGCGTGATGGGGGAACGTTCGTCGTAGGGGTTCCGTGCCGCAGGCTGAAGCCCTGCGGCTAATCCCAGGGTGACGGTTCGCTGCGAATGTTTGGATGCCTGTCTGGAGCCTGCGCAGGCAGGCTTCGCGGCGCAGCCCATAGGCGCGGCTTCAGCCGCCAGCCGATCTGTGCGGTACACTGTAGGCATCTCTGCTCTGTAGGCATGATGTACTGTTCTCGACAAGGAGAGCGGGCGACCAGTGAGAGAGGAACCGCATGGACGAGC
>Ga0207674_10002375_pt1 | contig 23799 bp, 15 predicted proteins | sample KBSCornC72_FD_184303 | JGI IMG/M metagenome (GOLD analysis project Ga0207674, IMG submission 184303) | Corn rhizosphere microbial communities from Kellogg Biological Station, Michigan, USA - KBS Corn C7-2 (SPAdes) (version 2) | ecosystem: Host-associated > Plants > Roots > Rhizosphere > Soil ...
GCCAGCGGGACCAATGGCACTGTCCTGCGAACAGAAGATGGTGGATACGTGTGGCAATCCTGCGCCGTTCCGGCCGGCGCGGAGAAGCTCGACTTTCGTGGTGTTCAGGCATTCGACGCGAACACGGCGGTCGTGATGTCCTCCGGTCCCGGCGACCAGTCGCGACTGTACAAGACGACGGATGGATGCCATACGTGGAAGCTCCTCTTCAGGAACCCAGACAAAGATGGCTTCTGGGATGCGCTGCATTGGGCAGCGCGCCCCAACACGGAAAGTCTGACAGTACTCGGGGACCCGGTGGGAAGTCGTATGACACTGTTCGCGATGAATCCGGACAACACCCTGATGGTGCATCCAAAGATCTGGTATGGCAATCTCCCCGTGCGTCGCCAGTTACAACTTCATGATCCAAATGCCGATCCTGTCCCGCAGAAGTCGAACGAAGCACAAGATTCGCCAAACAACCTACAGCACAATCCCACACCACTCGCGAAGGAAGCTTTCTTTGCCGCAAGTAATTCCTCATATGTCCAACTTTCGAAGTTCAGCTTTGCGTTCGCTGGAGGCGGACCGTCTGGAGCCCGCGCTTTTGTATACGACTGTCAGCCATTCGAGGGGAGAGTCGTACATTGCGACTGGATCACCTCCGAGCTTCCAATGGCACATTCGGAGTCCGCTGGGGCATTCTCAATATCTGCCAATCGAACTACCACCGGAAACGTGCTAGAGCCCAACGGAGTCACTCTTATTGCTGTCGGCGGGGACTATCGACATCCCGATTCGACAACTGGAACCGCTGCCTTCACAATCGACTTCGCTCGACATTGGCTCCCCACGCAAACCCCGCCTCACGGCTACCGCTCCTCCGTTGCTTACGACGCCTCCAGCAAAACGTGGATTACTGTAGGCCCCAACGGCACTGACATCTCCACCGACGACGGCCGCAACTGGCGACCCGTCCACCCCAATGCCGCCCTGCATGAACCCGAAGACGCCGATCGCAACTGGAACGCTCTCTCGCTCCCCTACGTCGTGGGCCCGAAGGGCCGGATCGGCAAAGTAGACCCTTCCGCCCTCCAGACCTCGCGCCATTCTCCATAATCCCTCTCAGCCTCTCGAGAAGGGAGAAGGCATAGTCCGAGTCGAAATCACTCGACTTAGCGCAACGTTCACGGCGAAACGGGGTCTAATCAGGAAAAGCCGTTCGATCAGGATCGGGATTCTCGATAAGGCTTGCGGTTAGAGCAAGCTACAGGTGTTACCGGCGATTAGGACAGATCACAATCTGACACAATCGCACTTTCTTTTTGCTTGATTTTCGCGATACTTGAGTAAGAACCAAGTCACGGAGTCGATTTACCCGATGATGCGCGCCCCCCGCAGAATCGCAGTGTTGTTTTGTGCCCTCGCGTTGATGATTGCCGGTTCGACGCGTGTGCAGGGCCAGGCCGCGCTGCTGCTCGAAGAGCCTTATGGGTTCTTCGGGACTCTCAACCCCACGGGACACACCGCAATTTACTTCGCGCGTATCTGCGCCGCGAGCCCGACCAAGCTGCGCCGCTGCGAGCCGGGCGAGATGGGTTCGGTGATTTCGCGCTATAGCGACGTGGCCCATCACGACTGGGTCGTGATTCCGCTGATTCCCTATCTCTACTCCGTCGAAGATCTCTCAGAGGTTCCGGACCGCGTGAATCGCGAGACGGTACACCGGCTCCGCAATCAATATCACGAAGCACATTTGCTGAGCCTCGGCAGGGACGTACGCAAGGGCGATTTCTGGCACGGAGGCTGGACGCAACTAGTCGGTGTTTCCTATGAGCGCCGTATGTACGCCTTCCGCTTTGATACGACCGAGGAGCAGGATGATGCATTCATCGAGCACATGAACAAGGACAAGAATCGATCTCACTTCGAGTTGTTCTACAACAACTGCGCAGATTTTTCGCGCAAGGTGATGAATCAGTATTATCCGAAGAACTTCCGACGCAGTTTCTTCCCGGATGCGGGTATGACGACTCCGAAGCAGATCACGTTCAAGCTGGTGCGGTATGCGAAGAAACATCCGGAGCTGCATCTCGAGGTGTACGAGATTCCGCAGGTGCCGGGGTATCGCCGCATGAGCCGCACGAACAAGAGCATCTCAGAGTCACTGATCACGACCGGCTATGCGGTGCCGATTGCGGTTTTGAATCCCTACGTTGCGGGCGGGCTTTTCGTGGACTACGTGATGCATGGGCGCTACCACCTTATTCCCAAAAACCCTGCGAAGCTGGCGCCGGATGATCTAGCGGTGTTGACACTTTCCGGCGGAGGGAAAGAGAATGCCCTCACCGCCAGTGAACAGGTCCACAGCGTTGCTGCCGCAAGTGCGGTGGTGTATGTCCCTGCCGATGCAGCAGAAAACTCCGACCTGAAGGAAACCGTGGCCGCACATGAGTGAGACGCAATCTCTCAAAAATCACGCACGCTTAGATCCGGCCTATCACATTCTGCTTTTCGCAATTTATCTGCTTAACCTGGTCTACGCAGGATTCCACGTATACCGGCAGCCGAGTCTCTCTTCGGGCTGGTACGTTGTCCTATCGCTGTTGGCGATTGTGCCACTTATCAAGATTCGAACTTATCCGCTGAAGGTGCAGGATCGCGTCATCAGACTCGAAGAGCGGCTGCGTCTGCAGGCCCTGGCGCCTCAGGAGTGGCACACCCACCTCTACCGCTTGACGGAGGACCAGTTGATTGCGCTGCGGTTTGCAGCAGACGACGAGGTGGTGGATCTTGCGAAGCAGGCGCTCGAGCAGAATCTGAACCGGAAGCAAATCAAAGAGCGAATCCGCAGGTGGCGAGCGGACGACTGGCGGGTATAACTGCTTCCCACAGAGCGGGATAGGGGACGTTGAACATTCGGTCCAGCTCGCCTTTCAGGCAACTCCATTCCCATGCAGTGCTTCCGACCACCAGAGGTTAGAGGCATGAGCGTACAAGAGCAGAAGAAGGCGCAGGCGGACGATGTCCGGCGCAATGGCGATGCGGATGAGCAGGCCGGGGAGCGCGAGTCGCTTCAGGATGCGACTGTGATTCCGGCGATCAGGCATATTGGGAAAACACTGGAATCGGACCCGGAATACTACGCCGTTGCGACTCCCGGTTACTCCACGCCCGAGGCGCAGATCGCAGCAGAAGCGGGTCCGGTGGATGTAGATCAACGGCGTATGGAAGAGGACGACTTCGATCCGCTGTCGGGACGCACGCTGGAGGACCGGCCGGAGCCGCTGAAAACGAGGCTGCCCGGAGACACGAGTTCTGACCCGCACACTGACGTTGGGCCGGACAACGCGTCCAATCTGCAGGAGCGTGACGATGTGCCGAATCCTGCTGGATCGAATCGGCGGTAGAATTACGGTCATGACGTTCCGGGCTGCATTTGCGTTGGCAGTTGCCTTGGCTGTCCCAGCCTGGGGGCAACACCAGACCGGTACAGGGCACGGCAGCGGGTTCTCTGGCGGCGGGGCCGGGCACGGAGCGGTTCAGAGCCGTGGCGTTTGGGACGGCCACCCCGCTCCCCGCTCAGGTTATTCAGGACGCGCGCCGAGTTATTACGGACTCACCGGATTGCAGGCGCCGTCGAGTTTTTCAGCGCCGGGTCTGTTTCCTACCCCGGGAAGGCTGGAGCCTCCGGCGCGGGCAGGTTCGCCACTTCCATTTCGCGGAAACGGATTCTACGCGGGCAATGGGCAGGGACGAGACCATCGCGGCAGGGATTCGCATCGCGGATCTTATGGTGGTCGCGGTCACGATCGCGATCATGGCCGGCGGCACCGCGGGTATGGTTCCTACGGATATGCGCCGGGATATGTCTACGCTTATCCCTATGTAGCTGATCCGGGCTTCTATGACTGGGGTGCTACGGACTACTCGGAAAACGAGCAGGGACAGTATGCAGACGTCCCTCCGGATCAGGGTCCTGGATATGGACCCGAAGCTCCGTATCCGGGAAATGGCGAGGCACCGTACCTGCAGCAACAGGAGAATGCTCAGCCGGGTCCTGTTACGGCTCCGGTGGGCCCACAGCGACAGGAGTATCACTTCGCGACTGCGTCGCCGACCGCGCCTTCGCCGATCGCGTCAAAACCGCTGACCGTAATCTTCAAGGGCGGACGGGCTCCGGAGAAGATGCAGAACTACATGGTCAACTCGTCGTCTTTGACAAACCTGGATAGTGAGCACTTCGAGAAGATTCCGCTCGATCAGATAGACGTTGCAGCGACGCAGCAGGCGAATCGCTCGAGCGGCATCGATTTCCAGGTTCCAGTGGCTTCGCACGACTGAGGCTTCGATTCTTCGCGATTGGGTTCCATGCTTCCTTTGAAGGGCGGAAGGTTTACGTTGATCCTCGCACCTCTGCCGTTTGACCCAAAGGGCGAACTCCAAACAAGTTCAACCGTATAATGAACGCTTCATGGACATTCCAGGACCCGATGGATTTCTGCTTGCGCCTGATGATGCGCTGCGTGCTGCTCATCTACGGCTGAACGATTTTCTGGTTTCCGAGGAACAACGCGATCCCGCGACCACTCAGATCGATGCAGGCCCGTGGCGAAAGCTGCCGAAACGAGAGCTGCCCGGCCTCACGCTTGCTGTGCTGCACAGGCTGTTGTGGCTGGATCAGCATGACGCGGAGTTGGACACAGCTCACCTGAGCCGCATCCGGCTCACGAGGCTCCTCAGGATTCTGTATGGCATCAAGGCGGAGTTCACCGAACCGGAACTCATCGCGCTCATCGATGCAACCACACCTCTGCTTGGGCGGATTGCTCCGTATGGACCGGTCGAGCGCGTCGCGATCTACCTTCTGAAAAACGATCTCACTCCGGAACTGTGCCGCGCACTGCGCGCATTTCAGGCAGGTTTGCGCGAGGAGATGTCAGAGAGCCAGGCGAGCATGCAATCGCTGCGGCAGCAACTGCATATGCTTCTCTGGATGGATGAGTGGGAGCCGCTCGATCCGGCGCGGTGCTGGAGTGAGTGCGTGCGGCGCGACTTCCGTGAGATGACGGGCGAGCGCCGCGCAAGGTGGCGTGCCCTGCTGAAGCATCTGCGAGGAAACGCTCCGGTCCGGATGCCGAAGGGGTGGGCACGTGATGCGGAGCCGTTGCTGGAGGGAGTGGGGCGCACCGATTTCCAGGAGAAACTCGCAGGGTGGTTCGCGCCGTTCAGGTCCGGTCAGCCGCTACCGCTCTCGGTACCTGGTAGCCACGTGCTGAAAGGTCTCATCTGGTATTGCGCTGTCTTGAACGACCCGGAGGTTCGCGAAGTTGCTCTCTGGCTGCTCGACGCAAAATGGCGGCAGAAACGCAACACTGAGAAATCCCTGGTGGCGCTCACCGAACTTGGTGTGGCGCGTGAAGATCTGCTGTCGCGCAACCTGATCAAGGCTCACGTTCCGGATTCGATGCCGCGGTTTCTTGAGAGACTCAAGGAGAGTCTAGCCACGATCAGCTTCAATCGCATGGCAGATGTTCCGGCGGAAGACTTGCTCATTGTTCAGGGGCAGCTTCATTTCTATCGTGTTTCGCGGTCGACGGGGCGCATTGAACGCGCAAGCGACAAAGCCGCGCTGGAACTGGACTGGCATTCACTTCCTGATCAGTTCAGGTTAATGGTGAACCGCGATTGCGACTCTCCTCACCAGGTGCAACTTCGCGCTTTCCTTCTGATGAACGACGCTGTGTTCGGCCAGTACTTCAAAGAGCAGCCGGGAACAAAGGTCAATAGAAGCAGATGATCCGATCTGTAGCTACAGGTTAAAGAGAGCGAAAGGATGCTCTTCGCCGCGGTGTCGCAGGAGGGGAAGCGCCACGTTACAGACGCGCACTCCCGATCTGGTCTCGGCTGAAAACGTGCCTTTGTGCGCGTGACCGTGCAGAGCCAGTATTGGCCTGTGTGCCTCAAGAGCTCGCTCGAGGCGCGAACTGCCCAAAAACGGAAAAATCGGTTCCGGCTCGCCGACAATGGTGTCCTTGATGGGCGAGTAGTGGGTAATGCTGACTTTCTTTTTCGCCTGGCTTTGCGCGAGACCGTAGTCCAGCTTGATCGCTTCGCGTTCCGCGACTTCGACAAATGTTTTGATTCCCTGCTCGCCGAAGGGCATCAGTTCGTAGGGCGCAAATCCTCCGCAGAAGCCCTTGGTGCCAGCAAAGCCGATCCCGTCCACCTCGAAGCAGTGGCCGTCGAGGAGATGAACGCCTGCCACGCGCAGCATGCCGGCGAGCTCGTCCTGATGACCACTCTCGTGATCGTGGTTGCCAAGCACTGCGACGACGGGAATGTGAATGTGCTCCAGCACGCCAAGAACGACCTTCATCTCATCGGGTATGCCGTGATTGGTGAAGTCGCCAGCGATTACCAGCGCGTCAGCCAGATCATTGACCGCGGAGAAGTCCTTGATGTCGCGCTCGTGGTTTTCAGCCTTGAGATGGACGTCGGCTACTGCAGCCAGCCTCATTCCCTGCTCCTGGTTGTGTTGGTCTCCTGTAGCGGATGGGGGTAGTTGTCCCAGAGTTCGCGATAGGTGTCGCGCTCTCCCCACTCATTGACGTCAATGGCAAACATTTTGGGATCGATCAGGGTTCCACGGAATGATGATCCGTTCATCCCGGGCGAGGCAACCGACTGGTTGAAGCTCTCGGTGAGTTCGCGCCACACGCCAGCCGGAACGTCGCTCGCGTTTGCAGGATAGATGTACGCAAAGAGAACGAGGTGCCAGTAGAGCACTTGCCAGTGCGGTTCGGTAAGTTTGCGCAGACGATCCCAGTCAAGGCTGCCTGCGCAAGCCCGGAGCAAGTGGGCGGTGTCGGCACCGTCAAAGCGCTCACGCCGCGTGACGAACAGTTTAGATGCGATCATCTCTTCCGCGGGCAGGACCTTGCAACGCATTCCGAGAACCTCATCCTCCTGTGAGCGATCGATCCACGATTGGTCGACTGTGAGAGTTGCGTTGCCGACTCCGGTGATGAGATCGACGAAGTACTCGCCGCGGCGCGCTTTCGCCAGCCAGACGGGATCCTGCACGTATGTTTCGAATCCCTCATCGATGAGAACTTCAAATGCACGCGGAACCGCTGCCGGAGGTATGACCAGATCAAGATCTTTGGTCGTTCGCCAGATTCCGGTGTGATGGTGAAAGGCGAAGCCTCCGCTGACGGCAAACGGAACGTCCGCAGCCAGCAGTCCCTTGAGAACGCCCTGGTAGCACTCGTACGCCTCGGGAGCCCATACCGGCTCCTGCGAGGATGTAACGGGTAACTCTGTGCTACCGTCCGACATAGATAACTTCGATGCAGAGTTGCAGCGAAATGACAAGGGAAAATTCATCTCGCTCAATGCAGAGCATCAATCGAGGGCTGCTGACGGGCAAGCCAGTTCCGAGCGTTGGCATCAATCTAGGTTTCAGGATTCTCCACGGACTCGGTGTCCAGTTCGTGCTCGTGGCGGTAATGATCGACAGGCATCTTGCCGTCCCACCATGCCCAATTCATCGGATAGACATCGGGATCGCCGAAAACCTGGTAGAAATGCCAGACAATAATCGCCAGCGTGGCGAGTATCGCTTCATAAAAGTGAACCGCCGTGGCAACGTCGACCCACCAACGGGCGAGCAGGTTGCCTACCCAGACCTTGGCCCACATCATTACCCCAGTGACACCCATCAGCGCCGTGCCCCAGACCAAAGCCCAGTACTCAGCCTTCTCGCCATAGGAGAAGCGGCCGAACTTTGGCTTTGCTCCGCCGAGTCCCACGTAGTAGCGCATCGCCTGGAAGATATCCGTCAGGTCCTTTGGCGCAGGCGCGATATCGCGCAGTAGTCGCCTGCCCTCATTGGCGATTGCGACGTAAAAGACGTGGTAGAAGCCAGCGGCGATCAGCACGACTCCTGCGATGCGGTGAACAATGCTACGAACGTGCTCGCTCATTCCCAGAAGGTCGGCGAACCAGGAATTCGGGTACTTCAGCGCAAACCCGGTGAGCACAAGGATGATGAAACTTGTGAGGAGCACCAGGTGCTGCCAGCGCTGATTCGTGGACATGCGCTGCATCATCGGATTCTGCATGTGACGGCGTGCGACGGCTTTGCTGCGCCAGATGATGAGGTTGTGCAGGAACATGCCGCCGATGACAGTGAGGATCAGAATGATGTAGATAATGCGCACCCAGTGAGTGATTTTTGATCCGATGTCGTGGGGATGAACGCCATCGGCCAGGTGCACCGGTGTGAGCGTGAACTTCTGGGTCGCTCCCTTGTGGCACTTACCGCAAGTTCCGTCGAGGTTGGTGCGATGGATGGTCGAGCGGGGGTCGGTGGAGGGCAGGATGTCGTGAACGCCGTGGCAACTCGAACAATTCGCGGCAACCACGGACCCGCCTTCAGACGCGAGACCATGATAGCTATCGAGATACGTTGAAACGCGATTGCCCGGAACGCCGAATTCACTGGAGAGACGAACGCCTTCGTGGCAGCGCGCACAGGTGTCGCGTGAGAGATTCTGTTCGGCGACGGGGGAATTTGGATCTTTGTGCGATTTGATGGAGTGAATGCCATGGCAGTCAGTACAGACGGGTGACTGTAGGTTGCCGCGCGCAATCGCCTGACCGTGAATGCTTGCGTTGAATGTGTTCTGGATATCGCTGTGGCACTGGCCGCAGGTGGCGGGCACACTGAACTTGTAGATGGGAGATTTCGGATCGTTTGCGGGAAGTATCGCGTGGGAGCTGTGGCAATCGGTACAAACCGCCGCCTTCATCGAGCCGTTTTCAACGGCACGTCCGTGTACGCTTTCCTGATAGGAGACGAAAGGTTGCGTGCTTACGCCGTTCGACTCCATGAGGAACTTCTGCCCGTGACAGCGGCCGCAGGTTGCTGGGATGTGCGCGTGATTGACGGGCGAATCGGGGTGACCGCCGGCGAGTACCGCGTGTGCGTCTCCGTGGCAATCGAGACAGGCGGCGAGGATCTTGCCGGAGGCATCGAGCTTGGCATGAGTACTGTGCGCGTGTGCATCGCTGGCTTTGGCATGGCAGCTGCCGCAGAGAACTTTCTGCGGAGGCGTCTCGTGCACGAGGCTCTTGACGTCCTTATGGCAATCGACGCAGGCAAGTTTCATCGATCCATGGATCGAGTGTTGGAGCTTCTTGCCATCGACAAAGAGCGAGACCTGCTTGCCGTTGACGTCTTTGGCCAGCGACGTGTCCCCATGGCAGGTGAGGCAATCCTGGTCTTTGATCTTGTGTTGGGCGCGAATGGGGAGGGCCGAGCCCAGCAGAAAAAGTGCGAGCGTACAGAACAGAATCCTGCTGGAAACTTTCACGCTTACGAGGAAACGCCCGATGGGCGTTCGATCGCCGTGATTCGAGTCACAGGGTGAAGCGAAATGAATCACGGCAAAGGATGAGGCAGTTTACGATGCGCGGCGGCGGAGCGATAGCAGCGGCCGCCGCGCATGCTTCCTCAGTCGAAGTACGCTGTCAGCGTCAGGATCAGTAGCGTGACTCCAATGAAGATTGCGGTAAAACCAACGACGCGCGCGAAGCGGACGAACCAAGCTGCCGGGGCTTCACCGAGGCGAGCTTCGAGCTTCCCTTCCCGCGCCATGCGGGCGTACTCCTGCGGGCGCTTATGCTCGAATTCCTTTTCGCTTTCTACGCCGGTGAAGATCACCATGTCCATCGGGAAGCTGTCCGGCCGCAGGTGCGTGTTGACGAAGTGGATGGAGAAGATGAAGAGGATCGCGAGCAGGCCCTCCTCGCTGTGGATGACGAGCGCGGCGTTGAGCGCCCATCCGGGAAGGAAGCGGGCGAAGAAGGGCGCGAACCACATTGCGTATCCAGAGAAGCCGATCACGATCATTCCCCAGAATACCGCCCAGTAGTCGAACTTCTCCCAATAGGCGTAGCGCTCGAACCGGGGTTTGGGCCCCAGCCCCAGGAACCACCTCATGTGCGCGAGCAGGTCTTTGACATCTTTCCAGTTTGCGACCATGGAAGTGGCGCCCCAGAAGATTCCCTTCTCGCGACGATAGATGCCCCGGGAGAAGATCTCTTTCACGTGAATAAGGAAGGCCACCGTTAGCGCCAGCGCGCAGAACTTGTGAAAGAACAGGATGGCGCCGAAGCCGCCCACTGCTCCCGCCATTCCGCGTGCCCAGATGCTGTCACTGAAGCGCAACGGAAGGCCGGTTCCCGCAAGTCCGAGGAACGTGGTGAACAACACGGCATGCATATAGCGCTGCTCACGCGTGAAACGGACGAAGTAGCGCTCGGATCGAGCCGCCGTCGACTTGGTCTCTGGCTCAGCCTGGACCAGCTCAGTCATGCTTACCTCCATTTGCGGAATTCCTTCTGACCTGGTCGAAGCGGGATCGAATCAGCCACAACACGGTATGAATGACGAAGAATGTGAGCACGCTGATCAGCAGGAGGTTCATAAAAAGCCGGATGAAATAGAGTGCCGGGTTCAGCTTGCGATCACGGGCGTTCGCATGCGGCTGATACTGAACGAAGCTTTTGTTCGCGCCTTTATGGCACTTGCCGCACGTCGCAATGAGGTTTGCCTGGTTGATAGCCGAACGTGGATCAGAGGCGCGGTGAATCTCATGCGCATCATGACAATCCCAGCAGCGGGCAGTTTCCACGTACCCGCCGAGCAGACCTAGCTGCGAGTGGAAGGTGTCGTGATATGTGGAGAGCTTGTCTTTATGGCAGGAACCGCAGATCGGCGTTGACTGCATGCGGAATGCGGATTCGGTGGGCTGGAGGATCGCATGCGCTGTGTGGCAGTCGGTGCATACAGGCGCCTTCAAGTCACCTTTGGCGATGCCCTGGCCATGGGCGCCGCGCTGGAACTCATCGTTGATCTTGGCGTGGCATGTGCCGCAGGTTTTGGGAATGTTCGCCTTAAAAGTGGGGCTGTTGGGATTTTTGTGGCTCTGAATGCCGTGGGATCCATGGCAGCTCTGGCAGTTTGCCGCGACCAGCAGGCCTTCTTTGCTCAACGCGAAGCCGTGAATTGAATCCATGTAGTGCGGATAAACACTGGGGAGGCCCTTTTTCGTCGCCATGGCGCCGTCGCTGTGGCATTGGCCGCAGGTCTTGGGAATATTGAGCGGATACACGGCCGATCGCGAGTCGGCTTTGGGATAGATCTCGTGCGCATTGCCGTGACAGCTGGTGCAGGGGTGCTCTTTCGAAGACGAGTGCACGCTGGTAGCGAGCTTCGATCCTTCGTCGGCGTGGCAGCTCTTGCACTCGACTTTCGCGATGTGATCGGGATGCGGGTATTCCTTGATGTCAGCGTGGCAGTTGTTGCACTGCAGGCTGCCGTGAATGCTGGCGCTGAATTTGTCTCCATCCACCGAGATGCTGTGGCCCGAGGAGTCCTGCATGGTCTTGTCGGCGTGACAAGCAAGGCAGTCAGACTGTGCGGCGGTGCGCATCGGAGCCAGCCAAAGAGCCGACGCCATCAGGCATATTCCAGCCAGGCGGTGATGACGAGCGGAGCGGAGGATATCTGAAAGCCACTCGGCCGGGCCGATAAAAACTGCGAGAAAGAAAGCAGCGATGCGCGCGGCTCTGGTCATGCTCTGGTCTTTCCTTCATAGCGCGTGAGCTAAAACTCGTGCGCACATGGCTTCCCCGAGGCGGAGGGTCCGCTCGTGTTTAAACCTTTCGCGGGGATTGCACTTCCGAGGAGACTCCTTTTGCGGCATTGGCGGCAGTGATTGTGGTCACAACTGCAATCAAGTCAAGAGCGCTGTTTAGCTTTCCTTCTGTGACGCGAGCCACTTCACGAGAGGCGATGACAGATCCGAGGCGTCGGTTCGAGGGTGCTGATCACAACAGCGTCTATGGCCGCTCCTTGCGGAGGAAAGCCGCTAGTCGTGATGCGAGTCACATGCCTCCGTGCATAGTTTTCAGGACAATTGTTGCCGCCGACCGAGGTGTGTTTTATGGCGACATCTGCCACAGTTTCGAGTTCAAACATGCTCACCCTCCCAACCGATGCGGTTCGCCAGATTCAGTGGCGATTTGCGGATCGCTACGACCTGCAGATGCTGACGCAGTCAGCAAGGGGTGTGGCTCGCGGCACGGTGGCGCAGATGGTCGCAGCCGGCGAGCGCAACAGTCACGAGTGGACTCCGGCGAAGAACGAGATGCTGGAGGCATTTGATCGTGCAGGAATCACGGCGGCTTTCATGGAGCCGGAAGAGGGCGGCTTCATCAGCGGGCCCAAGAACCTTGCGCTGGCGCTGGCTGCTTTCGAACTGGCGTGGGTTGATGGCGGGGCAGCAACGGCGAGTCTCGCTGGGTTTCTTGCACTGGCGCCGATTCACGAGCGCGGCACTCCGGAGCAGTCGCGGTATTACAAAGCGCTCTCCGCACCACCCCAGCCCGGAGAAATCCGCAAGCCGTGGCGCGGCGCATTCGTGCTGACTGAGCCCATTCCGTACGTTGGCGTGGACACAGGAATGCTGAGCGGCAAGGTGCGAATCGCGGAATGGCGCAATGGCGAGGAGCCGTGGCTGCAGGTGGAGAAGCGCGGTCGATTTATTACGAATATCGCGTTTGCGAACTTTGTTACAGCGGCAGTGGGATCGGATGATCCGCGGTTCAAGGGTAGTTGCGTCATCGTTCTTGAAGAGACGGATGAAGGGACATTCGACCACGGTACGCCGACGAAGAAGCTGGTACACCAGTTGTCATCGACCGGCGACCCCATCTTCAACCTCAAAGTTCCGGCGAGCCGTATTGTTGGCGGCTACACGATCAACGAGGGCGTACTTGTTCCGAACTTCAACCACGGCGAGGTGATCGAAGCGGTGTTTCGCCGCACGCGCGTCACGGTGGGGCTGATGACTGCGGCGAAGCTTCTGTCAGCGGTCGAGCCGGTGATCCGGTATCAGCGCGGCCGGTTTCGCGGGGCTGAGGGCGCAAAGCCAGGTACGATCCGCTACGAACAAGGTATCCAGCAGCGCGAGGATGCGCTGCACAGACTGGTTGATGTCTGGGCGACGGGTGAGGCGGCCGCTTCGCTTGGATTTGCTGCCGCGCGGCTTTTTGATGAGCTGGACCCGATCGAGAAACAGAAGAATGCGATTTTGACGGAACGCGGAACCATTGACGGACGGGCCGAGGTCAAAGCACTGCGTGGAAGCAGGCAGCTCGCAATCGACCTGCTGAAGATGGACGCGGGCGATCCACGGCGTGACGAGATCGGGGCCGATCCTCTGGTCCAGTTTGTGCTGAAAGACGCGGAAGCCAATGTGCTGTGCCCCGCGACGAAGCTGTGGAACACCGGGAATGGCGCGAACATGATGCGTGAGGCGGTGAGCCTGATGGGCGGCTACGGAATTACGGAAGACTGCCCAGGGTTCCTGGCAAGCAAGTGGATGGACGCGCAGCTTGAGGCTACTTATGAGGGGCCGGAAGCAGTACAGCGCAGGCAGCTGACGGTAACGATGACGTCGGAAGTCTTTCTAGCGCAGTTCCGGGCGTGGTCCGCCGAGATGCGCGGGATCGCTGCGACAAATCCCGGCACCGGAGCATGCACGCTTGCGACCGCGATGCGGATGTGGCTGTGGACGCTCGAACATCTGCAGAAGGCGACTGATGCGTCGGGAAACAAGCTCTATCACGGACAGCGGCAGGGCGTGACGTTTCCGCTGGCCGATGCGCTGTGCTGGCTGCTCGCCTCGCGATGCCAGATTCTCGATGTGCTTGAGCTGGAGCAACGTGGCGCTGCCGATCCATCTGTGGCCGACGGTCTTTCCGGTACCGTCCAGTTCTTGAGTGATCTCTGCCATGTCCAGAGCGCACGTGCGGCGGGAGAAGTTTCGCGGATCTGCGCCGAGCTAGTTTTCGGATATAACGAGCATCCATCGTGGAGTGACGAGAAGTGCGCAAGCTGCTGTTTCTCGGCCGATGAGTTGGACGAACTGGAAGAGACGATGCCCGGGATCGCAGCGATGGCCATCGATGTGATCAAGCCGAATGGCAATCATCCGCTCAAAGCGGGTCCGTGCGCCGGGTGTGCGGGCGCGAGCGATTTTCTGCAACTTCAGAACAAGCTTTGCAGTTGCCTCAGCGGCTCGCGGCTGGCCAAGGATCGGGCGGCTGAAACGGTTGGCAAGGTCATGATTCCTGAAGCGCTGGACTATCCCGCATGAGCAGATTCGAAGACACGGCCGGGAGCAGCACGCCTGATATTGAGCGCGCAATCATCGAGGCGGATATTGCGTGCGTCGGTTTCGGCCCCGCCATGGGCGGCTTCTTGACTACGCTGAACCGCGCGTGGATAGAGAATCCGGCCGACCCGATGTTTGAAAGTAAGGTCGCGCCGGGGCTTCCCTTGCAGGTGATCTGTTACGAGCGCGCCGACGATATGGCTGCAGGCGTCAGCGGAGTGGTGACTACCGCACGCGGGATTCGCGCCAGCTTTCCGGATCTGAATGCGGCGGATATTCCGATGGCTGCGCCGGTGAAGTCGGAGCGCATCCTCTACTTGCTCGATCCGATTGGCGCGAGCCGCCGCCCTCTGGCGCTGCGTGTAGGAGATCGGCTTCTTCGCGGATTGAGCGCTCACCTGGGCGTGCGCGACTACGCTTACGAGCTGCCATGGGCGCCAGAATTCCTGCACAAAACGGGCGGTCTGGTGATGTCGATCGGGCAGTTCAACCAGTGGGTCAGTGCACAGATCATGGCGTCGGGCCTGGTGCAGATATGGCCCGCGATGCCCGTGAGCCAGCCCTTGTTTGCGGAAAACTCCGATCGCACAGGCGACCAGGTTGTGGGCATTCGACTGGCGGACCAGGGCGTGGACAAGCATGGCGAGTCCCAGAATGGCTTCGTCGCCGGAATGGACGTGCGGGCCAGCCTGACTGTGGTGGGAGACGGGCCGTTCGGTGCGATCGGCCGCGTGATCGACGAACGAATGGGCATGCCGTCGGGACACGACAAGCGCGAATGGGCGCTGGGCATGAAGTTCGTGATCGGGTTACCGGCCGAGACCACTCTGGAAGCCGGCACAGTTTGGCACACCTTTGGTTATCCCGAGCCGGAGATCTTCGGATTCCTCTACGTGCATCCGGAACGCCTGGCGTCGGTGGGCATCTTCGTCCCGTCCTGGCTGAGCGATCCGTCGCGCACTGTCTATCGTTACCTGCAGCACTTCATTCAGCACCCGGCATTGTGGCGCCACCTCAAGAGCGGGACACTGCGATCCTGGGGAGCGAAGTCGCTCGACGAGTCGGGACAACACGGCGAGCCGTTTCTCGTGGGCGATGGATACGCGCGGATTGGCGAAGGCTCAGGTTCCACCAACATGCTGGCCGGCTCCGGCGTCGATGAGGCGTGGAGTACAGGTGTACAACTCGCGGAGTCTGTCATTGAGCTTCTCCGCAGTCGCCGTGGCTTCACAAAGGAGAATCTCGCCGAGACTTACCAGAAGCGTCGTCGTGCAAGCTGGGTCGAACGCAACGCACGTAGTGCGATGAATGCGCGAAATGGATTCCATCTCGGATTTATCCCGGGCCTGATTGGGATGGCCCTCGCCGGAATGACAGGCGGAACTGTTTCTTTGGGCGCGAAGATTCCTCCAGCACATAAACAGATCAAGAAAAGACGAATTGAATCGCGCAAGGAATTAAAGCGCCGCGAGGCAGCTATGGTGGCCGTCGAAGATGGACGGTCACTTCACGATGCCATGATGTCCGCGCGCGGCTGGCCGGAGATCGAGTTCGATGGCAAGTTGCTGGTCTCGCAACAGGATGCTTTGCTTATGGGCGGCAAGGTTCAGGCGATGCCCGGCTATGCCGATCACGTCATCTTTCGCGATGCGGGACTGTGCATTCATTGCGATGACAAGACGTGCATTGCGATGTGCTCCGGGCAAGCCTTGACACTCGCCAGCGAAGGCATCCCTGTCTTCGAACGCGAGAAGTGCGTTCACTGCGGAGCCTGCTTGTGGAATTGCGGGCGTACTACTGCGGAAGGACTCACCAACATTGAATTTCGGGCGGGAGCGGGAGGTCTTCACTCCGCCGAGAACTAATAGACATTCAGGAGCTAAAACCATGCCACTCCACATCGTCGTCTGCGCTGGGATCGTGCCGGATCCTCTGCAGACACTCGAGCCGATTACCGGGCCGAATGGACCTGCGCTGAAGAACGAGATGATGCTGCCGGGGGTGCTGGATCCGTGGGCGGCGAGCGCTCTTTATGAAGCCGCGAACCTCGTTGCTAAGAATCCGGGGAGCAAGTTGTGGCTGGTTTCGCTGGGCCCGAAGGCAAAACTGCAGCAGGTAATGATGACGATCGCGCAAAAGGTCAGCTTTGAATTGGTAGCTGTCGATTCGCCTTCGGGTGGATTTGCCGATGCTCAGGCGACGGCGGTCGCGCTTGCCGACGCGATCTCTGCCATTCCGGGTCTCGATCGGACGAGGCTGCTGCTCTTCGGCGGATGGGAATCGGCGTCGCGTGGTGCCGGCGTGACGCTGCAGATCATTGGCGAGCGGCTCGGCATCACCGATCAGTTCATGGGCGTGGACCAGGTTGAAGTGCGCGAGGACGGATCGTTTGAAGTGCTGGAGCGCGTGGAAGGCGGCAAGCACCAGGTGTCCGCGTGCGAGGGAGCTCCGGCTGTTCTGGGCTGGGCAACGGGCAATTTGCCAGAGCCGCGCAACAATCCGCAGATTGGCATGGCGAATATGCGAACCGTGTTGCCAGCGTTGCAGAAGGCGAGGCAGGTTTCACTTGCAGAGGCCGGACTCGAGTACCTCTCGGCCGGCCTGCCGAGCCAGCAGCGGCAGACTCGCGTCGTAAAGGACATGGCGCCCGAGGCGATCGCACTGGAACTCGCGCAATGGATAGGAGCGGAGTAATGGTCGAATCGATTCTTGTTTTGACGCATGCTGACGAGACGGGTTATTCGCTAACGAAAGGCTCTCTTGAAGCTGTCAGGGCCGGGAAAGAATTGGCGCAACAGCTTGGCGCGCAACTCACCATCGGAATCATCGCTATTGATGCGAGCGCGGCAGCAAAATCTGTTTTAGGATCCAGGGCGCGCGTCCTCTGCGTCTCGGGTGAAGCATTTGCCACGGCGCGTTACGCAACGGACGCTGCTGCATGTGAAGCTCTGTCCAAGGCTGCGCAGGCGACCATGATCCTCGCCCCGCAAAGCTCGCGCATGGCTCGTGTTGCTGCGGGCGTGGCGCAACGAATTGGCGGAGCTGTCGATACGCACATCACATCGATCGGTGTTGAGGGCGGGTTCAAGGTCTCGCGGTGGTTCTATCGACAGCGCATCGAAGCTGTCATCACCCGGGCAGCACGACCCTGGATTCTATTGATCGAGGGCGGAGTGTACGCGGCAATTGCGGGTGAACAGGCCGATGTCGCCGTGGAGCCTTTAGCCGTAGAACTGCCAAAGATCCGGACGAGCGTCACGGGCACGCGCGCTCCAGCACTGGATGCGCAAACGATCAGGCCCGATGCGAAGATGCTGTTTGTAGCCGGAGCAGGATGGACGAAGAAGCAGCCTGACGGACAAATCCACGCAGCCGAAGCGGGCGATCTGATCCTGGGCTTTCTTCAGACGACTGGAGCTTCGCTGGGCAGTTCGAAGTCTCTGGTCGATCAGGGTGGAGATGGGCAGCCCGTGCTTCCCTTCCTTACCCACATGAACCAGGTGGGACAGACGGGATCGACGCCGAGGCACCCCAAAGGCCTGGCAACCTGTTGCCATGGCGAAGAGCCGCATGTCGTGGGCTGGCGATTCATCGCTGAACGACGTGCTATATCGCTCGACCCAAACTGCGGATGGGCGCGGGGCAAGGCCGATGTGGTTTATATTGCCGATGCTTTCAAGGTGATGGCGAAGGTGAACGAGCTTTTGAATCTCAAGGCTTGATCGTTTCAAGGATCCGAATCGCAGCTGCGAGCTGGTTCAACCTGCCTCTGGGTTGTTGCTGTCACGGTGTGTGAGCAACTGACAACCGAGAAGCACGATGAACTTCGGGATATTTCTCAAATAGCGGCCTGCCAGCCGACGAGGCTCTGTTACCAGCCGGAACGCCCACTCCAGGCCGCTGCGCATCATCCAGCGCGGCGCCTGTGGCTTGGTGCCGGCCAGAAAATCAAAGGCAGCCCCCACTGCGAGCATGACTGCCGGAATGCGATCTTTGTGGGCAAGTACCCACTTCTCCTGCTTGGGGCATCCCAGGCCAACGAAGAGCCAGCGTGCTCCTGACTGTGTGACCTGGCGCATGATTGCCTCGTCCTCTTCAGGCGATAGAGTCCGGAACGGGGGTGACATTCTGAATGCGATATCGAGCGCTGGGTACATGCGCTGCACTTTCTCAACGAGCCTGCTCAGGGTGGCTTCGTCCGCGCCATAGAACCCAACCGGAACGTCAGATGACGCCGCTGCCTTAAGCAGTTCGACGGTCGCATCCGGTCCGTAGACGCGGCTGGCGTTCGGACAGCCGAGTGATCGCAAGGCCCAGACCACCGGCATGCCGTCCGGGTTTGCAAGATCAGCGCTATTCATCGCGGCGCGAAAGGCGGGGTCGTCGTGGGCCTCCATGAGGCCGTGCATACCAACGAACAAAACCGTTCGCGATTCACGATTTCGGGCCCACGCAATGCAGCGCTGCACAAGGTCGGCATAGGAAGATGCCGCGACGTTCACACCCAGCACGAGCGGCATTTCAATTCCTTTCCACCTCTTGATACCCCTCTCAAACGCGTCGGTCTGAGCCCACGTCTAAATGAGGACTGTGCTTCTCCGAATTCCTCCATTTTGGACGGACCGGGTCAATGCAGGGAAGATGATCCCCTCATGGCGGGCAACCCGCACTCCGCAGACCGCATCTATTAACTCGCTGCAATCCACCATTCGAGCGTGTCGGGGGGTTAGGTACCAGGGGCGATCGCGCACGTATGGCACTGAAAAGAATGCAGATCCCACCAGGAGCACAACGGAATGTCCACGACCATTGAACCGCCCGTCAGCGGGCAAGATGGGGATAATCGCTATCCGGTCAGTTCGTTAGAGCCGTCAATGGCGGAATGCCTGACGACCATCCTTCAGAGCCTACAGACAATGAAGAATGGCGATTTCAGTGTGCGCCTGCCCGTCGCGTGGACGGGGCTTCCCGGCAAGATAGCCGATAACTTCAATGAGATCGTGACGGCCAACGAGCAGATGGCCTCCGAGTTGAAGCGTGTGGGCCAAGCAGTCGGTAAAGAGGGCAAGACGCGCGAGCGGATCCGAGTGGAGCACCGGCGCGGCGCCTGGGATGACATGGAGACCTCCGTTAATACCCTCGTCGAGGATCTCCTTCGTCCAACGACCGAAGTTACTCGCGCTATCGCCGCGGTGGCCCAAGGCAATTTGACTCAGACGGTCCGTCTCGACGTGGATGGCCGCCCGCTAGAAGGCGAGTTCCTTCGCTCCGCAAACATCGTGAATACGATGATTCAGCAGCTCGGCGTATTCACGGCGGAAGTGACGCGCGTGGCACGTGAAGTGGGAACAGACGGGAAGCTCGGCGGTCAAGCAGTGGTGCCCGGCGTGGCCGGTACGTGGAAGGATCTTACGGACTCGGTGAACTCGATGGCCTCGAACCTCACGGGTCAGGTCCGCAACATCGCTGAAGTAGCAACGGCCGTAGCCAGCGGCGACCTTTCCCGCAAGATCACGGTGGACGTTCGCGGCGAAATTCTCCAGCTAAAAGAAGCTATCAACACGATGGTCGACCAGCTCCGGTCGTTTGCATCGGAAGTAACGCGCGTGGCCCGCGAGGTGGGAACTGATGGAAAGCTCGGTGGTCAGGCTGTCGTGCCTGGAGTGGCGGGAACGTGGAAAGATCTTACCGACTCAGTGAACGCTATGGCCGGCAACTTGACGGCCCAGGTGCGAAACATCGCCGAAGTGACAACCGCCGTGGCCCGCGGCGACCTCTCCCGCAAAATCACCGTGGACGTGAAGGGTGAGATTCTCGAACTCAAAGACACCATCAACACGATGGTGGATCAGCTCAATGCATTCGCTGGTGAAGTAACGCGCGTTGCCCGCGAAGTCGGAACGGAAGGAAAGCTCGGCGGTCAGGCAAACGTGCCCGGCGTGGCCGGTACGTGGAAGGATCTTACGGACAACGTGAACTTCATGGCCGGCAACCTTACCGGTCAGGTTCGAAACATCGCCGAAGTGGCAACTGCTATTGCAAACGGCGATCTCTCTCGCAAGATCACGGTCGACGTGCGCGGCGAAATCCTTCAGCTCAAAGAAACGCTGAACACGATGGTGGACCAGCTGAACAGGTTCGCCGGCGAAGTGACGCGCGTGGCCCGCGAAGTGGGAACAGAAGGACGTCTTGGCGGTCAGGCGAACGTGCCCGGCGTGGCCGGTACGTGGAAGGATCTTACCGACTCGGTGAACTCGATGGCCGGTAACCTTACGGCGCAGGTAAGAAACATCGCCGAGGTGACGACGGCCGTGGCTCGCGGCGACTTGTCGCGCAAGATCACAGTCGACGTTAAGGGCGAAATTCTCGAGCTTAAGAACACCATCAACACCATGGTGGATCAGCTCAACGCGTTCGCCGGCGAAGTGACGCGCGTGGCCCGCGAAGTGGGAACGGATGGCAAGCTGGGTGGTCAAGCCCAGGTGCCCGGCGTCGCCGGTACGTGGAAGGATCTGACAGACAACGTCAACTTCATGGCATCGAACCTCACCGGGCAGGTGAGAAACATCGCTGAAGTGGCAACGGCGGTGGCCCGTGGCGACTTGTCCCGCAAAATCACCGTTGACGTGAAGGGAGAGATTCTCGAGCTCAAAGACACGCTGAACACGATGGTGGACCAGCTCAACGCATTCGCCGGCGAAGTGACGCGCGTGGCCCGAGAAGTGGGTACCGACGGCAAGCTCGGCGGACAGGCGGTCGTGACTGGTGTGGCCGGCACGTGGAAGGATCTCACGGACTCAGTGAACTCCATGGCCTCAAACCTTACGGGCCAGGTGAGAAACATCGCGGAAGTTTCAACTGCTATTGCGAATGGCGACCTTTCCAAGAAGATTACGGTGAACGTCAGCGGCGAAATTCTGCTGCTGAAGGAAACCATTAACACGATGGTGGACCAGCTGAACAGGTTTGCCGGCGAAGTGACGCGCGTGGCCCGCGAAGTGGGAACGGAAGGACGTCTCGGCGGTCAGGCCAACGTGCCCGGCGTGGCCGGTACGTGGAAGGATCTTACCGACTCGGTGAACTCGATGGCCGGCAACCTTACGGCGCAGGTGAGAAACATCGCCGAGGTGACGACCGCCGTGGCTCGCGGCGACTTGTCGCGCAAGATCACAGTCGACGTTAAGGGCGAAATTCTCGAATTGAGAAACACCATCAACACGATGGTGGACCAGCTCAATGCATTCGCCGGGGAAGTGACGCGCGTGGCCCGCGAAGTGGGAACGGATGGCAAGCTGGGTGGTCAAGCCCAGGTGCCCGGGGTCGCCGGTACGTGGAAGGATCTGACCGACTCGGTCAACTTTATGGCCGGCAACCTTACTGCCCAGGTGAGAAACATTGCCGAGGTGGCGACCGCCATTGCAAACGGCGATTTGAGCCGCAAGATCACGGTGGACGTGCGCGGCGAAATTCTGCAGCTCAAAGAGACGCTGAACACGATGGTCGAACAGCTTCGGTCGTTCGCCGCGGAAGTGACGCGTGTGGCCCGCGAAGTCGGATCGGAAGGGCGTCTCGGTGGACAGGCAAACGTGCCCGGTGTCGCTGGTACGTGGAAGGATTTGACCGACTCTGTTAACTCGATGGCCGGCAACCTTACGGCGCAGGTGAGAAACATAGCCGAAGTGACAACGGCCGTGGCGCGCGGAGATTTGTCGCGCAAAATCACCGTCGACGTGAAGGGCGAAATCTTAGAGCTGAAGGACACCATCAACACGATGGTGGACCAGCTCAACGCGTTTGCTGCGGAAGTGACGCGCGTGGCCCGCGAAGTCGGCACTGACGGCAAGCTTGGCGGTCAGGCTATGGTGCCAGGCGTGGCAGGTACGTGGAAGGATCTTACCGACAACGTGAACGTCATGGCTGCGAACCTCACGGAACAGGTACGCGGCATTGTGAAGGTCGTGACCGCCGTTGCAAATGGCGCGCTGAACCAGAAGCTCACGGTGAATGCTAAGGGCGAGGTCGCCGCACTCGCCGAGACCATCAACAACATGACAGACACTCTCGCCACCTTCGCAGACCAGGTGACGACCGTCGCTCGCGAAGTCGGCGTGGAAGGGCGTCTTGGCGGGCAGGCCAACGTGCCCGGCGCCGCCGGTACGTGGAAAGATCTCACCGGTAACGTCAACCTGCTGGCAGACAACCTGACCAACCAGGTGCGCGCTATCGCAGAAGTGGCAACGGCCGTGACCAAGGGCGACTTGACCCGGTCGATCCAAGTGGAAGCACGCGGCGAAGTGGCTGAGCTGAAGGACAACATCAATACGATGATTGACAACCTTCGCCTCACGACGGACCGCAACACCGAACAGGATTGGCTGAAGACCAACCTCGCCCGATTCACCGGCATGTTACAAGGCCAGCGAGATTTGGCCACGGTAGGCCGCATGCTGCTCTCAGAACTAGCTCCGCTTATCAACGCGCAGCAAGGCGTGATCTACCAGATGGGCCAGGAGGAGAATGATCTGGTTCTGCTGTCGACATTCGCAGACACTCCTGAAGGCTATGTCAAGGAAGTTCGAATCGGTGAAGGACTCGTCGGCCAGTGTGCCTCTGAGAAGCGCCGCATGCTGATCACGGAGCTTCCTAAAAAGACGGCTCCGATCCGCTCAGGACTTTTCAAAGCGGTTCCGAAGAACGTTATCGTGTTGCCTGTGCTCTTCGAAGATCGTGTAAAGGCAGTCATCGAGCTTGCCAGCTTAAGCTCATTCACCGCCTCGCACCTGTCCTTCCTCGAACAGCTCACCTCATCGATCGGCATTGTGCTCAACTCAATTGAAGCCACCATGCAGACGGAGGCACTGCTCAAGCAGTCGCAACAGTTGGCGGCCGAACTGCAGACCCAGCAGAAGGAACTCCAGCAGACGAACGAGCAGCTGGCGCAAAAGGCGCAACAGCTGGCCGAACAGAACTACGAAGTGGAACGCAAGAACCAGGAGATCGAGCAGGCTCGCCGCGCACTCGAAGAGAAAGCCCGCGAACTCGCTCTCACTTCGAAGTACAAGTCAGAGTTCCTTGCCAACATGTCACACGAGTTGCGTACGCCGCTCAATTCAATCCTGGTACTTGGCCAACAGCTCGCGGAGAATCCGGATGGGAGCCTTTCGCCCAAGCAGGTTGAATTTGCGCGTACGATTCACGGCGCAGGCACCGACCTGCTGAACCTGATCAGCGACATTCTCGATCTCTCGAAGATTGAATCCGGGACGGTGTCGGTTGAGGCCGAAGAGGTCTTCTTCGGTGCTCTGCTAGACACTGTTGCGCGTCCGTTCCGCCATGAGGCGGAAAACCGCAGAGTGACGTTCGACGTCGCAAACGATCCGAAATTGGGACGCAGCCTTGTTACCGACTCGAAGCGTTTGCAGCAGGTTCTTAAGAATCTCCTTTCGAACGCCTTCAAGTTCACGGAGCAAGGTACGGTCAAACTTACTGTATCGGCGGCCACTAGTGGATGGACCAACGATCATCCGATTCTCAGCGGCGCTGGTTCGGTGATTGCATTCGAGGT
>Ga0207674_10002376_pt1 | contig 23789 bp, 18 predicted proteins | sample KBSCornC72_FD_184303 | JGI IMG/M metagenome (GOLD analysis project Ga0207674, IMG submission 184303) | Corn rhizosphere microbial communities from Kellogg Biological Station, Michigan, USA - KBS Corn C7-2 (SPAdes) (version 2) | ecosystem: Host-associated > Plants > Roots > Rhizosphere > Soil ...
TCGGCGCGATCGTCGCGAACGCCGACACGTTTCCGGCGCTGCATCGCTTGTGGACCGACATGGGCGTCACACCGTCGTCGGACGATTGCTTCCTGGGGCTTCGCGGGTTACGCACGCTTGGCGTGCGTATGCAGCGGCACGAGGCAAGCGCGCGCGAAATCGCCACCTGGCTGGTGGCGCGGCCCGAAGTGCGCGAAGTGCTCTATCCGGCGCTGCCCGGTGATCGCGGGCATGCACTGTGGAAGCGCGATTTTCGCGGCGCGTCGGGGCTGTTCGGCGTCGTGCTGCAGCCGGTCGACGGGGCTGCCATCGGTCGCATGCTCGACGGCATGCGGATCTTCGGCATGGGCTGGAGCTGGGGCGGCTTTGAAAGCCTGCTGATCCCGACGTGGCCCGAGCGAGCGCGCACGGTCACCCGCTGGAGCCCGGGCGGGCCGTCACTACGCGTGCACGTCGGCCTCGAGGACCCGCAGGACTTGATCGAGGATCTGGACGCCGGCTTCGCGCGTTTACGCGATTAGGGCCTAGTCTGCCTGTGATCCGCTGCGCGCCTTGAACCACTCGGCCAGCGAGGGCGCGAGGATCTTCTGCGCCTTGCTGCCGACGAAGGTGCCGATGTGCCCGCCGGGTACGGCAATCTCGGTGTAATCCTTCGTGCCGAAATGTCCGCCGACGCCCTTGGAGCACGACACGGGGATGATCGTGTCGCCGGTTGCGTAAATGTTGAGCACCGGCATCGTGATGTTGCGCAAATCGACGGTGCGCTCGCCGAGCACGAGCTCGTTCCTGATCAGCTTGTTGTCCTGGTAGAGGTCCTTGAACCACTGCCGCAGGACCTCGCCCGGATGGTCGGGGCGGTCTGCGATCCAGCGCTCCATCCGCAGGAAATTGAGCAGCTTCGCTTCGTCGCCCATCACGTCGATCAGGTCGATCGTGTACTTCGTGAAGTTCGACACGGGGTTCATCATCAGGAACGCGAAGCCGACCATGCTGCCCGGAGCGGTTCCATACGCCTCGACGAGTGCGTCGATGTCGTCGTGCGTCAGTGCGCGCGCCCACCGGTTCATGTAGCCGGAGCCGGTTTGCGGGTCGTTCTTGTCGCCGTGGAAATCGATCGGCGTGACCGTGAACGCGACGGCGCGGACCTTCTCCGGAAAAAGCGCCGCGTAGCACGCAGTGAACACGCCGCCCTGGCAAATGCCGAGCATGTTGATCGTTTCCTGCTCCGACCGCTCGCGGATCACGTCGACACAATGATCGAGATACCCTGACACGTAATCGTCGATCGTCAGCCAGCGCTGGGCGCGCGACGGCATGCCCCAGTCGATGAAATAGACGTCGAACCCTTCCGCCAGCAGCTTGCGCACGAGCGAGCGGTCGGCTTCGAGGTCGATCATCTGGAAGCGCCCGACGAGCGCGTAGGTGATCAGCACCGGCACGGCATGCGGCTTGTCCACGACGGGCTTGCATCGGTAAAGACGAACCATGTCCTCGCGCCACACTTCGTCGCGCGGCACGGTGGCGATTGCGAGATCCTCTTCCGAGATCTCGGCAAGCCGGCGCAGGCCGCCGCCGATCTTCGCCCGGGCGGCCTCGAGTTCCTTCGCCATCGTCACCGGCGTGATCGCGATGGCCGACGCGGCGCGCGACGCGAGCATCGCGTTGTCAGTGGGTGTAGTCATTTTGTCGTCGGTCGTTTCGTCCCGCGTGCGCGGGGTCTGGTGGATGCCGCCGCGGTTGCCGGCGCGCGCATCGATCGCAGCTCCCGCTTCAGCGACTGGATTTCGCGATAGGCATCGTCGAGATCGCGTCGCGTCGCCATGTCGAGCGTATCGGCGATGATCGACGCGAACCCCTGCATCTGTCGGCGATAGTTGAGGCCCGCGCGCGTCACGGCCGCCGTAGCCTCGAGCCCGCGCTCGGACTGCAGGCTCTCGTGCACGGCCTCTTCGGTCGCCACCGCCCACATCCGCATCAATGCGAGCACGCTGTCGACACGTTCGTTCTTCTGCGCCATGTCGGCAAGGCGCTTCAGCAATCGCTGCAGTCCGACGGTCAGCGCCGATTGCACGAGCATCCCGTACGCGGCGCGCGCCTCGTTCTGCGCGATCGCGGCGGCCATGATCTGCTGACCCGACGTTTGCAGCTTGCGCACGGGGCCAAGACCCAGCGCATCGCTCAATGCACCGAACGTGCGGTCTAGCGCGGTCGTGTACGCCTGCGACGCGCCACCGACCATATGGCTGCCGAGGTCGGTCCAGGCTTTCTGCATCTGCTGCATCGGCATCCACGCGGCGGCAGGCGACGCCGGCATTGCATTGCCGGTGGCCGCAGCCATCATCGCCGGCGTGAACGGCATCGTCATCCAGGGTATCGCCATCGCGGCGGCGGACGGCCCCGTGGCCGCGGCCTGCGGTTGCGCGGTGGCGAAGCCCGGCATCATCGCGGCCCACTGCGCGAGGAGCCCCGGCGCACCTGCCGCCTGCAGCATTGGCGCATACGACTGAGCGATGCTCTGCAGCGCGTCGCTCGTCATCGTGGCGGCCTTCGCCACCTGGTCGGCGGGAAAAGGCAATGCCGATGCGGTCCCGTTGGCCTGCGCAGACGGCTTGACTGCAGCGCCCATCTGCGCGAAGAACTGCGGCAGCATGCCGAGCCAGTAGTCATACACGGTCTGTGCACCGGCGGCGCCGGGGATCATAGCGTGTTCACCAGGTGGCCGCCGTCGACGACGAGGATCATGCCCGTCATGTACGAGCCGGCATCGGACGCGAGCAGCAACAGCGCGCCGTCGAGCTCCTCGGGCTTGCCGATCCGGCGCTGCGGCACGCGCTTGATCAGCGCCTGGCCGGGTTCGCTGGCAAAGAACTCGCGGTTGATGCCAGTCTCGATGTAACCGGGCGCGAGCGCGTTGACGCGGATCCGGTGGCGCGCGAGCTCGAGCGCCATCGCTTTGGTCAGCTGGACGATCGCGCCCTTCGATGCCGCGTAACTTGGCACCTGCGCGGACACGCGCAAGCCGAGTATCGAGCCGATGTTCACGATGCTGCCACCCTGCTGGTGCTGGACCATGTGCCGCGCCGCCGTCTGCGCGACGCGCCACGCACCGTTCAGGTTGACCTCGATCACCTGCTGCCAGTCTTCCTCGGTCTGCTCGAGCAGCGGCTTGGTGACGGCAACGCCGGCGTTGTTGATGACGACGGTGATCGGGCCGAGCGCTGCGGCCGCCTGGTCGAACGCCGCGGCGACGCTCGCAGCATCCGTGACGTCGAGCGCGACGGACTCGACCTTGACGCCGTGGCGCATCAGCGAGTCCTGTACCGGTCGCAGCGATTCGACGCGACGCGCCGCGATCGCGACATTCGCGCCTGCCGCGGCCAGTGTTTCGGCGAAATGACTGCCGAGGCCACCGTTGGCACCGGTGACCAATGCGTTGCGCCCGGTCAGTTTGAGTTCCATCGATTCGCCCGTTGTCGGATGAAGAGGCCGCTACGTGCGCAGCGCCTTCGGATTGGAGATGGCCACCCAGTCGGCCGCCGTGTGCGCGAGCGCACTGCCCACTGCGGACTCGTGCGCGTCGAAGCGCCCGGCGCGAATCGCCGCGCAGATGACCTTGCGCAGTGCGGGCACGTCGCCCGTCGGCGGGTCGCCGCTACTCTCGGCTGCGTCGCGGGGGAAGAGCGCAAGCAGGTTGCGCAACCGCGCAGCTTCGTTGCGCGAGGCATCGGTGCCGAGTCGATGCTCGCGTGCAGCGATGGCCATGCCGTTGGCGATCATCAGCGCCGCATACCGGCGCTCGCCCGACAGCGCGGGCAGCAGTTCGCGCAGCAGTGCCTCGCGCGCCGTGGTCATCAGGTCGGCGGCATCGGATATGTCTCTCATGCGCCGCTCCTCGTGATCAACTGCAGTACCTCGTATTCGAGCTCGTGAACGATGCGGCCGGTCAGCGCCAGCTCGAGCGAGCGCTCGCCGCCGCCCATGTGCCGCTGCGCCTGTTGCAGCGCGATGATCGCCCAGCGCAGGTGCGCCATCACCTGCCAATAGTCGAGGTCGGTGCGCGAAACGGCAACACCGCCGGCGGACTCGTAGCCCTGCAGTAGCGGCTCGATGGGTGCGATGCCGCCGGCTTCGCGCTCGACGCCGCTGAAGCGCCAGCAGCGCGCCGTCAGCCAGCCGATATCTTCGCGCGGATCGCCCCAGCCGGCGAACTCCCAGTCGAGCACCCCGGCGAGCCGGCCATCGTCGACGAGGTAGTTGCCGGTGCGGTAGTCGCGATGAATGAGCGCAATGTCGAACGTGGCGGGCGCATGCCGCTCGCACCAGCGCAAACCCCATTCGAGCGCCGGATAAGCGTCGTCGAGCTTGTCGAGCCAGCTCCGATACTCGACAATCGTCGCGAGCGCCGGATGCGTGGGGGGCGGGGCGATCGCGTCGAGTTCGCCGTCACCGGCCGCCGCCGGAGTGTCCGTGAACGCATGCGCGGCGCGCTTTATCGCGTCGCTCCACGGCGGACGGATCGCATGAATGCGAGCGAGGTTCGCACCCAGTTCGCGGGCGAGCGCCGCACCGTCGGGAACCAGCGCGGGCTCGCGCGTGAGCCGGTGACCCTGCGCGACGCCCGGGAGTCGCTTCATGATGAAGAACTCGCGCCCGAGCACCGTGGTGTCGCGGCACAGGAACAGCGGCTTCGGCGCGGTGACACCCGCCGCATGCGCGACGCGCAACACGGCGAATTCCTGCGCACGGCTCAAGCTCGCCGCCACGCCCGTTGGCGCATCGGTGCGCAGCACGAACGCGTGCTCACCCTGCCATGGCCCACCGCGGATGTCGACGTCGAGCAGGAAATTGTCCTGGATCGCGCCACCGGGCAGCCTTTCGTAGCGGGCAACGCGCACGTCCTGTGCGCGAGTTGCGCGCGCAAGCCAGCGCGCGAGTGCGGTCGTTGCGGGAGTCTCCACCGTGTCGCCCAGCGTATCGTCCTTCGTCAATTCATTTTTCCTTTGAGGATGCGTTTGGCAATGCTCCAGCGATGGACCTCGGAGGGTCCGTCGTAGATGCGGAATGCGCGCAGGTCGGCGAAGATGCGGGCGACGATCGTTTCATCCGTGACGCCTTGCCCGCCGAGCACCTGTACGCAGCGATCGACAACGCGCCAAGTCGCCTCCGATACGATGACCTTGGCGCGGCTCGATTCGTGGCGCGCGAGCTTGCCCTGGTCGAGCACCCACGCGCAGTTCAGCGTCACAAGGCGTGCGACGTGCAAGTCCATCTCGTTGTCGGCAAGCATGAAGCCGACGCCTTCGTGCTCGCCGATCGCCTTGCCGAATGCGTGCCGCCGGCGAGCGTAGTCGGTGGCGATGTCATGTGCGCGCCGCGCGGCCCCCAGCCACCGCATGCAATGCGTGAGCCGGGCAGGGGACAGGCGGACCTGCGCATACTGGAAACCCTTGCCCACCTCGCCCAGGATGTCCGCCGCCGCGACACGTACGTCCTCGAACCGCACGACACCGTGGCCGCCCGGAAAGCACGAATCAAGGCTGCCCATCGACCGCTCGACCGCGATGCCGGACGTATTCATGTCGGCCAGGAACATCGTGGCGCCTTCTCCTTCGGCGTTGGCCATGATGATCGTGAACGCCGCGCCATCGGCGCCGGTGATGAACCACTTGCCGCCGTTGATGACGAAGTGATCGCCGTCGCGGCGTGCGGTGGTCGTGAGCATCGATGGGTCGGAGCCGGCGCCCGGCGGGGGCTCGGTCATGCAGAAGCACGACCGGATCGCGGCGCTTGCGAGCGGACGCAGCCACCGCTCCTTCTGCTCAGGAGTCGCAACCGCTTCGAGCAGATGCATGTTGCCTTCGTCAGGCGCGAACACATTGAGCGCGAGCGGCCCGAGCGGCGAATAGCCGGCCTCCTCGAACGCGATCGCGCGCCCGACATGGCTTAGCGCAAGTCCGCCGTACTCGTGCGACACGTGCGGTGACAGCAGCCCGGCCGCGCGGGCCTTCGTGGTCAGCTCGCGACGCAGCTCCTCCGTCGGGCCGTGCGGCGTCCGCCGGGGATCGCTCTCCAGCGGGATGATGTCGTCCGCGATGAACGTGCGAATGCGCGCCTGCAGTGCCTGCAGATCGGCACCGAGGTCGAAATCGATTGCCATGTCCCGATTCAGGGTCCCGGACTTCAGATATCGAAGAACACGGTTTCCTGTGGTCCTTGCAGCTGGATGTCGAATCGATAGACGGCGGCGCCGTCGCGCAGCGCTGACTCGCGCTGGCCGATCAGCGTCTGGCGGCGTACTTCCCACTCGATCAGGTTCAGCACCGGATCGGCTGCGTTGGCGTCCTTCTCGTCCGAAAAGTACATGCGCGTATTCAGCCCGATGTTGATGCCGCGCGCGACGATCCACAGGCTCACATGCGGCGCCATCGCGCGCCCGCCGCGGCCCTCGACCGATCCGGGCTTTATCGTGTCGAACGACCACATGCCGGTCTTGAAGTCGGAGCAGGCGCGGCCCCAGCCGCGAAACGTCGGGTCGAGCGGCTTGTCCTGTGCGTCGGCCGGATGGTTGTACTTGCCGGCTGCATTCGCCTGCCAGAGCTCAACCAGTACATCGCGCACGGGTGTTCCGGATCCGTCGGTGACGCGTCCCTCGATGCGGATGCGCTCGCCTTGCGTGCCGGGTCCGACGAGCACGTTCGAGAAGTTCTTTTCGAAGATGTCGAAGCCGGCCTGTTGCGGTGCCAGGCCGATGTGCACGTACGGACCGGCCGTCTGCGACGCAGATTCCTTCAGGTAGATCGCCTCGTTGACCGTTCTCATGTCACTCCCGCTGCATCGCAGGCTGCCCCTGCACGCGATTCTCGAACCATGTCGCGCGGGCGCCGCGCAGCACGATGTCGAACCGGTATGCGAGGCTGTCGAGCGGGACACCGGCGTTGCGATCGAGCACGGCGATCAGTTGGCGGATCGCCGCCTCGCTCGGGATCGTCCGCACGATCGGACACTGCGCGATCAACGGATCCGCCTCGAAATACATCTGGGTGATCAGCCGCTGCACCCAGCCGGTGCCGGATACCGAATAGTGGATATGCGCGGGTCGCCAGTCGTTGACGCTGTTGCGCCATGGATACGGACCGGGTTTGATCGTCCGGTAGACGTAGTGGCCGTCGCGATCCGTCAGCATGCGCCCGCAGCCGCCGAAATTCGGATCGACCGGCGCAATGTAGTGGTCGTTGCGATGACGGTAGCGGCCGCCTGCGTTGGCCTGCCACACTTCGACCAGCGCATTCGGCACGCCGCGTCCGAACTCGTCGAGCACATGCCCGTGGACGATGATCCGTTCGCCGATCGGCAGGCCGCCCTTCGAATAGTTGAGGATCAGGTCGTGGTCGAGCTCGCCGAGCTCGTCGGCCTTGAACACCGGCGCGGTAATCTCCGACAGCGAATTCTGCAGCGAGATGAGTGCGTTGCGCGGCGAGCGGAGCACGCTCGTCTTGTACGTCGGTGCGAATGCGGGCGGATGCTGCGTGCGATCGCGCGCGTTGAACTCGCCGCCCGTGTGTCGTTCGTTTGCCATGCCCGTCAAGCCTTCTCGCCGCGGGTGTTCTCGGCGCCCACGGGTGCGTGAAGCGTCTCTTCCTCGATCGGAACCTTGAGCGCGTTCAGCACGCGCGGCACCATGGCGTAAAAGCCGGCCGTCAACGCGAGTTCGATGATCTCGCTCGGCGCGAAGTGCTTCGCGAGTCCCGCATAGACGTCGTCCGACACGTTGCCGTGCATCATCGCTTCGGTCAGCGCCAGCGCCGCGCATTCGGCATCGGTGAATCGCGGCGACTCGCGCCAGAAGAACAAGTCCTCGATCTGCTCCGGCGGAACGCCTTGCTGCCGCGCCCAGCGGCGATGCTGATGCCATTCGTAGGCGGAGCCTTCGAGCTGCGCGCCGCGCAGGATCATGAGCTCGCGGAGGCTCCGCGACGTCGTGCAGTCGCGCCGCAGCGTGTAGGCGAATTCGATCCACGCCGACAGCAGGTTGGCATGATGGCCGAGCACACGATAGAGGTTGAGGAACTCGCCGTTGAGCTCGCGGATGCGTTTCTTGTTGCGCTCGTCGATCTCCTTCAGCGGCAGCCGTGGCTTGATTTTCGGCGCGGCTTTCTGCTTCGCGGGCGAGCGTTCCTTGTCCTGCGCTTCCATCGATCTTCTCCCGTGCGGTGCGGTGCGACGCTACGCGGCGCGCAGCCGGTCGCGCAGCTCTTTCTTCTGTACTTTGCCGGTGGCCGTTTTCGGCAGCGGCCCGAAAATGACTCGCTTGGGTGCCTTGAAGCGTGCGAGCTGCTTGCGGACGTGATCGATCAGCTCGGCATCCGTCGCTGTGGCCCCTTCCTTCAGCGTGACGAACGCGACCGGAACCTCGCCCCATTTCTCGTCGGGTGCGGCAACGACGGCCACTTCGAGTACCGCATCGTGCGACGTGAGCGCATGCTCGATCTCGACCGACGAGATGTTCTCGCCACCCGAGATGATGATGTCCTTCGCACGATCGCGCAATTCGATGTAGCCGTCGTCGTACATCACGCCGAGGTCGCCGGTCCGGAACCATCCATCGGGACAGCTCTGGCGTGTCGTTTCCTCGTCGTTGTAGTAGCCGAGCATCACGTTATTGCCGCGGATCGCGATCTCGCCCATCGTCTCGCCGTCGCGCGGGACGTCGGCACCAGCGTCGTCGACAATGCGGATCGGTTGCCCGATCACATTGTTGACACCCTGCCGCGACTTGAGCCGCGCCTGCTCGGGAATCGGCAGCGCGTTCCACTCGCTGCGCCAGTCGCAGATGACCGAGGGACCATACGTCTCGGTCAGGCCGTAGAGATGCGTGATGTCCATGCCGAGCTCGGCGAGCCGCTCGAGCAGTGCCGGCGTGGGGGGCGCACCGCCGGTGCCGATGCGCACCGGCCGCGGCAGCTTGGATGCACCCGGATCCCAGATCGTCATCGTCAGCACCGTCGGCGCCGCGCAGAAATGCGTGACACCGGATTCGCGCATGTGTCTCCAGATCGAGCTCGCATCGAGCTTCGGAAGGCACAGGTGCATGCCGCCGGTCGCCGTCACCGCCCACGGGAAGCACCAGCCGTTGCAATGGAACATCGGCAGGGTCCACAGGTGCACGGAGTCGCTGGTCAGCCCCATGTGAACCGCCATCGCGAGCGCCTGCAGGTACGCACCGCGATGGTGGTACATCACGCCCTTCGGCCGCGCGGTCGTGCCGCTCGTGTAGTTGATCGCGAGCATTCCGCGCTCGTCGGCAACCGGGTGCAGCAGCGGCTTGCCGTCGGCGATCAGCCCTTCGAGCTCGTCATTCGCGCCGCTCGCGCGGATGAGCCGCAGCGATTTTCCGACCTGCGCGCCGGCTGCCGTCGCTGCCTTGGCGAATTCGTCGTCGTATATCAGCACCGACGAGCCGGAGTGCTGCAGGATGAACGCCATGTCGGCGGGGGTGATCCTCGTATTGAGGGCCACCAGGACACCGCCGGAGAATGGCACGGCGTAGTGGGCGGCGAGCATCACGTGCGAATTGCCCGCGAGCAGCGCGACGCGGTCGCCGGGCTGCACCCCGATGGCACGCAGCGCGCCCGCGAAGCGCAGGCAGCGCTCCAGGAATTCACCGTACGCGAATTTCATGTCTCCATCGACAACGCCTATCCGGTCGGGAAACACGTTCGCCGATCGATGGAGGAACGCGGTGGGGGTCAGCGGCTCGTAATTGAACTCGCGTCGCATTTTAGGCGACTCCTGAACGGGCAAGGGCCTGCGATGACAGGGACCGCCATTGGCCGCAAGGGGCAACAGCGGGGCTTCGTGGCCGCGTACTCACCATTTCGTACATTTTGTGCGATGATGGGAGTAGCGGCGGTTTCAGTCAAGGGTGCGCGTCGTGCGTGCGGTCATTGCCCCGGCAGTGCCGATGCATCGCAGCAACCGATTCCTGCTACCGTTGTTTCAGCCGGTGAATGATGAAGTCCGCCACCAGCTTGCGATGCGTGCGCCGCAGGGCTGGCGACAAGAAATCACGGCGGAAGATCGTGCCGAACGTGTGCAGATTGGATACGTGGAAGAAGCACAGTGCGCTCATCAGCATATGCACGTCGACCGCCTGCACTTTCGCGACGAAGCGTCCTTCGCGGCGCCCGCGTTTCAGGATCGCGTCGATCGTGTCGATGATCCGTGCGTTCACGGAGCGGATGACGGCGGATTTGCGGAGGTGCTTCGCATGGTGAATGTTCTCGACCGCCACGAGGCGCACGAATTCGGGGTTGGCGTGATCGTAGTCGAACGTGAACTCGGCAAGGCGCCGGATCGCCTGCTCGGGCGGGAGCGCCTCGAGGCCGAGCGCCGCTTCGTTGTCGCGGATACGCGCGTACTGGTCTTCGAGCACGGCAATGTATAGCTGCTCCTTGCCACCGAAGTAATAGTAGATCATCCGCTTCGTCGTCGACGTCCTTGCGGCAATGGCATCGATCCTCGCCCCGTTGTATCCGTTGCGCGCGAATTCGCGCGTGGCGACCGAAAGGATGTTACCGCGCGTCTTTTGGGCGTCGTACTTCTTGCGGGCTGCGCGCTTCGGGGACGCGGCGCGCTCGCGGGTTCGTGGTCCGGCTGGTTGTTTTTTTGGGGACACGATGGCGGGAATCATAGACACCGCGGGCGCGGTGTCAACCTCAAAGGTTCACTTGCGATACGGAGATCGACGATGATCAGTGGCAAGACGACGGTGATCGCGCACCTCGGATATCCGACGGAAGCGTTCAAGGCACCGATGATCTACAACCCCTGGTTCGACCACGCAGGCATCGACGCGGTCGTGATCCCGATGGGTGTCAAGGTCGACGACTACGCGGCATTCCTGCGACCGCTGTTCACGATGACCAATCTGCGCGGCGCGCTCGTGACGATGCCGCACAAGGTGTCGACGGTGGCAATGCTGGACGAGGTCACGCCTACGGCGCGAATTGCCGGCGCGTGCAATGCGATCCTCAAGCGGCCTGACGGATCGCTGCTGGGCGACATGTTCGACGGCGCAGGGTTCGTGCGCGGCGTCGCGCGCAAGGGCAAGGTATTGGCAGGTGCGCGTGCGCTCGTCGTGGGGGCGGGCGGCGTCGGATCGGCTATCGCTGCGTCGCTCGCCGCGGCGGGGATCGCCGGTATCGGGCTGTTCGACGCGCACGGAACGGCGGCCGACGCGCTCGGCAACCGGCTGAAGGAGCACTATCCCAAACTCGCCGTTCGCACCGGCTCGAACGATCCGGAGGGCTACGACGTCGTCGTCAACGCGACGCCGCTCGGAATGAAGCCGGGTGATCCGCTTCCTGTCGACGTCACCAAGATCGCGCCGAACACCTTCGTGGGCGAAGTCGTGATGAAGGAGGAATACACGCCGTTCCTGCGCGCAGCGATGGAGAAGGGTTGCCCGATCCAGGTCGGTACCGACATGCTGTTCGAGCAGATTCCCGCGTACCTGGAGTTTTTCGGATTCAAGTCGACCACTCCCGAGCAACTGCGCGAGCTGTCGCAGATCAAGTACCAGTGATCCGCAACGGCGCGCGAAGAGGGGTGACGCAGTTTCGCAGCAGGGTCCATTCGTAACGCATCATTCGGAGGAGTCTCAAATGGCGAGTACCGCGATGGAACACGAGCCGCACGGCGCGCACCAGACGAAGAAGGCGACCGCGAGCGGCTGGATCGGCTCGGCGCTGGAGTATTACGACTTCTTCATCTACGCCACGGCGGCATCGCTGATATTTCCGCAGCTCTTCTTCCCGAAAGGCGATCCGACGGTCGCGATCGTCGCGTCGCTCGCAACGTACGGGGTGGGCTATGTCGCGCGGCCGATCGGCGCATTCTTCCTGGGCCACTGGGGCGACACGCACGGACGCAAGACCGTCCTGCTGATCTGCATGTTCCTGATGGGGATCTCGACGATGGGCGTCGGGCTGCTGCCGACATACGCGCAGGTCGGCTGGTGGGCGCCGTTCCTGCTCGTCGTCCTGCGGTTGATCCAGGGCTTTGCGGTGGCGGGGGAAATCTCAGGCGCGAGCTCGATGATCCTCGAGCATGCGCCGTTCGGCCGGCGCGGCTTCTTCGCGAGCTTCACGCTGCAGGGCGTGCAGGCCGGGCAGATCCTCGCTGCCGCGGTCTTCCTGCCGCTTGCGCACTTCATGAACCCCGAGTCGTTCAATTCGTGGGGCTGGCGCATTCCGTTCCTGGCCAGCGTCGTCGTCATCATTGCGGGCTACATCATCCGCCGCGAAGTCGACGAGACGCCCGCGTTCGCAGAAGAGAGCGAGCATCACGAGGTGCCGAAGGCGCCGATCGTCCAGGCGATCAAGGACAGCTGGGGCGACATGCTGCGCGTCATCTGCATGTCGCTGATGAACGTCATTCCCGTCGTCACGACGATATTCGGCGCCGCCTACGCGGTGCAACCCGGGTATGGCATCAACTTCGAGAAGGACCTGTACCTGTGGATCCCGGTGCTCGGCAACATCGTCGCCGTCATCGTCATTCCGTTCGTCGGCAACCTGTCGGACAAGATCGGGCGCAAGCCGCCGCTGATCGTCGGCGCTCTCGTGTCGGGCTTGATGTCGTTCGGCTACCTGTACGCAATCAGCATCCACAACGTGCCGATGGCGATCGTCATGTCGCTGCTGATGTGGGGCGTCGTCTACCAGGGCTACAACGCCGTGTTCCCGAGCTTCTACCCCGAGATGTTCCCGACGCGCACCCGCGTTTCAGGCATGGCGATCTCGCAGAACATCGGCACGGCCATCACCGCGCTGCTGCCGGCTTTGTTCGTCGCCGTGGCGCCCCCCGGCGCGACCGACATCCCGATGAAGATCGGCTCGATCACGCTGCTGATCACGATCGTCGCGGCGATCGCAGCGTGGAGCGCACGGGAAACGTATCGCGTGCACCTGAACGATCTCGGGAAGGCTAACGCCGAGCCCGTGCCCAAGCCGGAATACGACCGGATGCGGGAACAGACGATCACGGACGCCCGCCTCGCGAAGGCGTAGCACCCAACCTGCATCGGCCGCGCGTCCCGGATGCGACCGGGCGCGCGGCCATTGCGTTACGCGCGCTTTTGCGTGGCAACGCCGAACAGCGCCGTGGCTGCGCCGCGCACCGCGGCACGCGTGCTGGCGGCAAGGCGAAGCGTGAACTCGCCGAGCGCCATCGCCCGCTCCATGCGGGCCTTCGCGAGCGTCCACTCGTAGTGGCTCATCCCGTGCTCGACTGTGGGATCGATTGCGCTCACACGTTCTATGACAAGAGGGTTCTGCATGATCGGTACTCCTTCTTCGGTTTTCGGCGACAGCAGCGTACATCGCCTTGCACCGAAGATAGGGGTGATCTCCAACCAATGCCAATCGTATTGTTGGATGCGGGCCATCGGGCCGCGTTATGCGCAGCCATCGGCATATGCGATGGCCGACCTCCGGATTATCGATGTGCGACCGGCTCGTCAAGCCCGAGATAGACAGCCTTGACGCGCGGATCGGCCTTGATGTCGGCGGGTGCGCCCTGCGCGATCAACGCCCCGCGATCGAGCACGAGCACGCGATCGGCAAACCCGAACACGATGTCCATGTCGTGCTCGGTGAAGAGCACGGCGACGTTGTCGCGCTCGGCGAGTCCGGTCGCAAGCTCCATCAGGTCGCGGCGCGATCGCGGCGTCATGCCTGCCGTCGGCTCGTCCATCAGCAACAGCCGAGGCGTTAGCGCCAGCGCCATCGCGAGCTCGAGCCGTTTCGCATCGCCGTAGGCGAGCGCTGCGCAGTGGGCGTCGGCGAGATCGTCGATGCGCAGCCGGATGAGCAGCGCGTCGATCGCCGCGGAACGCGTCGTCAGCATCGGGGCCACGGCCGCGCGGTCGTGCCCTTCGCGCGCAACGAGCGCCAGCGCGACGCTCTCGCGCACCGTCATCGATGCGAACGTCGCCGCGACCTGGAACGTGCGGCCGACGCCGCGATGCGCGATCGCGTGCGGCGGCTTGCGCAGCAAGGTCCGGCCATCGAAGCGAACGTCGCCGCGATCCGGTGCGAGCTCGCCGTGGATCACGTTGAAGCACGTCGTCTTGCCGGCGCCGTTCGGGCCGATGATCGCGACGGTCTCCCCGGGTGTGACGGTGAACGAGACGTCGCGCAAGGCATGGACGCCGCCGAACCACTTCGACAGCGCGTCGACAACGAGCAGTGGCGCGCTCATCGCGACGTGCGGAGGAGCCGCGGCAGCCATGCCGACGCGGCGCCGCCGATGCCGAACGGAAACACGCTGACGATCAGCAGAATGACGATACCGACGCCGGCGCGCCAGTACTCGGTCGCGCGCGCCAATGCGTCCTGCAGCCACGTGAACGCCGCAGCACCGAGCAGCGGACCGAACAATGCACTCTGGCCGCCGAGCAACATCATCACGAGCGCATCGACCGAGCGCGGAATGGCAAGGGCGTCGGGAGCCGTGCCACCTTTCGAATAAGCGTAGAGGCCGCCGGCCAGGCCGGCAAAGCCGCCGGCGAGTACCAGCGCCTTGATCCGCCGCGCGCGCACGTCGATGCCGGATGCTGCTGCGCGCAGCGGCGAATCGCGGCTGCCGCGCAGCGCATAGCCGAATGGCGTGAACGCCGTGACGGCGAGCGCGACAAGACCGGCCGTCACCGTGCACAGCACGAAATAATAGAATCGCGTCCGATTCGCAAGTGCATCCGGCGGCCAGACGCCCGTGATGCCGTTCGATCCTCCGGTCACCGCATCCCATTGCAGCGCGATCGACCACACGATCTGTGCGAACGCGAGCGTCAGCATCGCAAGGTAGATGCCGGACAGGCGGACGCACAACGCGCCGAACGCGAGCGCCGCGACGCTCGCCGCTGCCGGCGCGAGCACGAGGGCTGCCACGAACGGGTAATGGTGTGCCGCCGCCAGCGCGCTGGCGTAGGCGCCGATGCCGAAATACGCGGCGTGACCGAACGACGTGATGCCCCCGATGCCGGAAATGAGGCGCAGGCTTGCCGTAAACAGCGCGGCGATCAGGATGTCGATCGACAGCACGAGCGCGTACTCGTCGCCTGCGAGTGGCAACAACACGGCAACTGCCGCCAGGGCGACCGCTGCCAGCGCATGACGTCGCGTCGGCCGGGCGATCAGCGCACGTTCGAGCGGCACGGTCGTCGTGGCCGGCGGCGCCTGTTGGGTGCCGAACAGTCCCGAGGGGCGCACGAGCAACACGAGCGCCATGACGATGAACTCGATCACCAGCGTGATCTTCGGCATCGCGATCGTGGCGCCGCCGATCGACACGTTGCCCGCGGCGATGCACAGCGCCTTGGTGACGCCGATGACGATCGCGGCGACGAACGCACCGGGTATCGAGCCCAGGCCACCGAGGACGGTGACGACGAACGCATCGGCGATCACCGCGAGGTCCATGCCGAGATTGGCCGGCTCCCGCGGCAGCGTCAGCGCGCCGGCGAGGCCCGCGAGAAATGCGCCCAATGCGAAAACCGTGGTGAAAAGCTTCCGTTCGTCGATGCCGAGCGCACTTGCGAGAATGCGGTTTTCCGACGCCGCGCGGACTAGGAGGCCAAAGCGCGTGCGCCGCATCAGCAGCGTCAGCGCGATCAGTACCACCGGACCCACGATCAGCAGGAACACGTCGTATTGCGGGATCGCGCGGCCGAACCACTGTACGACGCCATCGAGGCCCTCGACCCGCGGCCCCAGGCGATCCTCGGCGCCGAAGAGCGCCAGCGTGGCGTCGCGGACGATGAGCACGACGCCGAACGTAGCCGTCAGTTGCAGCAGTTCGGGTGCCGAATAGAGCCGCCGGAGCAGCAGCCTTTCAATCAGCGCGCCGATGCAGCCGACTGCGATGGCGGCCAGCAGCGCCGCCCACCAGAATGCCAGCGGCGAGTCGGCATACGCGCCGAGCGCCGTACCCGCCGAGTAGGCAACGTACGCGCCGATCATGTACAGCGATCCGTGGGCGAAGTTGACGATGCGCGTGACGCCGAAGATGAGCGTCAGTCCGGCGCTGATGACGAACAGCGACGACGCGGACGCCAGGCCGTTCAGCAGCTGGGCGGCGAGGGACGCGGCAGACACCGCGCTAGCGCGTGCTGTGCGATCGCGGCGGCGAGGGCGCGCGCGGCGTCGCGGCGTGCATCAGTCCGCCGGACGCAGCCGCCGGACGACGTCGTCGGGGGGCAGGTAATCCTTCCCGTCCGCATAGCGCCAGTCGACCATGACGCCCTTGCCATCGCGCACGTCCGTACGGCCGACGTACGCTCCCATCGTCGACTGGTGATCGAGCGCGCGGTACGTCACTGCGCCAAACGGCGTGTCGACGCGCAGATCCTGCATCGCGGCGACGAGCTTGTCCGAGTCCGTCGAGCCTGCGCGCTGCAGCGCCGCGGCGGCCGTCTTGACGGCGCTGTAGCCGACGACGGAGCCAAGCCGCGGATAGTCGTTGAATTTCTTCTGGTAGGCATCCCGGAAACGCTGATGCTCGGGCGTGTCGATTGCGTACCACGGGTAGCCGGTGACAAACCAGCCGACCGGTGCCTCGTCCTTGAGCGGGTCGAGATACTCCGGCTCGCCGCCCAGCAGGTTGAACACCGGGCGATCCTTGAAGAGGCCGCGCAGCTGTCCTTCGCGCACGAACCGCGCGAGGTCAGGGCCGAACAGCGACGAGAAAATCGCGTCGGGGCGCGCATCGAGCAACGCCTGGACGACGGCACCGGGCTCGATCTTGCCGAGCGGGACGGCCTGCTCGACGAATTCGACGCCCGCGCCCTGCTGAGCCTGCATCTGTTGCTTGAACGCCGTTGTCGCCGCCTGGCCGTATTCGTAGTTCGGGTAGACGATCGCCCAGCGCTTCTTGCCGGCCTTCACCGCATCCGGAACGAGCATCGCCGTCTGCATGTACGTCGATGCGCGGAGGCGAAAGGTGTACTTGTTGCCGCTGTCCCACACCAGCTTGTCGCTGAGCGGCTCCGCGGCGATGAAGAGCACCTGCCGGCGCTTGGCGAGATCGGCGACGGCAAGTCCGACGTTCGACGCGAACGTGCCCATCAGCAGCGCCACCTTCTCCCGCGTCAGCAACTCCTCCGCTGCACGCACGGCATCGCCCGGAACGCCGTTGTCGTCGCGCGACACGATCTCGAGCTTCTTGCCAAGGACGCCGCCGGCCGCATTGATCTCGTCGACCGCAAGGTCCATTCCCTTGCGATAAGGTTCGAGGAATGCGGGGAACTGCTTGTACTCGTTGATCTCGCCGAGCTTGATCGTCTGGGCGGTCGCAGTTGGCGCAGCGATGCAAGCGGTCAGCAGCGTAAGCAGGGCAAGGCGTTGCATCCGGACTCCCGATTGACGGCGCTACCCCGGCGCTTGAAACGTCGCCGCATTCGTCGATGGTAGCAAATCAGCGATCAACGCTTGTGGAGCACCACGCGCTGACGGCGCTCCGTGCTATCGATATGCCGGCGGTCCGCTGTCCCCGGACGGGTACCGACCGGTAAAATGGCGGATTTGCCCATTGCCGTATCCATGTTCAACGACATCGTGGCCGCCGCGCGAGCCACCATACCCCACCCGTCCTTCGGCCTCGCGTTCGCGGATTTGTACACGACCGAGGGTGCAGCGCGAATCGACGCGTTGTTCGTCGACGCGCTGCGTGCGGCCGATCCGGCGCTGGCCGACCGCCTGGCCAAGGCGCGCAGCGCGACCGCGCCGCTACCGGCGAAGGAAGAATCCGCGCTGCTGATCGACGTCGCGCCGCACGTCGAGGACTTTCTCGCCCGCTTGTTCGGCATCGTCGCCGACGTCCAGGCGCTCGAGGCGCAGCACCACGCGCTGGCGCCGCTCTACGCCGTCAAGCGACAGTTCGTGCAGCGCAAGGCGATGAATGCCCACAAGCCCGATGTCGCGGCGACGTTCGACGGCGCCGCGCTGCGTGCCGCTATCGACGCTGCGATCGGCCCGACTGAAGGCGTCCAGGCGTTCGAGCTCGCGTTTGCGCGGGCCGTCACGCAATGGCTGCAGGACGAAGCCGCGAATGCCGAGCGGATCGATATCGCGCAGCGCTATGCGGCCTGGGCAGCGCATACGGCAGCTGGCAGGTCCGCGCACCGCGGCGGCGTGCTGTTTCGTGCGCCGCGCAAGCTCGACCTGTACAAGCTCGTGCCCACCGAAACGGTCAAGGTCAACGACGACGTCCAGGCGTTGCAGATCGCAGCTGCGCACGGACTCCGGCGTCGCGACGGATTCGCGCTGACCGATCGCGGAACCGATCTCGTCGGTGCGCTCGATCAGGCGCACTACTGCATCTGGTGCCACGAGCAGGGCAAGGACTCGTGCGCGCGCGGGTTGCTCGAAAAGCGCGCGGCTACGCCCGACGGCGCAGCCGCCGATGCCGCGACGACGACAAACCCGTTCAAGAAGTCGGTCTTCGGGGTGACGCTGGCCGGCTGCCCGCTCGAGGAGCGCATCTCCGAATTCCACAAGCTGCGCGCCGAAGGCTGGCCGATCGGCGCGCTGGCGATGATCTGCGTCGACAACCCGATGGCGGCCGCCACCGGTCACCGGATCTGCAACGACTGCATGAAGTCGTGCATCTACCAGAAACAGGATCCGGTCGACATTCCGCAATCGGAAACGCGCGTGCTGAAGGACGTGCTCGCCCTGCCGTACGGCTTCGAGATCTATTCGCTGCTGACGCGATGGAATCCGCTCAACTTGCGCCGGCCCGTGCCGCTGCCTGCGAGCGGCAAGCGCGTGCTCGTCGTCGGACAGGGCCCGGCAGGCTTCACGCTGGCCCACCACCTGCTGAACGACGGTCATGCGGTTGCGGCCATCGACGGTCTCAAGATCGAGCCGCTCGATCCGGCGCTGTCCGGCACCGCGCTCGGCGGCGGGCGCGTTCCGTTCGCGCCGGTGCGCGACGTGACGTCGCTGCAGGAGCCGCTCGACGACCGCGTGATGGCGGGCTTCGGCGGCGTCGCCGAGTACGGCATCACCGTGCGCTGGGACAAGAACTTCCTCAAGATGGTCCGGTTGCTGCTCGAGCGGCGTGCGAGCTACGCGCTCTTTGGTGGCGTTCGCTTCGGCGGCGCCGTCGACGCCGAAGGCGCCTTCGCGCTCGGTTTCGATCACGTGGCCCTGGCCGCGGGTGCGGGGCGGCCCACGGTGCTCGACCTGCCGCACGGACTTGCGCATGGCGTGCGCACGGCGTCCGATTTCCTGATGGCGCTGCAACTCACCGGCGCGGCGAAACCCGATTCGATCGCGAACATGCAGGTACGCCTGCCCGTCGTCGTCATCGGCGGCGGGCTGACGGCGATCGATACGGCCACCGAGGCACTGGCGTACTACCCGGTGCAGGTCGAGAAGTTCCTCGCACGCTACGAAGCGCTCGTGCAGGCGCAGGGACGCGCGGTCGTCGAAGGCACGTGGAGCGATCACGAATTCCTGATCGCCGAGGAGTTCCTGTCGCACGCGCGGGCGATCCGCCTCGAACGGCAGCAGGCGGCAGCGGCGAAGCGCGCGCCCGCGATCGTCGAGTTGTTGCGCTCGTGGGGCGGCGCGACGATCGCTTATCGCAAGCGAATGATCGATAGCCCTTCGTACACGCTCAATCACGAGGAAGTCGAAAAGGCGCTCGAGGAGGGCATCCGGTTTGCCGAGGGATTGACACCCGTGTCGGTCGAGGTGGACGAGGCGGGACACGCGATCGGCCTGACCGTCGACGTGCGCGGCGACGAAGCGACGGGGGTTGCGCCGCGACGCACGCTGCTGCCTGCGCGAACCATCCTGGTTGCCGCCGGCACGCATCCCAACACCGTTCTCGCGCGCGAAGACGCGGAACATTTCCGTCTGGACGGCAACTACTTCGAGTTGCGCAACGAGGATGGAACCGTCGAGAAGCCGCTGCGCGGCCTAGCCAAACCGGCGCTTCCGGCCGTGCTCGCGAGCGTGCGCGACGACGGCCGCGCGATCAGTTTTTTCGGCGACCTGCACCCGTCGTTCTTCGGCAATGTCGTCAAGGCGATGGCGAGCGCCAAGCAGGGCTACCCGATCGTGTCGCGGATGCTTGCACGCGTGGGCGCCGCCGATCCGCGCACCGATGCCGATTTCCTGGGCGCACTCGATGCGCAATGGCGCGCACGCGTCGAGCGGGTGAATCGCCTGACACCGACGATCGTCGAGGTCGTCGTGCATGCCCCGGCCGCGGCGCAGCGATTCCAGCCGGGCCAGTTCTACCGATTGCAGAACTTCGAGGCGCTGGCGCGGCGCACGCACGGCACGCGCCTCGCGATGGAGGGCCTTGCGCTGACCGGTGCGTGGGTCGATCGCGAGCGTGGCCTCGTATCGGTCATCGTGCTCGAAATGGGAGGCTCGTCCGACTTGTGCCACGCCCTTCGCCCCGGCGAGCCGGTCGTGCTGATGGGACCGACCGGCGCACCCACGGAAATCGAGCATGACAAGACGGTGCTTCTCGTCGGTGGAGGGCTCGGCAACGCGGTGCTGTTCTCGATCGCGCGCGCGTATCGCGATGCGGGCTCGCGGGTGCTGTACTTCGCCGGGTACCGGCGCATGTCGGACCGCTACAAGGTGGAGGAGATCGAGGCTGCGGCCGACGCTGTCGTCTGGTGTTGCGACGAGGGACCTGGATTCACGCCAACGCGCGCGCAGGACCATGCGTTCGTCGGCAACATCGTCGAGGCCATGCGCGCCTACGCGAGCGGTCGCCTGGGCGCGCGGCCGATCGAGCTCAAGGAATGTGACCGTATCATCGCGATCGGATCGGACAAGATGATGGCGGCCGTCGCGGCCGCGCGTCATAACGTGCTCGCGCCCTACCTGTCCCCGCGGCACGTGGCGGTCGGCTCGATCAACTCGCCGATGCAGTGCATGATGAAGGAGATCTGCGCGCAATGTCTGCAACCGCATCGCGACCCGGCCACGGGCAAAGTCAGCTACGTGTTCTCGTGCTTCAACCAGGATCAGCCGCTCGACGAGGTCGACTTTCCGGGACTCGACGCGCGCTTGCGGCAGAACGCCGTGCAGGAGAAGCTGACAGCGCGCTGGGTCGCGCGCGTCTCGGCGCCCGTCACGCCGGACTGACAGCCCGCGATTTCGTGCGGACGATTCCGCGCTGGGCTGTCGTTGCCGTCGTCGCACTCGTGGCGACGTGGTTCGACGTCGCGGTTGCGGCGGATGCGGGTGGCGCCGCCGATGCCACGCCGCCCGAGTTGCGGATTCCACCGGGTGCACGGCCACTGCGCTACGACGTCAAGCTGACCATGACGCCCGGCGAGGCCGACGTCGCCGGAGAGGCGGCGATCGACATCGAGCTCGATCGGCCCCATCCGATGCTCTGGCTCAATGCGGTCGGACTTTCCCTCGGCGAAGTCGGTGTCGACGTGACCGGCACGAGCGTGCGCGTCGTCGCGAATCGCGACCAGTTTCTCGGCCTCGCGTTCGACCCTCCGCTGCCCGCAGGCCGCCATCGCGTGACGCTCGCCTACCGGGCGCCACAGAATCGCAACTCGAGTCGCGGCATCTTCACGCTGCAGGACGGCGATGCGTGGTACACGATGACGCACTTCGAGCCGATGGCCGCACGGCAGGCGTTCCCGTGCTTCGACGAGCCGGGCTTCAAGGTACCGTGGCAACTCACGCTGCGCGTCCCGCGTGCGATGGTCGCGGTGTCGAACACGCCCGTTGTATCCGAGACTGCGGTCGACGAGGCGGACAAGATCGTTCGCTTCGCGCAGACCGAGCCGTTGCCGTCGTACCTCGTCGCATTCGCCGTCGGGCCGTGGGATGTGGTCAGCGCCGGAACGCTCGGCCGCCGGCCGACGCCGATGCGGCTGATCGCGGCTCGCGGCCACGCATCGTCGCTGGCCTTCGCGTCGCATGCGTTTCCCGAGCTCTTCGCGCTCGAAGAGCGCTGGTTCGGCATCGACTATCCGTTCGCCAAGCTCGACCACATTGCGATCCCGCTCGCCGTACGCTTCGCGATGGAGAACGCCGGCCTCATCACGTATGGAGCGACGATCCTGCTGCAGCCCGATGCTGCGACGCCTGCGTTTCGCCACGTCGTCGCGAGTATTGGCGCGCACGAGATGGCGCACCAGTGGTTCGGGAACCTGGTGACGACGGCGTGGTGGGACGACATCTGGCTCAACGAGGCGTTCGCAACGTGGTTCGCAGAAAAGATGGTCGATGCGTGGCGGCCCGACTACGAGCGTGGCGCGCAGCGCGTGCATGAGCGCGCTGAAGCCATCGAAGCGGATCGGCTCGCATCCGCCCGTCGCATCCGCGAGCCAATCCGCGTGCGTGGCGACATCTTCAACGCATTCGATTCGATCACGTACCAGAAGGGCGCAACGGTCATCGGCATGTTCGAGGCGTGGGTGGGCGCTGAGCCCTTTCGCCACGGTGTGCATCGGTATCTGGAAGAGCATCGCTACGGCAGCGCGACCGTGACGGACTTTCTCGACGCGCTCGACGCAGCCACTGGCAAGCCCGTCGCCCCCGCGTTCGCGACATTCCTCGACCAGAACGGCGTTCCCGAAGTTTCCGTTGCACTCGCCTGCACGAACGGGCGCGCGCGTCTTTCGCTCGGGCAGCGCCGGTACGCGGCCCAGGAATCGACTGCCGCAGAGCAGCGCTGGCAGATCCCGGTGTGTGCGCGCTACGGAAGCGGAAGCGCGAGTCGAACCGCATGCACGCTGCTGGCCGGGCGCGAGGGATCGCTGGACCTCGGAGCCGGCTGTCCGGCGTTCGTCGTCGCCAATGCCGGCGGTCGTGGCTACTACCTGCCAGCGTACAGTGCCGACTTGCTGGCGCGTCTCGCCCGGCATCGCGCTGCGCTGACGTCCGCGGAGTACGCGAGCGCGCTCTATGACCTTCGGCCGCTGGTTCGCGCAGGCGCCGTGTCGAGCGCGCAGGCCTTCGAGTGGATCAGCGCAGCGTCTCGTTCGACCGACCGGCACGTGATGCTGGCGGCAATGGCGCTCGCGTCGTTCGTGCGTGACGAACTGGTGCCCGACGAGGAGCGCACGCGATTCGCGCTTTTCGTTCGCCGTGAATTCGGGCCGCGCGCGCGCGCACTCGGATTCGTCCCCCGGCATGGCGAACGCGACGACGACCAGCTGCTGCGCCGATCAATGCTGGCCTTCGTCGGTCCGGAAGACCCGGCGCTGGCAGACGAGGCGCGCCGACTTGCCCTTGCGTGGATCGTCGACCGGAAAGCCGTCGACGCCGGTCTTGCCGACACCGTGCTGCTGATCGCCGCGCGTACGGGCGATGCGACACTGTTCGACGCGATGCAGGACGAGATGCGCAAGACATCCAACCGGCTCGATCGCCGCAACCTCTTGATCGCCCTTTATTCGTTCGACGATCGGGCGCTGGCCCGCCGCGGCCTGTCGCTGCTGCTCGACCCGGAGATCGACATACGCGACGCGATGACGGCGCTGGGAAGCGCCGCGGCGCGCACGCCGCCGAGGCGAAGCACGCACGCGTTCATCGCCGAGCATTTCGACGCGCTAGCTGCCCGCGTGGACGCCGATGCGCCCGGCGGATGGCCAGGCTATGCGGAATCGCTGTGCAGCGCAGCCGATCGCGCGAGCGTCGAAGCGTTCTGGCAATCGCACATCGGCGCCTATCCAACGGCCGCGCACAACCTCACGCAGACGCTCGAGCAGATCGACGCGTGCACGCACCTGC
>Ga0207674_10002379_pt1 | contig 23783 bp, 20 predicted proteins | sample KBSCornC72_FD_184303 | JGI IMG/M metagenome (GOLD analysis project Ga0207674, IMG submission 184303) | Corn rhizosphere microbial communities from Kellogg Biological Station, Michigan, USA - KBS Corn C7-2 (SPAdes) (version 2) | ecosystem: Host-associated > Plants > Roots > Rhizosphere > Soil ...
TTGATGTTCATCCACCAGAAATAGATGGTCACCAGCACCGCGACGCCGGCAGCGAACATATCCACGTCCACGCGGAAGTTCTGACTCATCTTCTCGCTCAGCTCATTTATTAATGCGCCTAAATATTGGCCTGCGCTAACGCCGCTGATGGGTCCGGTCAGGATGTAGTCGAATACCAGCGCGGATACGGACAGCTTAGCCATCACCGGCCCCATGCTGTCCCGCACGACGACGTAGACGCCTCCGCGCACGTACATGCTGCAGCTCTCCAGATAGATGCTGCGTACCGCGAAGCTGAACAGCATCACGCCGATTACGAACCAGGGGGCAGCTTTGCCGATGGCCTGCTCGGCTGCACCGCCAGCGTAAAAGGCCGACGAGGCCAGGTCGCTGAGGACGATGGAGGCTCCGCGCCAAAAACTAATGAAGGAGAGCGCAACCGTCGTCGCGACGACGACTTTTGAAGCCGGCGACGGCTGACTACCGTCTTGAGGGGACATCCGTTAATCTATTCTACTCTCGGTTATTCTAACCAAAAGCGCGGGCAGGCTGGATCGAAATTTTTGATCGAGGCGATTACTCGCTGTGCGGGCAAGAATAGCGCCAAACCGCGGCTAAAACAGGGGGTTCGCGATTGCCTGAACCCTTTTTAACAATCGGGTGATCCATCCGCCAGCTGATGTAGTTCACCAAGAACTCGCGGTCGGATTGGGACATTGTGAAGTGCAGGCAGTTGGCAACTTCCCCGACTGCAGACCGGGACAGCCTGCCTTCGGCGGAGATTTTATCTATCGCTATCGTCATTGTCAGTTGGTGATTGTTGGATGGTCCCATGTAGTCGCGGAGACTCCTTTATGCGGGGGAATTGCTACTGAATTTCGGTACGGGGATCAGCGGTCGTCAAGCGGATAGCCGCGGACAATCCAAGTATGGCGGCAAGATGTGTTCGAATCACGTTTATAGATGCAGGAAGATTGAATGCGAAGCTCGAAGGCCTAACGAAGGGGCGAGGCGTGACTCGCCATGCTAAATTCCTTCGAACAACCGCATCGCCAGTGACTCGGGAAGCTCGGCCTGAAGGATTTTTGCCGCCGCCTTGCCGATGTCGTAAGGCACGCGGCCATATTCGACGGTGCGCTTTGCGGGTGAGTACAACGCGTAGGCGGCGCGGGGATCGCCATCGCGCGGCTGGCCCACTGATCCAGGGTTGATCAGATAGAAATAGTCGGGTTCCAACTGAAGCGTGCGATCCGGTAGGAATCGTTTTACACTCCGCTTGGTAAGTAAGAAGCCTCCCTGCAGATGCGTATGGCCGAAGAAGGTCAACTGCGTCTCCAGGTAGTCGCCCAGAAACCGGACATCGTCAAGTCCCACCAGATACTCGTCCTCATCTAATGGCGAGCCGTGGACCAAGTCGAAGGTCCCATTCGGCACGTCATCCGGAATTACGCACAGGGGCCCCTGCGGAAGGCGTTCCAGGTAGCTCTCATTCTCCGGCGTCAGCACGCCACGGGTCCAAAAAGCCGACGCCCGGGCTGCGGGATTGAAGTTCTCCAGCAGATCTCTGCCGCTGCAGGCACGGTCATGGTTGCCGCGGACCACAGAAGCGACATTGGACTTAACCCAATCGACAACCTGGTTGGGCTCAGCACCGTAGCCCACCAGATCGCCCAGGCACAGAATCCGGTCATAGCGTCCGCGGGCGTCTGCTAGCACGGCCTCGAGAGCGTCATAATTACCGTGGATATCGCTAAGGATTAAGTACGAGCCCATCATCCACGACACAAGCGTAAGAGATTCACTTCCGGCGGCGCGCCGATACGCGCTGGCAGCCCAATGGTTCCGATGCCTCGCGAAACGAATATGGCCGCATCGCCCCTTCGGTAGAGACCATCGACGTAGGGCGTGAAGAAGCGCGCGATATTCAAATCCTGCCGCAGAATTTCCACCCGCACTTGTCCCCCATGCGTATGCCCGGCGATGGTGAGATTGTATCCCTGCCGCGCCGCCACAGGAAAGACGTCAGGGTTATGCGAGAGCAAAATGTTAAAGCCGCCGGGGGCCACCAGCCCATCGGCGCCTACCAGATAGGGCTTACGGCTGGACTGATAATCGACGCCCGCCAGATTAATTGCGGCTCTCCCGAATTGAAGATGTTCGGCGTGGCTCCTCAGGAAACGAAGGCCCAGGCGAGCACCATGCTGCTCGACGTAATCCTCCGCTTCTGCGTAGATTTCATGGTTTCCCATACAGCCGAAGACCCCTCCTTCGGCGCGCAGGCGGGCCAGCTGGCGAAGGCAGTCATCCAAGGGATCGTTTGCCGCGGTGATTAAATCACCGGTAACAAAAGCCAGGTGGGGACGCGTCTCGTTGGCCATATCCACCGCCCGTGCCAACTCGCGTTCGCTAAGAAACGGACTCAGATGGATATCGGTCAATTGCGCGATTCGCAGACCGTCGAGGTCGTTCGGCAAACCGGGAAAAGCGAGGTCCTGCTCCCGCAGTGAGATATTTAACCGCTGGATGAATACACCATAGCCCGTAACGATCGGCGGAGTCGCCAGCAGTACTGCCTGCGATGTCCTCAAGAACGCCCTCCGGCCCGGACTGTATGTGGATCGCACTTGCAGCCAACGCCGCGAAACGATCGTTGCTGCGATCAGAAGCACCGAGAGGAACGCCCACGTAAGGATTAGTCCCCGCCCCCAGCCCGACCACCAAGCTGGAAAATAGCGGTTGACTCGCACAAACCGCAGCAGGAATCCAAGTATTAGAAGACCGAAAGAAATGCAGGCGCCCGCCACCAGCGCTAGTCGAGCAAGTCGCGGCCGCACCGCCGCAGGTCCCCAGAGAAACAGCGAGGCCCCACCGGCTTGAATCGCTAACACCACTCCGAGGATGAGCATGTCCGGCAGGTAACGCACATCTAGAAGGGCGCGCAGCACTTGTCTCCATCTTATCGGCAGGGCCATGCCTTGGCTATAACAGCCATCCGCTACAATCAAAAAATGTCTCTGATCGTTGTGGGGTCCGTAGCTTATGACGGCGTTGAAACGCCGCACGGCAAGGTGGACCGGATGCTAGGAGGAGCGGCCACCTATATTTCTTTGGCCGCGAGCTATTTCACCAAGGTCGGTATTGTGGCCGTGGTCGGCGATGATTTCGCCAAGGAGGATACCGATCTCCTGGCCGGCCATGGCGTGGACCTGGAAGGCCTGGAGCGGGTTCCCGGGAAAACCTTCTTCTGGGCGGGCAAATACACGCCCGATATGAACGATCGCGAGACGTTGACTACCGACCTGAACGTCTTCGCCGATTTCAATCCCAAACTTCCTGCCAGTTATATGGATGCCCCGTATCTTCTGATGGGCAACATCCAGCCGCGGCTGCAAAGTGGAGTCCGTTCGCAGATGAAGAAGCTGCGCATGGCTGGCGGCGACACCATGAATTTCTGGATCAAGGACTTCCGCGAAGAGCTGTTGGCCACCATCCGCAGCTGGGATTTCCTGTTAATTAACGACGCCGAGGCGCGCATGCTCTCCGGCCATGACAATTTGCGGAAAGCCGCCAGCACGATTCTGGGCATGGGTCCGCACACTCTGGTTGTCAAGCGCGGTGAATACGGCGCCATGCTGTTCCGCAAGAATTCGTATTTCACGGTGCCGGGCTACTTGCTGGAAACGGTTTTCGATCCGACTGGCGCAGGCGATTGTTTCGCGGGTGGATTCATCGGCTATCTCGCGCAGCAGGGTTTCGATCTGGGAAGTGACCAAATCAGCCGGGGCGACCTGAGCCGTGCGGTAATCTACGGCTCCGTCATGGGAAGTTTTTGCTGCGAGAAGTTCGGCGTGGAGCGGTTCCGCACGCTCAAACGCGCGGAGATCGATGCGCGGTTCGAAGAGTTCCGCACATTTACGTCGTTCTAGCTTGGCGGCGCTCGCCGGAGTGATTCTCCTGCTGGCCGCAATCGGAGGCGCCGCTGCGTGGTGGTGCTTCGAGCGCGGCTATACGCTGTATTTCGGCGATGCCGAAGCGCATCTGAACATCGCCCGCCGCGTGCTCGATTCGCGTACGCCCGGTCCCTATCAGATCGGCACGGTATGGCTACCGCTGCCCCATGCCGTGTTGATTCCGTTCGCGATGCGGGACTCCTGGTGGCGCAGTGGTTTGGCAGGCGTCTTTCCTTCCGTCGCCTGTTTCGTTCTGGCCGGGGCCTTTCTTTTCGCTGCCGCACGGCGAATCTACGGAAGCTTCGGCGCGGCCTTGGCGACTGCCCTGCTGTTCGCTCTTAATCCGAATATTTTGTATCTGCAGGCGACGCCCATGACGGAGCTGCTATTCCTCGCATCCCTCGCCGCGATGCTGTGGGCGACGCTATGGTTCCGCGATACTCAATCGGTGGCGGCCATCCTGATCGCCGCCGCCGCGTCCAACGCCGCCTCGCTTACGCGCTACGAAGGCTGGTTTCTGATTCCCTTCGTGTCGCTGTATCTTCTGTTCGTCGCAAAACACCGCGGCTACGCCCTGCTATTTGGAGTGTTGGCAGCCTTCGGACCGCTGGCTTGGCTCGCGCACAACCGGTACTACTACAGCAACGCTCTCGAGTTTTTCAACGGACCCTACTCTGCCGGAGCGATATATCAGCGGCAGCTGGCGCAAGGTCTGGAGCGCTATCCGGGCGATCACCAATGGCTCACTGCCGCGCGCTACTACTTCACCGCAGGTCGTCTGGTGGCAGGCATGCCCCTGATGCTAGCGGGGGCGGCCGGCGTTCTGTGGATGCTGATCCGCCGAACTTGGTGGCCTTTACTCCTGCTGTCACTGCCCGCGGCGTTCTATGTCTGGAGCATGCATTCCTCCAGCACGCCGATCTTCGTCCCCACCCTTCCGCCTTTTAGCTGGTACAACACGCGGTACGCGATCGCGATTGTCCCGCTTGCCGCATTTGCTACTGGTGCTTTAGTGAAGCTGCTGCCCATGCGATTCCAGGTTGCCGCAGCATTGGTCCTGACGCTGGGAACTACAGCCGCCTGGACCTTGAGTGGGCTACCTTCGATATGCTGGAAAGAGTCGGAGGTGAATTCCGAAGCCCGCCGTGACTGGACCGCTCAAGCGGCAGAATTCCTGGGCAAGGAATATCGGCCAGGTTCGGGCATTGTGTTTCCGTTTGGCGATTTGGCCGGAGTCTTGCGTCAGGCGGGTGTCCCGTTGCGCGAAGGCTTGCATGAAGGCAACCAGGCGGCGTTTGACGGAGCGATTGCTCGTCCGGATTTGCTGTTACGTGAAGAATGGGGTGTGGCATTCTCCGGCGATGCGGTCGATACCGCCCTGCACAGAGCGGGATACACGCTGCGAAAGCAGATTATGGTGAGAGGAGCGCCGGTCGTAGACATCTACCATCGCGAATAAGTGAAGATTCCTTTTGCAAAAGCGCACGGCGCGCGCAACGATTTCCTGCTGACCTGGCGCGATCACCTTCCCGTCGAGGCTGGCGATTCCGCCTTGCTCGCTCGTGCGATCTGCGAACGGAACACTGGCATCGGCGCGGACGGTTGGATCTTGATCGGTCCAGGAACCGAAGGCGCGCATGCCTCCATAGAGTTGTGGAACTCGGACGGCAGCCGCAGCGAAATCTCCGGTAACGGGACCCGCTGTGCGGCAGCTTTAGTGGTCGAAACCGGTAAGGCGAAAGATGAGATCCGCGTCGCTACCGGCGCCGGGATCAAGTCGCTCAGGCTGCTCGACCGCCAGGGGCGTCGCTATTCCTTCGAGATGAATATGGGCCGCGCCGTGGTAGAAGAATTACACTCGAACCTGGTGCCGGGCCGCGAATGCGTGATCCTGAACGTCGGAAATCCGCAATGCGCGGTCTTTGTAGGCGATTTCGATTTCAACGGGCGTGCATTCGATTGGAGAACGACGGGAGCCGATCTGGAGCGGCATCCGCGCTTTCCGAATCGTACGAATGTATCGTTTATTCGCGTTGTGGACGAACATACCTTAGATGTCCGTTTCTTCGAGCGTGGCGCAGGCGAGACCATGAGCTCTGGGACCGGATCTACCGGCGCGGTTGCCGCGGCACTGGCACGTGGATTGGTACGCAGCCCGGTGAATGTGCTCACGCCGGCCGGTCCGTTGATGTTGGCCTCTAAAAACGATGACCTGTACCTGGAAGGTCCCGCCGAAATTGTGGCGGAAGGCGAGTTCTATTACGGGGAGTAAATGAGAGAGAAGATGACGAATCATTCAGAGACGCTGCGGCGCAAGATCGAGACGCACCAGGCCCAAGTAGGCGTAGTGGGGCTGGGATATGTGGGACTCCCGTTGGTAGTGGAGTTCGCCCATTCCGGATTTTGCGTCACGGGTATCGATGTGCAGCAGTCCAAAGTGGACGCAATCAATCGGGGCGAATCCTATATTCAGGACGTGCCCACCGACGTCCAGGCATTGGTGAAGGCGGGCAAGATTCGCGCCACCACCGATTTCAGCGTGGTCCGCGACCTCGACACCATCAACATCTGCGTGCCGACGCCCCTGCGCAAAACCAAAGATCCCGACATGAGCTTCATCGTGAACGCCTGTCAGGAGATGGCGAAATTCTTTCATCCCGGCACGCTGGTGATTCTCGAATCGACGACGTATCCAGGCACCACCGACGAGCTCATGCTGCCCATGTTTGAAGAAGGCGGGCTCAAAGTAGGCCAGGATTTCTTCATGTGCTTTTCGCCCGAGCGCGTCGATCCAGGGAACCCGAACTTTCAAACCAAGAACATTCCTAAAGTAGTCGGCGGCATCACGCCCGCATGCACCGAAATCGGCGCGCTGTTCTATCGACAGGCTCTGGATACGGTCGTTCCGGTAGGCTCGACGCGCGTCGCGGAAATGGTGAAACTGCTCGAAAACACTTTCCGCATGATCAACATCGGACTAGCGAATGAGATCGCTCTGATGTGCGATCGCATGGGGATCAATGTGTGGGAAGTGATCGACGCGGCGGCCACCAAGCCGTTCGGCTTCATGCCGTTTTATCCCGGCCCGGGATTGGGCGGCCACTGCATTCCCATCGATCCTTTCTATCTATCGTGGAAGACCAAGCAGGCCGGTATCGAGGCGCGATTTATCGAATTGGCAGGCTACATCAACGGCCAGATGCCGCACTTCGTGGTGGATAAAATCCAAAATGCGTTGAATGATCACACCAAGCCGCTGAAGGGCTCGCGAGTGCATGTGATGGGTGTCTCATACAAGCGCGATATCGACGACGTCCGCGAATCACCGGCGCTCGATATCATTCACCTGCTGGGCCGCCGCGGCGCTGCGGTCAGCTACAGCGATCCGTTCGTGGCGCATATTCAATCTGATGGCATCGAAATGAAGGCGGTGGATGCGGAAGCTGCTATTCGCGATGCGGATTGCGTGGTCATCGTGACGGACCACAAGAAGTTCGACTACACCGCGCTCGTAAAGAACTCGCGCTTGGTTGTGGACACACGCAATGCCCTGAAGGGCATTCAGTCGGATAAGATCGTGCGCCTGTAAGCGATACTGGGCCTTATGCAGGAGCAGGCGACCAAGGCCGCGCTACGTGTTCGCACGCTCCGGAAAACTTACAAAGACGTTGTGGCGGTGGACGGCATCGATCTCCAGGTGCACGCCGGAGAGTGTTTTGGACTGCTGGGTCCCAACGGCGCTGGAAAAACCACCACCATCGAGATCTGTGAGGGACTGACCGAGCCGGATTCGGGTGAGGTCGAGCTGCTTGGTTTACATTGGAACGCGGATTCCGAGGCGCTCCGCCAGCGTCTGGGCATCCAGCTTCAGGAAACCCAGCTTTCCGACAAGCTGACCGTGCTGGAAACGCTGCAATTGTTTCGCAGCTTTTTTCGCCAAGGTCCCGGCGCCGAAGAAGCTATCCAAAAAGTCCAGCTCGAGGAAAAACGCGAAGCCCGCGTGGGAAATCTTTCCGGCGGCCAGAAGCAGCGCCTCGCGCTGGCCTGCGCTCTGGTCGGCGATCCGGATCTTCTGTTTCTGGACGAGCCGACCACGGGGCTCGATCCCCAGGCTCGCCGCCAGTTGTGGGATCTGATCGACGAATTCAAGCTCGCCGGCCGCACCATCCTCCTGACGACGCACTACATGGAGGAAGCCGAGGTCCTCTGCGACCGCGTGGCCATCATGGATCACGGCAAGGTCATCTCGCAGGGAACCCCGCGCGAGCTGATCGCGTCCATTGGCGTCGAGCACGTGGTCGAATTCTCCGCCGGGAACACTACGCTGGATCTAGCCGGTATCAGCCGCATGCCTGGTGTTCGCGATGTGCGCTCCGAAAATGGCAGCGTATCGATGCAGGTCACCGAACTCCATAGGGCCGTACCTGCACTGCTGGCGGAGCTTGGCCGCCAAGGCGTTCCGCTCACCGAGCTCCGCACGCACTCGGCAACGCTGGAAGACGTCTTCGTTCACTTAACCGGGCGGCATTTGCGCGATGAGTAAAATAAGCGAACATTCGCTGTTCCAGTTGACGCTCATGCGGATGCGCGAATTCATCCGCGAACCCGAAGCGCTATTTTGGGCGCTCATCTTCCCCATCGCTCTGGCTGCCGGATTGGGCATCGCGTTTCGCAACCAGCCTCCTCAGGTTTTGACGATTGCAGCGGTCACCCCGCGATTGGCCGACGCACTGCGTCAGGAAAAGCTTCTGGCAGTGATGCAGCTGCCTCCCGTGGTCGCTGAACAGTCGCTTCGGACCGGCAAGGTAGTGCTGCTGGCTGAGCCGGCGCCTGACGGAAGCGTCGTGTATCGCTACGATGACACCAACCCTGAAGGTCGCCAGGCTCGGATGCTGGCCGATCAGGCAATCCAACGGGCGTCGGGTCGCCAGGACCCCGTTACGGGGAGCGACAAGATCATGCGCGAGCCGGGATCGCGCTACATCGATTTTCTGATTCCCGGCCTCATCGGAATGGGCATCATGGGAAACGCGGTCTGGGGCCTGGGATTCGCGATTGTGGATGCGCGTCGCAAGAAACTGCTGAAGCGCATTATCGCGACTCCCATGCCGAAGCATTACTACCTGCTGTCTTTCCTGTTCTGGAGGCTCTTGCTGCTGGTAGTGGAAGTCGGTGTTCCACTGGCGTTCGGCGCGCTGGTTTTCGGAGTTCCCCTGCGCGGATCAGCGCTGGCCCTCGTCGCGATATCGATACTGGGAGCGCTCGCGTTTAGCGCTCTCGGACTGTTGGTGGCGTCCCGCGTGAAAACAATAGAAGCTATCTCCGGACTTGCGAACGCCACCATGGTTCCCATGTGGATCGTGTCAGGCGTGTTCTTTTCTTCGCAGCGGTTTCCGGATTCGGTGCAGCCGCTCATCAAGGCGCTGCCGCTCACCGCTGTGATCGATGCACTGCGCGCCAACATGCTGCAGGGCGCCGGGTTCGCCCAGATGGCTCCGCAAGCCGCGGTACTGGGAGCGTGGATGGTGGTCTGTTTCGGCCTCGCGCTGAAGTTATTCCGCTGGCGCTGAAAACTTACAGAACCGCGAACGTTAGTGAGCGGCCGCGTTGCCGAAGTACGCCGGATCGTACACCACCGTCGTCTTAGTCTTCAGCGCTTCAATCGCCTTTTGCCCAAGGTCGGGCCGTATCTTTTGCTCGATTTCAGCGCGTGCATCGTCGAACGGTTTGGATTTGCGCTCTTCCACCAGAATGAGGTGATACCCATACGCCGTCTTGATGGGCTCCGTGATCTGACCGAGCGGAGCCTTGAACACTACGTCGTCGAATTCCGGAATCATTTGACCTTGCCCGAACGTTCCCAGATCGCCTCCGTTTTCGCCCGAACCGACATCGTCGGACTCAGTCTTGGCGACCTCTTCGAACTTTGCGCCCGCCACGATCTTGGCGCGTACCTCTTTGGCTTTCGCCAGAGCTTCGTCGTCCGTCAAATCCTTGTGGCCCTCGCGCACCGGCACGCGCGAACCCTGCATCCGAATCAGAATGTGGCGAGCCTTCACCTCATCCCAGTCGCCCTTATGCGCGGCGTAATACGCCTGCAAGGCAGCATCGTCGGGATTGGTGGCGACCAAATCTTGATAGACCGCGTTCGCCAGAATCTGGTCCGACTGCAGCGCGATCCTCGCTTTCACGCTGGCCGACTGATCCAGTTTGCGCGTCCTGGCTTCCTGCGCCATCACTTTGAGCTCGGCGATCTGTTCCGCCAGGCTTCGCCGTGCTTCAGGAGTCTGTAACTGCGCCTGCTGCTGCGCCGGCAGCGTCGAGATAATCTCCTCGAACATCGACCGCGTAATCTTCTCCGGGCCCACAGTGATCACTACGGGATCGGCGACAGCGGCGGTTGCAGGAACGGCCTGTTGTCCCCATAGCGACACGCTCAAAAGAGCTGTGCCCAGCACAAATGCGAGGGATTTCATAAACTCAGCATAGCAGCCCGGTTCTGGCGGGCAGATTGCGCATTTTTCATGTCCATTCCCTACGGCGGATCATTTTTGCTGGAAGCTCCGCCGGACGTGTTTACCCCGGAAGACTTCACGGCCGAGCACCGCGCTATCGCCAGGACGACCGACGATTTCTGGACCCGCGAAGTGGCCCCGAATGTCGAGGCCATTCAGCAACAAGACTTCGCCGTCCTGAAGCGTACGCTGCGCAAATCGGCCGAGATGGGGCTCGTCAGCGTGCTGCTGGGCGAGGAATACGGTGGCATGGATCTGGATCTGGTCTCTTCGCTGATCGTCGCCGAAGGCATCGGCCGGGACGGATCCTACGCAGTCTGCCACGGCGGGCAATCCGGCATCGGCGTGTTGCCGGTGTCTCTGTTCGGAACGGATGAACAGAAGCGGAAGTATCTTCCCCGGCTCGCGTCGGCCGAGTTGATCGCCGCGTATTGTTTGACTGAGGCGCAGTCTGGATCCGATGCCCTGGCTGTCCGTACCCGCGCCGACCTGTCCGCCGATGGCACGCACTACGTGCTCAGCGGCCAAAAAATGTGGATCACCAATGGCGCCATCGCAGATCTCTTTACCGTGTTCGCTAAGGTCGGCGGCGAACACTTTTCGGCGTTTCTTGTCGAGCGCGCGTGGCCTGGAGTCTTGCCCGGTGCGGAAGAGAAGAAGATGGGGCTGAAGGGTAGCTCTACCACCGCCGTCTATTTCGACAACGTCAAGGTCCCCGTCGAAAATGTACTGGGCGAGATTGGACGCGGCCACATCATTGCGTTAAATACCCTCAATCTCGGACGCTTGAACCTGGCGGTCAGCGCGCATGGGAAATGCCGCCAGGTACTGGCCGATGCCATCCGCTATGCCAAAGAACGCCGCGCCTTCGGTAAATCTATTGCTGAGTTCGGCCTGATCCAACACAAGCTTGCCGAGATGGCGGTCCGGATGTACGTGAACGAGAGCATGATCTATCGCGTCGCCGGGCATATTCAGGATTCCGGCCAGCCCCTCCTCAAGGCCGCCGAAGATTTTGCCGGTGAATGCTCCATGATCAAGATCTTCGGATCCGAGACGTTGGACTATGTCGTGGATGAAGCCCTGCAGATCCACGGAGGCTACGGCTATCATCAAGACTACGCAGTGGAGCGGGCGTATCGCGATGCGCGCATCAACCGCATTTTTGAAGGCACCAATGAGATCAATCGTCTTCTCGTCACCGGAATGCTTCTCAAGCGCGCTAAAAAGGGAATCCTCCCGCTGGCCGCGGCCGTGAAGGATCTTTCTGCCACCGCTACCCCCGATCCGGTTGTGAACGCCAAGAAGGTCGGACTGTTCCTGTTGGGAGTCGCTTCGAAGCACTATGGCGAATCCCTGGACCAACAGCAAGAGGTCGTCGCCGCCATCACCGATGTTTTTATGAACGCGCTCGCACTGGAATCGGCCACGGCGCGCGCGAAAAAGATCCATAAGGAAAACGCTACCGATATGGCCGCCGTATTCACCGATGAGACTATGGAATCCATCAAGGCATCCGCCAAAACCGTGTTGGCCGCGTGTTCAGAAGTATATTCGCTGCGCACGAATCTGGCTCTGCTGCGCGGATTGACAGCTTACGAACTGGTGAATTCCGTAGCTCTGCGCCGCCGCATCGCCGGTAGGCTTCTTGAAGCCGGACGATACATCGTATGAAGCGCAAAGGGCGCGGCGTGCACTCTAAGTTAAGATCGAAAACGATCGCGCCGCGCTCCGTTTTGCGCGAGGGAACCAAATGATTCGAATCGCGAACGGTCAAGGCTTCTGGGGCGATTCCCTCCAGGCTCCGGTCGAGCAAATTCGCCGCGGACCCATCGATTACCTCACCCTCGACTATCTGGCCGAGGTCACCATGTCCATCCTGCAAAAGCAGCGGGCGCGTGATCCCAAGGCCGGCTATGCTCGCGATTTCGTCGAACTGATCGCCCGCGTTCTGCCCGATCTCAAGGATCGCCGCATTCGAGTAATCGCTAACGCCGGCGGCATCAATCCCATGGGTTGTCGCGACGCTGTGCTCGAAGCCGCGGCGCGCCAGAACATAAAAGTCAAGGTCGCCACAGTCACCGGCGACGATATTACGGATCGTCTGGATCAGTTCCTCAAGCGCGGCATCGAGCTTAAGAATATGGACACTGGCGAACCGCTCTCCGCGATTCAAGCCCAAGTCGAGCGAGCCAATGTTTACTTTGGAGCTTTCCCCGTAGCCGAGGCGCTCAGCCAGGGCGCCGAAATCGTGATCACCGGACGCGTAGCCGACGCCGCTTTAACGCTCGCGCCGATGATTCACGAATTCGGCTGGAAGGAAACCGACTGGGATAAGCTTTCGGCCGGCGTCATTGCGGGACACGCCATCGAATGCGGAGCGCAGGTTACCGGCGGCAACTGCCAGGTGGATTGGGAGACCATTCCCGATCTGGCCGATATCGGCTACCCAATCGTTGAAGCCGAACCAGACGGAACCTTCTGCGTTACCAAGCACGCCGGTACCGGCGGACGCGTGACTGTCGCATCGGTAAAGGAACAGCTGCTTTATGAGATCGGCGATCCAACGCAGTACATCACTCCCGATTGCGTAGCCGATTTCACCACCGTCCACCTGGATCAGGCCGGCCCGGATCGTGTACGTTTCACGGGCATCCGCGGCCGCCCGGCGACGAATTACTACAAGGTGTCCGCCAGCTTCACTGCCGGGTATAAGGCTATGGGTTCATTGGTTTATAGCTGGCCCGACGCGTATAGGAAAGCTCGCGCGGCCGATCAGATTCTGCGCCGGCGACTCGGCCTGCTCGGCCTCCGCTTCGATGCCATACGAACGGAATTCTTGGGCGCCAACGCGTGCCATAGTATTCCCGCAGGCGAGCCCTCGCACGAAATCGAACCGCATTTGCCTGAAGTCGTCCTGCGCGTCGGCGTGCGATCCGAGAATCGCGCCGCGGTTGAGCGATTCACTCGAGAGATTGCTCCGCTAGTGCTGAACGGGCCGCCCGGCGTGTCGGGGCTGGGACTCGGACGCCCGCGCGTCGACGAAATCGTGGCGTTCTGGCCCGCGCTGATCCCGAAAACCGAAGTACGTCCGGAGGTGGCGATATGGCCAAGCGAAAGTTAGTCGAATTGGCTCACGCTCGCTCTGGCGATAAAGGCGACCTGGTCAACATTGGCCTGATCGCCAAGAAGCCCGAAGATTACCCGATCTTAGTGCGCGAAGTCACCGCCGAGCGTGTGAAGCAGCATTTTGAAGGTGTCTGTAAAGGCGCAGTCGAGCGGTTTGAGCTGCCGAATCTTGGCGCTCTGAATTTTCTGCTCCATGAAGCTTTGGACGGCGGAGGCACAGTGGCGCTCAAGGCCGATCCTCAAGGCAAGACTTATAGCACCGCTCTATTACGAATGGAGATCGACGCGTGATTCAGTATGCTGCGGCAGCCGGGATAGCCCGCATTACTCTGAATCGCCCGGACAAACGCAACGCGATCACCCGCGACATGATGTCCGCCCTGCGCGACGCACTACAGCAGTCCGCCGAAGACTCTGCCGTTCGCGTGTTGCTGATTCGCGGCGTCGGCAAAGATTTCTGCGCGGGCCTCGATCTCAGCGAAGTCTTGAAGAGCGCCGAAGATGGGAACGAAGCCCTCGCTTCCGCGCGACGCTTAGGAGACCTGTACATAGCCATGCGTCGCCATCCTAAGCCGATCGTCGCAGCGGTGCACGGGCGCGCCCTCGGCGGCGGTGCAGGACTAGCGACAGCATCCGACCTGATACTCGCGACCGAATCCGCGCAATTCGGCTACCCAGAAGTGAAACTCGGCTTCATCCCCGGTATCGTATTCACGATGCTGCAGCGAGCGGTCAACGAACGTCAGGCGATGGAGCTCGCCCTGACCGGCGAACCACTCAGCGCATCGCGCGCGCACGCTATTGGTTTGATCAATCGCGTCTATTCTGATTCAGAATTCGACGCCAGTGTCGAAAGTTACGTTGCCACGCTGGCCGTGCAATCCGCCACAGCGATGAACCTAAGCAAGGCTCTGCTCTATGAAACCGACGGAATGATTTTTGAAACGTCGATTGAAGCCGGTGTCCAAGCCAATGTCCTGGCGCGCAAGACTGACGACTTCAAGCGCGGCGTCGAACGCTTCCTGAAACGAACCTAGACTCAAGGTTTTCCATTCAGGACTTGCCTGTAAACGAATTCCACAACATAACCGCAGTGAGTACGATCATCGCAATGCTGGTCGACCAGGCGATTACGTTCGCCCACATTCCGTTCCGCATGTCCCCCATCAGTCTTTGACGGTTTACCAGTTTCAGCATGAAGACCAGCACGAACGGAATCAACACTCCGTTGGCCACTTGAGAAAGGAGTATTAGCTTCAAAAGCGGTAAACCCGGAATCAGGACGAAACCCGCTCCCAAGACAATCAAGAAAGTGTACAGCAAATAGAAAATGCGGGCCTCGGAGAAGCGTTTGTTCACGCCCGATTCGAATCCCAACCCCTCGCATACGTTATAGGCTGTCGCCAGCGGAAGAATCGCGGCCGAGAGGACGGAAGCATTGACCAATCCCAGGCCGAATAACAGCGACGCGAACTGGCCGGCGAACGGCCGCAGCGCCACCGCCGCGTCCGCTGCGTCGTTGATTTCACCATGCCCGGACTTGAACAACGTGCCGGCACAGGCCACCACTATGAAAAAAGCAATCACGTCGGTGAAAATGCATCCCAGGATCACGTCCCAGCGGGCGAGAGAATACTTTTGCTTGGATACGCCCTTCTCTACGATCGACGCCTGCAGGTAGAATTGCATCCACGGCGTGATCGTCGTGCCGATCAGTCCGACGATCATCGTGATGTACGCCGGATCGGAACGAACATCGGGAACCAGGGTACTGCGCAAGGCCTCGCCCCAGTCTGGATGCGCGAAGAACGCCGAGATCGGATAGGTGAAATAGATGAGCGAAAACAGGATCAGCAGCCGTTCAACGGGTTTGTAAGAGCCCTTGACGATGACATACCAAACTAACGCCGCGCCGATCGGTACGGAGATGTACTTGCTGACTCCGAATATACCCATGCCCGAGGCGATCCCGGCAAACTCGGCGAAAATGTTGCCCAGATCGGCCAGGCTGAGCACCACCATGGTGAAGAACGTCAATCGCAGACCGAATTCTTCCCGGATCAGGTCGGAGAGTCCTTTGCCGGTCGCGACGCCCATGCGGGCTGCCATTTCCTGGACAACGATCAGAGCAATGGTGGTTGGAATCAGCGTCCACAGCAGCGCATAACCGTACTTCGCGCCAGCTTGCGAATAGGTCAGGATGCCGCCCGGATCGTTGTCCACATTGGCCGTGACAAATCCTGGGCCCAAAAGCGCGAAGAACGCACTGAGCCGGAACAGAGCCAGTCTCCATCCGATCTGGCGCGTGCGGCGCGGCCGTTTGAATGAAAGATCCTGACCGGTTGGCTTTGCCATGTCCCCTGCCGCTGCTCATAAGCAAGCTGGAAGTTCAGCCTAGCCTAAGATGTTCCTCGCATCATGTCCTGAATCGACAACGCCACCAGTGCCATCGTCAGGCCGATCATCAACGCCACCGCCGCCCAGGAAATGAAGTTGTAAAAGCGCGAGTTTGTCCACTCATGCATCAGCTTTTTCTTGTTGATCAGGAGCGTCATGAAGATGAGCACCACCGGAAGCAGTACTCCGTTGATCACCTGCGAGAACAGGATCATTTTCACCAACGGGAACCGTGGCCACATCACCACTCCGCCACCGACTACGATCAGCCCCGTGAACAGCCAGTAGAAGATCGGTGCCTCTCGAAACCGATGGTTCACGCCCGACTCAAATCCCAGACCCTCGCACACCGAATACGCCGTCGAGAGCGGCAGGATGCAGGCGGCGAAGAGCGACGCATTGAACAGGCCGGCGGCAAACAGTAAGTACGCGTAAGGGCCGAATGGTTTGAGCCCCGCCGCAGCGTCAGCGGGGACTTGCAGATCCCGCGGCGCAACCTCGTAGATGGTGCCCGCGCACGCCACGATGATGAAAAACGCAATCACCGACATCGCGATGCATCCGACGATAACCTCTATCCGGGACTCTTTGTATTCCTTCGCCGTTACGCCTTTTTCCACTACCGCGGCTTGCAGATAGAATTGCATCCACGGCGCGATGGACGTGCCCACCATTCCGATCAGCATGTAAATATACGCGCCTTGCAGCATCAGCACCGGACGAACGCTGTAAATGGCCGCTTCTTTCCAATCAGGCTTCACCAGAATCGCGGAAACGATGTAGGCGATGTACACCAGGCAAGCGAACAGAAAAATCTTCTCCACCGACGCATAGGTGCCTTTGACCACCAGCAGCCATACGATCGCGGCTCCTAGCGGTACGCTCACCCAGCGCGGAATGTTGAAGATCTCAAGCGACCCGGCGATGCCTGCGAAATCCGCGATCATGTTGGTCAGGTTGGCCAGCACCAGCACGGCCATGACGATGAACGTGGTGCGAAGGCCGAACTCTTCGCGAATCAGGTCGGACAGGCCTTTGCCTGTCACCGCACCCATGCGCGAGCACATCTCCTGCGTGACGATCAGAAGCAGAGTGATCGGAAGCAGGGTCCACAGAGGCAGGTAGCCATACTTCGCGCCGGCCTGCGAATAGGTGAGTATGCCGCCCGCGTCGTTGTCCACCATGGCCGTGATGAACCCCGGCCCGATGACCGCGAAGAAGATCGCGATGTGATAGCGGAATCGTTTCCACATGTTCAGGAGGCTCCATGGTTATTTCTCCCGTAACACGGAAATAATATCGTCGGCCGTAATCACGCCGGTCAGCTTACGATCTTCGTCCACCACCGGCAGCGCCAGCAGATTGTACTTGTCGAACAATTCTGTGATGCGATCCTGTTGTTCGGTAACCGGCGCGTCGATCAGCGTCTCCACTGCCAACGAGCGTAAAGGAGTCGCGCCGTCATGCAGGAACAGTCTGGCCAGCGGTACGGCCCCAGTCAAACGCTCTTCGGCGTCCACCAGGAACAGCGTGTTCAATGTCTCCATCAGGGCTTCGTTGGTTTTCAGCACCTGGATGGCATCGGCTACGGTGGCGTTCTCGGTAAGTGCGATGTACTCCGTGTTCATCATGCCGCCTGCGGAATCTTCCTTGAACTCCAGCAGCTCTCGCACTTCCTTTTTGGGCTCGTGCTCCATTTCTTCCAGGATCTCTTCGCTGGTTTCCTGTTCCAGTTCGGCGAGCACATCGGCGGCCTGGTCCGGAGCCATTTCTTCCACGATGTCCGCGGCTTTCTCAGTCTCAAGCGATTCCAGAATGCTGGCCTGAATATCGGGATCCACTTCGGATAGCGCGTCGGCCGCCACTTCGCTATCGATATTTTCGAAAATCGCCTCGCGATGTTCCGGCGTCAGGGTCTCGACGATGTCCGCCAGGTCCGCCGGGTGCATGTCCTCTAACAGACGGTTCGAAATATTCAACCGCAGCCGCCGTTGCGGATCCGGTTCCAGAATGTTGCAGAACTCCCAGCGAATCGAATGCGGCGGAATCCCTACTTGCAGCCGCCGGATCCAGCGCCGTGGAAGCATGCCCTGCACCAAGCGGCGAAATATCGCCCGCAGGCCGATGTCCACGTCTAGCACCCACAAAATCTCGCCGCCGTTCTCCGGCTTGATCTCGAACGTGACGTCGGTAACGCGCACCACTTTACGGCCCTGCGCATCGATGATCTGCTGATCCATAAGATCGCGGACCACACGCAGCATGTATTCGTCGGAATGGTACGGCGTTAGGATTTCGTCCCGCAGATGTATGCCATCCAGCGAAATGGAACGGACCTGATCGTGGCGAACCGTCAGCCACGCGGCCCCACTGCCGATTAGGTAGCGATCGACACGGACGGGGTCCAGCAATGGCACGATCGCGGCGTCTTTGACCACACCAAGAGTGCGCCCTTTAAGGTCAAAGACCTTGAGGCCGAGCAACTCGGTGAAGAACAGCCTTTCATCCGCCATAAATGGCCTAAGCCCATACTTTGCTTGTGCACGCTTGATGCAACGCGCGCTAGTCTCACTATGCCCGATGCAGGCGCATGGCGCAAGTATTTTCACCAAAAATATGCGAGTCTTGAGAGCGTGTATACCGGCGCAAGCGCACTGATTGAAGCACTAACCGATGCGGGCATCTCCCACCTGTTCGCGAATTTCGGCAGCGACCATCCTGGCATCGTCGAGGCGCTGGCCGAGGCCCGGGCCACTGGCAAGCCCGCACCGAAAGTAATCACCTGCCCCAATGAGATGGTCGCGCTCACTTGCGCCCAGGGCTTCGCCCAGATCAGCGGACGGCCCCAGGCCGTCCTGGTCCATGTGGATTGCGGCACCCAAGCTATGGCCGGGGCGATTCACAACGTCGCCAAATGCCGTGTGCCGGTGCTGATTTTCGCCGGGGCATCTCCTTACACGCAAGAAGGTGAACTCGCGGGCGGCCGCAACGAATTCATCCATTGGATTCAGGACGTGCCCGATCAGCGCGGCATCTTGCGCGGCTATATGAAGTATGAAAATGAGCTGCGTACCGGCCGCAACATCAAACAGCTGATCCATCGGGCGCTGCAGATCGCCTGCAGCGATCCCAAGGGCCCCGCCTACCTGATGGCCGCCCGCGAGGTGTTCGAGGAAGAGATCCCGCCCATCGCCGTCGATCCATCGCGCTGGCAGCCGATCGCCCCGCTGTCTCTGCCCGAACCCGGACTCACGGAGCTCGTCGATAGCCTCCTTGCCGCGAAACGTCCTCTCGTCGTCACCAGTTATTTGGGGCGCAACCCGGACGCCGTGGCCGAGCTAGTCCGGCTGGCCGACCGGATAGGAGTGGGGGTTCTTGAGTCGGTTCCGAACTACTTGAATTTCCCGACTGACCACCCCTGTTATGTCGGACAGCAGGGTAATGAGCACCTGCAAAATCCTGCACTGGCCGAAGCCGATCTGGTTCTGGTGCTCGATAGCGACGTACCCTGGATTCCGCTATTCAACAAGCCCAGCGATACCGCGAAAATCTGCCACATCGATATCGATCCACTCAAGGAGCGGACCCCGCTTTGGTATATTCCGGCCGCACACGTATTCCGTGCGGATTGCGCCACCGCGCTACGCCAGATCAACGCACGTCTGGATTCCGATCGCAAAGGGCAGTATCAGAGCCGCCACGATGCCTGGGTCGCCGAACTTGCCCGCCGCGAGCAACGTCCCCCAGGCGACGTGATCACCGCCGAGTACCTAACCGCCTGCGTCCGTCGGCAGATCGATCGCGATACGGTGGTCGTGAACGAAGGCATCACCAATTATTCGGCCATCAACAACCACATCGGATGCACCAAACCGGGTACGCGTTTCACCAGCGGGGCCAGTTCCCTCGGTTGGAATGGCGGGGCATGTGTCGGCATGAAGCTGGCGTATCCCGAAAAGACCGTCATCTGTCTCACCGGCGACGGATCGTATATGTTCTCGATCCCGTCCACCGTCCATTGGATGGCGCGCAACTACAAGACGCCTTTCCTGACGGTCATCTACAACAATCGCGGCTGGCGCGCGCCCAAATTCTCGATGCTGGCCGTCCATCCGACCGGCTATGCCAGCAAGGCGCAGGATATCGATGTCGCGTTCGACCCGCCGCCCGACTATTCCGGCATCGCCGCAGCATCGGGCGGGGCATTCGCCCGCATCGTCAAGAAAATGGACGAGGTCGAATCGGCCGTGGCCGAAGCCCTCAAAGTCGTGCGTGAAGAGAAGCGCTGCGCCGTCCTCGACGTCTGGCTCGCGCACCTCTAGCTCGCAGCCCTACAACGCCGCGACATGACCTACAGAGCCGCGACAGTGATGGAGCGGTGTGGATCTGCACCGAACCACGAGCGACAGCGAGTGGCCCCTGGTAGTGGCTCCGACCAACGGAGATTAGGAAGGGCGGCGTAGTGATAGAGCGTCTCGTTACTGCGCTGATCTGGATTGCGGGCTTCATCATCACTGCGCTTATTTCACAGACCGCGGCGGGCAGGTCTATGTCCGATTTCCTCGCTAGATGGCTCGGAGCCAAGCTATTCTTCAACTTCATACTTGGGAAAGGCCCCAGCTCCTTTTTCAGGATAGTGTTTGCCAGCGTCCTTTATGGAACTGTCTTCGGGTTGGTATCCGGGTTAGGCCTTTTGGTTCTTAGCTCGATAAATTCAAAGTAGCCCACTACCAAGCTTGGGTAGTACCGCGACAAGCTACCCGAGTAGCTAGGCAGCTTTCCACCGGCGCATGCTGGTCGATAGCCATCCGACCAGAACCACCACAGCGATCGTCGCGGTTCCTCCGAAGACTACCGAAGGCACCGTACCCATGAGGTACGCCGCGGTGCCCGATTCCACCGCGCCCCATTGATTGGAGGCGGCGATGAACAGTCCGTTCACTGCCGACACTCGTCCGCGCAACGCATCCGGTGTCCGCGATTGCACCAACGAAATCCGCAGAACCACACTCACGCTATCGAATACGCCTGTTAGAAACAGCATGGCGAAGGATAGCCAGGCCGACGTGGAAATCGCGAAACCTATTGTGGCTGCTCCGAAAGCGGCGACCGACGCCAGCAGCACCATGCCTGCGTTCCGAAACGCTGGACGATGCGCGATCCACATGGCGGTCAGTCCCGCACCGACCGCTGGAGCCGCGCGCAGCCATCCCAGGCCCGTGGCGCCGATGTGCAGAATGTCGGCTGCGAAGATCGGCAGCAGAGCCGTCGCTCCGCCGAAGAACACCGCGAGCAAGTCCAGGCTCATGGCCGACAGAATGAGCTTCTCTTTCCACACAAAACGCACGCCCTCGGCGACCGCCTTTAGACCCACTTCAGGACGCTCATGCTCGGCCCGATCCGGTACTCGCATCATGCCGAAGCAGATTGCGGAAAGCACGCAGCAGATCGCCAGTACGAGATAAACAGCTTCACTGCCCCAGACCGCGATCAACCCTCCGGCCAGAGCCGGTCCGCCGACTGTGGCCATCTCGCGCGCCGATCCGCTCCACGAGATCGCCTGTGTAAGGTGTTCGGGAGGAACGGTCTGCGGAAGCATTGCCGACGTCGCCGGCCATTGGAATGCGCGCGCCGTAGCCGTGAGGAACAGGCACGCGTAGATCAGCGCCACGCCCCGTCCTGCCCCTGCGCCTGCCAACAGAAATGCGACCGCGGCCTGGCCCACCTGAGTAATCAGCGCCGTGCGGCTACGATTGTAGCGATCGGCTACGTGGCCAGCGACGAAGGTAAACAGCAGAACTGGAATGATTTGCACCAGGCCGACGTTGCCCAGCACTACGGCGGAATGAGTGGTCAGGTAGAGATCCCAGCCCACCACCGTCGCCAGCATCTGCTGGCTGAAATTGGAGAGCGTAACCGCTAACAGTTGGAATCGAAAGGCCCGCGAGGAGAACGCGGCGTATGCAGACACGTTCCTCTAGCGTACACCGCTACGACGAAACGAACCCAAGGGCGTCCGTAAATCATCCAACCACGTACGTTACCCTGGAATCAGCGAGCATGAGAGCTTTGAAATGGATAGTGGGAGCAGTACTGTTAGCGGGACTTGCGGTGGGCGGTTACATCGTCTGGGAGCGGCTTTCGCGCGTCGAGAGCACCGACGATGCCCAAATCGACGGCGCCATCTATCCTCTGAGCCCTCGCGTAGCTGGACATGTGAGCCAGGCCAACGTGCACGATCAGGCCTCCGTCAAAGCGAATGACGTTCTGGTTCAATTAGATCCGAGTGATTTCGAAGTCGCGCTGGCGAAAGCCCGCGCCGAGTTGGCCGATGCCGAAGCAACCGCGACCAGCGCCCGTAGCGACATCCCTGTTACCTCGGTATCCACCGCGAGCGTCCTCAGCGGCGCGCGTTCTTCGCGTCTGGACGCTGCCGCGCAGGTGAGTGGAGCGGAGCAGGCTCTGGGTGCTGCTAGAGCCCGTCTGAAGACGGTGGAAGCCAATGTTCGGATCGCCGAAGCCAATGCCCACAAGGCCGCCCAGGACGTGGAGCGCTACAAGCCTCTCATCGCACGTGATGATATCCCCCGGCAGTTGTACGATCAGGCGGTAGCCGACGCGGAAGCCAGCCGCGCTTCAGTGGACGCGCAGAAAGCTGCTGTCACAGAGGCGCAACAGAATGTTCTCGCGGCTGAAAAGAACGTCGATCAGGCCCGCGCCAAGGTGGGCCAGGCCGATGCGACGGTCGAAGGCGCAATGACCGGGCCGCAGCAGGTGAAGTCCTCGGAAGCGCGCGCCCAATCGGCTGCCGCCAAAGTAGCTCAAAAGAAAGCCGAAGTTGATCAGGCGGAATTGAACCTCAAATACGCGACCATTACAGCGCCCGCCAGCGGAATCGTCGCTCGTCGCGCGGTGGAGGTCGGACAGTATGTTGAACCTGGACAACAGCTGCTGGCAATCGTCGATCTGAGTAAAGTGTGGGTGGTGGCGAACTTTAAAGAGACGCAGCTCAAGGACATGAAGGTTGGCCAGCGCGCGGATATTAAAGTCGACGCCAACGGGCGCACCTACAGCGGACACATCGAAAGCATGGCGGGCGCCAGCGGCGCGCGCTTCAGCCTATTACCGCCCGAAAACGCCACCGGAAATTATGTAAAGGTGGTCCAGCGTATTCCAGTCATCATCACCTTAGATCCGGGCCAGAACAATGACCTTAGTTTGCGCCCGGGAATGTCCGTAACTCCCACTGTCCACATTCATTGACAACAATTTCCGGGCTCAAAGCAGCTTGGAATGAGTCGATAAAGAGTTTTGATTGGACGGCCCGGCGATTCCGGGTTAATCTGCAGTTGTAGCGCAGCAGCAACATCGCTCGCCCTCGTTGTAACCGGCACTCCTCGTCTCACCGGGCAGCAACATTTGCGAATACGCCGAGACGATTGCAGCATCTCCAAGCAGCCACTCAGGAAATCCCGAGTGCGCACTTGACGCTGGCCGTCCACTACGAACGTCAGGGACATGCGCGTGAGGCGGAGAACGAGCGCCGCGCATATTCTGTCACCTCGAACAGCCTGTTGGCGACCTCGAAATAGGGTCCGGTTCAGCCCCCCATGTTATGATGACCGCAGGGAGGGCTCTGGACGATGGGTACGGTTGGCGTACAAGAGATGATCGTCATCTTCGTCATAGCCCTAGTACTGTTTGGGCCCAAGAAGCTTCCAGAACTGGGGCGGACGATCGGAAAAGCGATCACCGAATTCCGTCGCGCCTCGAACGACCTAAAAGCTACGTT
>Ga0207674_10002385_pt1 | contig 23750 bp, 22 predicted proteins | sample KBSCornC72_FD_184303 | JGI IMG/M metagenome (GOLD analysis project Ga0207674, IMG submission 184303) | Corn rhizosphere microbial communities from Kellogg Biological Station, Michigan, USA - KBS Corn C7-2 (SPAdes) (version 2) | ecosystem: Host-associated > Plants > Roots > Rhizosphere > Soil ...
TGGTACGTCTTCGCCACCGGCAAGGCTCCCGGCGGCGGCCAGTTCGAGGTGCGCTGCTCCACCGACCTGCACCAGTGGAAGGTCTGCGGGCAGGTCTTCAGCGCCATCCCCGAATGGATTCAGAAGCGCAGCCCCGGCACCAAAGACCTGTGGGCTCCCGACATCTCCTTCGTCAACGGCGAGTACCGCCTCTACTACTCCTACTCGCTCTTCGGCAAGAACACCTCGGGCATCGCTCTGGCCACTAACAAGACGCTCGACTTCGCCAGCCCCGACTATCGCTGGGTCGATCACGGCCTCATCCTCGAATCGAAGACAAGCGACAACTTCAATGCCATCGACCCCAACTTCGTCCGCGACCAGAAAGGCCACGACTGGCTCGCCTTCGGCAGCTTCTGGGACGGCATTAAGATGCGCCGCCTCGACGACAAGACGGGCAAGCTCTCCACCACGGACACAAAACTCTACTCGCTCGCTCGCCGCGCCAGGCCGGCGAATCCCGAGCCCGCGCCGCCGGGCTTGCCCGCCAACTGGCAGGCAGTCGAAGCGCCCTTTATCGTCCGCCACAACGGCTACTTCTATCTCTTCACCTCATGGGATCTCTGCTGCCGCGGCACCAAGAGCACTTATAAAACCATGGTGGGCCGCGCAAAATCCGTCACCGGCCCCTACGTGGATGAGACCGGCAAACCGCTCACCGAAGGCGGCGGCACCGAGCTGCTCACCGCCAACGCCCGCTGGCTCGGCCCCGGCGGCGAGAGCGTGCTGATGAATCCCAAAGGCGACGACCTGATTGTCTTCCACGCCTACGACATCAAGACCGGCAAGCCTTCCATGCAGCTCTCCACCATCGACTGGACCGGCGGCTGGCCTCACGCAAAACTCGGCCAATAGCGCCCGTCTCTGAACCGGCGATGGGAACCCATGTCCGAGAGTCGGCCATGGGACTCCGCTACGCCCTTTTGTTCGCAGCCATGTAGCTCTCCAATGTCAGCCGCACGCCCTCGGCATAGGGAGTCTTGTGCACCTCGCCCAGCAGATGCACCAGCGCGTTGTCGTCCATCAGCACCGGCGTCGTCTGCAGGTAGTGCATCTCCACCAGCTCGCGCACAAAGGGCTGAAACAGCCCGACCAGCCGCAACCCCAGCTTGCCTACCACCCGAATCTTCGGCTTGCGGCCCACCATTGCGAACGCCTCTTCCGCGATCTGCCGCTGCGTCGTCACTCCCGGTCCGGCGAAGTTCCACCAATGCCCATAGGCCTCGTCCTTCTCCGCCAGCGCCAGCGTCACCGGGCCCACGTCGGGCACATAGACGAACTCGTGCGGCGTATCGATCGGCCCCACCATGTCGGCGGTCTTCCCGTTGGCCACGGCCTTGAACAGTCCGGTCAGAAAACTTCCCTCCACGCCCGGCCCGTAGAAGTCGGGTAGCCGCAGCACGGTTCCCTGGATCTTGCCCGCAGCGTGCGCCGCGAGCACCAGGTCCTCCTGCTCCTTGCGCATCCTGCCCTTGAAGGTCGGCGGATTCCGCGGATGCTCCTCGGTCACTCGCTCCGTCACCGGCACGCCGTAGGGATACACCGTCCCGATCAGTACCAGGCGCTTCACGCCCTCCGCAACCGCGCCGTCCAGGGCCTGCCGCATGGTCAGCGGATGCAGCTCAAAGTTGTCATACGGAACCCCCACCAGATAGATCAGCGTATCCACGCCCCGCGCCGCCGCCCGCACCGAGAGCGCGTCCTCCGGGTCCCAGGTCACGATCTCCGCCCTGGGGTCGCCGCCGAAGCTCTCCGCCAGCCGCTGCCGGTTGCGGCCCACCACACGGTACGGCAGTCCCTTCTCGCGCAGAGCATTCGCGATGCTTCTTCCCGTGGCTCCAGTCGCTCCAAATAAAGCAGTCTTGCCCATCGGCTCTCCTCGTTCGGCTAAAACAGACGATGCGTCCGCATCAGTGAAAAACGTTATCTCGTTGATATTTTTTTTAGATGTCCTCTCCTGGCAATCTGCTTCTGCAATTGCCTTTCTTTTCCTGGTGCGCAATCTACACCGCTCAATCTCTATCTCAGTGAAGTTTCAAAGCATACTCGCGAATCCTGCCTGTGGCAGGCGTTATCGCCGAAAACCTGCATCTAAAAACCGGGACATCTTCAAGGGCCCCTAAAGGAGCAAGGAATGGGTACAAAGTCAGTGATAGGTAGATTTGCCCGGCTGGTCATGGTGCCGGTTCTTGCCGCCGCAGTCGGCGCCGGAGTTGCGCAGGCTCAGCCGCCGGGACGAAATCCCGGGCACGACAACCACGGCAACCATGGGAACCACGGGAACCACGGGAACCACGGAAACAATGGCAATCACAATGATTTTCACTTCCGCGATCAGGACCGCGGGCATTTCGCAACTCACTATCGCAGCGACATCAGCCGCTGGCAAAGGCGTCCGCAGGCGCGCCCCCACTTCATACGCGGCCAGCGGATTCCGAACAACTATCGCCTCCAGGTCGTCCCCCAGTCGTACTACGCCAGCGTACCCCCGCCACCACCGGGATATCAGTACGGCTACTATGACGGCTATGTCGTCGCCTATAGCCCAACCACGCGAATTATCGCCGACGTGCTCGACCTGGTCACCGCAGCGACCGTGCGCTAATGAATTTTTGAAGTAGTTAAAGGGAGAATCCCCCATGTCCATGTCCGAAGATTCGGATACGGACATGGGGGAACCGATCTCGATTATGCGATGCGAGGACGCGATTGATCGCGGCCGCTACTGAATCGGCCCGCTGGCAAAGGTCAACTGCGCCTCCGTGGCGATCACGCGATACAGCGCAAACTGCCGCGAGCCCTGCGACCGCAGCTCGAACAGCAGGCTCGCACGGTTGCTCGCCTCCGCGTCCACCGCGTCGACGAACCTCATCTCCGGCGTCCGGTCCAGATGCGCCGCGTCCGTCACGCTCTGCAATGCCGGCTTGATATTGCCCAGATCGTCGGCCTGCGCCACGACCGTCACATACCGCAGCGCCGCGCCGGTGCCCGCCGTGTGCGCCGAGAAGATATACGTCGCCGCTCCGCCATAGCTCAACGTGTAGCCCTTCAGCTGCGTATCGAGCAGAGCCACCACGGGCGCAGCAGCAGCCTTCGCCGCACTGCCATGCCCGGCTTTTTTTCCACGCGAGCTTTTCTTCGCAACAGATTTTGCAACAGGAACAGCGACAGGAGGAGCCGGAACGGCCGTATCTACGTAGGTCGCCAGCTTCGCCCGCGCCATCTCTTCCATCTTCGCCAGCACCGCCGCGCGCTCTGCCCCATCCGTCCACGGACGGGCGAAGTCGTGCTCGTCGCGGTCCACCGCATCCGACACCGCCACCATCTGGTGCAGATCCGCCGGCGTCCCCACCAGCTTCGGCAGGTCGGTTCCCGTAGTAGAACCGGCAGGCTTGCCATAGTGCAGGTTGGGCCGGTTGGGGTCGTTATTCAGCGCCTCCACCGCGCCGCTGCCCTGCGACTCGGCCTCCACCTTCGCCTTCTTCGATTCCTCCGGAGTGCGTCGCTTCAGCGTCGGCCGGTCGGGATCATCCGCCGGTTCATTCGATGCCTGATTACCGGCCTGATTCGATGCCGTTGTCGTTGTCGTCGAAGCGGCACTCCCGCTACCCTCCTCAGCGCTATGCCCCTTCAACGTTGGCCGGTCAGGATCGCCCGCAGGTGTGCTGCCCGCGTTCGGCTTGGACCCGTTCGCCGCCGCTCCTGCATCCGGAGAGGACGCGACCCCTCCGCTTTTGCCGAAGTGCGGCCGCGAGTCGCCGCCCGAACTCACAATCACCGGCAGCGTCTTCGAAGCCCGCAGCGCCGGACCCTTCTTCGCCGCGACCGGCGGCTTGAAGCTGCCATAGCCCAGCCACGCGCCGCGGTCGTCTCCATTCGCCGTATGCACCCGGCGCGCGTAGGAGAGGTCGAGCAACCCTTTGCCGACCCCAGCCTTCTCCAGCTCATAAACATTCCCTGTCTCCAGCGCGAACGGCACCGGACGGGCCAGGTAGATGCCCGCGTCCTCCAGCCTCCCGTTAATGTAGAGAGAGACCGGGATCAGGCGGCTGGCCGTCGGCTTGGCCATATCCCCGGTCCATTCATAGACGCCCACCGCCCGCACCACCTGCTGCGGCTTGGCGACCTTGTGCATCTGCCCCCCGGCAGACTGCCCCGCCAGAATCGCGCCGCACGTCACCACGCCAAGCCAGAGATTCTTCATATGCCTCATTCGCACTTTTTTAGACGTTCGCGCCCAACCCAAAGTCCCGCACGCCGCCTCGCCATCTCCGACCGGGACCGAAACACCGGCTCTCAACCCTGTCGTCATGGCGGAAAATCCACGCCGTGCCCTCATTTAACCACGACAATCCCGCTACCATGGGAGCGATGACGGAACCCATCCACACCGCGCCGCCGCTCGTCGACGTTCGCGGCCTCAGCGTCGCCTTCGGCCCCCAGTCCGCGGTCTCCCAATCCGCAGTCAGGGACATCTCCTTTCACATCGATCCCGGCGAAACGCTGGGACTGGTCGGCGAGTCCGGCTCCGGCAAGTCCGTCACCTCGCTGGCCATCCTGCGCCTGCTTCCGCACTCTGCGCATGTCACCGGAAAGATTACGCTTGGCGGCGAAGATCTGCTTACGCTGCCGGAGGAGGCAATGCGCCGCCATCGCGGCAGCAGCATCGCCATGATCTTCCAGGAGCCGATGACCGCGCTCAACCCGTCGATGGCCGTCGGTGCCCAGATCGCCGAAGGGCTCGCGGCCCACCATTCCGAGCTATCCCGCAGTGCCATCCGGCAGAGGGTGCTGGACTCCATGAATGAGGTTGGCCTGCCCGACGCCGAGCGCCGCCTCGGCGACTATCCCCACCAGTTCTCCGGCGGCCAGCGCCAGCGCATCCTCATCGCCATGGCACTCATCAACCGCCCCCGTCTGCTGATCGCCGACGAGCCCACCACCGCGCTCGATGTTACCGTCCAGGCCCAGATATTGAGCCTGCTCAACGACCTGCGCCGCACCCACAACCTCGCCATGCTCTTCATCTCGCACGACCTCGCCGTCGTCTCCGAGGTCGCCGACCGGGTCGCCGTCATGCAGCACGGCGAGATCGTCGAGCAGGCCCCGGCCGAAATCCTTTTCCGCCAACCCCGGCATCCCTATACCCGCAGCCTGCTGGCCGCCGCGCCCACCATGCGGACGGACCGCAACCGGCCTTTGGCATCTCCAATAACAATTGGATAATCAGATACTTGGCATGCGTAATCGCGCGTCAAAACGCAAATGCGCTAAACTCGCTAAGCTTATCTAAACTATGGAATTGGTCGAATCCCCGGCAAATGCGTGCCCTCATCCTCTCCGACATCCACGCCAACCTCGAAGCGCTTGTTGCCGTCCTCGACGCCGCTCGCTTCGACGTCCTGTGGAATCTCGGGGACGTCGTCGGCTACGGGGCCAGCCCGAATCAAGTGATTGATTTAATAAGGCCTAAGTCGCAACTCACGGTCCGGGGAAATCACGACCGCGTCTGTTGCGGCCTCACCTCGGCGCTGGGCTTCAACCCCATCGCCCGCGCCGCCGCGCACTGGACCCACGACGAGCTGACCCCCGACAACCTCAACTGGCTCAAGCAATTGCCTCAGGGCCCCCTCCAACCCGAGCGGGCCGGCGTCACCTGCGCCCACGGCTCTCCCCTCAACGAGGACCAGTACATCGTCACCATGCGCGATGCCTGGGCTCCGCTGCAGCAGATGCCCACGAACATCACCTTCTTCGGACACACCCACATCCAGGGGGGCTTCTCACAGAAGGGCCATGACTGGCACGAGCTGCGCCCGCAGCTCCCGCGCAACAACGGGGCTGCGTCATGGTCGATGGCCATCGCTCCCGGCAGCCGCCACCTCATCAATCCCGGCTCGGTCGGCCAGCCACGCGACTACGACTGGCGCGCCGCCTTCGCCATCTACGACACCGAGGCCGAGGAGATTACCTTCCACCGTATCCCCTACGACATCACCGCCTCGCAGGGCCGCATTCTGATGGCCGGACTGCCCGAACGGCTCGCTGCTCGCCTCACCGAAGGCCGCTAGGGCAGAAAGTACCCTCTTATCCCACTCCTCCGTAAATTGAGTCCATTCATCAATAGGTGCTAGAAAACCGCAGTAGAGAAATTTGCTTCGATGATTGGCTCCCCGAAGATTCCTCTGATGCGGCCATGGAATACAGGCATATGTTTCTCCTGCCTTGGAAGCCGGCGGAGAGACTACTCACGGAGCGCCCACGTTGGACAAATCGTGTTCCTGACGTGTTTATTCGTTAAGTAAGGTCTGACGGTATTCTTACAGGAGAATGCTTTAACCTGCCTCAGGTGGTGTGGTCGAGGATGATCTTCCATCCCTTATCCGTATTTTCGAGCACCATCGTAAACACCCCCTCGGCGGTGCCGCCTTCTTTTTTGCTGCGATCGAGTCGGTACTTGCCGAGGACGATCGCAAAGCGCGCGTCGAGCGTCCGCGCCTCCACCTCGGAGAAGGTCAGCGTCCCCATAGCCGCCTTGGTGGGATAGTCGTGGCGGTACTCCTCGACCAGCCCGGCAAAGCCCTTCGATATCTGGTGGGTGACCATATAAGTGTCGGGCGCATCCTTGTAGTTCTGGGCGAAGGCTTCGATGTCGCCTCGGTTCCACGCCGCCTGCTGCGCCAGCAGCACTTTGACCACATCGAGTTGCTCGCGCGAGGCGGTGGTGAGAGCCTGCAGGTCCTGTGAGCGGGCGACGGGCGCCGCGAGCAGGATTGCGGCCAGAAAGATCGTGGTGGCGTGAAAGCAAGGCAGGCGGAGCATGAGATCACCTCGAAATCGTTACCGCCCACTGTAGCAAAGATAGTTGAACGGATGGCTGAACGAGGATGGGTGCAACTCAGCGGGAGCTTTCGTCGCATGGCTTCGTGCCGGCCGTGGGAATGATCCAGATGAGGGTGACCAGAGCAATGTCGGCCAGCGCCAGCGAGGGATGGAAGTAGGCAAGGGGCATGGCAAGGCCGTAAAACGCGAGGCTGAGCAGATGTTTGCGCTGAATGGAGACGTCCAGCGACTCCAGCGCAGTGGCGATCCGAAGACGCCGCTCAATCGCCAGCCGAAGCAGCAGAAAACTGAATCCGGTGATCACCATGGAGGCCGCGTAGAGCGCGACGGAGAAGGCGTCGCTCTCCTTTTCGAGCACATACGAGGTAAAGAACGGCAGCAGCGAGAGGCAGAACAGGAAGCCCAGGTTGGCATAGAGAATGCGCTGGTCCGTCCGCTCGACGCGGTGGAGGAGATGATGGTGGTTCATCCAGTAGATCGCCGTGAAGCTGAATGAAATGAAATAGATAGCCAGGGTCGGCAGGATGCTGCGGAGGCCTTCGAAGCCGTTCTTCTGCGGCACCTTCAGCTCCAGCACCATGATGGTGATGATGACGGCGATCACCCCGTCGGAAAACGCTTCGAGACGGGATGTGGAAGCGAGCTGATCTGCCATGGCGTCTGTATCTGGGGGTGTCCTGAGGATCAATAGGAGAAATCAAGGTCAACAGGATAAATAGGGGTGCGATGAAGGTCCTTTCAGGCGATCAGGAATCCACCGTCTTCTGTCGTCTACAACTCTTCTGTGTCGGGAGTCAAGCCAATGCCTTCTCGCATATGAAGGGTAAAGCGATCAAAAGGCGAACATTTTACTTATAAAGCTGCTGTCACGCCGTCTTCCGTAACTCATACAAAAATTCCCATTTAGGTAATAAACCCCTGTCAGGGAACGCCTGGAAGAAGCAGTTTTCCGTTTTCCAGCCGAAAAGGCCGCAACTGTTTGCAGCGGCAAATAACGTCTGGTTACGTCGGTCACATTTTTAGTTTTATATTTCGGTATATATATGATTCTATTGGACTTATATCAAGTTCGATCTTATGCTCAATCTATCGAATCTGTCCAGCAAAATCGACAGAAAAGAAATACAACTTCCGGGGTATCACATCATGAAGAACATCGTCCGCGCTTTCGTCGTCGTCCTCGCCCTCACCGGTGCCGCAGCCTCCTCGCAGATCCTCTCCTCCAGCAACAACTCCTCCAGCACCGTTGTCGTCTCCAAGACTAGCGCTATGCCCACCCCAACCTGCCCCCCTAATTCCCCCAATGGATGCAATCTAAATGGCGGCTGGTAGTCCAGTATCTGAATTGTATGGTTTTGAACCATGCAAAATAGTGCATGAGGACATGATTTAAGTATTGTGCACCCCCGTGGAATAGGCTAGGCTTTATTTAGTCACACGGGGACGGCTAGATGAATGAAGCGTGGCTAGTATCGTTTTTTGCTTATCTCGAACCGCTGCTCTGCGCAACGGCTCTGGTTTTTCTTTTGCGCGCACCGGCTTCACGCAGCTTTAGGTCTCTTACAGCGCTGCTGTCAGTCAAACTCGCGTCCAGCCTTATTTGTGTGAGCCTGATTAAGCTGAGCGTTATTGCTTTCATCGACGTGCGTTTTGCTTACCGTGTTTATTTTTATGTTTATTGGGGTTCCTACGCTCTAGAAGCGGTACTTTCGCTCGTTGTGGTCTACAGCATCTTCAAGTTGTCCATGGCTCCCCTTAAGGGACTCCAGACGTTAGGCATGTTGATCTTCCGCTGGGTAGCCGCGATATCCGTGGCAGTATCCATTGGTGCTGCTATCGTACCTAATCGTTCGGGGCTGGAATTCATCATTGGGTTAGTGACGCAGATTCAGCAAACTTCGAGTATTCTCACGCTCTGCTTGCTTCTCTTCGTATGCTTCGCTATTCGTCCCATGGGCCTCTCTTATCGAAGCCAGATCTTCGGAATCAGTGTGGGACTCGGCATTTTGGCAACGACCGATCTAGCGCGGGCAGCTTGGCTCTCGCATTATTCTACAAATATTTATTCAGCTCTCAATTTGATTAGTGGTCTCGCCATGTGCGCTACCTTAGTTGTCTGGACGGCATACTTTGCCTTCCCGGAGCCCAAGCGTCGTCTCATCGTCCTCCCAACCACGTCGCCCTTCCTTCGTTGGAACCAGATATCGATGGCTCTCGGTGACGATCCTGGGTACGTTGCGGTGGGTGGGATCGCCCCAGAGCTCTTTGCTCCGGCTGAGATCGAGATTATGAAGCGCGCATCTGCCATGATGCCGGCGAAGAAGCTCGATGCTCCATCCAACCTGCGATCCATGTCGGCATAATCAGCCGCTGAGCACTACCTTTATCGTGTTTCACAAATCGGCAACAGCGGAAGCTGTTGCCGATTCTGTTTGCATCTGACTCATCGAGCAGGAGTTTCGCAGGTTCTTTTGGTTGTCATTAATGAAGCAGAAGAATTCACTGTTTAGAGTAGGCAAGGCAAGGGAGAAGCACGAGATACCGGGGGACTTCCGCTGCGTCGCACGATAACGGGCACGGCTTCGGTCGAGAGGGGCGCAAATTGACGTCAGGTCAAGGGGAACCCTGCAATCCGGTCTCACCAACTGCCGCGACGAAAGCTACGTCTTTGGTCGAGTTGAGCTGTAGGCAAAAAGAAGGGCCGTCCTCGCGGACGGCCCTTGTACAGTTCTTACGGTAAGCTTACTCGCGTTCAGACCGCTTCCAGTTGATAAGGTCGCCCAGCGTCGTGCTGCTGCTCGACGATGACGACGAGCCGGAAGAGCCCTTCGGAGACTTCTCGCGCTCCTTGTAGCTCTCGACCTCGGCGCGACTGGCCTCTTCACCCACTGCCCGGATGCTGAGACCGACCTTCTTCTCGTCCTGGTTCATCTTGACGATCTTGAACTCGTGCTCGGAATCGATTTCCAAGGCAATCGGCTGGTGATGAGCGTCGACCGCTTCGGAGACGTGGCACAGACCCTCGACCCCTTCGGCAATCTCGACAAAGGCGCCAAACTGCGCCGTGCGCAGGATCTTGCCCTTGATAACGTCGCCAATCCGGTGCTGCGCGAAGAACGTGTCCCACACATCCGGTTGAAGCTGCTTGACGCCGAGCGAAAGGCGGCGGTTCTCCGGCTCGACGCCGAGAACGATCGCCTTGACCTTCTCACCCTTCTTCAAGACCTCCGAGGGGTGCTTGATGCGCTTGGTCCAGCTCAGGTTCGAGACATGCACCAGGCCATCGATCCCGTCTTCGATCTCGATGAAGGCGCCGAAGTCGGTCAGATTGCGAACACGGCCTTCGATTACAGCGCCGATCGGGTATTTGTCTTCCAACTGCTCCCAGGGGTTCTCCTGCAACTGCTTCATTCCCAGCGAGATACGGCGGTCGTTCGGGTTCACGCTCAGAATGATCGTGTCCACCTCGTCGCCCGGTTTCACCAGCTTCGAGGGATGCTTCATCCGTTTAGACCAAGTCATCTCGGAGACATGGACCAGACCTTCGATGCCCTGTTCCAGCTCGACAAACGCACCGTAGTCGGTCACGGAGAGCACACGGCCGCGAACCTGCGCCCCAATCGGGTAGCGCTCGATCGCATCTAGCCACGGATCGGGTGTCAACTGTTTGAAGCCCAGCGAAACCCGCTGCTTCTCCTTGTCGAACTTCAGCACCTTCACTTGAATCTCGTCGCCGACGTTTACCAGATCGCGCGGATGTGTCAACCGGCCCCAGCTCATGTCGGTGATGTGGAGCAGGCCGTCGAGACCGCCCATATCCACGAACGCGCCGTAGTCGGTCAGGTTCTTGACGACGCCGGTCAGGACGCTGCCCTCTTCGAGAGTCGCCAGGGTGATGGCCTTCTTGGCGTTCTGGTCCTCTTCGAGCAGTTCCTTGCGGCTGATGACGACGTTACCGCGCTTCTTGTTCAGCTTGATGACGCGGACTTCGATCTCCGTGCCGATATAGCCGTCCAGGTTGCGCACCGGGCGAACCTCGACCTGCGAGCCCGGCAGAAATGCCTTGATGCCGATATCGACGGTCAGGCCGCCTTTGACCCGGCTCAGGACCATACCCTTCACGGGAGTCTTCTCGTTGGCCGCGAGTTCCAGCTTGTCCCAGACCTTGTGGCGCAGCGCCTTCTCGTAGCTGACCAGATAGCCGCCTTCGGCCTCCTCGCGCTCAACCATAACCTCAACCGCATCACCAACCTGAAACTTCGAGACGCCGTTGATGTCCAGCACCTGCACCAGCGGGATGAGACCTTCCGACTTGAGCCCGATATCGACAACAACGTGCTTGTCCGTCACCTTGAGGACGGTTCCGGTTACGATGACCTCTTCCGCCGTCAGATTCTGTGCGGCTGCGGACTCGGCGGCCTGCTCACGGTCGAAGTTCGCCAGAGCGGCGGCAAAGTCGGCGGCATCGTAGTTTAGGTCGTCGTCCGCCTCGGCAGCTACCGTGGCAACGTGACCGGACTCGGCACTCTCTTCCGCGGCGGCATGGCTCGTATGCGCAGCATGTTCAACGGACTCGTTCGACGCTTCCGGAGATGCTTCCTGCGATGTTTCGGGGGCAGCCTCAAGCTGCTGGGTTGGGGTGGATTCAGAAGACAGTTCGGCGTGATCCGCTGTCGCTTCGGGCGCTAGGGTTTCCAGTTCGATGGTCAGGGGTTTGCTCTCGGTGTGTTCAGGATTATGGTCGTCTACCATGTGAATGCGGACTCCGGGATCCAAGAATCCATTCCATCTAATGGCGGCGCTCGTTTCGGGAGCAATCAGCATTCCGGGAGGGGACGCTGGTCGGTTCTAAATCCCCGTGACGGCTTCGGCAGGCAGGAATGAACTACATCTAGCAGAGGAGCTGCTGCACTTGGGTCCCACACGCAGTGGCTCACCTAAAAGGATAGAACTTTGGGTTCGATACGTCAACCAATCGGATCGATAGCTAATAGCCCTGATCCGGCCGGAAAGCCGTGACTTTGTTGTTAACGAACGTGACCGCCATCGGCTTGCCGAGATTGGCATAGACTACCATGCGGTTGCCGAAGTCCTGGCTGACGCTCTTGCTCACCTGCCCGAGCGATAGCTGCACCTGGCGCTCGTTCATCCCCAGAATGACCTGGTGCGAGTCCACGGCCTTCCAAATCTCCGGTCCCCAGTGCTTGTAAAGCTCGTGGGGATCGTCGTAGAAGAAGATCTCGTCCGTATAGAAGGTGTACTGTCCGTTCTCCCGATAGCCGACCGGCACGGCGTATTCTTTCGTCGCATCGGCCGATTGGGGAAGCGTAAAGACCAGCGAAACCTGACGGTCGCCGCCGGGAATCCGGAAAGTCGCGCTCTTCGGCGCCACCTGCTCAACCGCATCTTTGACGATGAGCGGCTCCGCGCCGAGCAGGGTTCCCGCGCTCTTGCCGTACGCGACTCTGTGGCCGGCGAAGGGGTAGTAGTCCATCTGGCCGCCTGCCGACACCCACACCTTTGTGCCGATCAGTGTCCTGATCTCGGCCATCGTGTCCGGCCGCTTCTTCTTCAGGAAGACGAGATCGTCGTCGGAGATCTTCTCGTCCGCAGCGGTAGGCACAGGCTTCACGGGAGCGTTGCGCTGGTGGTAGATCATCCCGATGCGGATGCCAACCGCCGCTATCAGAATCAAAGTTCCCGCAATCGCTGCCTTTTTGCCGTTCTCCATCTCGCTGCCCTCCTTGGAGTTCCCACCTCAATACTTTCTCACTCAATCGACCGGTTCGGCCACGCTCATCTCCTGATTCGCCTGCATCAGCGACTTAGCGGTTAAAGCGTCGGCGTTCCGCAGGGCGGGGAACAGCGCTGTCGCGGCGCCCATCACGATCAGCGTCCCCACTCCACCGACCACAACCGCCCTTACCGCTCCCCACCAGTCCGCCGTCAACCCGCTCTCAAACTCGCCAAACTCATTCGATGCCCCGACGAACAGCCAGTTCACCGCACTGACGCGCCCGCGCATCTCTGGCGGTGTAGCCAGTTGCAGAATGCTGCCGCGGATCACTACGCTCACCATATCGCTGCCGCCTACGACGACCAGCGCGATCAGGCTCACCCATATGTTCTTCGAAAGGCCGAAGACGATGGTAGCCGCGCCGAAGACGCCGACGCACGCCAACATCATCCAACCTGCCCGACGCTTGATCGGCTTGATGACCATGATGAGTGAAACTGTCATAGCCCCCAGCGCGGGCATGGCGCGGAGCAGTCCCAGCCCGCGCGGCCCGGCGTGAAGAAGGTCCGTGGCAAAGATCGGCAGCAGCGCTACCGCTCCGCCCAGAAGCACGGCGAACAGGTCCAGAGAGATCGAGCCCAGCAACAGCTTGGTTCGCCACACGTATTCAAGGCCCGCCAGCACCGTCTTCGAACTGAACTCCTTCTTTGACGAGCCGTCCATCTTCGCCCGAATCATCCCGACCAGAATCAGAAAGCCCATAAGCATCACGAGGGTGAACGCGTAGACGATGGCCTCGCCGTTCCACCGTTCCATCACGCCCGTCATCTGTAGCGTGAACAGCAGACCGCCGATCGCCGGCCCGGCCATATTCGCAACCTGATAGATCGTGGCTCCCCACGTTACCGCGTTGACGAAATGGTCCTTCGGCACCAGGCTGGGCAGCATCGCGCTTGCAGCCGGGCCGCTGAACGCCCTGCCCATTCCGATTCCAACCAGCACGGCATAGATTGGCCATACCCGGCCGTTGGAGATATAGGTTTTCGTCAACGAGAGCCAGAGCAGCGTGCCCGTGCATACAGCCTGCAACCCGTAACAGACCAGAATGATCTTTCGCCGGTCGAATCGGTCGGCGACGTGGCCCGCTGCCAGCATCAGGAACAGGCCGGGCAGAAACAACGCCAACCCTGTGAATCCGAGATCCAGCGCCGAGTGGGTGATTGCGTAGACCTGCCACGCCACCGCGACCGACTGCGCCTCGCCTCCCACAATGGACATCAACCGCGCAGACTGGTAAAGCCGGAAATCCCGCGACTGGAAGGCGCTCGCCCCAGCCGCTACCTGCACCTCGACCGTACTGCCACCCTCAGACATGTCTAATGTTTTCACACTTGCGATCGGACGTGGGGCTATGTTCGGCGATAGGGAATAAGCACCGCTTGCCGCTACCGTCCAAGGTAAAGTTTGTACTGCGTCTCTACGACGCCCGTATTTCTCGCCAGCATCAGCTTGGACTGATTGTATTGATAGAGCGTCTGCACCAGCTTCGCCTGCGCATCGGCCAGCGAAGCCTGAGCCTCTACTACTGGAAGATTGTCGGAGACGCCTGCCTGAAACCGGTCCGTCGCCTGTTGCAGCACCTGCGTAGCCAGATCCACGTTGCTCTGCGCGACTTTCACGAGTTGCTCGGACGATTGAACATCGAGCATGGCGCTCCGAATTTGCTGCTCGATTGTCACCTTCAGCGATGTAACCTGACGGTGGAGAGCCTGTAACTGGGCGTCTGCGACCTCACGCTCTCCGCGCAGCCGCGCCTCCTGAAAGATCGGAATCTTCAAACTTCCCATGGCGGAAAACTCGCCGTGGTAGAGCCCCCGCGTCTCTCCCAGCACGCCGTAATGGCCGCCGAAGGAGAGCGTCGGCAGACGCTCGTACTTCACCGCCTTCTGTGTCCGTTCGGCGACTTCCGTCTGTGCTTCGAGGCTCAACAAGTCTTTGCGCCGCGCATACGCCAGCGCCTTGGCCCGGTCGAGAGGAAGCTGCGCGAACTCGGCAAACGGAGTCTTGTCGGTCAAGGTCAACTCCTGCTCGGCGGGTAGTCCGATCAGGCGGTTCAGCGCGATCTTATCCTTGGCAAAGGTGTTCTCCGCATTGATTACGGTCTGCTGTTGCGTCTGTAGCTGCACTCGCGCCCGCAAAACATCGAGGTTGGTCCCGACCCCGGCGTCGTGCGAAGCCGTGGCCTGCTGCAACACCACCTCGTCGGCCTTTGCCAGTTCCTTCGCATTCTCGATCTGCGAGGCATCCGCGAGCGCCAGCAAATACTGCGTGCCTACGTTCAGCACTACGTTTCCCTCCGCATTCAACGCCGTCATCGAAGCGACGGTGTCGGCCTTCTGCGCCGCACGGTAGAGGTAATAGGCGGGAACGTTGAAGAGTTGCTGATCCACGTTCAATCGTGCCGCCGTCGTATCCACCTTCACAATCGTCGAAAACTCTCCCGGAGGGATGCCGAATCGATCGAGCAGCGCGCCCAGCGATTCCGGCTTGAAGCCCATTGCGGCAAGATTAATCTGTTGCGTCCGGGTGTAAGCCTCCGCGGTGATCGATGGCAGCAGATTGTTTGCTACGGTCAAGACCTGTCCGTGGACCATGCGCTGATTCTGCCGTGCCAGCAGGAGTTGCAGATTGTGTTGCATTCCGCGATCGATGGCCTCATCGAGGCTCAACGGCAGCGCGCCCGGCGTGGCCTGGGCAATGGTGACGTCTCCAGGCAGCTTCGTGGACAGAATATTATGGGGCTCCGGAGCAGAAGGAAGGTCCGCTGTCCGGCTCTGGCCGTCAGCGGCGGCGACCAGTGTGCAGCACAGCGCCAGCAGCGGCCACACCTTCGCCTTTGTCGAAAATTTACGCAGAAAACCCTCTCACGCTCACTTTGTTTAGATTACCCACCCGGCCCGATAGTTGCGAAATCTAAAAAGCCAATTGCGAGATCTAAACCCTGAATCGCAACTTGTTTACCGGCCCCAACCGCCATCGGATAAAATACTTAACACAATCCTATGCGTCTTACATCCATGAATCGCATCGCCCTCTACGCCGCCAGCCTGTTCATTGCGCTCCCCCTTTGCGTTCCCGGATTTGCGCAGACCTCGGTCCCGCCGAACACGGGCACCGCCTTCAAAGACACGTCCATGCTCAGAGCGCCCGCGGGTTCTCGCGTTGCCATCCTCGAGTTCGAAGATCTCGAATGCCCCGCCTGCGCCCATGCCTTCCCCATCGTTCGCGCTGCGGCTGAGCACTACAAGATTCCCCTGCTCCATCACGACTTCCCGCTCAGGATGCACATCTGGAGTCTCGACGCGGCCATCACCGCCCGCTATCTTCAGGACAAGGTCTCCTTCCAGGCCGCCGAGGACTATCGCCGCGCCGTCTTCGCCAGCCAGACCGCCATTGCATCCAAGGAAGACTTGCAGAACTTCACGCGTCGTTACTTTCAGTCGCACGGTCAGGCAATGCCCTTCGTTATCGACCCTACCGGCCAGTTTGCCCGCGAGGTTCATGCGGACTATGAACTGGGCGAGCGCGTCGGCTTGACCCAGACGCCCACGATCTTCGTCGTTATGCCGAAGAGGTGGGTTCAGGTGACGGACGTCAACCAGCTCTACCAGGCAATCGATACCGCGTTGGCCGAGACGCCCGCTCCCGCGGCGCACAACAACGTCCGCCGCCCCGCGAAAGCGAAGCGTTAAGTATTCCTGCTACAGCAATACTAGGAAGTATGGGCCGCTTTCCTTGAGGAAAGCGGCGTTGCTTTAGCTAGAGTATCTGCACCAGATTACCGGCTTCGTGCCCGGCCGCGCCCGGAGTGATGGTCGTCTTCTGCGGCGCGCGCCAGTGGTCGATGTAGCTGACCTGATGCACACAGCTGATCGTGCAGCTCGGCGCGCAGGACTTCTCGGTGAGGAACTCGCGCTTCACATCGGCGGTCGTGTAGCTTGCCAGCGGAACTCCCGGATATCCGCGCTGCTGGCTGCAATAGTGCACCAGCCCGAACTCGCAGATATACAGATAACGCCCGCCCGCCCGGCAGCGCCAGTCGTTCGTCTTCCCGTTGGCAATCGCCTCTTGAAAATGATTGAACCGTGAATAGCTGCGCCGCGTAAGCCGGCGCACCTGGTCCCACACGCTGCGCTCCGCCTCGCCCAGCGGCTTCAACTGCCCGCTGCCGTCGTGGATGATCCCGATGGTGGAGCTAAAGCCCAACGCCAGCGCCCGCTTGCTGACCGTCAGCGCGTCGGTCGGGTTGGCGATTCCGCCGCCCACCACCGAGTTGATGTTGACGTGAAAATCGGCGTGCTCGGCGAGCATTTGCAGCTTCTTGTCCAGTACCTTCAGACTCTTCTTCGAGACCGCATCCGGCATCACGTTGTCGATGGAGATCTGCATGTGGTCGAGCCCGGCCTTGTTCAGCCGCTCGATCCGGTCGGGCATCAGTAGATAGCCGTTTGTGATCATTCCGGCAATCGCGCCTGTCTTGCGAATCCGCGCGATAATCTGGTCCAGCTCCGGGTGCAGCAGCGGCTCGCCGCCTGAGATGGTGATGACGGAGGTCCCCAACCGTCCCAGATGGTCGATGCGGCGAAGCATCTCCTCGAGCGGCACCGGGTCCGAAACGTCATCGAATTCATTGCAGTAGGTACAGGCAAGATTGCACCGCCGCATCGGCACAATGTGCGCCATATAGGGGTGCCCGGTCGAAGCCAGCGCCGAGCCGATCGAGCCCAGCTCCCGCAGCTTGCGCATGATGGCCTTCCAGCGCCGCCGGGGTGGCATCGGACGGCGTCCAGTTCCAGAGATCGTGGCAGATTCCATTACCCTCAAGTATATAGAGTTCTATAAACGGATGCCCCATCTCCGGGCTTTCGGACAGGATATCCCCGGAGCACGTCATCTCGACCGAAGCAACGGACAGCTTCACCGTCTGTTGCGCAGTGGAGAGACCCCTGTATTCGTTTTTTGTAGTTTGTAAAACGCTACAGGTCAGCTACCAGGTCCTTCGCCCCATCGCCAAAGGGCCAGGTGACACAGGACCGCTTTTTGCTGTCTGGGGTGATCGTCATCGTCTGCTCGCGCCGGTCGCGCAGTACCACCAACGGAACGGACTTGCCCTTGTTCTGGCGGATCGTCTTCGACCACTCGTCGCCGCTTGTCACCGAAACCTGGTTTACCCGGAGAATTACGTCGCCCGCCTTCAGTCCCGCATCCGCCGCCGGGCTGTTCGCCTCGACACTCCGAACCAGCAGCCCCGCGCTCCCCTCCACCCCAAAGAACTCCGCAAGCTGCGACCCCATGACCTCAAGCTGGGCTCCCGTGTACGAGGCGCTCAGAACCGTCGTCGACCCCAACAGATCGCGGTGCGCTCTCGCGCCCAGGTTCGAAAGCGTGTCGGAGTGCAAAAAGCCGCTGCCGATGCGGCGCGACGGCCCATCGTCGGAGTCCGGCGCGGGAACGACCAGGTGCTGCTCCCATGCCTTCCGCGCCACCTCTTCGCGGTTCGCCAGTTGCGTCGTCATCGTCTGCCGCTGGCCGTCGCGGCTGATGACCAGGGTCACCGTCCGCCCCGCCGGGGTCTCGCGAAGCATCCGCCGCAGTTGCTCCTGCCCCTCGATCTGCTGTCCATTCATCTCCACGATGACGTCGTGCTGTTCGAGGCCCAGCTTTCCCGCCGGCCCGTCATGGTCTACGTGGATGACCTCCGCCCCGCGAGTGTCTTTCAGCTTCAGAGCGGTAGCCTGCTTCTGGCTTACGTCGCGGATGTCCACGCCCAGATAGCCCTGCGTCGTCTTCGCCGGGCCGGCGGACTTCGCAGCCGCGTGAATTCCAGCCGCCAACGGTTCCGCCAGATGCTTCGCGGCCGCATACTCCGTCAGGCAGATCAGGACTGCCACGGGCAGGATCAACATCCGTGCGTTCAGTCGAAGGCGGCAGTTCATCTGCGTCATCTCGTCGCCCTACTGAATATCAGGCGCGCCCTGCAATGCCTGGAAGGACGCGTTCCGGATGTAGGGATTGACATCCTGGGTTGAAACCGTTCGCAACACCTCGCGCACGCTCGAATCCGCCTGTACCGGCTCCAACATGCCGATCGCGGTGGTTCGCACCTCGGCGTCCGGATCGTGCATCAGTGCCGACAGCACCGCGTCCCGCACCCGCTGGTCCTGGCCTACATAATGTTGCAGCCCTTCGAGGGCCTTCAGCCGGACGCCCGCGTTCTGGTCATAGCGCAGCGACACCAGCAGAGCGCTTCGAATCCCCTGGCCATCCGCTCCGTTCTTGCAGTTGTGGCCCTCTTTGCACTCATTGGCCAGCAGCGCAACCGAGTTCGCTCGAATTCCATTGGTAGCCGCCGCCTTGGTCCCCACCAGCAGCAGTTGACGAATCTCAGGAGAATCCAACGAACCTTCCATCGTCTCCGGAACCATCTTGTTGTACTTCACCTGCACCAGCTCCGAGTTCGGCGTCTGCGAGATTCCGGTTACATTTGCAATCGTGCCCAGCGTCGGGTTGCTGATCGTCACCGTTCCCGCTGGCTTGGGAGCGTGGGCCACTTCATAGCGATAGGTGAAGTTTCCCGCCAGAAATCCCACCCCCAGCAGCAGAGTAGCCAGCGCGGGAGCGCTTTGCACATGGCCCATCCACGCAAACCAGCCGCTGCGCAGTCGGGTCAGAATCCCATGCGGAGGGATCGCGTCCAGTGCCTCATCCAGCCGAACCCTTGCCTGCGCCAGCAAGTTCGGCGATGGCTCGGTCACCGGCAGCAGCGCCAGATGCTGCTCCATCTCCTGCATCGCATCCAACTCGCCGCGACACTCCTCGCAGCCGTCCAGATGCAATTCGAGAGCTACCGCATACTCATCGGGCAGCTCTCCGTAGCGCGCCAGGATGATGTTCTCTTTTGCCATCTCGCATTTCATTGCCGTACCTCAACCAGCCTCAAAATTTCCTTCTCGTCCCGATTGCAGTCCGATTTGCAGTCAGTCCCGGGTCTATCCAACTCGCCCGTCTTTATCGTCTTTCCCTGATTCCGATCTCTGCCGCTACCGCACTCCGGCAAGGTTCGCCCGAAGCTTCCGGGTCGCCCGGAAGAGTGTGTTCTTCGCCGTCTCCTCGGTCGTGCTCAACATCTCTCCGATCGTCCGCAACTTCAATCCCTGGTAATGCTTCAACTCAAACACTGTTCGTTCACGCGGCGTCAGCTTGTCGAGCGCCTCGCCGATCTGCTGGCTCATGACCTTGCGGTCAAGTTCCCGTGCCGGGTTCGCCATCGCGCGGTCGTCGGCAATGTTCGCCATCAGGTCCATCTCTCCGCCGTTCGAATCGAGCACCGTCGCCGGATCTTCGCGGCGGCTCTTCCGCCTGCGCAACTGGTCCAGGCACAGGTTGGTGACGATCCGGTAAAGCCACGTGTAGAACGAGCACTCGAAGCGGAAGTTCCCCAGGTGGCGATACGCCTTGATGAAGGCCTCCTGGTGGACGTCCTGCGCGTCCTGCTCGTTGCCGAGCATATGCAGCGCCAGCCGCAGCACGGACTGGTCGTAACGCCGCACCAGCGCGTCGAACGAGGTCCGCTGCCCGCGCTGGGCCTCGCGGATCAGCTCATCGTCCTCGATGCGCTGCTGCGCCCGCGCCTCGATCTGCGCCTCGGTCAGCTTGCCGCCATTTCTGGCGCCGGACTGTGCGGCCGCTTTTGCCATTCCTGGCAATGATTCTACAGCCGCGGCATCACGCAATCCCAAGGCAAACGGACTACGCCGCTGCCCAACCGGGTTGATCCCAATTGCCTCTACGCTCATCTGTCTGACTCCGGAGTCAGGAAATCGATTTCGCTTTGATAGACCGCCATACAGCCTTAAAGGTAAGCAGAAGCCTGTTTTTATATGAAGAACATCCGGTAAACTCACAAAATGTCCTCAAGCCTCTTTCCTGAGAACTCCGGCCCCGGCAACCCCGGTTCCGACAGCAGCGGCTGGATCTCCGCTCACTGCGACGGCGGCGCTCGCGGCAACCCCGGCCCGGCTGGTTACGGAGCCTTCATTCAGAGCGCTGATGGCAGTGTTCTCGCCGAACTCAGCGAGTTCCTCGGCATTCGCACCAATAATTTTGCCGAGTACTCCGGTCTGCTCGGCTGCCTCCAGTTCGCGCTCGACCGCGGCTATCCGCGCCTACGCGTCGTCTCCGACTCCGAGCTGATGGTCAAGCAGATCCAGGGGAAGTACAAGGTCAAGAGTCCCGACCTGAAGCCCCTCTACGACGAGGCTCGGCGCCGCATCGCCAAACTAGAAAAGTTTGAGATCACCCACGCCCTGCGGCACAAGAACAAGGACGCCGACCGCCTCGCCAACGAAGCCATGGACCGCGGCATGAACCGCACCACGGTAATTCCAGTCACTAGACCGGTTGTCACGAATCTGGGAGCGCCACCCAAAGCCATCCCCTACCCACAGAAATCCGCGGCCCCTCCCGATCCCTACGCCAAAGCCGACGCCATGCTGCGCGGCTTCACCAAAGGCGGAGTCATCCATGTCCTCGGCGGCACCACCCTCCCCGACGGCATATTCGTCAAGATCATCCGCGAGTAAGGCCGATCTCTTTTCTTTTAGCCCTTTGGGCAAGCCTCCTGTTATCTGCTCGATACCATTAGTCGTGCGATGCCGATCATCTTGGTCATCCCGCTTATCTCATTGAAAACAGAATTGTTTTTCCACTTTGTATGCAACGGCACCCATTTCTGCCGGAGGAAAAGTAGGCAAGTAACTGATTCTAAAGTTGCTTAATTTGGAATTTGACATGCTTCTCCTCTGTAAATCATCCAGCATTTAAATGGGTAATCCGCAGCGCGTCGAGTTCCGGCCTTCGGCCAAGGCCGACGCAAGCGGAAGCCTGACGAAGCAAAGAAAGGAAATACTTTCTATGTGGTTCTTTTGTCTGCCTTCGCTCGTCGCAATTCTGGTTATCGGATTCATCCAGGTGCAGGACGAGCTGTCCCGTCACCCGGAAACAGAATCGGAGGAGGCCGCCATTCAGGTTCTGATCGAGGTTGAAAAGATGAGAGAGGGGGGTTGCAGACCGCGCTCCGGCGTTGGGGGAGCTATAAGCGGGTATATGGAATTTGACGTATTTAAAAATTGCCATCCTGAGCAAAGCCTCTCGCAATCTCATCGCGAGAGAAACGCGGCCGAAGAACCTGCGGTTGGCTCTTAGCGCCACGATCCTTCACTTCATGTTTGCCCTCTTCTATCCCCTATGGTCGATATAACCTGCTAAGCAACAACTGCCTTTATGGCGTCACCGATCCCGTGCCAGCCGACTCAGCCATTCCTGCGCAAAGCGACTCCACGACAAACATCTGCCTCAGCATCGCTTCCAGGTCTCTTGTCCCGCTGGTCTGTTCGAACCGGCCCTGCATCTGGTCCAGAATCCCCACTACCCGCGCCGCCCGCTTCCTGCCCGCGGGTTGCAGCGTCAGTTGAAACGCACGCGCGTCCTCGGGATCAATCCTCCGCCGCACCAGCCCCTTAGCTTCGAGCGACGCGAGGCAGTGGCTCACATTGCCCCGCGTCGTCTGAAACGTCTCCGCCAGTTCCGACGGCCTGGTGCCGCGCTTCTTCTCGAAGAAGATCGCCGCCAGCACCAGCGCCTCAAAGAACGTCACCTCTTCATCGCGAAGAATTCGGGTAAGCAACGCATCCAGGCGGCGGGCGCTCCGGCCAATCTGAAAAAGCGGGCTTTGCCTCAGAAACGATTCAATTCTCATATAAAACCTTGAGCCAATATGATTTAGAGACAATCCAGTTTATAGATAAAATAGTTGAATTACTAAACTATTTATAACTAAACAAAACTAACTCCCCAGTCCCGTCCTTTCGGTAGATCATCGAAAAACAAACCATGTTGAAGAACTTCAAGTTGCTCCTCCCTTGTCTGTTTTGCCTCGTCGCGCAGCAAATTCCCGCGCAGCAGGCTCCTGCGCCCATCTCCCAGTCCGTCACCGTCACCACCACGGTCGAGCCCATCCCCCTCTCCGAGAGCAACCGCTCCGTCCAGACCCTCGACACCCGCTCCCAGCCGCTGCTCTTCAACAGCGTTGTCGACTATCTCCGCCTCGATTCCTCGCTCAATCTCCAGTCCCGCGCCCCCGGCGGTGTCCAGTCCGACCTCTCTATCCGCGGCACCACCTTCGAGCAGTCCCTGCTTCTGCTCAATGGCCTGCGCATCGACGACCCCGAGACCAGCCACCTCAACCTCGATATCCCGGTCCCGCTCGACGCCATCTCCCGCATCGAAGTTCTGCACGGTTCCGGCTCCACCTTCTACGGATCGGACGCCATCGGCGGCGCCGTCAACCTCATCACCGCGCCGCCCGCAGTCTCTCCTGTCGGAGATCGCTTTTCGCTTACCGCCAAGGCTGGCGGCGGCAACTACAGCTCGGCGGAGCAGTCCTTCCGCGCCGGATACGCCGGCAAACCCCTCTCGGCAGAACTCAGCGGCAGCCGCGACACCTCTGCCGGTTTCATGACCGACCGCAACTACGCCGCAAACGCTATCTCTGCCGAGACCTGGCTCAATCTCAGGCCCGGCACGACGGACATCCTCCTTGCCGCCAGCGACCGCCCTTATGGAGCCAACCAGTTCTACGGACCTTATCCCTCGTGGGAGCGCACCAAGGGCTGGTTTGCCTCCATCCAGCAGCAACTCGGGGAGCGAACCGCCGCTAGCTTCGCCTATCGCCGCCATACCGACCAGTTCGTCCTCTTTGTAAACGATCCCAGCATCTACGAGAACAACCACGCCACCACCGCCTGGCAATCTGCCCTGCGCCGTGTCGATAAACTGGCCGCCAACGCTACTCTTTCTTATGGGCTGGAGGCGAACGGCGACGCCATCCAGAGCACCAATCTTGGTCGCCACGCCCGCAACCAGGGCTCCGGATACGCCAATCTCTCGCTGCCCTCGGCGGGCCGCTTTTCGTTCTCGCTTGGCGCGCGCGAAGAGATCTTCTCGGGCGGCGACGCCATCTTCTCTCCCAATGTCGCCGCGGCCTTCAGCCTGACCCATACCGTCCGCCTGC
>Ga0207674_10002386_pt1 | contig 23735 bp, 19 predicted proteins | sample KBSCornC72_FD_184303 | JGI IMG/M metagenome (GOLD analysis project Ga0207674, IMG submission 184303) | Corn rhizosphere microbial communities from Kellogg Biological Station, Michigan, USA - KBS Corn C7-2 (SPAdes) (version 2) | ecosystem: Host-associated > Plants > Roots > Rhizosphere > Soil ...
CTGGACCCAGCCCGTCGCCAGCTTCGACAAGTGGAAGAGCAGGGGGGTCAACACCCTGATCGAATACCAGGGCGACGGCGCGACGATCGAACAATGGTCGCAGGCCGCCCGCGACCGCGGAATGTTCTACATTCGCCGACCTCTCTCGAATCCCGCGCTCGACAAGGGCGACACCAACCTGCTCGCCTGGGCGCTGCCCGACGAGCCGGAGATTACCAGCAAGTACCCGCCCGACGTGCTGGCGAGCTGGGTCGCACAGTGGAAGGCCGCCGACCCGACCCGCCCGGTCTGGGTCAACTTCTCCGGCGGCTGGGTCCTGCACTGGCAGGGCGGCCTCTTCTCTTCCGACTACCAGAAGTTCCTCGCCTCCACCGATTGGGTCAGCAGCTCGATCTACCCCGTCACCGGCTGGTATCGCCCGGGGACGACGCAGGGCCTCGACGCGCCGGGCCAGTCGGTCGACCGCCTCGAAAAGTGGTCCAACGGCCAACCCCAGTGGGCGGTCATCGAATCCGGCGACCAGGAACTCTCCTGGATCCAGAAAGACATTCCCGGCCCCAACCCCGGCCAGTTCCGCGCCGAAGTCTGGGACAGCGTCATCCACGGCGCCAAGGGCGTCATTTACTTCCCCGAATCGTTCATGCCGGGTTTCAAGTTCGACAACACCCCGCCCGAGATCGCCGCCGAGATGACCAGCGTCGACGCCAAGCTCCAGTCGATCGCCGGCGCTCTGCTCAGCGAGACCGACCCGCCCACGCGCGGCCTGGCCGTGGACGGCCCGCTCGAAGGCACCTGGCGCGTGAAGGACGGTAAGACGTATTACGTCGTGCTGAACTTCTCCGACCAGGCGGTGACGAAGAACGTGACCCTTCAAGGCGTCGATCCGAACTCCGTGGTCACCGTCAACGGCGAGAACCGGACGCTCAACCTGACCAACGGCACCCTGACCGATTCGTTCGCGCCCTTCTCCGTGCACGTATACCAGGTCGGGTGAGTTGTCCCGATTCGGTTCGGGACTACAATTCCCGGCCCGATGAATGCCGCCGACGAAATCGCCCGCCGCCGAACCTTCGCGATCATCTCGCACCCCGACGCCGGGAAGACCACGCTCACGGAGAAGTTCCTCCTCTACGGCGGCGCGCTCCAGCTCGCCGGCTCGGTCACGAGCCGCAAGAACCAGCGCGCCGCCACGTCCGACTGGATGGAGCTCGAGCGTAAGCGCGGCATCTCGATCAGCTCGACCGTCCTCCAGTTCGACTACCAGGGCTACCGCATCAACCTGCTGGACACGCCCGGCCACAAGGACTTCTCCGAAGACACCTACCGCGTGCTGACCGCCGTCGATGCCGTCGTCATGGTCATCGACTCCGCCAAGGGCATCGAAAGCCAGACCCGCAAGCTGTTCGAGATCTGCCGCCGCCGCGGCGTGCCGATCTTCACGTTCATGAACAAGCTCGACCGGCCCGGCCTCGAGCCACTGGCGCTGATGGATCAGCTCGAGGCCGTGCTGGGCATCAAGGCGTTCGCGGTCAACTGGCCGCTCGGCTCCGGCCCGGATTTCAAAGGCGTCTACGACCGCCTCGGCAAGCAGGTGCACTTCTTCGAGCGCACCGTCGGCGGCGCTTACCGCGCGCCCGTGTCCATCCACAACCTCGCCGACCCCGAGGTCCGCAAGAAACTCAGCGATGAGACGTACGCCAAGGTCGTCGACGAGCTCGACATGCTCGAAGGCGCCGGCGCGACCTTTGACGAGGCCGAGGTTCTCGCAGGCCACCTCACGCCCGTCTTCTTCGGTAGCGCCGTCAACAACTTCGGCGTTCAGCTCCTCCTCGACGCGTTCCTCAAGTACTCCACCGCCCCGCGCCCCCGAACCGCCGGCGCAGAAGTGGTGATGCCCGAGCGGCCCGGCTTTTCCGGGTTCGTCTTCAAGATCCAGGCCAACATGGACCCGCGCCACCGCGACCGCATCGCCTTCCTCCGCGTCTGCTCGGGCAAATTCACGCGCGACATGGCCGTCATCCACGCCCGCACCGGCAAGAAGGTCCGCCTCTCCAGTTCGCACAAGCTCTTCGGCCAAGAACGCGAGACGGTGGACGAAGCCTACCCCGGCGACGTGATCGGCCTGGTCGGTCACTCCGACTTCGGCATCGGCGACACGCTGACCGAAGACGGCAAGCTCGTCTTCGACGAGATCCCTCGCTTCGCCCCAGAATGCTTCGCCTATCTGCACGCCACCACCACGTCCCAATTCAAACGCTTCCGCGAGGGCCTCGACCAGTTGCTTCAGGAAGGCGTCGTCCAGGTCCTGCAACTCCGCAACAGCGCCAACCGCGCCCCGTTGCTCGCCGCCGTCGGGCCGCTCCAGTTCGAGGTGGTGCAGTACCGCCTGCAATCCGAGTACGGCGCCGACTCGCGCCTGGAAAACGCCTCATGGGACCTCCTCCGCTGGGTTAGCCCCGGCCAGGACCTCGACCAGCTCGAACCCCTCCTCCCCAGCGGCGGCCGCCTGGCGTACGACGCCTTCCAACAACCGGTCATCCTGTTCCCAACGGAATGGGCGCTGAATTACTTCGTGAAGCAGAACAAGGACGTTGTGATTTCGGACACGCCATTCAAATCGACGCAGTCCGCCTGACGCGGCTTGGGCGATTATATGTCACCAAAGGAATAACGAGCTCAGCAGGCCGTCAGCCTCTTTCCACATTCGGGACATCGATTCGACGTCGCGCGGAGGTCATACCCACAGTGGGGACAAAGGCCGGCGTGCTTGCGACGACGGCCGCGCCACACACGCCAGGCCCGCCCAAGCGGTAGCGGACATGTCACCGCGACGCCCGCCCACAGCGGGAAAACGACGCCCGATTGATTCGGATCAGCATACCGCTCAAAGCCAAGCCGGTTCCAAAACGAAGAGCCCGACGCGCCAACGTTGTACGCGCCCTCAGACGAGTGGACAAAGGTTTCCACCTTTTCCCCTGGAAACTGCGTGTACCAATCTGACGCTTCCACCATCGCGCCGCCACGCCCGCTTCGCCATGTAAGCGTATGATAGATGCTGCCCGCTTCTTCCATCCGCTCAAGATTGGCCTCTCGCCAATAGCGACTCAGGATTATGCAGTCGCTGACCCAGTAGCTCCTCGCCAGGAGCGTCACGGCGGCAGCGCAGATCACCAACGAAAGTATCGTCGCGGCATTGATAAAGATTCGGTTCACTCTTTTCAAACGACCGCTAGCGTACCGCGCCTGGGTACCATCTCAGAAGCTCATTCATCAACCGGCGTGCTCACTTCAGTGAGGCACGTCCCGCTGCTAAATCCCGTCTCGCCGCCTCCCCGCGCCCGCCCCGACAGCAGTTTCATTCGGCGCGCCAACAGGAACCTTACCGCACTCCGGACACCGCTCCGGCGTAGCGCGAAGGTCGTATCCACATGCGGCACAACGGACCCCGAAGTTCACCCACCGCCGTCGCCGAATGAATTGGTGCAATTGCACCGCCGGCAAAAGCCCCGCTGCTAATGCAATGAACCAAAGCGGAATCCGTACGCCGTGCACATGCCGCGGGGCCGATATGAGGCCATCGTGTGTACCCCAATCCACCCCGAAACCCAGCCGCGACACAGTATACCGGTCGATTTGGTCGATGTCCCAAATTACGGCGCCCTTTTCCCAGCTTAAAGCGAATGAAGCGGTCGGCGGCGCAGCGGCGGGATAGGGAGATTCATAATCCAAGTGTCCGACATCCACCCGCCCAGGAAAAGTCCCAAGGTACATCTCGTCGTATTGCGACATTGGCAGGGGCAAGTCGGGGTCAGAGGTGTCAATTCGGGATGGCGCCTTGGGAAGGTGCAATAGATCGATTCGGTCGCGCACGCAATAGCTCCGCAGCCAAAGCGCGATGGCCAATGCGAACAGCACCACCGATCCCGCCGTCGCGAAACGGACCAGAATGCGAAAAAGTCGCCTCATTCCCCGCCATCGTACCGCGCCCGCGAAAGACCGGAGTGCTGGAACCCCTCGTCGTTTGGTACTCAGCGGCTGTTGGTGGCCGGACGGCGGTCGACTACTGGGTGAATCGACGTTTAAACGCGATGAAGGCTGGATTCGTAGCGGGTGACTTCTTCAGTTAATTGGTTGATCAGACGCTTCAACGACAGCATTGTAAGCTGGCGGACACGAGGGTCTTCCGACTGATCGAGTCGGAGGACTTCGTAGCGCTCCTGAAGTTCGCGCAACTTAACGCGGGTGTTGAGAAGTTCTGTCTCATTCTCGATGCTCATAAGACCACCTCAATCATGCCTTTGCTTCGGAGCATCCGATCGGCGGCGAAAAAGCGGTTCACGAAGTAGTCGAAATCTTTCTGGCCGACCAGCGAGATGTCCAGAAACGGTAGCCCCTGGAGCAATTCGTTTTCGGCCGCTTGGTCTTTCGCTCCGCCCGGGCTGACCAACAACACACAGTCGACGTCGTTCGGCTCAATGATATGGGTCACGAAGCTGCCGTTCAAAACAATTCTTGCAACACCCGCGCGGGTGGCGAGATCTACCATCCAGCCGACGGAATCCATCTGGGCGCGGCGAACCTCCGACGGGCCGCCGAAGCGGTCACGTATTTCGTCCAAGGTCGCGCGATGAACGCCAACGGGGAGAAAACCATCTGCGTCAAATGGCGGAATCACGTTGCACGCTCAGGGCTGGAAGATGCCATGCTGGCCATTGTGGAACGCCATCGCAACCGGTCAAGCTGGCGTCACCTTCCACTCCCCCCCCGTTGAATTTTCCCCCCCATCCCCTACACTCCCTGCCCTATGGCCAAGGCCCGTGCAATTGTTAAGCGCCGCAAGGCGGTTCGGAACATCCGCAAGATCACCAAGACCATGCAGATGATCGCCACCGCCAAGTTCCAGAAGGCGCTCAAGCGCGCCGTCAGCACCAAGCCGTTCACGATGAAGGTGCGCGAGCTGGTCGCCGAGCTGGCGAGCAGCGTCGGCGACGTGGAGCACCCGCTGCTCCGCAAGGTCGAGCAGGGGCCCAGGACCAACCGCGTCGCGATCCTCGTAATCACCGCCAACCGCGGGCTGGCCGGGGCGTACAACGGCAACGTGCTGCGGGCGTCGAACGCGTTCATCAAGCAGCAGGAGGCGGCCGGCAAGACGGTTGACCTGTACGTGGTCGGCAAGAAGGGGATCACGTTCTTCAACTACCAGAAGCGGCCGATCAAGGCCCGGTTCGAGACGAACATGGACAACCCGAAGTTCGTCGAGGTCGAGCGCGGGGCCAAAGATTTCATGCAGCAGTTCGTCGACGGCCAGCTCGACGCGGTCCACGTCGGCTACATGAACTTCATCAGCACCGGCGTGCAGCGGCCGGAGGTGATGCAGTTGTTGCCACTGTCGGGATTGAACCAGGCGCTGGCGAACATCGGTAAGCAGACGGCGGAGAAGGAAGCGCAGGCGGCGGCGGGGGCGCTGTCTACAGTGCCGCGGCCGGCGGTCGGCGCGCCCGGGATCCTGGGCTCGGAGACGGTTTACGAGTTTTCGCCGGGCGCCGGCGAACTGCTCGACGATCTGCTCCCGCTGACGGTGAAGACGGCGCTCTACCAGTGCTTCCTGGACGCCGTCACCAGTGAGAACGTCGCCCGTATGGTGTCGATGAAGTCGGCGACCGACAACGCGGACAAGATGGTCAAGGCGTTGACCATGCAATACAACCGCGCGCGCCAGTCGCAGATCACGACCGAGCTGTCCGAGATCATGGGCGGCGTCGAGGCGATGAAGAAGTAACCGTCAGATGGCGGGGGCGGCGGGGGCGGGCTTTTTCGCGCGCGCGGCGTCGTTGCCGGCGACAAGCAGGGGCTGGACGGTCTGCCGTAGCTGCTCCAAACTCTGGGCGAGTGACCCGACGACGAGATTGGTGCCGGCGGATTCGAGACGGATCTTGGCGCGTTCGAGGGGGCCGCTGGCCGTCCACAGTCCGACGATAATTTTCAAATCGGGGAAACGCGTGCGCAGGCGTTTAACCAAATAGCGCGCGTGAGTGACGGCGGCGGGGGGCAGGGCCGAGATGAGCACGACCTGTACGTTCTTCTTTTCCACCAGCTCGAGGTATTCGCTCGCCAGACGTTCGACCGAGACGTACTCGGCCTGATACCCCTCGTATTCCAGGAGTTGGGCGAGCATCATGGCGGCGATCTCGTCGGCGGTGTCGCGGGCGGGGAGGCAGATGACGGTGCGGTCGTAGTGGACCGCCGCGCCCGTCGGTGAGGCCGGCGGGGCCGCCGGGCTCGCCTTGGAGGGCTCGGCGGCTTGGGGGTTTGCGGCGTCGGCGCGTTTCGGGCGGTCACCGACTTCCTCGACCAGGTCGCGGACCGCGTTGCGGATCATCGTCTGTTTCCGCTGGTCCAGGCGGTCGTTGTGCCAATCGCGCTCCGCCAGGCTCATGGCCGGCAGCACCACGTCGTCGTACACCTGGACCACGGTGTTGTCGGCGAGGTATTCCTCGAGGAGATCGTCCGCCTCCTCCACGTCCTCGGCCAAGAGCCGCTGGTAAAACCGATACTTCGGCTCCAGCGCCGGCTCGTCCCCCAGCAGGATGTTCAGGAACTCCAACTGCGGCACATACTTCCCCGTCACCGCGATGAGCACCGTCAGGGGCGTGGACAACAACAACCCCGGCGTCCCCCACAACCAAGTCCAGAACACCGCCGCCACAAGGATCGCAATCGTAGAAACCCCAGTGCTCGCCCCATAAAGCCACGGCTCCATTAAGTTATTGGACACTAACTCTATCAGAAGGAACATGCCGATGACGGTCAGGGGGACGGCCATGCCGTGATAGACGGCGAGGGAGATCACGATGGGGAAGGCGGCGCCGATCCACGGCCCGATGTAGGGGATGAAGCGGAGCAGGGCGGTGAGCAGGCCCCAGAGGAACCAGTTGGGGAAGGAGGGGTTGTTGTGGCCGACGGTGATGCCGATGAGCCAGAGGCCGATGCCGATGGCCAGGCCGTAGGTGCCGTTGACGATGCACTGGGCGATGAGGTATTTGCTGACGCGCTGTGCGGCCTCGTCCATGGCCTGGGTGGTGACGTTGATGCGGCCCTGGCCGATGAGGCGGATGACGCGGTCGCGGAGGTCCTCGCGGGCGAGGAGGATGAAGATCGCGAAGATGACGACGATGCCGGCGGTGGCGGCGGGCTCGATGACCGGGGAGATGGATTCCAACACGTTTTTGAAGGCGTTAGTGCCCGTGCCTTCGCCGGGGCGTTCGTTGGTGACGAAGACGGGGATGGGCGGGGCGGGCTGGGTGGCGGGGTTGGGGGCGGTAATCTTGAATTCGCCGGGGCCGACGGGTTTGACGGTGGCGGCGGCGGTGTCGGGCGGGGCGGGCACGGGGTTGGTCGTGGGCTGGGTGGTGGTCTTGGAGGTCGTCTGCTCGATGACCTTCATGGCCTTGTCGATCGCGCCGTTGCTGGTGACGCCGCGGACCCAGTCGGCCTTTTCCTGGATGTTCTGCTTGTACAGATCGAGCTTGCCGGCGAGGTCGGTGACCTGCTCGTAGACGACGAAGCCGAGCCCGCCGATGGCGCCGACGAGGACGACGATCACGATGATCAGCGCGGCGACGCGGGGCAGGCCCCAGCGCTGCAGGCGCATGAGCAGGGGGGTGAGGAGGAAACTGAGCATGATCGCCAGCGCGAGGGGGATCATGACGTCGCGGGCGAAATAGAGTGCCGCGACGATGACGGCGATCGAGGCCAGCAAGTAGACGCGCGGGGTCTTGTGGTGGGGGTGCGGGAGGCTTTGCGCCATGGTGCTGGTCTACCTCAGCCGCACCCCTTCGGGATAGTCCGAAAATGTGGCGCGGCGGGACCGACGTCCGATAGTGCGACGGCTCTACCGGGTGATGGAAAACGTCGATAAGAAGCGTTGGAGTTCTATGATGCTTCGCACATGTTTCGTCATCGTCGCTGGGATGGGATGGTTCGGTGCCACGGCCGGCGCGCAGGCGACGCGGCCGAGTTCCGCGGAGTCGCCGGGGAAAGCCGCGGTGGCGGTGGACCAAGCTTGGCCCAAGGCGGTCGGGGCGTTCGCCAAGGCGCTGGCGGCTGGGGAACTGAACGCGAGCGTCGCGTCGCTGACCCCGCACGCGACGATCCGGCGGTTCGACTCGAACGCGCGCGAGGAGCTGTGGCGTTTGGCCGGACGGGCGGAGAATTCGGCGGTCATCGGGCAGCACGCGTACGTTCACCCGCCGCTGGTAATGGCGGCGGACATCGCGGCGGACTTCAAGAACGCCGCCGGGGTATCGGACGTCGCCAAGGCGCCGTTCCTGGTGGATGACGAGACGGCGATCCGGCAGGCGAACGCGACGGCGGTGCAGTGGGTGGTGGAGCAGCTCGAGGTTGCCGACGGGACGCCGGTGGGCGTAATCGTGCTCTGGGCGCCGCGGGCGTCGGCGGGTGGTGCGGCGGAGACGCCGGGATGCGAACCGGTCTTCATCCTCTGCCGCGGTGAGGCGGTCGGAAAGGGGTTCAAGATTAACGCGGTGGTATACGGGGATCCGGCGGCGGGTCAGAAGTAGCCGTCGGCGGGGGGTTACTTTACTTCGAGCGCCATGATCGTCAGGTCGTCTTTGGGTTGGAGACTTCCGGACTGGCGATCGAGCTCGGCGGAGAGCTCGAGGAGGAGGTTTTCGGTGGAGAGGTCGCGGCGGCGGTGCAGCTCTTCGTGCCAGCGTTCGCTGCTGGCGATCTCGTCGCCGCCGCAGAAGCCGACTTCGACGCCGTCACTGTAGATGAAGAGGCGGTCGCCGGGCGACAGTTGGAGTCGCGCGACGGCGAACTGCTCGTCGGGAAAGATGCCGAGGAGGGCGCCGGTGGCCTCGGGGAATTCGAGGGTGCCGTTGGCGCGAATGAGCGCGGGGGCGGGGTGACCGCCCTTGGCGAAGGTGACTTCGAGGGTCTGGGTGTTGATCACACCGTAGAGCGCCGTGGCGTACGTGGCCTGCGAGAGGTTTTGATCGACCAGGGCCATATTGAGGTGGCCGATCGTTTCGGACGGGTCGAGGAGGCGGTAGCCGGTGGGCAGGATTTCCTTGGTGACCAGTGCCCGCTTGATGAACATGGTGAGCAGGGCGGCGGGCATGCCGTGGCCGACCGCGTCGCAGATGAAGAAGCCCACGTGGTCTTCGTCGAGGCGCATGACGTCGTAGAGGTCGCCGCTGACGTAGCCGGCCGGGCGGAAGAGGGTGTGGAAGTGGACGTTGCCGACCTGCGGCAGGAACTTCGGCAGAAAGTCCTGTTGGATGCGGGCGGCGAGGCGGAGTTCCTCGTCGAGGCGGTGCATGAAGAAGCGCAGGGTTTCGTCACGCCGGCGAAGCATGTTGACTTCGGCCTGGAGGTTCTGGATTTCGTCCTGGAGGTCGCCGAGCTGATCGATGACGGGAATTGGACCGGCGGGCGGCTTGGGAAGGGGGATCGGCAAGGGCAGCGGCTTGTCGGCGACGGCGGCGATGTCGCCGTCGTCCCGAACCAACCGCATCGCAGGCCTGGCACCGTTCATTGAACCCGTCCGTGGGCGAAATCGCCACCGCGCCGTCGTCGTGGAGACGCAACACGATGTGACTCCACCTTGCTAAAGGTTCGGCGTTATCCGGTGGTGACTTGACCGGTTATGCGGGACGAGCAGTCGTTACCGGACGGGCGGGCGGGCGGGTCAGTCTTTGAAGGAAACCCCTTTGGGCAGCTCCAGGACGGCGCCGGGCTTTACACCGGCGGCAGCGGCTTGGCCTTCGTTCAGCTCGACGGCGTATTGGGCGGGGCCGTCGCTGGGCGTGCCATTCGTATCGTAGGCCTTCATCTGCTTGACGGAGACGACCCTGCCGTGGGCGTCCATGAAGATGATGTCGAGCGGAAAGCGCACGTTCTTCATCCAGAACGATCGCGGCTCTTCGGAATTGAAGACGAACAGCATGCCGTGATCCTTGGCCAGGGTGTCGCGGCGCATCAGGCCGAAGGTGCGGGCGTCGTTGCGGTCCGCGACTTCGAGCGTGTAGTTCTTGCCGCCGATCTGCATCGGCACGGTTGCCAGACCGCTGGGCGGCTGCGATTCGCAGCCGACCAGGAGTAGCAGGAACACCGGAAAAAGGCCGAAAATCGCGGCGCGAGGTGAGGTCGTCATGACGGTTTGTGCGGGGGGTGAACGTCGAAGCCGCCTGGCCGGCGCCGCCGGAGTTTCCAGGTCAGGCGCAGGTCCAGCAGCGCGAGTAGGACGATGGTCAGCAGGAGAAGGAAAACGCCCATCCAGACGAGCAGGAACGCGGCGGCGGAGTCGTCGGCATCGACGGTGTGAAACCCGGCGAAGAAGGCGATCCCCAGCAGTAACATCACGAACCCGCCGATGCGGCGCAGACGGCGGCGACGGGCGTTGAGCGCGTCCTTCTCGTAGCCGCTGAGGTTGGCGGCGCCGCGGGAGTAGAACATGTAATACCAACCGGCGGCGGCGACCAGCAGGCTGAAGATCGTCGAGACGACGTTCATGTTCCTTATTTATACGCTCCGGAACGCGTTCTGCCCACCGGGGGTTATTGGACGCTCCTGATTGCAACTGCTGTGGGACGTGCCTCACGGTTTGGGCTGGATTCCGGCACGTTGGAGCAGGGCACGGGTTCGGGCCATGGGGAGTCCGATGACGTTGCTGACGCTTCCACCGGTGCAGGTCACGATGGGCTCGGGGTCCTGAATGCCGTAACCACCGGCCTTGCCCTGCCAGAGGCCACTGGCGACGTAGCGATCGAGCTCAACGGGCGTCAGCGGTCGCATGCGGACCGCGGACATGACGGTTTCGGCGACGCTGAGCGATTTTGACGGCCGATGGACGGCGACGGCGGTGATGACGACGTGTGTCGCGCCGGCGAGCAGGCGGATCATGTCGCGCGCCTCGGCTTCGTCGGCGGGCTTGCCGAGCGGAATGTCGCCGAATGCGACCACGGTGTCGGCGGCAAGCGTGACGTCGCCAGGGAAACGCGGCGCGACGCCCTGGGCCTTGGTGACTGCCAGAAGGAGCGCCAGCGCTGCCGGAAGGTTCCTTCTCGCGGGTGCCGTCTCGTCCACGTCGGCGGCGTGGACTTCGAAATCAAAGCCGGCCTGACGCAAAAGCTCTGCGCGGCGTGGCGAGGCGCTGGCGAGGATGAGCTTGGGCACGCGGGCGCCCTACTTCAGCTTGACGCAGAGGTCGCCCTGGCGCGGGAGACGATCGCCCGACGACGACGCCTTCACGATGATGCGCGTGGCCTTGGTGTCCTCGAGCTTGCCAATGTCGATGACGCGATTGGCGGCGACGTCGATGAAGTCAAACGTGTCGTCCTTGTTGACCTTGGTCGGGTCGATGCCGCTGACGGCGACGAGGTCGTCGCGGACGAGCTCGACCTCGCCGACCAGCACACCCGGCATGGCGGCGTAGGCGGCCTTGGCGGCGGCGACGCGCTCGGGGGCGGGCGGGGCGTCCGTCGCGACCGGCGGGGGGGCTTTGGTCTCGCTCTGGCACCCGGCGACCAATGCGAGGCCCAAGGCGGATGCGGCTACCCATCGAAGTGCAATCATGGAGGACTCCTCAAATGCTGTAATACTCTGCCGCGCGGCGGGTGTCTCGTCGCGGCGGCCCGCCGGGCGTGGCGACCCCTAGTAAACCACGAAAGCGCCGCGGCGTGCAAGTGCGGGAATTGCTCAAGACAACCGTGCCGTCCGCCCGCGGGCCGCCCCATCACTTATTCAGCGTTTCTTTGATTTCCAGCAACTTGTCTTCGAACTTCTCTTTGACGATCAGTCCGGCGGCCTGGTACAGGCTGTAAGCGTCCCCCTGCGTGATGTTAAAATAGGTATCGATCTGGTCGAGCATCGAGCCGAAGTTCTGGAAGGGGACGTTCTTCAGGCTCTGGGCGCGGGACAAGGCGATGTGGACGATCGTGATCGGCCGGCCGTCCCGGTCGGTGCTGTGTAGGAAGCCCGTCTTTTCCAACTGCGCCAAGTTTTTTCGAATGTCGTCCGCGGTCATGTTGTCGGGCGCGTATTGGACGATCAGGTCCGCCAGCGTGGCATTGCTGGCGCGGTTGAGCAGCTTCGCGCTCGACAGTTTCGCACCGTTTCCCAGGCTCTCGATCAGGCCGATGTCGCCCTTGTCGCTGAGGCGCGCGTTGTACTGCGTTCCGGCGTCGAGAATGATCAGCACGGCGCCCTTGCCGTACGGCAGCGGGCGGTTCTTGGCGGTCGCGGCGTCGTTATTGGCCTTATAGGTTTCCAGGAGGGAGAGGACGCCGAGGTTGTCGTTGATGCCGCCATCGACGAAATGCCGGTACTGCCGAAAGACCGTCGAGTAATCCCGCATCGTCACCTGGTGCAGCACGACGGGGACCGACGAGCTGGCCGCGACGGCGTAACCGATCGGGTACTTCGACAGGTCGCTGTTTATCGCGTCGAACGATTCGTTGGCGAAGACGAAGCGCTGGCCGGATTGCAGGTCGGTGGCGTTGACGAGCAGGCGGGGGCGCTCGGGCCGCAGGTCGGCGAAGGTCATCGAGCCGATGCCCTTGGAGAAGACGTTGCGGTTGAAGGAATCGGCGAGGATGTCGCTGCGATCCCAATCCGTCACCGCGAGCAGGACGAGGTTCCACGGCTGGAGGATGACGCCCCACATGTCGTCGGCGAAGGCGTGGGTCATCTTTCGCTGGAGATTGCCGGGGTTCCAGGCGTTGTCGTCGCTCAGGCAGTAATACGCCGCGGTAAGAGACCCGCCCGAGACCGAGGAGATCGCGTCGACCTTGTCGAGCAGGCCGAGCCGCTGGAGCTCGAACATCGCGGCGGCGGAGAAATTCGCGGAGCGCAGGCCGCCGCCGCTGATCGCCAGCCCGACGAACCAGCCGTCACCGGCGTAAGACTGGTGGGGCCCGGCGGCGGGGTCGGACGACTGCAGGATGGCGGCGTGCGTATGATTGAGTCGGCGGGCGGTGACCGGCGTGTCCACCGGGTTCAACGGCTCGTTGACTGACGTGCACCCGGCCGCCAGCGCCATGACCACAACCGTCGCGACGGACGGCAACGCGAATGCTCGAAAAACGTTCATCGATCGCACCCGAAGAATTCACACCCCGGAACTGCCCAAGCTCGGCCGCAAATCTATACCCGGGGGTTTTCGAGATTGCCATCATTGTGCGGCCCGTTGAGAATCGGCCGCGGAGCGATCACCCATGCCCATGACCCACATCGAACCGCCATCGTCCCCCGCAACGGGCGTCCACGCCACGCCGGTCGTGAACGCACACGTCCGCAAATGGATCGACAAGTGTGTCGAGCTGTGCAAGCCGGATGACATCTACTACTGCAACGGCTCGCCGGGGGAGCGTCAGGCCCTGATCGAGCGGGGGGTCGCGGACGGCACGTTTATCCGCCTCAACCAGCAGAAGCTCCCCGGCTGTTACCTGCACCGCTCGAACCCCAACGACGTCGCCCGCAGCGAGCACCTGACCTTCATCTGCACGCCCAGCCCCGACACCGCCGGCGCGACCAACAATTGGATCGAGACCAAGACCGCCTACGCCAAGCTCCGCGCGCTCTTCGACGGCTCGATGCGCGGCCGCACCATGTACGTCGTGCCCTTCGTCATGGGCCCGGTCGGCAGCCCGCTGGCGAAGGTCGGCATCGAGCTGACCGATTCGCTCTACGTCGCGGTCTCCATGGGGATCATGACGCGCATGGGGGACGTCGCCTGGCGGCAACTGGGCGAGAGCGACGACTACACCAAGTGCCTGCACAGCGTCCTCGACTGCAACCCCGAGCGCCGCTACGTCTGCCACTTCCCGTACGACAACACGATCTGGTCGATCGGCTCCGGGTACGGCGGCAACGCCCTCCTCGGAAAGAAATGCCTCGCCCTGCGGATCGCCAGTTTCCTCGGGCAGCAGCAGGGGTGGATGGCCGAGCACATGCTGCTGATGGGCGCGACGTCGCCCGGCGGCGAAAAGACGTACATCGCCGGCGCGTTTCCCAGCTCGTGCGGCAAGACGAACTTCGCGATGCTCATCCCGCCCGAGAAGTATCGCAAAGAAGGCTGGCGGATCACGACCGTCGGCGACGACATCGTCTGGATGTGGGTGGACGAGGCCAGCGGCCGGGTGCGCGGGATCAACCCGGAGGCCGGGTATTTCGGCGTCGTGCCCGGAACCAACGAACGGACGAACCCCAACGCGATGGCGTCCATGAGTCACGACGCGATCTACACCAACGTGGCGCTCCTGCCCGACGGCGACGTCTGGTGGGAGGGAAAGACCAGGAAGCCGCCCGAGCGCTGTATCGACTGGCAGGGGCAGGAGTGGACGCCGGACTGCGGCCGCAAGGCGGCGCACCCGAATAGCCGTTTCACCGCGCCGGCGCAAAACAACCCGGCGATCGACCCCGCGTGGGACGACCCGGCGGGCGTCGAAGTCGCCGCCATCATTTTCGGTGGCCGCCGATCCAAGACTCTCCCACTCGTCTACCAGGCGTTCAACTGGCTGCACGGCGTCTACCTGGGCGCCACGCTGGGCAGCGAGACGACGGCGGCGGCGACGGGCGCGGTCGGCGTCGTCCGCCGCGACCCGATGGCCATGCTCCCCTTCATCGGCTACAACATCCGCGACTACTTCGTCCACTGGATGCGGATGCGGCGAAAAATGGCCGACTGCCCGCGTATCTTCCACGTCAACTGGTTCCGCAAGGACGCCGACGGCAACTTCATGTGGCCCGGCTACGGGGAGAACATGCGCGTGCTCAAGTGGATCATCGACCGCGCGCACGGGCGGGCGTACGCGAAGGAGACGATGCTCGGCTGGATGCCCAAATCCAAGGACTTCGACCTCGAAGGACTGGACATCTCGCCCGAGCGGTTCGACGCGCTGCAAACCGTGGACATCGACGAGTTCAAGGCGGAAATCCTGAGTCAGGAAGAGCTGTTCCTGAAACTCGCCGGCGACTTGCCCAAGGAATTCGTTTTCCAGCGCGAACTACTAATCGCGCGGTTGTGAATGACGCGCGCGCGCCAAGTTTAGCCGGCCCGCTTGCGGGCCGTGTCTGGCGACTCAATCCAGACGAGAATACTGCGATTTCAACGGGCGCGGGTGCCACAGATCGCTGCGCTCTTGCTTCTTTGAGCGGCATTCCGCTCGAGGTCGTGAATGCACGACCCCACGGGCGGGGCGCCCGTGATACGGGTGGAAAAAAGAACCGGCGCGTCTTGCGACGCGCCGGCCTCATTGGCACTCTTACCGTGAACTCAATCCGACATCGCCGGATCAGGCTTCCTTCATCTGCTTCGAGAAGCCGATGAAGCTCGACGCGTCGCCCTTGTAGCCCGGGAAGAGCTGCGAGGCGAACGGGTCGAAGTGGAACAGCCGCGTGATCGATTCGGCGAAGACCGTGCGGTAGTCCGTGTGCACCGGCTGGAAGCGGCCGTGTTCGAGATCGTCCAGGCCCTTGTGGATGCCCATGAACTTGCCGCCCTGGATCATGTTGCCCATGGCGATCATGAACCCGCCGCGGCCGTGGTCGGTGCCCTGGCTGCCGTTCTCGTGGACGGTACGGCCGAACTCCGACATGACCAGGACCATGACCTTGTCCATGCGCTTGCCGAGGTCTTCGCGGAACGCGAGGAGGTTCGACGCGAGGTGGTTGAGCATCTTGGCGTGGTTGCCGTCGGCGCCGCCCTGGCCGCGGTGGGTGTCCCACCCGCCGTAATCCGCCTGCGCGACCTCGAGGCCGACGTTCGCCTTGATGACCTTGGCGATCGTGCGGAGCTGGTGCCCGAGTCCACCGGCGGGGTAGCTGGCGTCGCTCGGGGTCGCCGCGGCCTTATCGAGGGCCTTGATGCGCGAGACGGCGTTGGTGCCCGACAGCGTGATGATGTCGCGCGTCATGTCGGCGGTCAGCAGCTTATTCGGGCCGTCCGCGTTCGGGCGCGAATCCAGGCGCGACCCGCTGGTCGGGCCGGCGCCTTCGCGGGCGATCATGTTTTCCATGTTCTGCGGGGCGTACAGGTCTGCGAAGAGCTCCATGTGCTCGGTGTGGTTGTCGCCGGCGAGCACGGGGTAATCGCCGCGCAGCGCGCGGGGCAGGAGCGACTGGGCGCTCAGGCCGCGCAGGGGCGCGTCGAACGGCTTCTTCGAGGCCTCGAGGTAGCGGTTGAGCCAGCCGTTGGTGACCTTGGCGTTACCGGGCGCGCCGCGCTCCATGTAGTCCTGGGCGCTGAAGTGACTCCGCGTGTCGTGCGGCGACCCGACGTTGATGATCGGGACGAGCACGCCTTCTTCGAACAGCGGCAGGATGCTCGCCAGGCCGGGATTCAAACCCCAGTAGCTGTTGTTCTTGATCTTCGTCACGCCCGCGCCGCCCTTCGACGCCTGGGGCGTGATGGCGATGCCGGGACGGAACTTGTAGTAATTGTCGTCGCCGTACGGGACGAAGGCGTTGAGCGAGTCCGCCCCGCCGCGCAGGAAGATCGTGACCAGCGTCGGCCGCTGCTTCTCCAGTGACACCGCGTCGTCGACGGGGCTGCTGTTGGCCGACGCGCCGGCGCCACCGCCGGGGATGTTGGTCTTCGACGACCCGAGCGAGAAGGGGCTTTCGCCACGGACGAATTGCTCGGCCGTGAAGAACCCCGCCGCGCCGCCCATGATCACCATGCCGGACGATCGCAAAAAGTCACGTCTTGAATCCACGGTAGCCTCCCAGAAAGGGGTAAGAGTGCCTGTATCTTTTATACAACCCGCTGCAGCCTGTGTTTGTCTATTGTTGCTGGAATGACGGCGAACCCATCATCACGCTGATCTTGTCAGGGAGATCGTTGGTCTTCCGCAGCAGTTCGAGCGTGCGGTTGCCGACGTCCGAGCCGATCAACGTATCCGTCAGCCGTTCTTCAAGCGCCTTGTCCTTGAGGCCCGAATAGCTGCGGATGAAATCGCTCGAGACGGTTACGCCCGGAATCGCGTTGCGGAGCAGCTTCCACGAATAGTCCCAGCGGCTGGTCAGCACGCCCGCGTCACGCCAGGCCTCGGCCTGATCGTAATAACCGGTCGGATCCTTCGAGCTGTAGAGCGGCTCGCCCATGTGATTGAGCACTTCGAGTGTGCCGCGGCCGTCTTCGATCGTCGCCTCGGTCGTCCGCAGGGCGCTGACCGTGAACTCGAACGGCGTCTTGAACTTCGCGCGGTAGTTGAACCGCTGCATGAACTCGGGGCTGTTGATGATCGCGGCGTAGACGCGGGGCAGATCGCCGTCCGACGAGCGGAAGACGGCCGCCACCTTCGACACCAGCGATTGCGGCGGGTTGTCATTCACGAGGTAGCGGCAAAGCTTGAAGCTGATGAAGTCGGCGGTGCCGCGGTGGGTCGCCAGCGTGTAGAGCGCCTGCTCCCCGCCCGCGTAACCCTGCTTGATCGTCATGCCCAGCCAGCTCTTGCTGCCCGGCTGCTGCCACGCGTCGTTGTAGTTGAACTTGTAACCCTTATCGAACGTCCAGCCGGTGAGGATCTTGGAGAGCTCGACCACGTCGTTTTCGTTGTAGAAGCGGTCGGCGCCCAGCGTGTGCAGTTCCATCACCTCGCGGGCGTAGTTCTCGTTCCAGTTATTGGCCTTGCTCTTGAAGTTATCCAGGTACTCGAGCATCGCCGGGTGGGTTGCCGACGCGAAGAGCATCTGCTTGAACTTGCCGAAGACGTTCGGTCGGATGACTTTCTCTTCGTAGTCCGGAACGGTCCAAGCGCGGCTGGTCTCGTCATTGTCGGGAATGTCGACACAGAAGTGGTTCCGCCAGAACTCGCACATCACTTCGTTGAACTGGCGCTTGGACATGACGGCCCGAACCAGGACCGACTCCTTGAATTCCTTGCGGAGCTCCTGCTGTTCCTTGTTGCGGGGGTATTCGCCGGACAGGTCGAGGATCGTCTTGCGGCGGAAGGCGTACTTCTTATTCAGGAGTTGATCGAGCTTCGAATCGTCGATCTTGTCCGGCTCGAGCTGCTGTTTGACCCACTTCTCCCACCCGCCGTCCTTGATGACTTCGTCGATCTCACCCGGCCGCCAGCCGAAGGACAGACGGTTGAGCACGTGCACGACCTTCTCACGATCCGTGAGCGGCGGTCCGGAGAGCACGACGGCTTCGGGCGTCTTCATCGATTCGGAAATCGCCCCGCCTTCCAGCTCCGCGATGCGGATGCGGATCAGCTCCTCCTGGGTCATCTTCCGGCCCTGCTTCTTGAGCGCGGGATCGTCGGGATCGTCCGCCGCCCGCACCGAAATCGAGCCGACGGCGATCGTCAGCGCCGCCACCGCCAGGAATGCCGTACACCGCAGCCAGTAGGTTTTGTTGGTCATGTTTCGCTCTCTCAATTCCGCGTCCGCGTAGCGCCGCGCCCCGTTATTCCAGTTTGACCGGCTTTTCGACGTCAACCGGCGTCAGCATCTGCCGCTCGACGTTTTCGTTGTACATCCGCTTGAGCTCGTCCACGAACGGCTTGGGCCCGCCGCGCTGGTACTTCGCCTCGCCGACCTTTTGGCCCTTGTTGTTCACGAGGATCACGAACGGGTAACCGCGCACGCCGTACAGGTTCGCCAACTCTTCGTTCTGCTCGTTCAGCAGCTTGGGACGTTCGACGCCCTTCGTGTAATCAAGTTTCACCAGCACCACGTGATAGTACGGCCAGCCGGTGAACTCTTCGGTCTCCAGGATCTCCTTTTCGAATTTCTTGCAGTACTCGGTCCCGTCCTCGAAATAAATGAACAGCACCCGCTTGGGCTGCTGGGCGACGATCGCGCGGGCGGTGCGGATGTCGGTCAGCCAGTCGGTGCCCTTGTACTCGATCGTGGGCAGGCTCTTTTGCAGGTTGAACATGAGCGGGTCCATCTGCATGACCGCCCAGCTCGCCGTCCGCATCCGCAGGTTCTCTTCGTCCGGCACGAACATGACCAACTGTGCCGGCGTGTTACCAAACTTCAGCTTCGTCGCCAAACCGTTAAACAGTGCGGCGTCAACGGACTTATCGGTAGCCGCCGGCCATTTCATCGCGTGAAAGCTGGTGTTGATGTTCACCCAGCGGATGAACTTCTGGTTCGTCAGCAGTTTGTCCGCTTCGATCAACATCGGGTCCTTTTCGCCCTTCGTGATCAGCAGCAGCACCGGCAGCTTGTGGGCCTTGGCGTTGTCGAGCGTTTGGGCCAGGCCGCCGTACGTAATCAGCGGCTCGGATTCGCTGCGGTTCTTCACCATGCCGTCGAGGTAGGCGATCGCGTTCTTGGGTTGACCGACCACCTCGTTGGGCAAAAGCTTCAAGTTTTCGTACACCGCCCGGGCGATCACCTCACCGTCGGAATCCAGCAGCAGAAACGTCGGCACGACGGCGATCTGGTACTTGGTCTTCAGGTCCTCGTTCTGCTTCTTGTACAGGTCCTGCTTCTTGTTGGCGGCGAAATCGGCTTGGAAGAGGATCACGTTCTTCGTGGCCCACTGCGCGAACATCTCGCTCTTAAGGACTTCCTTGTCCAGCTTTTTTCCCCACTCGTCCCAATCGCTCCCCGAGAAATACGCCAGGATCGGCTTGTTCTGCTTTTTCGCGTAAGCCAGGGCGGCGGTCATGTTGGGGTTCCACTGTACGGGCTTGAACGGCGCGGCCTGCGAACGGGGCGCGACAAGGGCGAACAGCAGGACGGCAATCAAGGCAGCGCGTTGGGGCCGAATCTGGTTGCTAATCATGACGCTCGCGCGGATGCGCGGAACAGCGGAACGAAGCGGGGAACGGATGCGGTCGGTGGTCATCCCAACCAGCATAACCCGCATTACCCCGGTTTTTAACGCAAGACCCGCCGGTACATTGCAGCAAAAGAGTATATCAGCCGCAAGGGCCGTCGCAACGATAATTCCTTACACCGGGGATTGTTACCTACGCCCCTCTTGAATTCTACCCGGCCTACTTCAGGGAATCCCCGTACGCCGTCGTCTTCGCCCGCAGAGCGGCCAGAATCGGGGCGGTGGGGGCAGCGTCCACGAGATTCTTCGTCTCCGTCGGGTCGCCTTGAAGATCGAACAACCACTCGGCGTCGTGATCGACGTTCAGGTAGCGCCAATAGACGTAGCGCCCGGTGCGGACACCGTCGCTCATCGGGATTCCGGGGTGCTTGAAATGGTGCTCGTAAAAGAACTCCTGCCGCCACGCCGGATGCTCGCCACGAACCAGGGGCGTCAGATCCAGGCCCTGCATGGATTTAGGAACGTCAACGCACGCCAGGGAGAGGAGCGTCGGCGCGATGTCGATGTTCAGCGCCATTTCGTCCCGCGTTTTGCCAGCCAATCCGGAAGCGGCGCGCGGGTCGCGAATGATCAACGGCACGCGGATCGATTCCTCGTGTGGAAACCATTTGTCCGCCAGGCCGTGCTCACCGAAGTAGTAGCCGTTATCCCCCATGAAGATGACGACCGTGTTCTGGTCCAGACCGGCCGTCCGCAGGGCGTCCATGATTTGGCCGACCGAGTCGTCCACCTGCGTGATCAGGCGGTAATACCCCTTGATCATCGCCTGGTATGACGCCGGAGTTGCGAACCGAATGTCCCAGCGCTTGCGCGCTTCCGAGTTGCGGAGGAAATCGGGCTGGGCCCGAAAGTCGGCATCGGTCGCGGTCGGCGGCAGGGGGATCGTGACGTCCTCGTAAAGATCCTTGTACCGCGGCGCGTAAAGGTACTGCCGCGCATCGGGATCCTGCGCGTGGGGTGCCTTGTAGCTGATCGACAGGCAGAACGGTTGGTCCGCTTTGCAACCGGCGATGAACTCCAAACCCTGCGACGTCATCACGTCGGTCAGATGCGTGCCGCCGTCTTTAGCTTTGGGCCAATACTTTCCCTGGCCTGGAAAGCCTTTGAAGTAGTCGAACTCCTCGACCGGCATCTTTCCTTTGTCGCCAACGCCGAACTTTCCGATGAACCCAGTTCGATAGCCGGCCTTGTGCAGCAGTGTTGGGTAAATCTGGGCGATTTGGGCTGGGGTGAAGGGGGTGCCGAAGTCGTTGATGCCGTGCCGCCGCGCGTATTGCCCGGTGAAGATGCTCGCCCGGCTGGTGCAGCAGATGGACGTCGTCACGAACGCGTTGGTGAAGCGCACGCCCTGGCTTGCCAGTTTGTCAATCTGGGGCGTTTTGACGATCGGATCACCCGCGCACCCGAGGGCGTTCCAGCGGTGATCGTCGGTCAGGACGAACAACAGGTTTGGACGCCGCGCGTCGTTGGCCGCAAAGCCGGACTGGGCCAAGGCCAACAGCAGGGTTACTGCGAAGGTCCGTTTAATCATGGTGGTCGATCCAATCCGTCCCGATTCTACCGGAGTGAGGCCATGATCCAGCGATCGGATCGTTTTTCCGTTGACGCTTTGCCGAAAACCCTTTAATCACGTACTCGGCCATCTCACCCTGGCGGAACACACCTCATGACCAAGCCCAAGTCACGCGCCCTCCGGCGGTTCGTCGAAGACCTCGAACCCCGCACACTGCTGGCCGGTAACGGCCTGTCCGCCAGCTATTACAACAACGTCGATTTCACCGGCGCCAGCGTCTCGCGCGTGGATGCAACGGTCAACTTCGACTGGAAAGGTCTCAGCCCCGCCAGCGGCATCGCCGGCGATACGTTTTCCGTCCGCTGGACCGGCCAGATCGTCCCGCGGTATTCGCAGGAGTACACGTTCAGCACGGTCAGCGACGACGGCGTGCGGCTCTGGGTGAACGGCAAGCAGATCATCAACAAGTGGAGCAATCACCCGCCGGAGACCGATCGCGCCAACGTCACGCTGGTCGCGGGGCAGAAGTACGACATCAAACTGGAGTACTACCAGAACTACGGCGGATCGGTCGCGGCGCTCTGGTGGAACAGCGCGTCGCAAAAGGGGGAGATTATCCCGCAGGCGCAGATGTATTCGACGACCGGCGGCACGACGACCACGCCGCCGCCCGTCACGCCCCCTCCGGTGACACCGCCGACGGTCTCGCCGGCGCTGAAGGTTTCGTCGAACGGGCGTTATCTGACCAAGGCCGACGGCTCGCCGTTCTTCTACTTGGCCGACACGGCGTGGCAGATGACGGTGAAGTTGAACCGCGCGGACGTGGATTATTACTTCGCCGACCGCGCCGGCAAGGGGTTCAACGTCGTGCAGATCGTCGCCGTGGACGAGACGTACAAGACCAAGAACCAGTACGGCCAGACGCCGTTCGTCAACAACAACCCCGCGACGATCAACGGCGCCTTCTTCGACCAGATGGACTACATCGTGAACAAGGCCAGGTCGTACGGGATGTACGTCGCGATGATCCCGACGTGGGGGCGGAACGTGGCCGACCCGAACCTGCGGATCTTCAACACGACGACCGCGTACAACTACGGCAAGTTCCTCGGCACGCGCTACCGCAACTCGCCCAATATCATCTGGATGAACGGCGGCGACTGGGCGGTCAGCGACGCGACGACCAAGGCGATCTGGCAGTCTCTGGCGAAGGGCCTCGGCGACGGGGACGGCGGCGGACATTTGATGACATTCCATCCGCGCGGCAATGCCGCCTCGCGCACCTACTGGTCCAACGAATCGTGGCTCGACTTTGACATGATCCAGAGCGGGCACACGCGCGATTCGGCGTCGTACAACCTGGTCACCGCGGAGTACATCAAATCGCCGGTCATGCCCGTCATCGAAGGCGAGCCGAACTACGAAGACATCCCCGCGGGCGCCGTCTCCGGCAGCACCACCGGCCCGCTGCTCGACGCGTACGACGTGCGCAAGAAGGCGTACTGGGACATCTTCGCCGGCGCGGCGGGGACGGCGTATGGGTCCAATGAGGTCTACCAGTTCTCGCCGGGCGGTGGGTCGCAGCTCAATTGGAAGACGGCCCTCAATCTGCCCGGCGCCAGCGACGTCGTGCTGCTGAAAAAGCTGATGGAGTCGCGCGCTTACCTGACGCGCGTTCCCGATCAGACGATCGTGACGTCCGCGACGCTCAGCGGCAGGGACCATATCCAGGCCACGCGCGACGCCAACGGCAGCTTCGCGATGGTCTATTCCGCCAGCGGCAAGGCGTTCACGGTCAACATGACCAAGGTCACCGGCACGACGGCGGTGAACGCGAGCTGGTTCGACCCGCGCACCGGCCAGGTCACGGCGATCGGCCGGTTCGCCAACACGGGCACGCGCACGTTCACACCCCCCTCGGCTGGTTACGGCCAGGATTGGGTGCTGATCTTGGATCGCGCGTGACGAGATTGTGCTACGCGTCATTCTGAGCGCAGCGAAGAATCTGCCCGAGGAGTCGAAGCCATTCACGCATTCGAGGATGGCGTCGAAGTTCGCGAGCAGATGTTTCGCTGCGCTCAACATGACGGGGACGGTATTTGTTGACGACGTGAGTCCCATAACAGACTTCGCGTAATGCCAATGCCGGCGTGGGCGTCTGTTGTGATGATGATCCCAGGCAGCATCCGACAAAGACGGCAGAGTTTGCCAAGGGCGTTGGTACCTCAAAAATCAAGGAAATTCCGTACGAAAACGGGATTTTTGGGGCTGACGGGGCCCGAAATGGTCGCCTTAATAGGCGTGGGCTATAGTTCCGCTACCTCCAAGGAAGTCACGGCTCACGGGAAGCTTTAACCACCCGGTATTCGTTATGAAAGCAGTGAAGAAGACCAAGAAGGC
>Ga0207674_10002389_pt1 | contig 23729 bp, 23 predicted proteins | sample KBSCornC72_FD_184303 | JGI IMG/M metagenome (GOLD analysis project Ga0207674, IMG submission 184303) | Corn rhizosphere microbial communities from Kellogg Biological Station, Michigan, USA - KBS Corn C7-2 (SPAdes) (version 2) | ecosystem: Host-associated > Plants > Roots > Rhizosphere > Soil ...
CTGTCAACAGTATCAGGTTCGCTCAGGTCTCGTGGGGCGGCTTGTGGGCTTCGTGCTCCAGAGAATTCAGAATATCGTGGCGATGAACTCCATCTAAATCGTGTTCCAGCCTTCGCAGGGCCACACCGATAACATCGCGATGATGCAGGCGGCAGCCGATGTCGCTGTTCCCAGAAAGGCGCAGCCAGATGCGATGCAGGCGGTCGACATCCTCGGGCCAGAGTCGCGGGGGATGGGGTCCAAGGTTTACATATACCGACGGGCGGTCGGGATTGGTGATTTCGAGCGAGAATGCCTGACGGGGCTCGGGCAGCTTTTCCCAAGCCAGGCCGATGCGGCGGGCGAGTTCCTCGGAGGCCATGCGGGCGGAGACGCCGACCACCAGTTTGGACGCCTGCAAACGCGCGGCGGTTTGCACCATGGCGTCGAACGGATCAATGGCGGGAACGACGACCAGTTCCACGCTTTTGCCCTGCTTTTCGGCGACCGAGACCACCTGTGAAAACAGCTCCTGCTCATCGCGGGCGAAAAGCTGTTGATCCTGGAGTTCGTATTCGGCGGCGCCTGCGGAAATCGGGCGGACGGTCATGACGACAATATCGTGGCGTCGTACGTTGGTCTTCTCGAGGACCTTATTCAGGTGCCACAGCCGGTTGCTATCGCGAACTGCGACCAGCACACTGCCGGGCCGCGCGTGCAGAGTTTCGGCACTGATCTCGGATTGATGATCCAGGTTGAACTGTTCGAGCTCGACGTGATGCTCGTGCCGCTTGCCCAGGTTTACGCGTTCGGAGACGAGAAATAAGACGTACAGGATGATCGTAAAGGTGATCCCATACATGGTCGCGATCTTCTTGGAGAAAAGATTCGCGATCGCGGTGAGGAAAAGGATCGAGGTGGTGACGGCCAGTCCGATAGGCAACTCGATGCCGCGTACGGTGATGTTGAACGGGAACTTGTATTCCTGATCGTGGCGCTGGTAGCGGAGCACCAATACTCCCAACGCTTTTAGTGCGAAACTCCAGACGACGCCGAAGGCGTAAGCTTCACCTAGGATAACCATGTCGCCGCCGCTGAGGATGATGGTGATGATCTGCAACAGCGCCATCACGGTGAGGATGCGGTAGGTGGTCCCGAAACGGCGGTGGGGTTTGCGGAACCAATCCAGAAGTACGCCGTCCTCCGCGACGCGGTTCATTACGCCGTTGACGCCGATCAGCGAAGTGTTTACGGCGCCGGCCAGAATCAGCACGCCCACGATGACCACGAAAACGTGGAATGCGAGCTTGATGGCTACAGGTCCGACCAGGTTTTCGACGACCCCGCCGATGAGATTGTCGTAATACCTGCTGCGGACCGCATCGGGGATGATCATGACGGCCAGGACCGAGATGACGCCGGTACAGATCAGGCAGTAGGTACAGACTATGTTGGCGGTGAGGCGCAGATTCTTGAGCTTGGGATAGGCGACCTCGCGATACACCTGGGCTAGCGTTTCGAATCCGCTCATGGCGAGGATCGAGTGCCCGAACGCGACGATGAGGACGACGAAGGACATCTGCGCCCAGAAGGTTCCGTTCAGCCAGCCGAGCGAGGTCTCGTTCAAGTGAATATTCGCGGGAGTCGGCAGGGGAGGCAGCGGCGCTCCGCCGTGAATGAACAGCGTGACTCCGCACCAGATCAGAAGGATCACGACCATTACTGTGGTGATCTTCATGATGTGCAGGGCCTTGGTGCTGGATTCCGGAACGCCTTTGATGTTGCTCCACCAGAAGTAAATGGTGACGGCAACGCTGAAGAACACGGCGAACCAGTTCGCGTTGGTGCGCCAGGTAAGATGCAGCGCCTGGCTGAGTTCGTTTAATAGCGCGCCCAGGTACAATCCCGCGCTGACGACGCTGATGGGTCCGGTAAGAATATAATCGACCACCAGTGCTGCGACGGAGAGTTTCGCTACGGTGTGTCCCATGCTGTCGCGTACCACGACGTAGACGCCGCCGCGTACGAACATGCTGGAGCTTTCCATGTATACGGATCGCACCGCGTAGCTGAACAGCATAACGGCGACAACCATCCAGGGCGCGGATTTTCCGATGGCTTGTTCGGCGATGCCTCCGATGTAGTACATGGTCGAGGCCATGTCATTCAGCACAACGGCAGCGGCCTGCCACACGGTGATGAACGTAAGCGCAACGGTGGTGGCGACGACTACCTTGGTGGTCGAGGTTTGCGAAGTGGAAGAGACTTGCGTGCTCATAGCGCGACCACCAGCACGCGGCGGCCGGCGTGTCGCAAGATCCGGGCTAGTTTACGCTCCCACGAGGGCCACCAGTGTCGTTTGCGGGCTCCGACGATCACTACGGAATCCGCCGGAAGAGCGTCGTGGAGGGACTCGTAGCGATCCCGGCAGAGAAGAATTTCAACGGTGGTATTTTCATCGGCTGGGACGGACTCCATTAGTCTTTTTGTGAATTCCAGGGGAACGGGCGGAGCGGCCAAGGGCAGCGGATAGGGGACCACCTGGGCCACCAGTACGGTGATGCGAGCGCCGAGTCCGCTGGCCATCGCTCGGGCGGTTTTGAGCGCAGCCGCGGTTCTGGGAAGGTCGGTGAAGATCACTTTCAGATCGAGTCTGCCGCCACCATCGGCGCGTTCGGGATCCAGTGCCGGGAGCTTTGTGCGAACCAGATTCTGTGTCACCGATTCCAGCCTAGGATCGCGGGTCTTAGGGCCGCATAAAGATCGACTGCCTGGGTATCAAGAAAGTGTAAAGAGACCGCGAGTGTGCCACATTAAAAAAGTGCAAGGCCGCGCGCAGAGGGTGAGAAAGAACCTGAAGCAGGGCATGGCCCTGGCTTGGGCAGCCTCGCCGACATCGCTGGTACGGTATTCGGTGCTGGGGATGGTGAGCGCCGCGATGCCTCCTATCTCGGTTTACCTGGGCGCGACGCTGGTGAACCGCATCGCACAGGCAAGAGTGCAGTCCATTCACTTTACTGATCTGCTGCCGATCCTGATCGGACTGTGGCTGGCGACTACGGTGCAGAGAGCTTTGAGCGCGTATACGGGCTACGGCCGGAATCTTTTCGTCCGCCGCGTGGAGTTGGAAGCGGAGCGGCGTCTTTTAACCAAGGCTTCGAAAGTAGACCTGGGCCACTTCGATAATTCCGACTGGCATGATCGGCTGGCACGCGCCAAGCGCGATGTTTCGTGGAGGCCGGGCGATCTCACATGGTCGGTTCTGGGACTCTCGGGCAACATCGTGACCATTGTTCTGATGGCCGGACTGCTGGCGAGCCTGCACTGGGTCCTGGTAGCTTTGGCTCTAGTGGCGGCGTTATTGTCGCTGGTGCTGGAGCGCAGGATGACTTCGCGCCTGTATGAATATTTTTATAAAGAGACTCCGGAGGAGCGCGAGCGAGGCTATCTGGGCGATCTTTTGGTGCAGCCGCGCACGACGAAAGAGATTCGGGCATATGTGCTGGCGGACTACCTCTTGGAACGTCATCGCAAAGTGTCGGAGTACCTGATGCAGCAGCGGGAGCAGATGTACCGCTCGGCTACGCGTGTCTCGATGCTGACGGGACTGGTGGCGGGAACCACGCTGGCACTTGCGTATGTGTTCATCGCGATTCGCGGAGCGGAGGGCACGATCAGTCCCGGAGGGGTGGTGCTGGTGATCGGCGCCTTCACGGCGGTGGCGAGCACATTGGGCCAGATTTCGAGCACCTTTGTTTCGGTAGATCAGCACACTACTTTTTTGGACGACTACTTTTCGTTTCTGGCGATCGATCCGCTGATTCCCCTTCCGGCCAAGCCGCATCCGAAGCCGGACTGGCATATCGATTCCATCGATTTCGAAAATGTGACGTTCCAATATCCCGGCGGTTCGGAGCCGGCGGTGGCTGGATTGAATCTGAATATTCGCCACGGCGAGCTGATGGCGCTGGTGGGCGAGAACGGTGCAGGGAAGAGCACGCTGGTTAAATTGCTGCTGCGCTTCTACGATGCGGACAAAGGAACGGTGCGCGTGGGCGGCGTCGATCTCAAAGATCTGGATCCCGAGGTTCTGCGCAGCAGGATTGGCGTGCTGTTTCAGGATTACGCAAGTTACGAATTATCGGTGCGGGAAAACGTAGTGATGGGCCGGCCTGGCGACGAGGTAAAGGACGAGCGCGTGATGGAAGCGCTTCGGGACGCTCGCAGCGACTGGCTGCTGAAGAAAATGCCAAAGGGTCTGGATTCGAAAGTCGGGCGATTGTTCGAAGGCGGACACGATTTGTCGGGCGGTGAGTGGCAGCGGCTGGCGCTGGCGCGCATCATGTACCGCGACGCCGATATCTGGATTCTGGACGAGCCCACATCATCGCTGGATACGGAGGCCGAGGCAGCGATCTTCGCCGAACTGAAAGAGAATCTCAAGGGTCGCATCGGCATCGTAATCTCGCACCGGTTCTCGACGGTGCGGATCGCGGACAGGATCGCTGTGATCGGCGATGGCCTGATTACGGAATTGGGCACGCATGAGGAATTGCTGCGTGCGGGAGGCCGCTATGCGGAGCTGTTTGAGCTGCAGGCGGCGGGGTATCGATGAACCGCTAACGAGGATTCAGCAGATCCAGACTGCCCCGGTCATTTACTTCGAACGTCAGCATGAACGGTTCTTTCGTAAACTCTCTGACAACTCCATTGAAGCGGATCAGCATACCCCTGTTGGGTTCGGTCTTGAGCTGCGCGATGTGCCCATGGAGCAGAAGCGTGACATCGGCTGTGTCAGTGCCCTCCATCGATAACAGGAGCCTTATATCGGTTTTGCTACGTGCGATTGAGACGAGGGAGCCTTCGAGGTATCGAGCCAAGCCTGCCGTAGGAAACGAATCCTTCAGGGCCTGTTTGAAGTACTCATCGGCTCCTGGCCCACTCAGCGGACCTTTGATGAGCATCTCCCAAAACTTGCCGGGGCTCATGCTCTGCGCAGAGATGACAGAAGCCACTAGTAAGATAAGCGAGATGCCATTCACAGTTCGCGAGATAGCCATGCTTCGTACGGCAGTATACATCGGTCGGGTTGTTAAAATGGGTCTTATGACGATCATCATTGCCTGTGCTGAAATCAGCGATGATGAATTCCTCACCGCTTTCACCAATTGCACGTTGCCGGCTGCGTCGTTCCGACATGGCGATCACCTGCGGCTAGCGTGGCTGCTGCTGCATCGAAATCCTTTCGATCAGGCTCTCAATCTGGTTCGAGACGGCATTCAGAGGTATGCCGCGCATCTTGGAGCGTCTCGGCTCTACCACGAGACGATTACGACGGCTTGGGTGACGCTGCTCGCGACGCACGATGAGGCGAGCTTCGACGAGTTCATTGCACGGAATGAGCATCGTCTTAACCTCGGGCTGCTGCACCGGTTCTGGACACCCGCGGCGCTGGAGAGCGAAGGCGCGAGATCCGGGTGGGCTCCCCCAGATCGAGCGGCGCTACCGATCGGCAGGCGAAACCGCCTGCCCCCCCATTAGAGCGCGTTGAGGAAGGCGATCAGGTCGGTCTTCTCCTGATCCGTAAAGAACACATTGAACCGCCCGGTGTAGAAGTCGAGCACATCTTCGAGTGTCGCGGCGGAGCCGTTGTGAAAATACGGAGCACGTGCGGCCAGCCCGCGAAGAATCGGGCCCTTCACCTTGCCGATATCGGCCCACTTGCCGGTGATGAGCGCGCGCGCGGGATCGGTGGTCTGCACCACTGCGTTGGTGGTTTTATTCACCAGGGTGAACACCGGAAGATATTTGACATCGAGAGGGCTCAAGACGTCGGCTACGCCGATGTTCAACGGCGCGGACACGGAATGGTTACCCACATTGGGAGAATCATGGCAGGTGCCACACGTGCCGGAGAATGACGCTGGGAGCCCGGGGACATCGTTAATTCCCGCAACGCCGGAGATCGTAATCGCTTTCGATGCGAACAGCGCTTGCCCCCGGGCGATGCTGGCTTTGTGAGGCTGTTTGGAATCTTTCCAGGCGTCGAACAAGTTGAAGATCTGCGAATTAAAGTCCGCTCCGGTTGGATTGAATCCAAAGCTCTTGGGGAAGGAATCATTGATGCCCACAAAGAACGGATTGTCCGCGTAAGCCTCCGCTCCCCCGGTTGCGCCATCGGAATCCAGACGGCCGACCCCATGCTCGAACACCTGCGTGGTTCGCAAGGATGTCTCAAAGTCCACGATGTCCTGGATTTGTGCTGGCGTGGGAACAGAACCCTGCGCGTGTCCAGTGGTCGCGTCCATGGCCTGATGAGCCAGGTTTGCAAGCAACGATGTCGGATAGTCGCCGTAATTTATGGGAGTCGTCCCGGTTTGCGTGGATGATTCGCGACCATCCCACATCAGGGTGCTGAGAGCATTCAGATTCGTTGCGGGCAGGGGACGACGGTAGACCGAAACGGTGCCGGTCTCGTTGCACCCATAGGGATTGACTGCGCTTTGCACTGTGAATTCGGCAGTGGAAGGAACGTCCAAAGAGACGCGGATCAGCCCCCGGCTGAGCAAAAGGCTGTAAGCCTTGCGACGTCCTTCGATTGTGGATGTGTCGATGTTGTGATCGCAGTTGGAACCATCGTTGGTGCGAAAGATCGGATCCAATCCACGCGTCTGGTTAAAGCGCTGCTGGATCTCATCTGCTGAAACCGACCATCCTTGGGCCGGCAAATGGCAAGTGGAGCAGGATCGTCCATTAGTGCCGAGCGATTGGAAGAACGCTCCCTTAAGACTGATGGGCGCATCGTGCATGTTATAGGTTTCCAGAATCCCTTGCCCGTTGGGCAGAGGAAACAGATTTGGAAGGGTTTGGGCATTGACTGCTACGGTGAAAACGAACGCGAATATAGTAACGGGATTGAGCTTCACGCAGACCTCCGAGAACCTTGTCTGGCAACTGACTGTTTGGTTCTGACAGAGTAGTGTACGCTGAGTTGGCGTTCGTATCAAATAGATTTTTGGCGTATGCCGCTACAAAGTACGTTTAGTACTCGGAGGCTTCAGGTTCTGGCTGTGGGATACTAAAATTCGTGGCGGGCTGGCGGAACTGGCAGACGCAGACGGCTCAAAATCGTCCGACCGCAAGGTCATGGGGGTTCAAGTCCCTCGCCCGCTACCAGTTGTAAGCTTGTTGGACAGACTGCTTCAGCAGCAGCCGGGTTTTACCAGGCTGACGATTTCCTCGGCCCGGTACCAATCATCCTCGGCGGTACCCTCGGGCCTTCCGGACATTTCCCATCGCAGCGCGGCTAGATCCTTCACGTTATGCACATGATCGTGTGCGACATCCTGTCGCGCGGCCGAAGATGGAAGAAATTGCTCAGCCAGGACATCCCGGGTGGTGTTGTAGAGGGCATGCGCCGTCTCGAGATCGAGCAGAGCTTTATCGATGGCTTGCTGTTCTACGCCAGGATGAGCAGCCAGAAGCTGGACTTGGCGGACCTTTTGGGCAAAAGCATCGAATGCCTCGCGGTACGCTTGCCAAACGTCTACGGCGACGGCCGGGTTTTTCACTGCTTCCATACCCATTAGACGAAGCAGAGTGGCAAAAGGTTCATGGCCTCTCAGCTTTCCTTGACGCCTGCATCGGGGCTGGGTTCTTGCGGGGAGGCTGCGAAAGCTTCCTTGCCGGCTGTAGTGATGTTGTTACGCTCGTCCAGATATCCCAGGGCGGTCAACTCCTTCAGCGTGTCGGCGCCGCCGGGACATTCCTCGAATCGATCTACGTAGTCCGGTTGTTTTAATAGCCAAACGCTGCGTCGAAGGCGGAGCTTCCACCCGCGCGATAGAAATCCGAGGACCGTTTGCTGGTTTTTCGTCAAGCCGGTTGTCTCCGCATATAACTATCGAGCCCTAGTGCCTGTCCACTTGATTATGGTTGCGATCGCATTCCAGGCAGTAGCGAGCATCCTTGGTGCGGGATCCCTGCGGGGTCCGCGGGTCCTTGCGGTCGCATTCGAGGCATTTGCCATGGCGCCGGCTGCGGCCGGCAGGATAGTATTCACAGCGCTGCGTCGCGATCTTGCAAACGTCGCAGTATTCCGATGCCATTGAAATCATAGGGCCTACTTACGCTCCCCTCTGTCACGCAGGGCGATTCGAGGCAGACGCGGGCTCTGTCAGGAAGGCTGAAAGCTTACTACGTACTCCGACTATAGCAGCTTCCGAGCTTCATCGATCTGAGGGCGGAGCGGGCAAGAACCGGTAGCCGATTCCACGAACGGTAAGCAGATGCTTAGGGTGGGTGGGGTCGTCTTCGATGTAGCGCCGCAGGCGGACGATGAAATTATCGATAGCGCGGGTGTCGGTATCCTCGTGGAGTCCCCAAACTTCTTCCAGCATTTTCTTGCGCGAGACGGCTTTCCCCTGATGCTGGATCAGATAGCGAAGGACGTTCGCCTCCATCAACGTCAACGGATAGATCTGGCCGCGGACGCGCAATTCCGGCTGATCGAAATCAACTTCTTTGTCTCCAAAGGTGAACACGTCCGGCTGGGGTGATACGGACTGAGCCTGGACGTGGTCGGTTGCCGCTGCCGGGACCGAGGCGTTTAGCCACTCGCGGCGACGCAGCAAGCCACGGATACGCGCGAGCAGAATCGCCAGATCGAAGGGCTTGGGAAGATAGTCGTCCGCACCCGCCGCAAATCCGCGCAGGACGTCGGCGGGATGGCCGCGCGCCGTCAGCATCAGCGTGGGAACGAATTGTCCGGAATCCCGCATTTCGGACATGACCGTGAAGCCGTCCTTGCCGGGCAACATCACGTCCAGCACCACGATATCGAAACCGGCGGGTGCGGCCTTGAGCACGTCAAGCGCAGCTTCGCCGGTATCGGCAACCTGGACCTGATGGCCTTCGGCTTCGAGGTTAAAGCGCAGGCCGTTGGCCAGGTGCGATTCGTCTTCGACTACCAGGACGCGACTCATCTCGATATAGGCAGCTGCAGTACGAAGGTGCTCCCGCGTCCGGGTCCTTCGCTTTCGGCCCAGGCTCGTCCGCCGTGCCGCTTGGCGACAGAGCGAACGATATACAGGCCCAGTCCGGTTCCAGGCACGCGCGGAGCGGCGGGTCCACGGGCTCGATAGAAGCGTTTGAAGATCTGCTTCAATTCGGTTTTCGCGATTCCGGCGCCCTCGTCGTGCACGCGCACGAAGACGTCCCGTCCATGGATGGAACCGGTCTCGACTTTCACCTTTACGTTGTTTCCGGAGTAGCGGACGGCGTTATCGACCAGATTGGAAACGGCAGCGCGAACTTCGTCGGGGTCGGCCAGGATTGTGATCGAAGATCCCGGGCGATAGCTCAGGGACTCAGGCGAAAGGTTGTAGAGAGTGCGGGCGCGGGCGATGCATTCCTCCACCACGGCTCCGATCTCCACGCTGGAAAGGTTTGGTTTGCGGCTGGAATGGCCGATGCGCCCGGTACGGAGAATCTGTTCGATGGTCTCCATCAGGCGATTGCTGTCCTCCAGCATGATGCCGTAGAACTCTTTACGTTTGTCTTCTTCGACAGCGCGGGTTTGGAGAGTTTCCAGGTACAAGCGGATCGATGCGACGGGAGTTTTCAACTCATGGGTGACTGCGTTGATGAAGGCGTCCTGCTGTTCGTTGCGGCGGATTTCGCGCACCAGGAAAAACGTGTTCAGGACGACGCCGCTGATCAGCACGGCCAGGAGCAGCACACCCAGGAAGAGCAAGATTCCGCTGCGCCAACTGAGAAAGAACCAGCCTACATAGAGGAGGACGATGACGGATATCATTCCGACACCGAGGGCGATGAAAAGGCCGATGGATCTGCGCCGGCCGGCGACTACCATCTCTCCAGCTTACGCGAGAGAAAGGGTCTTAGGCGGCTTCGCGGGCGGAAGAGGTGCTATGGACGCTGGCGACGCGGATGGCTTTGGCGATGCCGAAGAACTTCAGGACCTTGATCTGTATCCAGGAGATATCGAATTCATACCAGGCCAAACCGTGGCGGGCTGAGGTCGGATGCGCGTGGTGATTGTTATGCCAGCCTTCACCGAACGTGAGGAGGGCAACCCACCAGCTATTGCGGGAATCATCCCGGGTATCGAAGCGGCGCGAGCCCCACAGATGCGTGGCCGAATTCACCAGCCAGGTAGCGTGGAGGCCGAACACAATCCGAACGCAGCTTCCCCACAAGAAGACCGACCAACCACCGAAAGCCAGCAGCGCGATGCCGAGAACCGTTAGCGGCACCCAATGCCAGTTGTTGAGCCAGACATAAAAGGGATGCTTCATCAGATCCGGCGCATACTTTCCCATCACACGGGTGTTGCTGTGATTGGACTCGCCGAACAGGATCCAGCCGACATGCGACCACCAGGCTCCATCGCGCGGCGAGTGCGGATCGCCCGGCTGATCGGATTTCTGATGGTGGATTCGATGCGTGGCGACCCAAAAGATAGGTCCGCCTTCCAGAGTCATGGATCCGCACACTGCGAAGAAGTATTCCAGAAATCGGGGGACCTGATACGACCGGTGGGTGTGCAGGCGATGATAGCCCATGCTGATGCCCAAGCCGATGGTCATCCAGTAGAGGAAAATGGTGACGGCCAGGGCGCGCCAAGTAAACATGAACAGCGCGGCGATGGCTCCGATGTGCAACAAGACCAGGACGACGCTGGTGATCCAGTTCATGCGCTGGCGCTTAATAGGTATGAGTTCGGCTGTCACAGATCCCCTGGAATCTTGGTGATTTTGCGGTCAGCACTAACTTATCAGGGATTCCTGAAATCCTTTGTAAGAGTTGTGTAATTTCGGGGAGAGCCATGTTTTCAATGAGGTAGCGTGATAAACTTGGCCCTCAGGATGAACCCAAGAACCCGCCTCACCATGTTTGTGCTGGCGTTCGTGCTGGTCGCGGCGCCGGCCCTCCCCCAAACACCTCAGGACACATTTGAGGGGATTCACCGAGTTGTGGCGATCGGCGATGTTCATGCGGACTACCCGCGCTTCCTCGAACTTCTGCGGACTGCCGAGCTGGTCGACGGGAAGCCAGCCTGGAAGGGCGGGACTGCTCACCTGGTCCTGACCGGAGATTTCGTGGACCGCGGCGACGCATCCGCCAAAGTCATGGACCTGATCATGGCTTTGGAACCTCAGGCCCAGAAGGCGGGGGGCGGAGTGCATGCTTTGATCGGCAATCACGAGGGGATGGATCTCTATGGAGACCTTCGCTATGTGACCAAGCAGGATTACGCGTCGTTCGCGGGGCCCGATTCCAGGGAATTGCGGGATCGCCAGATGGAAGCAGCGCTAGGGAATCTCAAGCAGAATGGGACGCCGCCTTCGAACGAATCGGCTTGGCGCAAGACATTCGAAGAAGAGCATCCGCTGGGCTGGGTAGAGCACCGGATGGCCTTCCAACCCGAGGGTAAGTACGGCCAATGGCTGCGCCGTCAGAACGCAATCATTAAGATCAACGATGCGATCTTCCTGCATGGAGGAATCAGCTTGAGATATTCGGCGCTGAGTATCCGCGAGATCAACGAAAAGGTGCGGCAGCAGCTGGCTGATTTCAAGAAGCTGGACGGTGGGATCGTAACGGATGAAGAAGGTCCTTTGTGGTATCGGGGGATGGCGCTGCTGCCGGAGACGGACGCGGGCATGAACGCGCTGCTGGACCGGGTACTTGCGCTGCATCAAGTGCGTCACATCGTGATCGGACATTCGCCGATGGTGGCCGTGATGCCTCGCTTTGGCGGAAAGGTGATCGCGATCGACGTGGGGTTGTCCAAATCGTTCGGGGGGCCTCCGGCGTTCCTGGTCATCGAGGACGGAAAATATTCCGTGATGCATAGAGGCCGCAAGCTCGACCTGCCTGTGGAGGGCGGCAACGTGCTGCAATACCTTGGATCGGCGGCGGCTTTAGAGCCGGCCAATTCGAAACTGCGGCAGGCGGTGGGGAAAGCGCGACCTTGAGATCAGAAGCGGCGGATTCCGAGCGGAAGACGGTCGTGGAACGCGTGCTTTCCGTGGTTGCGGAAGTGCGCGCTGGTGAAGGCGCGGGAGTCCTGCTGCTGAGCCTCAACGTTTTTCTGCTGCTGGCGGCGTACTATTTCATTCGTCCGGTTCGTAACGCTTTGATCCTGACGCAGGGCGGCGCGGAAGTGCGGAGCTACTCGGCTGCCGGGCAGGCTATCTTGTTGCTGGCCGTGGTCCCGATCTATGGAGCGCTGGCTTCGCGTGTGAACCGGATCCGCCTGATTAGCTGGGTCACGATTTTTTTCGTGATGAATCTACTTTTGTTCTACGCGTTTGGAATGGCAGGCGCTCGCGAAGGCGTGGTTTTCTACCTGTGGGTAGGCATCTTTAACGTCCTCATCATTGCCCAGTTCTGGGCCTTCGCCAACGATTTATACTCCGAATCCCATGGAAAGCGGTTGTTTCCGATCCTGATGCTAGCGGCAAACTTAGGCGCCATCGCGGGCGGAAAAATTGAGGCGAGCACGATCGCGTTCGCCGGGCCGTACGGCATGATGCTGGCGACGGCGGGAGTCCTGCTGGTGTGCATCTCGATCAGCCACGTGATCCATCGCCGGGCTGTGGCGGACCCGGTTCGCTTCGTGCCGCGGGAGGCCGAAGAACCGTTAGCCAAGACTGGCGCATGGGAATTGATCGCGCGTGACCGCTACCTGATGCTGATCGCCGTGCTGATGGTGCTGCTGAATGTGGTCAATTCCTCGGGCGAATATCTGCTAGCTAAGTTTGTAGAGCAAGCTGCTATCGCAAGCAGTTCCGACACCGCGGCACAGCAGGTGATGATCGCGCAGTTCTACGGAAATTTCGACAGCATCTTCAGCACGGTCGGCATGCTGCTGCAAGTGTTCGCGGTATCGCGCATTTTCCGATACGTGGGCGTGCGAGGCGCGCTTTTCATATTGCCGTGCATCGCGCTGGTAGGCTATTCCTTTATCCTGTTTCTGCCGCTGCTGGCGGTGATCCGGTGGGCGAAAATCGCAGAGAATGGGACGGATTACTCGATCCAGAACACCACGCGCCAGGCGCTGTTCCTGCCCACCAGCCGCGAAGCCAAGTACAAGGCCAAAGCCGCCATCGATACATTTTTTCAGCGGGGCGGAGACGTGCTATCGGCTGGGATCGTGGGCGCAGCGACCCAGATGGCGATCCAGGTGAAATGGATCGCCGCAGTGAATACTTTGCTGGTGCTGATATGGCTGGTGACGGTGTATAAGATCGGACGCGAGTACGATCGCCGCAGCAAAGTTATCGTCGAGCCGGTGGCTGCCGGGAGCATTGTCGCGTGAAGTTTGGCGGCATGCCAGATTCGCCGGCCGCCCGCCAAGCCGTTCTGGTTTCGGGCCTGATGATGGCATGGCAAGTGGCGGCAAAAACCACTCGCAGCAGCTTATTCCTGGCCGTCTTTCCGACTACGGCCATTCCTCCCGCAGTGGGCGGCGCGGCGGTGTGCGCGATTGTTGCAGCGCTGTTCACGGCCAAGCTCCTGCAACTCTACAGTCCATTTCGATTGATCCCGCTCTTCTTTCTAATGGGTGCGGCGCTGCATGGCGTGGAATGGATCTTGCTGCCGTCCTTTCCACGTCCGGTGACCGCGTTCATTTACGTGCATATTCTGGCGCTGGGTCCGCTAATGCTATCGGGATTCTGGGGGTTAGCCAGCGAACGTTTCGATCCTCGGGAGGCGCGCCGACGTTTCGGACAAATCGCAGCCTTCGGCACGCTAGGGAGTCTAGCAGGCGGACTGATTGCCGAACGGGTAGCGACGCTCAGTTCGACTCCCGATCTTCTGATTTTGCTCAGCGTGCTGCAAGTGGCCGCGGGTGTTGCGCTGTTTCGTTTTGCTCCGTCGAGGGGAGCCGAGAAAGCGCACGATGCACCGTCGTTTCCGGAGATGATTTCCGGCGCTCCGTATTTGGTGACGCTGGCGGCATTCGTCCTTCTGGTTTCGATGAGTGCGGCGACTCTGGATTATTTGTTCAACGTTCGTGCGACGGCGCAATTTGGAAAAGGTCCCCCGCTGGCACGATTCTTCGCATTCTTTTATGCAGGTACATCGGTCCTGACATTCTTCGTGCAGGCGGGATTCAGCCGGGTCATGCTCAAACGATTCGGGCCTGGGCAGACCGTTTCGGTATTGCCTATCGCGGTGACGGGTGTGGGCCTGATAACGCTATTTGTGCCGGGCGCGATTATGGTGATTTTTAGCCGCGGACTGGAGCAGTTATTGCGCGGATCGCTGTACCGAACCGGGTACGAGTTGTTCTACACGCCGATGCCGGCGGCCGAGCGGCGATCGACGAAAGCAGCCATCGACATCGGAGCGGACCGCTTGGGCGAGGGGTTGGCAGCGGCCGCGGTTCAGTTGTTGCTGGTGTTTCCCGCGGAAATCGCTTTCAACTTTATTCTCTCGGCGACGGTGTTATTTTCCGCCGTAGCAGCGTGGCTGGCTTTAAGATTGGATCGTGCTTACGTCAAGGTACTGGAAAAGGGACTGTCCAGGCAGACTGTGGTGATGAAGCCCGAAGAGGCCGAGGATGAAATCACGCGATCGATCATCTTGAGATCCGGGCCGACGCTTTCAGCATTAGAGGCGGGCGCGTCGGACGGCGGTATGGTTGTGCAGGTATCCGATGTTGTGCTGCGTCGGCTGGCAGAGTTGCGGTCGAGCGATGCGCTGCGGGCTCGCGCCGCGATGGCCGGCATCGATCTGCGCGAACCGCTGTTTGTTCCGCAAGCGATCGCGCTTCTGGGGCGCGATGAAACTGCTCGCGCCGCGCATGATGCGCTGTGCCGCGGAGTGGAACACATCGCGGGGCAACTGATCGACCGCCTGGCAGACGAATCGGCCGATATCAAGCTTCGCCGCCGCCTGCCTCGGATCCTGGCGGGGTCCAAGGCCCGACTGGCTCGGGACGGACTGTTCCGGCAGTTGCGCGATGACCACTTCGAAATCCGCCTGCGCTGCGGGCGCGCGCTGGAAAAGATCCTCGAGAATAATCCAGGCTTCCGGCCAGATCAGCCTGCAGTGTTCGAGCTGGTGGAGCGCGAACTCACCACTAAGCAGAAAGTACAGATTAAGCGTTCCGGAGCCGAGGCACATGGCGAGGACGCCGATTTCTTAGTGGCGGACGACGTCCTGCGCGAGCGCGCTTCTCAAAAATTGACTCACATTTGCACATTGCTGGGACTGATCCTGCCGCCGCAATCCGTAAAGCTGGCGTTCCGCGCGTTGCACACGGACGACGCCAAACTTCGTGGCGTGGCATTGGAGTACCTGGATAGCGTTTTGCCGAAGTCGTTGAGCAGGCAGCTCACCGCGCACCTGGAAGGGCCGCCCCCGGAAATTTCGAGATCCGACCTGCACTCCGAACAGGCGCTGGCAAACCTGGTGGAGTCAACGCCCACAATCATGGCGCGACTGAAAGATATGGGAATTACTCCGGCAAATCCCAAGAAACAGTGATCGTCGGATATCCTTGACGTTAGCGATGCACTTCATCCTGTTCTATGAAGTTGGGGACGATTATGTCGAGAGACGCGGACCTTTCCGCGCCGAGCATCTTGGGCTGATCCAGCAGGCCGTCGACCGGGGCGAACTGGTCATGGCAGGGGCTCTTGCGGATCCCGCCGATGGCGCGGTGCTGGTGTTTCGTGGGCCATCCGCGGAAGCCGCTGAAGCGTTCGCTAAAGCTGATCCGTACGTTAAGAATGGCCTGGTGAAGAAGTGGCGCGTGCGGCACTGGAACACCGTACTGGGGGACGGAGCGAAATTACCGACACTTTAAATGACAAGATCCCCACAAGCTTTGTTCACGCCATTCTCCTTCAAAGGAATCACACTGCCGAATCGCATCGTGATGGCGCCGATGACGCGCTCGATGTCCCCGGGCGGAGTTCCCGGTCCGGATGTTGCTGCGTATTACCGCCGTCGAGCCGAAGGCGGAGTCGGGTTGATTGTCACCGAAGGAACGTATCCGCCGGACCCGACTGCGGGTTTCGATCCAAAAGTTCCGCGCCTGCACGGTGAAGCTGCCTTGAACGGATGGCGGCATGTGGTGGAAGAGGTCCACGCTGCGAGCGGGCATATTTTTTCGCAAATCTGGCATCTAGGGATGCAGGTTTCGAGCGGACCGCCGCCGGCGGAAGGGCAGCATCCTGTGGGTCCGTCGGGTGAGTATGCGATGAGCCAGGCCGAAATCGATTTCGCTATTCAGGCGTACGGGCAAGCTGCGGCATCGGCTCGCGAGGTCGGGTTTGACGGCGTCGAGCTGCACGCCGCGCACGGATACTTGGTGGATCAGTTCTTCTGGGAGAAAACCAACCAGCGAACGGACGGCTACGGCGGCAGCCTGGTGAAGCGGACACGTTTCGGCGTAGAGGCGATTCGCGAAATCCGCCGGCGCGTGGGCGCGGAGTATCCGGTGGCGCTGCGCTTCTCGCAGTGGAAGATCGACGACTACGACGCGAAGATTGTGACTACTCCAGCCGAGCTGGAACAGTTCCTGAAGCCTCTTGTAGATGCGGGTGTAGATATTTTTCATTGTTCGACACGTCGATTTTGGGAGCCGGAATTCGAAGGCAGCAATCTGAATCTGGCGGGATGGACCAAGAAGCTGACCGGCAAGCCGACGATTACGGTTGGATCGATCACGCTGGGCGCGGACGTGATGACTTCCTTCGGGTCGCCCGGTGCAATTAGAGTTACCGGGATCGATGACATGCTCGACAGGCTGGAGCGCGGCGAGTTCGACCTGGTGGCGGTGGGTCGTGCGTTAATCGCGAATCCGAATTGGGCGGCGCAAATTAAGGCGGGTGCGATCGCGGACTTGCTGCCGTTCGATCGAACCGTGCTCGCCACACTAGTCTGATAGCTAGTGGGCTACGACTTCGGTTTTGGCGTCCACAGGGGCGCCGGGCATTCCGATATGGCGCCATACGAGCATTGCTGCCGCGACAATCAACGGCGGCACCGCAGCTGCGTAGAACAAATCGCGCGCCGACCAGCCGAGTCCCAGAAGCACGCTGGCAAGCGTGGGACCGATGATCGCGCCGAGGCGGCCCACGCCCAGCCCCGCGCCGATTCCGGTGGAACGCAGCTCGGTTGGGTAGAACGTAGCCGATAGTGCGTTTATCGCGGCCTGTCCGCCGGTTACGCAGACGCCCGCGATGAATACCACTGTGGTCAGCATCGCCAGCGGTATCCAGGATTGTCCGATGGCCGCGATGTTGATGCTGCCCAGCACGCCGAGCGTTGTGAGAACGGGGACGAATCCCCACTTGTTTACGAACCAGCCGAGCGTAAATGCGCCGACAGTGCCGCCGACCTGCACCATGGAGGCGACCATCGCCGCCGTGGGCTGCGGGTATCCGGCGTCGGTTACCACCGTGGTCAACCAGCCCTGCAGGAAATACAGGTTCAGCAGGTTCATGAAGTTGACGGTCCAGAGCAGAAGAGTTCCAGCGGCGCGGCCATCATAGAGCAGCCGGATGAAGCTGATGCCGCCCTTCTTGCGATCGGCGTCGGGCAGAATATACTCTGCGCCGGTCACGTTGATGGATGGAACGATTCGCTTTAGCCAGCGGCCTACTTGCTCCAGTCTTTTCTTCTGCAGCACCAGGAACTGCAGTGATTCGGGCAGCATCACGATCATCAGGATCGCGATAACCATCGGTACAGCGGAGCCGAAGTAGAATACGGACCGCCATCCGAAGCGTGGCAGGAGCCACGCCGCGACGAATCCGCCTAATGCCGCGCCCGCGGTGAAGCCGTTCGCGACCACCATCATGATGGTCACGCGCGAGCGTTGCGGGCTATATTCGCTGACCAGAGCCATGGCGTTGGGCATGATCGCGCCCATTCCGAGGCCTCCGATGACGCGCACGATCCGCAACTCCTCGAGGGAATCCGCGCGCGCGGTCATCCAGGTCAGCAGCGCATAGAAGATGGTGGATACGATCAAAACCGGACGACGCCCGACCTTGTCGGCCAGCATGCTGAAGAAAATGGATCCGAGCAGCACGCCCAGCGGAGCGGCGCTTAGGACGGGTCCCAACTGCGTTCGCGAAATGTGAAGCTCATTGCTCAACGCCGGCGCGACATAGCCGAGCGACTGCACGTCGAACCCGTCCATCAGCAGGCAGGCGAAGCACAGCAGGTAGGTGCTGATTTGAAATGCGCTTAGCGGGCTATCGTCGATGATGTTAGTAACGTTGATCTTCATACGCACGGAGCCTCTTCGCGCCACAATCCCAACGCCTTGTGGACAGGCCGATCTGAAAAGCTGAACAATACGGCCTCGCCGGCTGCCTGATGCGACACAGGACACCACGACGGTACCACGAAGACATCGTTTTTTCGCCACTCGAAGGACGTGCCGCCGATCTGGCTGCGGCCGCCGCCCTCGGCCACGCAGTACACCGTCGCGTCGGTGGAGCGATAGGCAGATCCTTGGAATCCGGCGGGTAACAATTGTAGAAACGCGCCGATGGTCGGCATGGGGGAGCCGCCAGTCGCCGGATTCGAATACTGCATCTTGATTCCGTGGCAGGCGTCCAGCGGCGAGTTGCGATACAGCCAATCCAACGCCTCGCGGCTGCGCGCGTAAGGATAATTGAAGACCGGCGTGGTCGATCGACTCGGTGTGTAATCGACCGGCAGGAGATTCTGGCTGTAGCGGGCGGCCGCGTCCCCTTCTTTACGGGTCATGGGCTGCAAGCCCTGCGGATGCGGCTCGGCGAAGCTCGTCCCGAGCAGATTCACGATGGGAATATCCAAACCGTCCAGCCAGATGACGGGCGTGTCGCCGGGGTTGCCGTGATCATGGTAGGTCCACGAGGGCGTAATGACGAAATCGCCTGGATGCATGGTGGTCCGTTCGCCATCTACCGCCGTATAACCCTGCTCGCTTTCGATCACGAATCGTAAAGCGGACGTGACGTGACGGTGGGTGGTTGTGGTCTCTCCAGGATCGACCAGTTGCAGGCCGGCGTAGACGCTCTGGGTGATCAGCGAAGTCCCAGGCATCGACGGATTCTCGAGAATCAATACGCGGCGTTCGGCTTCCTTGGCGGTGATCTGGCGGCCTGCTTCGAGCAGCAGCGCGCGCATTTCCTGGAAGCGCCATAGCGCGGGACTCGCCGGAGGGCGCGGCTGGGACGGGATCAGGTCGCCTAGAACTTCCCACAGCGGAGCGGCGTGCTTCTGCTGCAGCCGCTGATAATAATCGCGCCGCTCGGCGGAAATTCCTGGTCTAGATTCCATCAGGCCTCTGCCGCGCGAACTTTCACTTCCATGCTGCCAATCTTCTCGATGGCCGCCACGATCGTGTCACCCGGTACGATGGGGCTGACGCCTTCCGGAGTCCCGGTAATGATGACATCGCCGGGATGAAGTGTGTAGAACGACGATGCCATCTCAATCAGCTCGGCCACGCCCAACGTCATGAATCGGGTGTTTGAGTTCTGCTTCATTTCTCCGTTCAGGACGATGGATAAGTCCAGCTCGCCGGGATTCGGAATTTCGTCCGCTGTAACCAGCCATGGACCCAGGACCATGTAACTATCCGGCGATTTACGAAAGCTGCGGTCCTCGGAGCCGCGGATGGTGATATCCAATCCGATGCTGTAGCCGGCGACATAATCGAGCGCGTCTTTGGCGCTGACATTGTTTGCACGCTTGCCGATGACGACGGCCAGCTCCACTTCGTGATCGTTGCGGCGCTCCAGATGTCTGAGCGCAATTCCTTCACCTGCGCCAACCAGAGCGCTGTTGGCTTTGAGAAACAGGCCCGCCTTCTGAATCGTAATGGTGTGGCTTGGGTTGCCGGCGCTAAGTTGCGAATCGCTGGCGACCTCGCTCATGTGCTTGGCGTAGTTGACCGGCGCGGCGATGATTTTCCCGGGGTTCGCCACCGGACTGAGCAGCTTCAGACCTTCCAAGGGCAGAGCGGGAGAACTAGCGGTGATCGCCCGGACGCGTTCTATTACTTCGTCCAGATTTGCGATGAGCAGATCGTAGCCGGGAAGAGGATATCGGTAGGCCGACAGGAAATCCAGCGCCGCGGTGACATCGGTCACCTCTGAACCCTCGACTAATCCTAGGCGCGAATCCCCAAAGCGGCACAAACGCATGGGGACAATGATATCAGTCGTAATATTAGGGGATGTCTCGCCGGTTGCGTTGCGCCCCGCGCTCGATTCCTTCCATAATGAGCCGCTCGGACGTTGGCACGTCTACCCATTGGCCGATGTGGGTCCATTTGCCGCTTTCGAGGTCTTTGTAGTGCTCGAAAAAATGCGCGATCTGCTCGCGTAGGATTTTAGGCAGATCGAGGTAGGAGCCGATATCGACGTAAAACGGGTGCAGATCGTCAACCGGTACGGCGATGATTTTCTCATCGAGCCCGGCCTGGTCCTCCATCAGCAAAGCTCCCACTGGGCGGCAGCGAACCACGGCGCCGGACACGACTGGCACCGGCGCGATTACCAACACGTCGCAAGGATCTCCGTCCTGCGATAGTGTTTGCGGGATGAATCCGTAGTTGCCGGGGTAGAACATGGCGGTGTGGAGAAATCGATCCACGAACATCGCGCCGGAGGATTTGTCGAGCTCGTACTTTACCGGTGTGCCGCCGACGGGGATTTCTATAATCGCGTGCAGATCGGTGGGAGGATTTCTGCCGGCGCTAATTTTGGTTACGTCCATCGCTGTTTCAACCTATAGCATCACCTAGAGCACGACGAGCGCGACGGCCGCAATGCTCATCGCAGCCGCACAGGCCCATCCGAGTATTCGCATCGCCGTCGAGTTCGTTCGAGTCCCCATGATCTTCTTATCACTGGTCACCAGAACCACCAGAATCACCAGGGGCGGCGCAAGTAGTCCGTTGACCACCGCCGACCAGAAGAGCATCTTTACGGCATTCAGGCCGGCGTAATTGAGCGCAAGGCCTACCACCACTGCTACGGCAATCACCGCATAGAATCGCTTGGCCGAGTGAGGCTTCTTCCCCAGTGAGGCATTCTTCCAGCGAGCTGCCTCCGCAATCGCGTATGCGCAGGAACCCGCTAAAACTGGCACGGCCAGCATGCCCGTTCCGATCAAGCCCAGGGTGAAGAGCCAATAGGCGCCCTTGCCGGCCAGAGGTTGAAGGGCGTCAGCAGCTTGCTGTGCCGTCTCAATATTCTTCACGCCATGGGCGTTCAGTGTGGCTGCCGTGGTCAGGATGATGAAATACATCACCAGATTCGAGAGCAACATTCCGGTCATGATGTCGGTTCTGGCGGCCACGAGTTCGTCGTCGGTGGAACCCTTCCGCTGCGCCACAGTGTTTTTCCCGTGCTCGCGATCTTCTTCCACTTCTTGAGCCGCCTGCCAGAAGAATAGATAAGGCGAGATGGTGGTGCCCAGGATTCCCACCAGGACGGACATATAGGATCGCGTCCATTCGACATGCGGAATCACGGTTGCTCGAATCACTTGCCCCCAGTTGGGCTTTACCAGGAAAGCGGTGATCACATATGCGAACAGGACCAGCGTCAGCCACTTGAAAACGCGCACCATGGATCGGTACGAAGTCAAGAACAGCAGCGCGATGATCAAACCTGCGAACACCGGCGTCCAGAAATAGGATCGGACGCCCGTGACCATCTGCATCGCATCCGCCATACCGCCCAGGTCGGCGCCGATGTTGAACACGTTCGCGACGATCAGCAATCCGCAGGCTGGCCACAGCACCCACGGTGAATACCTTCTTCGGATCACGCCCGCCAGTCCTCGGCCCGTTACCATGCCGAGACGAGCGCACATGAGCTGCACGGCAGCCATGAGGGGAAATGAAAAAAGCGCAGTCCACAGCCCCGCGTATCCATAGGTGGCGCCGGCGACCGAGTAGGTCGAGATGCCGGAAGGATCGTCGTCCGCTGCTCCGGTGATCAGTCCGGGGCCGAGGCTGTGAAAGAAGCCCGGTAGAGGTCCGTTGTGCTTCTTTGAAGGGGTTGGTTGCAATGACGGCTCATCTCATTATCGCTGCTCGATCTAGAAAACCGTCCGCTGCTGAGAGAGGCTCTTGCTGCGTAGGGAGAAGCGAGGCTCTGTCGCGTCGCCGCCCAGGATGCGCTGGCACGCGTATTCGCCGACCGCCGGACCGTGTTTGAATCCGTGGCCCGAGCCTCCGCCGATCAGCCAGACGTTCTCAACATCGGGATGCCGATCGATCAGAAAATCGCCGTTGGAGGTGTTCTCGTATTGGCAGACCCGGGATTCAGTTAGAGGGGCATCCTGGAGAGCAGGGAATCTTTCTGCCAGGAAGTTGCGCGCCTCTGCGATGCTGGTGGCTCCTACGACGCGGTCGCCGGAATCCGGATCGAAGGCTGGACCATGCCGGTCGAATGCAAGCTTGAATCCGCGGGCGTCGATATCCGGAATGCCATACGGACCGAGAGGATGGTCGAAATCTATCCAAACCGGCAAGTGCGGCGGCGAGAATCTGGAGTCGCCTGCGGGTGGTGCGAAGTACAAAACTTCCTGGCGGGTCGGGAAAATGCGAGAGCTTAGCAGATCGGGGAAAAGCTTGGGCAGCCATGCCCCACAGGCGAATACGATCGTTTTCGCGGGAATGGATTCACGGTTAAAATCGGGCGGAACGAAGGCTGTTGCGCATTTCACGCCGAGTTGGATGGAGGCTTCTACTACGATCGCTACTGCGCGGCGCGCCTGGACCGCTCCGCTGCCGGGCTCGAGGATGCCGAACAGGTCCGGGTCGGCGACATGCATTTGCGGATAGCGTTTCGCGAGGCCCGCGGACGTCAGGATCTCGAAGGGGACGCCCGCGCTTCGCAGAGTGATGCAGGTATCCTGCCCGGCTTTCGCACCATCGCGCGCCATCCACAGCACGCCGGTTTTGTGAAATAGCGACTGTCCGGTTTGCTGAAATAAATCCTGCCACAGGGTGAGGGACCGCATCGCCATGCGGGTGTAAATCTCATCGGCGCCGTAGCCCATGCGGATCACGCGGCTTTCGTCGCCGGAGCTGGATCGGACGTGGCCTGGACCCCAAGCGTCCAGCAAAAGCACTGATTTTCCGGCCTTGGCCAGCCACCAAGCGGTCCACGCGCCGAAGGTCCCAGAGCCGACTACCGCGACATCGTACACGGTTACAACTCGCGGCCCAGCACCGGGATCGTCCCGCCGCTGATCTGCGAGGCTTCGTCCGTTGCCAGATGAACCAGCATGCTGGCGACCTGCGCGGGCTGCACCCACTTCGAAGGATCCGCGTTAGGCATGGCCGCGCGATTCCCGGGAGTATCCATGGTTCCGGGCAGGACGACGTTCGCCGTGATGCCGCGGTCTTTGTTTTCGATCGCCACGGTCCGTACCAACGATACAAGCGCTGCCTTGGACGCAGCGTAAGCGGCAATCATTGGTGCGGGCTCGATGGCAGCCTTGCTTCCGATGGCGAGAATACGTCCACTGCCTCGCGTGCGCATGTCCGGCAAAACCGCACGGATGATGTAGAACGCCGCGACCAAGTTCGCATCGAGCATACTGCGGAACGTATCATCGTCGGTTTCCACTACGGGCTTGCCGCCTTTGAACGCGCCGACCAGGTGAACCAGGACATCGATTCGGCCAAACTTCGCGATGACCGCCGAGCACAATGCCTTAGCCGAGTCGCCGCTGGCGATCTC
>Ga0207674_10002392_pt1 | contig 23723 bp, 24 predicted proteins | sample KBSCornC72_FD_184303 | JGI IMG/M metagenome (GOLD analysis project Ga0207674, IMG submission 184303) | Corn rhizosphere microbial communities from Kellogg Biological Station, Michigan, USA - KBS Corn C7-2 (SPAdes) (version 2) | ecosystem: Host-associated > Plants > Roots > Rhizosphere > Soil ...
CGCACGAGACGAGCGTTCCTGCCACGGTGGCGGCGTTGCGCAGGTTCAACGGCGCTTCGAGCTTCAAGGCAGTCTTTAACGCCTCCGGACAATATTCGTTTTCCAGCAATCGTTGAAGCGTAGCCGCCGCGCCGATCTCCAGGTTGTTTCCGCTCTTCTTAATGGTATCAAGGCCAAGGGATTGCAAGTCCACGACTTCAGCGGGCTCAGATTGAGGCCGGGAAAGCAGCGTGCCGCCTCCAAGGGGGAGCATATTCGGTTGAGCCAGTAACGTCAGGGCCTCGTCCAGGGTTTTGGGTCGGTGATAGGCAGTAATCATAGTCTCGTCTCCATGGGGGTTGGCCTTATTATACAGTTAAAAAAATCACCGCCATTGAAATGATGGCGGTAATTTGATTGCTATCCAGGCCCGGTGTAGGGCGCAAGCTCGGGCAGGAGGAACTCCGGCTGCAGGGCCTGGACGAGAAACTCGACTTCGCTCCCGTCGCGGTAATGACCATAAAAGCGCCAGGCTGGTTGAAGGTATTGTGGACCTGCATTGGGATCTGGGGTTGCATAGAGTGGATCAGGAACATAGTAAACTAATTCCACACTTTCGATGGTGAGCGGTGGCGGCACATAATTCCCGCTGTCTGGTGATTCATCGAGGATGTTGGGCTGGTCTGCCATGCAGGCCTCCGGTGGGGGTCGGATCTTTCATCGTCCTCGCCAACGTAGGAACCCGGCCCGGGCGTGGCCTCACCCGATTCGCACGATCCCGCCGACGGGTCCCTGGTCGCCCCGCGGGGTGACGGACGCTCGCACGCCGCGACGAAGGCGCTACGTAACTATGCGCAACTCTACGCTCGAGACCGTCTGCGACTTTCAGCGACGACTGGGTGCCATTGCCGGATGGGTCTTCCCGCGCGAGCGGAAGCCCGAGGCGCCAGCCCGCGCGAGTTGTTATCGCAGTGGATTCGGAAGGCCGAGGTGGCGGCGGAGTTGCCCAAGCTCGCGGGTGGCACTTGCCATCCCTATCGACGAAAATGGCGGTCGGAGCGGCGGCACCTGCCGACGAAGGCGGTGGCGGTCGCGGGCGGCTGGACGATGTGGTCACGATGGAGCGGTGCTACGACCTGCCCGATGACGCCGATATCCTCGCAGTGACGAGCGACCCGAACAAGCGGGGGGAGGCGCCTCCGCAGCAAGCCAGCGCATAAATTGCCCCCGAAACAGCCACCCCTGGGGAGCAACGAGGAAGCCCGCCATCACTCAAGTGATAGCGGGCTTTGAGTTGCCCCTCCTGGGATCGAACCAGGACTCTCCTGATCCAGAGTCAGGCGTGTTGCCAGTTACACCAAGGGGCAGTTTTTTCGGATTTCAGCGCCGCCGGGACACGGCGGAACCCATTGATTATAGTTCACATAGCACACCCGTTCAACCCTGCACGCGACTCGCCGATTCGCGCTCAGGTCAGTGCGATCGCCTCGCAACCTTAGACCGAATCGTCGTTTGCAGACCACCCGCCGACGCGCCTGGGCGCGTCCGTCCCGCGTCGTCCCGCTGCTCGTCACGACCGGAGTCGTACTCGCGGTGGGATGCGCCGAGACGTTCAAAGCGATTGCGGCGAGCCCAGCCATATCGCAGAGTCAGGCGGACCAACTCTTCAGCGCGATTGCCACACGGTTCGACCAAGTCGAGATCGGACCAGCGTACGATTATTCGCGCGTGAAATTGGCGCAGTCCGCGCTCGTGCCGTCCCGCATCTTCGACGACACCCTCGTCTGGGAATCCCGTCCGACGCCGTCGGTCCGGCTCCTCGTCGTCAGTGGCGAGGCGACCGCTGGACGATACCACGTCGAGCGCCAGCGAACCCTCACCGCGGCGAACGGGCTCGGTGACACGCGGCATACCATCGCGCTCGAGCGGCTCGCGCCCGACATGTACCGGTGGGAGACGAACGTGGAGCTCGCCGTCGGCACGATCACGGCGGAGGGCGTCGCGTCGATGATCTCGGCGCTTTTCCGATCGCCGGAAGGACGAACAGATCGCGAGGTGCGCGACGATTACGCCGCGGCATTTCCACGGGCGAGCGCCGCTTTTGGGCGTGGCTTCGCGGTCGATTCGCTGCGCATTCTCCCCGGCGCCTTCGGCACGACGACCGTCTCGCTCTCCCTCGGCTTCCATCCCGAAACGATGCGGCCAACGTTCCCCGCGTTCGCCTCATATCTGGACAAGTATCTCGGTCCGGCGAGGTATCGGCTCACGTTGACGGATCCTTCCGGCTCGCAGCTTCTCGAGGCGGTCGGCCGCGATCGGATGATGACCGTGCGCTACCGGCTTCAGCGCGGCCGGCTGGTGTCGCTGCTCGGCAACCCGCATCCGTGGCCCGACACGCTTCGCCTCAACGCGGACGTCTCGCTCAAGGTGAAACTGTTCCGCGTGGGCTTTTCCAAGCTCGCCACCGACTTCGTCATCGGGAACTCGGGACACGACCGCTCCTGGACGATCACCGCGCAGCGCGAGCCCGATTGGGATCTCCCGTTGATCACGGAGCGGCTGATTCGGTCGCCGCTCCGCCGACCCTTCGAAGGCGCGGGATCGATGTTCCGGGTGTCGGTGCGCGATAGCGCGGGAATGCAGACGCTGTTCACCCGAGCCGGGCGGCTCGAGGTTCAGGAGAGCACGATCATGCGCTTTATCGGATCGCTCGGCTCGCACATGCTGGGAGACCTCGACAAGCGCGTCGAGGCGGAGGAAGACCGATTTATTCGCGACGGCTTCCGCGCCCTCCAGGCGGACCTGCATGTGGTGGGCGGACGGTGGCGGGCTGAAACGGAAAACGGCGCTCAGCGCTGAGCGCCGAACACCGTCTATTTGCTTGGAACGCAGCGGAGTTGCCGCGCGCACCGTCATTGGAACTCTGCGTCCTACCGAACGGCGGCGGGCATTACATCCGATGCGTAATACTGCGCAATACTATGAACAACTACGGGGCCGATCGCGCTGAGTTTCGACGAGAAGCGTGCCGCGTATTTCGATGGAGCTGACCGGGATCGAACCGGTGGCCTCTGCAGTGCGATTGCAGCGCTCTCCCAGCTGAGCTACAGCCCCGTATCGTCAAAGGAAAGGCCCCGCACTAATGTCGCGGGGCCGGTCCCGACGAAGCTAAATGTAGGAGCCGGAGAGCGTTACGTCAAGTTGACGGGTGGCGCGGGGAAAGGTAACTGGTATCCTTAGCCGAATGCTCCTTCCACCGACCGAAGTGCTCGCGGCGTATGAACGCATTCGCCCACTCGTACGTCGCACCCCCCTGCTCCGCAGCTCCCCACTGAGTGAGATCGCGGGCGGGGACGTGTATCTCAAGCTCGAGAATCAGCAGACAACGGGCTCGTTCAAGCTGCGTGGCGCGTTGAATGTGTTGGCAACGCTGCCGCCGGAAGTCCGGGCGCGCGGGGTCGTCGCCTCGTCGGCGGGGAATCACGGACTCGGAGTCGCGTACGCGGCTAAGCATTTCGGCGTACCGGCGACGATCTTCGTCCCCGCGACCGCCCCTCGGGTAAAACGTGACGGAATCGTTGCGCTCGGGGCGACCATTGACGCGGACCAGCCGCACTACGACGCCGCCATGGATGCCGCGAAGGCGTTCGCCGCGGAGCGGGGTGCGACGTACATCAATCCCTGCCTCGGTGACATGCTGCTCGCCGGTCAGGGGAGCGTCGCGATCGAGATTCTGAGCGAGCTACCCGACCTCGCGACACTCGTGCTCAACGTCGGCGGGGGCGGATTGCTCGGCGGATGCGCGAGTCTCGTGCGCGCCGTCGCGCCGAGCGTGCGGATCGTTGTTGCGCAGAGCGAGAACACCGCCGCGATGTCCAAGTCACTCGCCGCCGGCCGGGTGGTGGAAATCGAGAACGTGCCGACCCTTGCCGATGGTCTCGCCGGTCAGATCGACGATGACGCGCTGGAGATCGGACAGCACGGTATCGACGACATCGTGACGCTGACGGAAACGGAAATCGGGCGCACGATCGCCTGGCTCTGGTCCGCGCACCAGCAGCGGGTCGAAGGCGCGGGTGCCTGCGCCACGGGCGCGGTGTGGCTCCGGAAGTTGGCGTCCATTCAGACGCCGGCTGCCATTGTCGTCAGCGGCGGAAATATCGACGCGGCGAAGTTCGACGCATTGATCCTGTCATCCTGAGGGAGCGAAGCGACCGAGGGATCTACTGTCCCGACCTGGACACCAGGTAAGGCCAGTAGATCCCTCGCTCGCTACGCTCGCTCAGGATGACAACTAGAACGAATCGTCGCGCGATTCGCTATCGGTCCCCTGCGGGCGCCGCTCGCCGCCAAGCGACGAATTGCCGCCACGCGAGCCAAGCGTATCGGCGTTGACGCCTTCCCGGTTTCCGATCGAGACCTGGCGATCGGACGCGGCGCGCGTGTTCTGCACTCCGCCCTCGAGCGTCGACTCGGCGCCGGTGTTCGTCTGACCCGGAATTCGGCCGCGCGACTGGCCGCGGGCCTCACCGCCACGGCGACCGATGGCCGCCATGTGCTCGCGGTTCCGGCTCACAGCCACGCCGCCTTTGCGGCCGGCCTCTCGGGCTTCGCTCGAGTCGAATTCGTGGGCGGTGCCCTTCGCGTGCGCTGCCTTTCCGCCCTTGCTCGCGATCTCGCGTTGTTTGCTGCGATCCATCGACGCAAAGCCGCGATTACTGCGGGAACGCGATTGGCCGGATCCGCTGCTTCCGGCTCCTCCCTGCGATCCGTTCTGACGGGCGTTCTCGTTCGAGCTGTCGCGCTGTCCGCCACGGTCGCCGATTCCGCCCGTCGCCCCATACATGCGATCGTCGTTGCCCGGTCTGTTCGGCATCCTGCTCCTCCTCGTGATTGGCTTCTCGATCGTGGACGTTCAGTCCCGTTGATGCATTCGGGTCCGACGCCGCCTGCTCCAGGCCCCCCCGGGCCACTCACTAGCAATCAATAACACGAGTGCAAACTGCTTGCCGTGACGTGCGACCGCCTCGGGCGAGACCCCGAATCATTCTTCGCCCGGAGCGTGCGATACGTCACACACGCTGACTGACTCTATCCAGCGGTGGTCTCTCCTCCCAGCAAAGTCAGTACCTCACCAGTGATGTAGCTCGAATCCACTGGACTCGCGAAAAATACATAGGCCGGCGCAACCTCCTCCGGCTGGCCCGGACGCTTCATTGGAACGTCCGCGCCATGACGAGCGGCTTTCGTCGCCGGCTTGTCCGCCACGTTCAGCGGAGTCCAAATCGGTCCAGGCGCGACGCAATTCACGCGAATTCCCTTTTTCACGAGATTCTGCGCTAGCGATTTGGTGAACGCGTGAATGGCGCCTTTCGTTGCAGAATAGTCGAGGAGCTGCCCACTCCCCTCCAATCCCGTGATCGAACCCGTGTTGATGATCGTGCTGCCACGCGGCATGCGCTTGACCGCGGCCCGTGCCATGTAGATGTATCCGAAAATGTTGGTGCGGAAGGTCCGATCCAGCTGCTCGTCGGTCAGATCTTCGATCGATTCCTGGTGCTGTTGGAACGCCGCGTTGTTCACCAGGATGTCGAGCACCCCGAACATCTTGACCGTCGCGGCCACGGCGACGTCGCAGAATGACGAATCGCGGACGTCGCCCGGGATGAGCAGGCAGCGGCGCCCTTCGGCAACCACGGCGCCCTCGGTCACTTCAGCGTCCCCCTGCTCCTCCGGCAGATAGACGATGGCAACGTCCGCGCCCTCGCGCGCGAAGAGGACCGCCACGGCGCGGCCGATGCCGGAGTCGCCGCCGGTGATGAGCGCCGCGCGTCCATCCAGTTTGCCCGAGCCCTTGTAGTCCGGCGCCTCGAAGCGCGGCTGCGGATCGACCTTCGACTCGAGGCCCGGCTTGCGCTGGTGCTGCGCCTTGAAGGGCGGCTTTGGCTTCCTCGCGGTCGTACGCCTGGTCGAACGGCGCTTCGTTTTCGGCATGCGGCTCGTGTGAAGTGGGGCCGGCCACTCGCCGCAAGAACGGTTCCAGGCTTCCCTTATATTCCCGCCCATGTCGCTCAGCATTCTCCTCCTCGGAACCTCGGCATCGCGTCCGACCGTCGAACGCAACGTGTCGTCGCTCGCGGTCCACCGCGAGGGCGAGACGCTGATGTTCGACTGCGGCGAGGGCACGCAGCGGCAGATGATGCGATACGGAGTCTCGTTCGCGCTCCAGGACATCTTCTTCACGCACATGCACGCCGATCATTTGCTCGGCGTGATCGGATTGATCCGAACGATGGCGCTCCAGGGTCGCGCCGAACCCCTTCGACTGTGGGGACCGAAGGGGACATCGCGCATGCTCAAGCGCGTCGAAGGCCTCGGATTCGAGCGCGCGACCTTTCCAGTTACGATCGACGAAGTGGACGCCGGCCAGCCGATTCAACGAAGCGGCTATTCGATCGTCGCGTTCCCGGTGGACCACCGCGGATCGACGTCGTTCGGTTACGCGATCGTCGAAGAAGAGAGAAAGGGTCGTTTCAATCCGGACCTCGCCCGCGAGCTCGGGATTCCCGAGGGTCCGCTCTGGGGCCAGATCCATCGCGGACTCGCCATCACGCTCGACGACGGACGGGTCATCGAGCCGTCGGTGCTCGTCGGCCCAAAGCGAAAGGGACGACGAGTGGTGATCACCGGAGACACCCGCCCCTGCGCGGCGACGATCGACGCATCACTCGGCGCCGATCTTCTGGTCCACGAATCGACCTTTGGCGACGAAGATGCGCCGCGTGCGTTGGAGACAGGCCACTCGACCGCACGCGAGGCGGCACAGGTGGCGGCCGGTGCCGGGGTCCGGCGTTTATTGCTGACGCACTTCTCCGCCCGCTATTCGCGCGACGCCTCAGATCTGGAGCGTGAGGCGCGGAGCGTCTTTCCGAATACTCTAATTGGAAAAGATGGGATGGAGATCGATGTCCCGTACGAATCCTGACGGGCCCTGCGTGCTTGTGAAGTCTGGCTGGTACCGGCGATATCGGCTGGCGATGGAAACGGCCGCGGGCTAACGCGGACACTGCGGGCTAACGCTGTTGCGGGAGGCCACGGCGCGCCAGCGTGCCACTGCCGCGACGAAAGCCTGAATTCTTTGGGACTACCTCAGGATGTGTCGGCGCGCGAAGCATCCCGAGGTTGTAACCCAAAACTCAGGCTCGCGACAAGAAGGAAACGGCCTGATACAGCGTTAGCCCGCCCGTGTCCGCGTTAGCCCGCGGCTTTTCATCGCCAGATCGTCCCAGACTACCAAGCATGAAATAGCGCTCGGTCACCCGTCGGACGCCTGCTCTGACGGTATCAACGGATCCGGTCGCGAGATGCTCATCGATCGACGATAGAGCCGCGCCAAATCATCGTCCGACAACGCGTCGAGAATCTTGCCCGGCGTCAACCGTGACGTGACGCTTCGAGCCTCAGGGCTGCTGCTCAAGTACCAGTTGTAACGATCGAGTCGCGCCGTGGCGCCGTCGGGATGACGGAAGGTCACCATCGCGTTGCTCGACCCGGGAAGTGTCACGTTGACCACCCAGGTAACGCCGTCGGGTGACCGCCAGGTTCGCATGGTCGTGCCGTTGTAAGAGTTCGTTGTATTCAGCCGACCAACTGTGGGACCAAAGGCCGCCGGCCGGCGTAGCCCGCATCGACCTCGTGCCAGAACCGCACCTCGGGCTCACCAAGGTGCCAGCACAACAGCACGGGACGACCGTCCAGCTCGGCCGGGAAATCTACAAGCCCGAGCCGCGGATCCTTGAGTTGAATGCCGAGGTCCGCCAATTCGCGCTGATAGTCGTCGAGCTCACGCGCGAAACCGAGCGCGCGCTGCTCGAGCTCTTGGCCGCGGGTCTGCGCGTCGTCGGAACGGGACGCCGAGGCTACCAGATCGAGCTCGAGGATCGTCTCGCGCCATCGCCGATGTTGGGCGACGACGTCTTCGACGATTCGTCGCACCAACGGCAACGTTCGATTGGCCTGCTCGACGGTGAACTGCCGCATCCCGAAATCTACCTCGGTTTCGCGCGAGCTAATCGCTCGGCCTCGCGCTCTTCCAGTCGCCGGCGTCTGCGCTGCTCCGCGGCGGCGTGCCGGCGAATCTCATCCGGCGTCTCCGGCACGATCGCCGGTACGTCAATGGGACGACCGTTTCGATCGACGGCAACGAAGGTGAGATAGCACGAATTCGTGTGACGCCGGCGTCCCGACAACAATTCTTCCGCCTCAACGCGGACGCCCACTTCCATCGACGTCTTGCCGACGTAGTTGATGCTCGCCTTCATGACGACCAGGTCGCCGAGGTGGATCGGCTCGCGAAAGTCGACGCGGTCGATCGAGACCGTGACCACGCTCGCGCGGCTGTGTCGAAACGCGGCGATCGCCGCTGTTTTGTCCATCATCGCGAGGATCACGCCACCGAACACGTGGCCCAGGTTGTTCGCGTCCCCGGGCATCATGAGCTCGGACGTCTCGTGCTGGCTTTCGCGGACGGTCTTGGATGCGCGCATGTACGGTTGTGAAGAGAAGATCCGAAATGCGGAACTCCGAGCGAAGGCGCGGAGCGCCGGAGTGAGGAACTACGGCTAGGTTCCGGCGAGGCCGCGCCGAGGCGACACGAGCACCTTCGTCATACAACGCTGCGGCATTGAACGCATCGGTCAGCTCGCGCCGCTCGGCGGCGCTGATCGGCGGACGGTCCAGCCAGTCGATGCGGTGGAGCGGCGCCATGATCGACGTGAGCGGCCACTCGCGATGCGTCGAATCGGCCAACGAGACGGTCGCGATCTCGCCCGCGCTGTCATAGCGCGCAATCACCGTATAGCCGGGATGGGTCCAGCGGTCAGTGCCGTCTGCGTCCGTGGACGGCCGGCCGTCGCGAATCTCCGCCCACCACGGCGATGTCGGTCCCGTAATAGGATCGAGCTCGACGCCGTCGCCGGCGCGACCTTCACCGCGTCCGGGGATCGTAAAGATGACCGTGGGACTGCCATCTATATCGGACAGACTGAAGCTTCGGTCATCGAATTCGGCGCTCGCGATCGCCGCGGCGGCCCGGCGGCGGGTATCGTTCAGGCGTCCCTCGGCGCGAACCAGCGAGTCACGAACGAGACCGAACGCGGTTCGTCCTTCCCTCGCCACTCGCGTCGCGGCGGAGTCCCCGAAGAGGTCTCGCAAACGCTCACCGGTCCCCGAGCGAAGGTCGATCACCCCGCGCCGCGTCGTGTGCCACGGCTGAGTGCCCGGGAAATCGACGTCGACGTGGTATTCATATGAGAGGTAGGGACCGAGGACATCGAGGATATCGAGCTCGGCCGTAGCAGAGGTGCTCGGGTCTGGTCGCACCTCGTCGTCGGGATCCAACGGCCGCTCATTCGGATGAGCCTTGGCATACAACCCGGCCAATCGGGGTACGATAGTGTCGGCGAGCACCGCGGCGCTGTCGCCTCTTGCCAGGGCGCGCCGGTACACGCGCTCGCCGAGTAGGAGGGCATCCTCGAACGAGTAATCGTCATCGGCGGCAAAGAGCTCGTACCATTGTCCGGCATATCGGGCCACGATCAGCGGAACGCCACGCACGCTCACGCGACCGTTCGTCGTCGATACCCAGAACGCGGAATCCGCGCTGCTGAGCAGGAACTCGGCGCGCGGCGGCGGGAGTCGCGACGCGTCACGGGCACTCGGCGCCGAACACGCGGCGACGATGACGAAAGCACCCGCGAGGGCGCGGCGATAGCCGCGCGAGGAAGGAAGCATCGTGGCAAATATACTGCACTAGATTCAACTCGCCTCTCTCGATAGCGCATGCGTTTTCGACTACGACATCTCAGCGTCGCCATTCTCGGCTCACTCGGCTGCACCGCCGCGGCCGAGCGAGCCAGCCAACATTCGACGACGAACACCAAGGCTCCGGACACCGTCGCCGCCGGCACCGTCGCCGCCGGCACCGTCGTCGCCGACAGTCTGCCCGCGCCGTCCGCGGTGCGCGCGCTGTATGTGAACCGCTGGGCGTCACAGAGCCGAAAGCGCATGGCGAAGCTGATCGCAACGGCGGATTCCACCGAGATCAACGCGCTCGTCATCGACATGAAGGACGAGTTCGGGCTCAACTACGCGACGAAGAACTCCGAGTTCGCCAAGAACGCGGGCACGGCTTCAAAGATCTCGAACGTCACGGCGCTGATCGATACGCTCAAAGCGCACAAGATCCTGCCGATCGCGCGAATCGTCGTGTTCAAAGATTCGGTAACGGCGCGCGTTCATCCAGACTGGACGATCCGCAAATCCGATAACTCGATTTGGCGCGACAAAAAGGGCATCGCCTGGGTGAACCCGTACCACCGTGAGCTCTGGGACTACAACATCGGCGTCGCCGAAGAATTGGTGAAGCTCGGCTTCGGCGAGATCCAGTTCGATTACATTCGTTTCCCCGAACCCTATCCGAGCCTGCCCAAGCAGGTCTTCCCGGACTCGAAGGATCTGCCCAAGCCCGCGGCCCTGGCGGAGTACCTCAAGCACGCCAAGACGCGACTCAACAAGCTCGGCGTCCGCTCGACCGCGGACATCTTCGGGTTGGTGACGACGGTTGGCGGCGCCCTCGAGGTCGGCCAGGATTGGGAGAAGATCTCACCGGTGGTGGACGTCGTGCTTCCTATGGTGTATCCGTCGCATTATCCGCGCGGAAGCCTTGGCGTTCCGTACCCGAACGCCGACCCATACAAGATCATTCACATCGCGATCTCCCGCGCGCGCGAGCGGGACAAGAAGCTCGGCATCTCGGAGGCAGAGCACATCCGTCCGTGGCTCCAGGCGTTCACACTGGGCAAGCCGGAATACGGGGCGGAACAGCTTCGCGAGCAAAAGCGGGCCGTCTACGAGTCCGGCTACGACGGCTGGGTCATGTGGAACCCCGGCTCGATCTACGACGTGTACCTGCCTGCGCTCGAGAAAACACTACAGTCGCGCAAGAAGCCGTAGTCGCCGAGCAGCCGAGCAGCCGAGCAGCCGAGCAGCCGAGCAGCCGAGCAGCCGCCGATCACGGCACGCCGGCCGATTTGAGCACGATCGTCAGAGTCGCGATTTCGTCGATCCAGCGGCCGACCGTCGCTTCTCCCGCCAGACCGTTTTTCACGCCGCGCACGCGCAGCGGACGATCGAGGCCGGCGCCGCAGACGATGAATTTTCCGTCGTCGCCGGCCTCGCCGATCCGCCGAATGGGCTGAATGAGCGTATCGGACACCGCGAGTGAATCGCGAACGAGACGCGCGGTCGTCTCCACCTCGACGCGCGCGTGGTCGGCGATCGAGCCGTCCGAGTTGAGCAGGCGCGCGAACACGACGCCGCTTCCCGCCTTGTACGACGACGCTGGGCAGACGAGCGGCAGAATCTCGCTTCGCGGATGCAGAATGACGTGCACCGGGACGTCGCGACTCTCCGTCAGGAACACGCGCGTTGGGATGTTGCGGCCGATCGACTGCGTGGCGAGCGCGCTGTCCGAAGCCACGAGCACGTAGCTGCCCGGGAATTGAGACTTGAAGTCGAACTCCCCTTTATCGTCGGCAACGACTGTGTCGCGGCCGCCGCTAAACCACACGCGCGCATTCGGAATCCGCGTTCCGCCCTGGTCCGTAACGACGCCGAAGATCTTGCTCAACCCCAGGTTCCAGTGGCTGCCGTCGGGCCAGACCGCGAATCCGGTCTCGCCCCCGGTTTCCTGATAGCCGAGCACGCGCACATTGCCGCGCAGCGGCCGCGGCGGAGGCCTGCGCCGAACACCCGAGTAGTCCGCGTCAATCGCGAGGATCGCCGAATGAATGTCCCAGCGCACGATCATCGGAACGCCGTTGGGCATCGTCGCGAAGGTGAGCGACCCGCCGCTGCCGCGCGCGCGCGACTCGAGGTTCGTATACTCGAACTCGAACGAGCGAAGACTCGGCTTTAGTCGATCGAGCCAGAGCGTGCCGGCGAGATCGACGACCGTGTCGCGCGCCCGAATGTCCGCCGGCTCGAATCCGATGCCGATCTGATTGTCGTGTTGCGCGTCCGAGTCGACGACGCGCATGCAGTGCGTGGCCGCGAAGCTCGGATCGAGAAGCACCGCTTCATCCGGCGCGAAATAATCGCGGTCGCCGCCGAGGTGCTCGCGCATGTACCCCTCGGCCTCGAAGGCCCACGCCGGACGGGCGGCCACGTACGACCGGTCGGCGACGATGTCCTTCGTGCGGCTGCTGTCGCTCTCGATCTGTTTTCGAATGGGATCGCGCGTGCGCCAGTACGTTCGGATCCTCAGCCGCGGCGGGTTCGACTCGCGCGCCACGACGCTGGCGAGCAGCCCGTCGCGAGCCTGTTCCCAAAGCTCGAGCGCCTGGCTTGCGCCCGGCTTGCCCGGACAGACGCGCCCTTCCGTTGCCGTGACTGCCGTCAGCCGCGAGGCGATGGGCGTCAGGCGAAAATCCATCGTGCTGTCGGACGCGGCGATCGTTGCGTCCACGGGCCGATACCCGATGCGCACAATGTGAATGGTGCGCGAGCCGCGAAGCCGAGCCGCCGCGTAGCGGCCTCTGTCGTCGGCGATGGTTCGCGAGAGAAACTGCCCCGCCGAGTCGAGCACGGAGACCACGGCACCGGTCACCGGCTCGCCGGTCGCACTGTCCGTGAGCGTCCCGCGAACCCGTTGCGCCTGCGCGACGGGCGGCGTGATCGCGGCGGTCGCCGCGGTCAGAGCGATCAGCAGCCCCGCTCTAAGTTCGCCCATGGGCTAGGGCGCGAACGCCGTCGAGCAGCCGATCCACTTCGTGCTCACTCGTATAGCAACTGCAGCCCACGCGAACGAGTCCACCAGGCACGAGCCCGAACCGTTCGATGACAGTCGCCGCGTAGAAGTCGCCGTTCGACACGAACACACCGCGCTTCGCCAACGACAGGGCGACGTCGTCGGTCGTCGTGCCCCGTAGGGTGAACGAAACAGTGGGCGTGCGCGGCGTGGACGGCGCCGGCCCGTAGACACGAACGCCGTCGATGGAACGGAGTCCATCCCAGAGACGCGTCGCAAGGGCGGTCCCGCGCGAATGCAGTGCGGCGAAAGTCGCCTGCAGCGCCTCGCGGCGCGACGAGGCACCGCCGGAGAGCGACGCGAGGAAGTCGACGGCGGCCGCCGCGCCGACGATGCCTTCGTGATTCTGTGTACCGGTCTCGAGTCGCTCGGGGGACTCCTGCGGCGCCGGATCGAGTCGTGGAGCGTCGAGCGCTTCGATGAGCTCCCGCTTTCCCCAAAGGATGCCGATGTGCGGCCCGTAGAACTTGTACGCCGAGCACGAGAGGAAGTCGCATCCGATCGCCTGCACGTCGACAAGGTGGTGCGGCGCGTAGTGAACGGCGTCCACGAAGACTGTGGCACCGGCGGCAGCCTTGGCGAGTCGCGATGCGGCGGCAACGTCGGTGATGGTACCGAGGGCGTTCGACGCGGCGCCGATCGCCAACACCTTCGTGCGCGAGTTGAGCGCCGACTCGAGTCCCGCCCAATCCAGCCGGCCGTCGTCGAGGCGCAGGTTCACGGTGCGAATCGTGACTCCGCGGTCGCGCTCCAGCGCGCGCCACGGCGCGATGTTCCCGTGATGGTCGAGCTCCGTGACGACGATCTCGTCGCCCGGACCGAGCCCGCGGCCGATCGCGCGGGCGAGATGGAACGTGAGGCTCGTCATGTTCTGTCCGAACGCGATCTCGTCCGGGCGGCCGTTCACAAACTCGGCGATGGCTTCGCGCGAACGCGCGATCAGCTCGTCGGTCTCTTCACTCGTCGGATAGCGCCAATGCGTGTTGGCGTTGTGGTGATAGAGATAGTCGTCCATCGCCTCGACGACCTGCTGCGGGACTTGAGTCCCGCCTGGCCCATCGAGGTATGCGACCGGAACTCCGGCGTGCGTTCGCCGCATCGCCGGAAAGGACGCGCGAATCTCGTCGACGCTCGCCACGCGCGGCGTCGCGGGGGAAGAAGCCAGCGTTGCCGTCATGCGATCTCCGCTCCGGCCCACTGCTCGACCATTTTCACTATCTCCACGTGGTCCGCAACCTCGCCGAGCTCGCCGCGGGCGATGCGAAACAAGTCGGCTGTGAGTTGAAGGATCGGCGCCGGGACGCGCGTCTCCCGCGCCACCTCGGCGGCGATGCCGACGTCTTTCTCGAGCAGCGCCAACCGAAAAGTCCGAGGAAAGGCGCGCGTCAGGACGCGCTCAGGAAACAGGTTCATCGACGTGTTGGACCGCCCGCTCGACGCATTGATCACGTCGAGCGCGACGTTGGGGGAGACGCCCATCTTCACGAGCGCGGCGAGCCCTTCCGCCGCGGCGAGAATGTGCGTCGCCAAAAACGCGTTGTTCACGGCCTTCACCGCATCACCCGCGCCGATCTCGCCGCAGTGCACGATCTTCTTGCCGAATGCTTCGAGCACGGGGCGGACGCGATCGAGTACAGCGGCATCGCCACCCACCATGATGGTAAGCGCACATTTCTCGGCGCCGGCCACTCCGCCGCTCACCGGCGCGTCGATGAAGGACACGCCCTGGGCGGCCAGACGCTCGGCGATGCGTCGCGACGTCGCCGGATCGCCCGACGTACAGTCGACGAAGGCCGCGCCGCGCTCGATCCCGGCCAGGATACCCTCCGGGCCGTCGAGAAGCTCGTAGACGTCGCTCGACGTGGGCAGACAGGTGATGACAACCTCGGCTCCACGGGCGGCGTCGGCCGGCGTGGCCGCATGGCGCGCCCCGGTCTTCTCGGCGAATTCGGCCGCACGAAACGCGGTGCGATTCCAGACGGTGAGCGGGAGCTTGGCCGCGGCCAAACAGGAGGCCATCGGCCGGCCGATTGCTCCGAGGCCCAAAAACGCGGTCTTCATGCCGGTGAAGTTACCACTCGAATAGCTTTCTCGCATGATCACGCGAGTCCGCGTCGAAGGGATGAGTTGTCAGCACTGCGTGCGCGCCGTTTTCACGGCGCTGGCCGGCGTCGACGGCGTCACGCGCGCCGAAGTGGGCATTGGCCGCGTCGAAGTCGAGCACGATGGCTCGGTCACACTGGATGAGCTGCGAGCCGCAATCGATGTTGCGGGATACCGGGTCATCGGCGAGGAGTCGAAATCGAGGCGGAGCCTTCCGCTAGCCTGATAGCACGGCTCGTCCGCGGCACGGCTCGTCTGCAGCAAGACTCCTAGCACCAGCGCGGCCCCTCTCCTCACGTCTCGCATTCTCGAACCTGAGACCTCGATGCTGGACTCGCCGTGAGCCCTGAGATGTCAGCTTGGGCGCGAACAATCTTTCGTAGTCCAATCTGAGATCTCGAGTCTGATAGCGAGTCCAGCATCGAGAAGTCAGCCTGCGAGTAGTCAGGCGTGAGTAGAAGGGCTGTGCGAGCCTCAGGTCAGCGCAGCACGATAAAGATGCTTTTTTAGGGTTGTCCGTTCGACTCAGCCTTAGGTAAGTTGCGCCCGCGCACCACGGTGAAGACGAGGGGGCACCATGACGCCACCGGAGCGGAATCCCGAAGATCGTCCAGTCGGCGCGCTGCTCGCGCCCGACATCCTCGCGCTCCTCGAGGAATCGCCGGCGGACATTCCCGTCGAGACCGAGGAGATCCACCCGGCCGACCTCGCCGACGTCGCCGAGCTGCTCGAACGCGATCAGCTGCAGCAGTTCCTGACGGCGCTCGGCCCCGCCCGCGCCGCGGACGTCCTCGAGTATCTCGACGAGGAGCTCCGCACCGAATTCCTCGAAGCGATCACGCCGCGCCAGGCCGCGGAGCTCGTGACGCAGATGACGCCCGACGATCGGGCGGACACCCTCGAGGAGATCGACGAAGAGCACGTCGAAGAGATCCTCTCCGAGATCCCGGCGGAGGCGAGGCACGAGACCGAGAAACTTCTCGCTTACGAGCCGGACACTGCCGGCGGCCTGATGACGACGGAGGTCGTGTCGGTCTCCGCCGACATGACCGTGGAATCCGCGCTGGAGAATGTTCGCACCGTAGCGCGCTCCGGTCGTAAAGAAGCGATGCACGCGATTTATACCACGGACGAGCAAGGTCGTGTTGTCGGCGTGATGTCGTTACGGGAGCTCCTCGCCGCGCCCGCCGGCGCAAAGATCAACGACATCGCGTGGAGCGAGGTCGTGGCCGTCAGTCCGCGCGCCGACCGCGAAGAGGTCGCGCGCGTGATCGCGAACTACGACATCGTCGCCGTGCCGGTGGTGAGCGAATCGGGCCACCTGATGGGCGTCATCACCGTCGACGACGTCATCGACGCGATGCAGGAAGAGCAGACGGAAGACGTCCAGAAGCTCGGCGGTATGGAAGCGCTCGACGAGCCGTATTCGACGATCTCCTTCTGGCGCATGATCAGGAAGCGCGCGGGCTGGTTGAGCGCTCTGTTTCTTGGCGAGATGCTCACCGCCACCGCGCTCGGCGTCTACCAGAAGGAGATCGACAAGCAAACCGTCCTCGCGCTCTTCCTGCCGCTCATCATCAGCTCGGGCGGCAATTCGGGTTCGCAGGGTACGTCATTGCTGATTCGCGCGCTCGCCCTTCGCGAAGTGACACTGCGCGACTGGTGGCGAGTGGCCGGCAAGGAAATAGCCACGGGACTCACGCTCGGCGTCATCCTCGCCGTGATCGGCTTTTCGCGAATCGAGTTGTGGCAATGGCTGTCGGACCACGGCTGGTCGATCGGCAGTTTCCATCTCGGCCACAACTACGACATCTCGACGATCCGAACCGCGACGGTCGACGGCGCGTTCAGAGACGTCGACGTCCTCACGGCGGGCCAACATCATCTCCTGGCACTCACGGTTGGTCTCTCGCTGCTCGGCGTCGTGATGTTCGGAACGCTCGTCGGCTCGATGCTTCCCTTCGCTTTCCGGCGCCTCGGCTTCGACCCCGCCAGCGCCTCGGCACCGTTCATCGCGACGTTCGTCGACGTGACAGGGTTGATCATTTACTTCAACGTCGCGTTGCACATTCTGCTGAGGTGACGCCGGAGCACCCTCTTCTGGACGTTCCCGCCATCAACCCATAAGCTTGAGCACACGCAGCTGACATCACCTCACGCTCTCCGGAGGTTCAGATGGTCAAGCGTCTCACGATGCTGTTTGGTGCTGTGTTCATCGTCGTCGGAGTGCTCGGCTTCACCGTGCCTGGCGGCATGCAGATGGGAGATCCCGCCACCGCGCCGAAACTGCTCGGACTCTTCCCCGTGAATCTGCTTCACAACGTCGTGCACATTGCCATCGGCGTGTGGGGGCTTGCGGCTGGCCGCGCGTATTCGACCGCGGTCGCTTACTGCAAGCTGGTCGGCTTCGTCTATCTCGCCTTGGCCGCGTTGGGCTTCGTGATCCCGGACGCGTTCGGGCTCATTCCGATCGGCGGCAACGATATCTGGCTGCACTGCCTGCTCGGCGTCGTCCTCGTCGCCGTGGGCTTCATGGCGAAAGAGGAGTCGGCGGCAGCGTCGGCGGTGTCGGCGTAGTCCCTTGGTCCATCGGAGAACGGGGCGGCCCACATGGGCCGCCCCGTTCTCGTTCGCTTAGGTTTCGGCGTTGACCACGAGGAATGAATGGAGCGAATTCATCTCACCATCGAAGGCATGTCGTGCGAGCACTGCGTTCGCGCGGTGCGCGGGCGGCTCGAGCGAACGGACGGCGTCAAAGTGGACGACGTCGACATCGGATCGGCGACCATCGACTACGATCCCGCGAAGGCGTCGATCGACGATATCGAAGAAGCGATCGCCGACGAGGGCTACACGGCCTTCGTCGCGGACTGACGACTCGGCGACTCGGCGACTCGGCGGCTCGGCGGCTCGGCGGCTCGGCGACTCGGCGACTCGGCCGCGTCAGTCCGCAGCGAGGGATGTCGCGGTGGGACGCGAGTCGTCCAATCGCACTTCGGCAGACGGCTCGAGAGGACTGATGATGCCCGTCTCGAGCCACGCGTGTTGGCCCTGCATGACTTGTTGCGCGACGCGATATAACGTGGCGTCGTACTTCCCGTAGAACTCGTCGAACAAGCGGTCGACGCGTTCACGGGCCGCGCGACAGAATAGATCGGCCAACGCCACGGCGTCCTTGTTCCCCGATTTGGCGAGCGCAGTCGCGCGCACGCACGCGGCGGTCATCGCGAACAATTCGGCGCCGATATCCACGGCGCGGAACAGAACGAGCTGACGTCGCTCCAGCTTCGGCCCGAAACGCACCATCGCGTGGAAGATCGCGCGGCCGAGTTTGCGTGTGTGTCGTTCCGCGTAGCGAATGTGTCCGGCGAGCTCGCCGAAGTCGCCGAACGCGCCGGGCACCTGGCCGCGTCCGATCCAGCGTTTCGGATACCACGCGGGATAGAAGCGCATCACCCGCCCGAACGCCGCCACTTTTTCCGACTTCGTCGACTCCTTGTCCACGAGCGCGAACGCCGTCTTGAAATGATAGTCCACGGCTTCGCGGGCGATGAACAGTCGCATGATCTCCGACGAGCCCTCGAAGATCAGGTTGATGCGCGCGTCGCGCATCGCGCGCTCGATCGGAATCGGACGCTCACCGCGAGCCCGGAGGGAGTCGGCGGTTTCGTAGCCGCGGCCACCGCGGATCTGCAACGCATCGTCGACGATGTGCCACCCGTGCTCCGTGTTGTACATCTTCGCGATCGCCGCCTCGAGGCGGATGTCGTAGTTGCCTCGTTCGGCCAGTGCGACGGCGAGGCCGGAGATCGCTTCCATCGCGAATGTGTTCGCCGCCATCATCCCGACCTTCTGGGCGACGGCTTCATGTTTTCCTATAGGCGCTCCCCATTGCACTCTCTCCTGCGCCCACGTCCGTGAAGCCAGCAACAGCGCCTTGCTTCCCCCGGCGGCGCTCGCCGGCAACGTGAGACGGCCGGTGTTGAGCGTGACGAGGGCGATCTTGAGCCCTTTTCCGGTTTCCCAAAGCACGTTCTCGCGTGGGATCTTCACGTTCGTGAATCGAATCACACCGTTCTCGATCGCCTTGAGACCCATGAAGCGGCAGCGATGCACCACTTCGACGCCCGGCCACGACGCCTCGACGATGAACGCCGTGATCTGCTTCCGCGGCTTTCCGTTCACGACAACGTCCGGCGTTCGCGCCATCACGATGAACAGGTCGGCGCGCGTGCCGTTCGTGCACCACAGCTTTTCGCCGTTCAGGATGAAGTGCGATCCGTCCGCCGAGGGCTCGGCGTGCGAGCGCATGTTCGCCGGATCGGAGCCCGCGTCCACTTCGGTGAGTGCGAACGCGCTGATCGCGCCCTTCGCGAGACGTGGAAAGAATTTTTGCTTCTGCTCTTCGCTGCCGAACAGCTTGAGCGGCTGCGGCAGGCCGATCGACTGATGGGCCGACAGGAGCGCGGTGAGCGAGCCGTCCTTCGACGTCACCATCGCCATCGCCTTCACATAGCTCGAATACGATAATCCGAGCCCGCCGTACTCCGTCGGGATCTTGATCCCGAACGCGCCCATGTCGCGCAGTTCCTGGACGTACTCCTCGGGGATCTCGCCCGTGCGATCGATCATGTCCGAATCGACGCGCCGCAAAAACGTCGCGAGTCGGTCGAGAAACGGCTTGGCGCGCTCCGCCTCGGCCGGATCCTCTTCGGGATGCGGATGGATCAGATCGAGCCGGAAGCGCCCGAGGAACAGCTCGCGAACGAAGCTCGGACCTGACCACTCGCTCTCCCGCGCCGCCTCAGCGACATCGCGGGCCTCTCTCTCCGTGGCAAGTCCGGGGGATTGCTGTGACATGGATTACTCACTCGATGGCCTTCCGACCATCAAACTTGGGGTACGGCGATGACGCCCGATCCTGAGGTTTCCTACCCCGATCCGCTTCCAACTATGCATCCTCCGCGCCCATCCCGCGTCGCCGAATACGCGCTACTGGCCGACGACTTGGCCGAGTGGCTTCTCGCACGTTGCCCGTTGTCGACGCTGACGATTCTTACCCTGCTCGTCATCGGGTCCACCGTGATGATAACCCAGCCGCTCGCGCTCATCGTCATCGCCGCGCTCGGCGATTTGACGATCAACCTGACGCGTCGGATTCGGCGGAAGCGTCGCGGACACGGCTCGGCGCACGCTTCCCGCCCCCGTCACGCGACTGCTTGACCACGAATGCCGCGCCGGCGAGAGCGATCGCCGCGAACGCGAACCACTGGACCGCGTAGCCGGCGTGGGGCCCCTCATCGAGGGGTGGCACGGTAAGCCGGGCGGCCCTATCGGCCGCGCCGGTCGAGTCACCGAGTTCGACGACGTAGAATAGTGCGATCGGATACGGGACCGCTCGCGCCGCCGCGTCCGCTCCCAGACGCGCCAATATTTTTGGCTTGCCGGCGTACGTCGTGCCCGTGGGTGACGGATACACCTCCGCATATCCGACGAACACGGAATCGCGCTCGCGAAACCTTTCCTCGTCGATCGTCGCGCCGTCGGCGGCGTATACCCACCCGCGGTTGACGAGCACCGCCGTGTCGCGGCCGGCCAGCCGGACGGGCGTCAGCAGATTCACCCCCGGTGCGCCCTTGTGCGACCGCGCCGCAAGGATCAGCTCGTGGTCGTAGTCCGGCGTGCCGGTGACCCGCACGCGTCGAAAGCGGATTCCGGTCGTATCGGTGAGCGCCAGACTCCCCGCATCGCGTTCGGCCTCGCGCAGGCGATCGGAGATAACTGTGTTCCGCGCACGGCGCTCACCGAGGCGATGCAATTGCCAGATTCCCAATCGCACGAACACCGCCGCGCTCACCACGGCGAACAACACGAAGAGGCGAAGCCGAGTCGGAGTCACCGCACCTCGACGTCGAACGCGCCGGTGAGAATCTCGCGTCCAGGCTTTGCCTGGACCCAAATGCGATAGCGGCCGGCTCTCGGAAACTCGTACGGAAACGACAGCGCGCCTGTAAACGACATCGGCATCATCGACGAATCGGCGAACGCCTCCGGCCGCAACCGTCCGCGCGCGGTGGTGTCTCCGCGGTCACGGGCCTTGAAGACCTGCTGGGCCGTCGCGGCGACGGTGCCCATCGGGTGCAGATGAATGAAGACGGATCCGTCGTCACGGAGAACGACGGCGTGCGCCGCCATTCCGAGATACGGCTCGAGTTGCGCCGGATTCCCGGCGGAATCGACGACGATGAACCGCAGATCGAGCGGTGAGTGCGCGGGCAGCGCGCTGTCGCCTCCTGCCCACGCCAACCGATAACCGTGGCCCCCCCCCATCGGCGCGACAGCGTTATTGCGCGCGGGAACGGCGACCACGTTCGACGTCCACGCGTCGTCGCTGTCCGACGGCGTGGAATGCGCGGCTTCGGCCAACGCCACCGTGTTCGAGACCGTCAGGCTCGTTCCGTTCTCGAGCACGATGTCGCCGAAGAGGCGATAATCGCCGGCCGGAAGATCGGGCGCGGTCGTGACGAAAACGAGCGAGTCCGTCTGCGCGGGATGGAGGTGCGCGAACGCGTCCATCGACGGCCAGCGGACGAGGAACAGGTGCATCATCTTCCCGTGGTCGGGCGCCACCGCGCTGAGAATAGCGCGATACGGGCTGGTGTCACGCACGACGAGTCGAAGCGTCTGCCCATTCGCGCCGACGAAGGGATCGACGGCCGGCGCGCGGAACATCGATTGCCGATACTCCGCGTCGACGGCACTCCACCATTTCGCCCCGCCGAACAGAATGAGGGCGAGCGCGGGAACGGCGACGATCGCGACCACATTCGCGCGGCGACGCGGCGCCGGCTCGAACGCCGCGCCTGGCGCAACCAGGCTCTCGCCGACGGCGGCGCGCACGATCGTGACCAACCCCGCGAACAGAACGAGGCCGAGCGCGACGAGCACCGTCGTCAATCCGGGCGACAGTCCGAGCCGGCCGGTCGCGACGGAGTTGACCGGAACGATGACGCGTCCGTCGCCGCGCGCGCCGTGCACGTCGACATACACGCTGTACGAGCCGCGAGCCATCAGCCACAGCTGACCGGTGAACGTGCCCGACTGTCCTGCAACAGGTGACATATCGTCGCCCCGCGGCGCACCAGCCACGCCCGTCCGCCAAAAAACCGGCTGAATCACGATTCTCTGAACGTCGGCGGCCGTCGTCCGAACGATCACCTCGGCGAGCCCGGGAACGACCAACGGCGGACGCACGATGACGCGGACGGGGTAGGCGCCGGCGGAGCCGTCGAACAAGACATTCGGGCTGCCGACGTGCGCTGTCTCGACTACGGTCAACGCGACGGCGAGCAGCAGAGCGCCGAGGCGCCTCATCGCTGAACGCGCGTCATCCACCGACCGCGTACCAGTCCCGCGGCGGCGGAAACGCTGGCAATCGCGATCGCGACCAACATGTCCACTGCAAACGGCGGCGCACCAATGCGCGGCGGATCGAAGCGATAGGTCATCGCCTCGTACGTGGGACTCATCCAGTAGACGAAATTGTCCGCGTTGAAGAACCAGCCGCGCGCCAGCGGATTGGTGACGAGGAACGTAGCGAACGGCCATTGCACGACGAGAAACGCGAGCACGAACACGATCCCGACGAGCGGCGCCAGTTGGTATGTCTTCCACCGGTCGCCAAATCGGCGGAGCACGATGTCGATGCAGATCGCCGGGACGAGCAACAACAGGGGGAACGACAACGTCACCATATGGGTGATGTGCTGGTAGATCGGTCCGAGCTTGGGCGTCGCCGGAAAGAGCTGAATGATCCACATCAGCAGCAGCATGATCGCCGTGTAGGCGGCTGTGGCCGCGGTCGCCGGCCACCGCAGCTTGATCGCCCGCGACATCGCTGTCAGCGCGAAAGGAAAGACCACGGCGACGACTTGGTAGAAGAAGGCGCTGTGCATCATGCGCCGTTCGCTGTATTCCGTAAGGAAGAGCGCGAAGTTCATGATGAACAGACCGCCGGCGCCGGCGAGCACCCACGCCAGCCGTCGTCGCATCGCGTCGTCAGCTCGGTTCTGCTGCGCCAGCGTGAGGAGCATCGCACCGACGCAGATCGCGAAGATGCCCAGCGCGAGCACGGCATGCGGCGGACTGATGATCCTCACGTCGAGGCCGTAGGCGTTGTGCCACCAGTTGTCGAATGGCGCCGACGTGAGCATCGCGCCGCACCCCCAGATGCAGATCCACGCACCCAGCGGCGCGCGGAACCCCCAGAAGCTCACCGTCGCGGCGCGCTCTGCCTCGGTGCCACGGAAGGTCGTGTGCAACGCGACGTAGCCCGAGCTCAGCCCGGCGATCAGACCGCCGGCCTGAATGAACAGATGCGCCGGCGTCCAGAACGTGTCGCGGCCGATCGACATATGCCACGAGATGTCCCAGTACACACCCACCATCACACACGTAGCGCCGAGGAGAACGGTGTACGCGTGCCAGAGCGTCGACGTACCCTCTACGCTCCGTTCGGCCGTTCCGACTGTGGCTCCCGGATGGACGGCTATGGCCATGAATGGAATTTATGCCGTCAGCTTTGGATCGCGATCATGATAGGCGTGCTTTCAAGCGATGAAACAGCGAAACTGCTTTGGATACGGGACACTGCAACGGGATTGAACGGGGGAGCTACAGGAAAAAACTGCTGTTGAATGGGATTCAGGAGGAAAGGCCTTCTCGCCACGCCCCCTTCATTGGCAGTTTCTCCTGCAGGTCGTCCGTTTAGTCC
>Ga0207674_10002397_pt1 | contig 23692 bp, 21 predicted proteins | sample KBSCornC72_FD_184303 | JGI IMG/M metagenome (GOLD analysis project Ga0207674, IMG submission 184303) | Corn rhizosphere microbial communities from Kellogg Biological Station, Michigan, USA - KBS Corn C7-2 (SPAdes) (version 2) | ecosystem: Host-associated > Plants > Roots > Rhizosphere > Soil ...
GTCCTACCGTCTGATCTTCGGCGACGCGCCGCAGCCCACGCTGGAAGGCTGGGCAATTGTCGATAACACATCGGGCGACGATTGGAACAACGTGCGGCTGGCGGTGGTTTCGGGCAAACCGGTGTCGTTCATCACGCAACTGTATCAGCCGCGCTATGTGCAGCGGCCTTACGCGGAGTTGGCGGAGAATCAGGCGGCCGCTCCGGTGGTGTACCAGGGAGCGATGGAAGCGGCGAAGGACAAGGCTTATGCGCTTGCACCTCCGTCACCGCCGGCAGCCCGGGCGCAAATCGCAGGTGGAATGGGAGGGAATGCGTTTAGGGCCGATGCTGCCACGCCTTCTGCCTTCGCTGCAACCGCGGATGGACGCCAAGCCGGTGAGCTGTTTGAGTACAGCTTCGCCGCGCCGGTCACGGTGAAGCAAGGCGAGTCGGCGATGCTGCCGTTCCTGCAACAGAAGATCGGAGCACGCAAACTGCTGGTGTATTCCGAAAGCTACGGCCTGAATCCGCGGGATGCCGCGGAGCTCACCAACAATACCGGCAAGACGCTGGATGGCGGCCCGATTACGGTGTATGACGACGGGACGTACGCTGGCGAGGCCCTGGTAGAGACTCTGCCCATGAGCGACAAGCGCCTGATCAGCTACGGCGTGGATCTGGGGACGCGCGTCACTACCGCTTACAATTCATCGCAGGCGGTGGTGCGCGAAATTCATTTCCAGCGAGGTATCTTGACGGCGCGCTCCGCCATGCAGGAAACCAAGACCTATACCATCAAGAATGTGGATGCCAAAGCCAAGACGCTGGTGATCGAGCACACCCAGCGGCCCGGCTATACGCTGATGGAACGCAAGCCCAGCGAGACCACTCCCAGCGCGTATCGCTTTGAGGTCAAGCTGGCAGCGTCGGGGACGGAGAAGTTTCCGGTTCGCGAGGAGCATGTGTACGATCAAACCCTATCGGTCTCGAATCTGACGCCGGACGTGCTGGCGGTCTATGTTCAGAACAAGACGCTGAATGAGGCGGCGCGGCGGCAGCTGGATCAGATCGCGCAGAAAAAGGCCGAGGTAGCTGATAACGACGCGGCGCTGCGGCAGGGTGATGCGGATATCAACAGCCTCACGCAGGATCAGACTCGCATCCGCAGCAATATTGAAAGCCTAAACCGCGTCAGCGGACAGCAGGATCAGGTGCAGCAATATGCGCGTCAGTTGGCGGCAGCGGAAACCAAACTGGCGACGCTGCGCGATACCCAGAGCGATCTGCGCAAGAAGAAAGCCGGGCTCGAAAGCCAGCTTAATTCGCTGATGGAGCGGATTGAGTTTTAGCCGGCAGCTGGATGCCGTCGCCGTACTGCGCAAAGTCCGGGATAGTGACAGGCATATGGCCGGTGATGGGGATTTCCCCCAGCAGCGCTTTCGCGACAGAGACTTCGGAGGGTGTGGCGGTGCTGAACGCCGCAATGTAGGCGGCAACTTTAGGGAATCCGGAGAGCAGATAAGGGCTGCCGAATGAGACCAGCGCAACCGGCGTTGAGTTCGCAGAAAGTTTTTCCAGATAAGCGGGCAGATCGCCGGCCAGCATTGGGCTGGTGGTGAAGGTGGCGTACACCACCGCGGAGCACGCCGAAACATCGCCGGTCACTGCGTCGAGCGCGGCCAGGGGCAGCGAGTTGTCGATGAACACGATGCGGGCCTGCGGGGCGCGTCTGCGAAATTCTTCTGCCAGGCGCTGGCCGAATGACGAGAGGCGGATTCCAGAGGAGACCACCAGGCACGCCTGATTGGGAGCCGAGAGCGGCAGCACGGCGGCGTTATTGCGCACCAGCGTCAGGGCGCGGTCGGCTATGCGCTGCGAGCGCTCCGCCTCGTCTTCTGAATCGAGCGCATCGCTCACGGCATCCAGGTCCACCAGCTTTTTTCGGTTGAGACCGACGCGAACCTTGGCCTGTAACACACGCAGCACGCTCTCGTCGATGCGGCGGCGCGTGATGCGTCCCCTCGCCACGGCCGCCATCACGGCTCGAATAGATGCGTCGGGGTCGGGCGGCATCAGCAGCACGTCGGCGCCGGCTTCGACGGCGCGCACCGAAGCTTCTCCAGTCGCGAACTCCTTGGTGAGCCCGGCCATGTCCATGGCGTCGGTGACCACCAGCCCCTTAAATCCCAATTCCTCGCGCAGCAAACCGGAGAGGACGCGCCGCGAAACCGTGGCTGGAATGTTCTCCGGTTCGATGGCGGGCACGGTTAGGTGGGCTGTCATGATGGAGTCGACCTGGTGCGCGATCGCAGCCTGAAAGGGTTTCAGTTCCACTTCACTCATGCGTTCCCGGCTGGCATCGACTCGCGCCAGGTCCAGATGGCTGTCAATGCTGGTGTCGCCATGACCCGGAAAATGCTTGGCGGAAACCAACACCACATTCTTGGGATCGGAGTGCGCCCCGTCGATGTAGGCGGCGACATGTTGCGCGACTTCCTCCGGATTCTCGCCGTAAGAGCGAATATTGATGACTGGATTTTGCGGGTTGTTATTGACGTCGGCGACCGGCGCGAAAATCCACTGGACGCCCAGCGCGCGCGCTTCGCGGGCCGTGGCCAGGCCCTGATGACGCGTAGCCTCGACATCGCGCGCCGCGGCAAACGCCATGTTGAACGGGAAGCGAACGGTGTCGCTGACACGCATGGAGGAGCCGCGCTCAAAATCGCCGCCGATCAGCAAGGGAGTCTTCGATAGCTTCTGCATTTGGTTAAAGAACAAGGCCATGGCGTGCGGTTCGGCGTTGCGAACCAGTCCATATTGCACGCGATTATTCATGATGAGTCCGCCGATGTGGAGATCCCTGACCCAGTGATGGAATTTTATGTATTCCTTGGTGCCGGCGCCGGGAACGTCGCCGTAGCAAACGCCGATGACCATCTGGGCGATCCGATCATGCAGGTTGAGCGAGCGCAACATGGCTTGCGCAGTGCGTTGCTCGGCGGTGAGCTTCGGCGCGGGCTTGGCGGTGGGCTTTGGCGCCGCTTGGGCCAGCAATCCGAACAGCGCGAAGGTGACGATCAGTCGCATCGCCCTCTAGGATATCTTCATTTCGGCGACGGAATTTCGGCCATCGGGTTATTCGCCGGCGGAACGGAGTGGCAAAGATGCGGCCGCGATCTGGGCTATGTCAAGGAGTTGTGGCGGCGCGGCGACTCCCTTACAGGCTGCAAGCGCGTCGCGGAACATCGTATTACAAAACGGACAGGCGGTGCCGACGACGTTCGCGCCCGTATCCACCAGTTCCTGAGCGCGGTTGTGGCTGACGCGTTCGCCGGTTTCTTCACCGAGGAAGGCAAGCCCGCCACCGGCGCCGCAGCAGAAGCTGCGCTCGCGGGATCGCGGTGGATCGATCACCACGCCCGAGCGCGCCAACACCGTGCGCGGCTCATCATAGGCGCCGCGATAGCGTCCGAGATAACAAGGATCGTGATACACGATCTTGTCGTGGGCATCGGCGCGAGGCAGCTGATCCTGATGGCGGGCCATGAACTCGCTGTGATGCTCGATCTCGGGCGCCCGGCCGAATTCTTTCCAGTCTACGGAAATCGTACGCACGCAATGCGGGCAGATGGAGACGATCTTAGCCACTTTGGCCTGATTCAGGGCTTCGAGATTCTGTTCGGCGAGCTGCTGGAACACCAGGTCATTGCCCAGGCGGCGGGCCGGATCGCCAGTGCATTTTTCTTTTTTGAGAACGCCGAAGGAAGTTCCGAGGTGCGCCATTACGCGCGCAAACGACGCTACGATTTCGCGGCCCTGCGGATCATAGGCACCCATGCAGCCCAGCCACAAACAGTATTCCTGAGTACCGTCGAAGACGGGAAATCGCTGCTTCTGAATAAATTTGTCGCGCTCGGAGGCACTGAAGCCGAGCGCGTTGCCATTACGTTCGAGCGCCAGAAATAGCTTGGTGCCGTATTCGTCCTCCCACTTGCCGGTATTCACCGCGCCGCGCCGCAATCCGATGATGATGGGCAGGTGCTCGACGCCAACCGGACACTGGAATTCGCATGCGCCGCAGGTGGTGCATTGAAATACCGCCTCCTGCGAAAGGTGCTTGCCGAGCAGCGGTTCGGCGGAGGCGGCGCCGAAGTCGTTCAAGTAATCGCGAACGCCGAGCGCGATTTTCTTGGGATCGAGAACCTTGCCGGTGTTGGCGGCCGGACAGTGTTGGGTGCAACGGCCGCATTCCACGCACGAGTAGGCTTGCAGCGCGACGATGCGTGTGAGGTCCTTGCCGGTGTCGAGCCCAAAATCTTCGTCGCCCGCGAGCGGCGGAATATGCGCGAAATCGCCGCGCGACAGCAGCACGGTGAACGGGCTCAGCACCAGGTGGAGGTGTTTGGTGTGCGGGATCAATGGCAGGAATACCAGCAGCGCGATCGTGTGGGTCCACCAGAGCGGTTTGGAGTCACCGTACCAGAAAGCCGCCAGATAGGTGACCATTAGTACGAAGATCAGCAATGCAATGACGCCGGACTCGGTGGAGACTTTATCGCCCAGCCAGCGCGGCCGGACGAAGAAGCGTCGCACGAAGAGCCCGAAGATCGAGACCGCAACAGCCACCGCGAACGCCGCCGCGAAAAAGAAGTAGAACTTGCCGAACCAGCCTTCCCGCGAGAGGAAAGCTAAGCCGACGCCGGCGGCGAAATGATTCAGTGTGATCAGCGCGAAGGCGCAAAATCCCCAGAACACGAAGGCGTGAGCGAGCCCGGGCAGAGGGCGCTCCCGAATGACTTTGCTCTGCAACAGGACTTCCCCGATGAAATCCCAGGCGCGTTTGCCGAGCGATCCAAGCTTGAAATCGGCATCCGGCTTGGCTTGCCGAATCTTATGGACGACTCTGCCGAAGCGTAGCCCGAAAGCCCAGGCCGACGCGGTCAGCAGCACTAGAAATAGTGTGGTTTCGAGCGGTGAGAAGACCGGCACCTTTCCAAAAGTAGCATGCGCATTCCCGCAGACGTTAAGATCTAGAGAATGGAACACTTGGTCTCGGGGGCAGCCGGCTTCATCGGTTCACACTTGTGCGAACGCTTGCTGGCGGATGGCCACAGTGTCCTCGGCCTGGATAATTTGATCACCGGCTCGCAGCGCAATCTGGCGCATCTGGCAAATCACTCGCGGTTCCGCTTTATGCAGCATGACGTGACGCAACCGCTCGAACTTGCCGGGCGATTCGACCATGTCTGGCACCTGGCGTCGCTGGCGAGCCCCAAGGAATATCTGGCGCATCCCATTGAAACTCTGGAATCCGGGTCGACGGGGACACGCAATATGCTGGAGATCGCACGGCGCGACCGGGCGCGGTTTCTGGTGACATCGACGTCGGAGTGTTACGGAGACCCGCTGCAACACCCACAAGTGGAAACCTATTGGGGCAACGTGAACCCGGTGGGTGTGCGCTCATGCTACGACGAGAGCAAGCGCTACGCGGAAGCCATGACTATGGCGTACCACCGTTATTACGGCGTGCGCACCAATATCGCGCGAATCTTTAACACATATGGGCCGCGTATGGCGCTGAAGGACGGGCGCGTAGTGCCGGCGTTTCTGGATCAGGCGCTGCAGGGCCAGCCGCTGACGATTTTCGGCGATGGCACGCAAACGCGCAGCTTTTGTTACGTTTCCGACATGGTGGACGGGCTGGTGCGGTTGGCATCGTCCGAAGAGCGCCTACCAATCAATTTGGGAAACCCGGTCGAGCTAACGATACTGGAGTTCGCCGAGCGCATCCGGCTATTGATGGACGCGGAGTTGCCCATCGTGTTCGAACCTCTGCCGCAGGACGATCCGCAGAAGCGGCGGCCGGATATTTCGAAGGCCAGGCGGCTGCTGGGTTGGGAGCCGAAGGTGAAGCTCGAAGACGGTCTGCGTGAAACCGTCGAGTACTTCAAGGCGATGGCGCCTGCCTGATCCACACTTTGGTGGCGGCGGGCCGGGCGAGCTGCACCGATTTGCCTCCGACCTTGAGCGTCAGCGTCTCGTCATAATTGCGCGAGATCATGCGCAGCTTCGCGCCGGGCCGGATGCCCAGGCCATCCAGATATTCGAGCAGACGCCGGTCGCGTTCGAATACGCTGGTGACCTGCGCGGGGCCGCCGGCGGAGATTTCGTCGAGCGGTTTCCAGCCGCGCGAGCGCCTGTCCTGTGGCCGATCCATGGCGACGCGGTTGCCGTGAGGGCAGGATTCTTCTTCGCCCAGTCTTTCGCGCAGCCGTTTCTCGAAGTCGGCGGAGACGGCGTGTTCCATCTGCTCAGCTTCGTCGTGGACTTTGTACCATTCCATGCCGAAGATTTCGGTCAGCATGCGCTCGATCAGGTGATGGCGGTTCATCACGCGGTTGGCGATTTCGCGGCCCTCGCGCGCGAGCGTTATTTCACCGGCCGCCGTGACACGGATCAAGCCGTCACGCTTCAAGCGGCGGATGGCCATGGTCACCGCGGGCGGCGAAACCTGGAGCCAGCGGGCCAGCGTGGCGGCGATAACCACTTCGCCTTCGCCTTCGGCCTCCGCGATGGCCTTCAGGTAATTCTCTTTCGAAATCGTGATGCGCACTCACTGGTGATTGTAATATGCGGGCGAGCCTGAGTACTCAGATAAGCACGCACCAAGTCGGCTGTGTCACACTGTTCGTGAGTTCGTTATGGCGCGACTCTTGCTATCGCTCTGCTTGCTCTTGCCCGCTTTCGCAAGTGAGCCTACCAAGACTGTGATATTCGGACGCGGCGTTCAGGCTGTGACTGTACCCACCTTCGATCAAGGCTACCTGCTGTTTAATCTGCCTAGGAGTAACAGCGTCGAGGTCTGGGGACCGGATGGGCTGCTCCGCTTTTTTGCCGCGGCCGAGAACCCGCCAGGAGCAAGCGTCATGAGCCTGGCGGTGGATTCCGATGGATCGGTTGCCGCCGCCGTTGGGTTTAGTGGACCGCAGGGATTTGGTGGCGGTCTCGCCTACTTTGACGCTTCAGGCAAACAGACGCGCTTCGTGGAAACCGGGAAGTACATGCCGGCGCATGTGAGTTTTGATCGAAATCACTCGCTGTGGACGTTTGGTTGGCAACGGGATTCCTCGGGCGATTACGAAGATCGTAGTAATTACATGATGTTTCGCAAGTTTTCGCCGGATGGAAGCGAGATAGGCCGGTACGCTCCGCGTTCATCTCTACCAGAGAAATCTGCACCGGGCGGGACGTCGCTTGGGCAGTTGAGACTGCGAGTCGCGGACGATCGGGTCGGCGCACTTTCAGAAAACCGAGTTTGGATAGAGCTTGGACTCGACGGGCGCCTCATCGGCAAATGGCCTTTGGGACGAGACTTGCAGGGTGGACTCGCGTTCACTAGTGATGCCCGGCTGTGCCGGCAGACTCCAGGCAAGACAGTGCCTGGGATTGAGTGTCTTAATCGCAGCACGGGCGGTTGGAAAGATGCGGGTGACGCACCAGTGACTGGATTGTTAGTAGGCGCGCAGGGAGATGAACTCGTTTTTAGCCGGGACGATGGCGTAGTCCGCCTCTATTGGGTTAAGGTGCCTTGAGCGACATCCACTACATAGCATGTTGGAAACGCATGCCGGCAAAGCTCACGACGCTGGCTTCGTCGATGTTCCACTGCTGGTAGCCCAGGAGCTCGCCGCGGGCTTGCGGAACGGCTTTGAGGAAGGTGTAGATCGGCGCGGAGCCGCACCATTTCAAATCGTCCTGATTCTGCTGCACCAGGTTCCAGAAGCCGCGGGCGTCGCCAGATTCCATACGCTGGATGCGGGCGCGATCGCGCTGTTCCACCTCCGCCATTTCGTCGCGGCCGGCGATGGCGGTCATCCGGTCGCCGTAGCGCTGGCCCATGTGCGCCATGTCGATGCCCAGAACCCACAATAGCTTGCCGTCTTCGCGAGCGGCAATGTCGCCAAGCGTTCCCAGAATTCGGCTGACGTTCTCGTCGTCCTCCGGCATCCCGCCCTGGTAGATACTGCGCAGATAAGAACCGCACAGAATCGGCAGGATGCGGATGCGCGGTCCGAACAGGTGCTGCAGGAAGACCACTTGAAACTCGATGGAATGCTCGATGGCATGGCAGTAGTCTTCTATCAGCGCGGCGGGGCCGAGGGCGTGCTCGATCTCGTCCACCAGCTTCGCGTCGGTGATGGCTTCACCGTACGGCGTGACGAAAGGTTTACGGGTGAGCCCCAAACGTTCGGGATGGCCGTAGTGGGAGGTTCCCAGGATAACGAACGTTCGCTCGGCGTCGGCGGGAGTGAGCGCGGAATAAGCTGCGCGGTAAGCCTCCACTCCACCAAAGGGGCTGACGTGCGGAGCGGCGATAGCGAGCGTGCGGCGGGAGGCGGACACGTTCGTATTTGCGCTGTTAGCTCCGGCACCGTTCATATAATCCGCGAACGTGGCGCGGAGTTCGCCGGGCTCATCCGGGTAGCCCGTTCCGGCGTGTGCAGGTTCGCGAAGGGGCGCCTCAGCGAAGGCGCGTTCCGCTTCGCCGCGGCGCCGCGCGAAGTTTTCATCTTCGAGAAAGCCAGCATCGCTGAGCGCATTCAGCAGATTGGTTTCGATATCGCCGGCCTGGAGGTCGCCTGTGAGGCGCACCAGATGCGCCCGCAGATCCAGGGCGTTGTGCTCGCCGTCGAAAAATTCCAGACACTCGATGAGCGGAGGCGGGACGATTAACGTCGCTTCAGAGAAATGGAAAGGATCGCGAATCATCAGGCCCGGCTTGTCTTCGAACGGCGACGGGATGAAGTCGAGGGTCATTCGCAGGCGTGGCAACATGGTGACGTCCCTGAGCGCGGGCACCACCAGCATACAACGGCGGGCGGGCGCGGGCAGACTAGAATTGAAGGGACTCCCGTGTCCATTCAAGACGCATCCCCGCTCCAAGAATATCGCTCGCGATTCGAACGCTGGCAGACGGAGCACGCGGCCAGCGGAGTCCGCTCGCGGCAACTCGGCAACGCACGGCTGGTGACGGGACTGGCGGCGGTGGTCATCGCGGCGCTGGCGATTGGAGCGGGTGTTCTCTCGCCGTGGTGGTTGCTGGTTCCTCTGATAGTCTTCGTCGCGCTCGCGATTCTGCACGATCGCGCGGACAAACGGCGCGACGCGGCGTTGCGGGGAACTGCGTATTACGAACGCGCTCTGGCGAGGATGGAGAACCGGTGGATCGGCAAGGGCCACCAGGGCGAGGCTTTTCGCGATCCCAAACACTTGTACGCCGATGATCTAGATTTGCTGGGTCCGGGGTCCGCGTTCGAATTGCTGTCGACTTCGCGCACGGCCACCGGAGACCGCTTGCTGGCGGAGTGGTTGCTGGCGCCGTCGCGGCCGGAGATCGTGATGGCGCGGCAGGGCGCAGTGGCCGAGCTGCGCGGAAGGCTGGACTTGCGCGAAGACATCGCGCTGATGGGCGAAGATATTCGCACGGCCATCGACGATCAAGCGATGAAAACCTGGGGTGAGCGGCCTGCGGTGCGCTTCTTTCCCGGCGCGCGATGGGTGGCGCTGGCGCTCGCGTGCGCGGCCGCGCTGACGTTTGGATTGTTTCTGGGGCAGGTGCTGAGTCTGCGGCCGTTTCTGGCGGTGGTGCTGGCGGAGCTGATCTTTGGATTGGTGGTTCGGGACGCGGTGCGCCGGGTCGCGGTCCTGGTATCGACGCCGGCGCGCGAGCTAAAGCTGGTGCGCCTGCTGCTGGAGCGCCTGGAGAAGGAGCAGTTCATTGCCCCACACCTAGTGCATCTTACGCACGCGCTGGACGTCCACGGGTTGACGGCGTCCGCGGAAATCCGGAGACTGGAGCGGGCAGTGGAATATCTGGACTCGGCGCGCAATCAGTTTTTTCGCGTGTTCGCCGCGCCGCTGGTGTGGATCCCGCAATTCACGATGGCGATTGAAGCGTGGCGGCAGGAGTGCGGCCCGCACATCGGGGAGTGGATCGCGGCGGTGGGCGAGTTTGAGGCCCTGTGCTCACTTGCGACCTTCGCGTACGAGCGGCCGGACGCTGTGTTCCCGGAGCTGGCGGCGGCCAATGAGGCCCCGCTCTTTGAAGGGCTAGACGTGCGGCATCCGCTGATTCCTCGGGATCATGCCGTCGGGAACGACGTGAAGCTGGGCGCCAAGCTCCATGGAGCGTGCGCGCTGTGGATCGTTAGTGGCTCCAATATGTCGGGCAAAAGCACGCTGCTGCGCGCGGTGGGGCTGAACACGGCATTGGCGTGGGCGGGTGCTCCGGTGTGTTGCGCGCGCTTGCGAGTGTCACCGCTGCGCATCGGCGCGTCGATCCGGGTGAACGATTCGCTGGCGGACAATAAATCGCGGTTCTACGCCGAGATCAGCCGCCTGCGGGATATCGTGGACCTGGCGCGCGAGGGGCAGCCGACCCTGTTTCTGCTGGATGAGCTGTTGAGCGGCACCAACTCGCACGACCGGCGCATCGGCGCAGCGGCGGTGATCCAAGGGCTGGTAGAGCGCGGGGCGATCGGTCTGGTAACCACGCACGATCTGGCGCTGGCCGAGATCACCGCAACCCTCGGCGAGCGGGCGCTCAACGTACATTTTGAGGATCACATTGAGGATGGGGAGATTCATTTCGACTACCGGCTGCGGCCTGGAGTCGTCGAGCGAAGCAACGCTCTGGAATTAATGCGCGCCGTTGGTCTGGATGTATAGTGAGCGTATGAACGTTCTGATTACGGGCGCAAGCGGCGGCCTGGGAAGCGCAGTTTGCCAGGAGTTTCTCGCGAGCGGAGCGAAGGTGATCGGTGTGAATCGCGGGTGGAAAACAGCGGCGCCATTTGCAACGATTTCGGCCGATGTGTCGACCGCGGAGGGCTGCGAATCCATGGTGAAACAGGCTCTGGAACACGGGCCGGTGGACGCGCTGGTGCACTTGGTAGGGGGATTTGCAGGCGGCTCGGGCGTGGCCGAGACTAGCGACGAAACCTGGGACAAGATGATGAACCTTAACCTGCGCACCGCGTTTTGTTGTATCCGTGCGGCGCTCAAACCCATGCAGGCGGCGGGGCGCGGACGCATTGTGGCTGTGGGTACGCGTATGGCGGTCGAGCCATCGCCGAATTTCGCGGCGTATGCAGTATCGAAGGCGGCGCTGGTAGCGCTGGTCAAGAATGTAGCGGTTGAGGGCCAGAAATTTGGCGTCACGGCGAATGTGATTCTGCCCTCGACCATCGACACGCCGGCGAATCGCGCGGCCATGCCGAAAGTGGATTTTTCGCGCTGGGTTAAACCGGAGTCGATCGCCAAGCTGATGGTGTATCTGGTATCGGACGCAGCGGCGGATACCAGCGGCGCGGTAATTCCGATTTACGGGAGGGCCTGAAATGAAAAAAATGACGGATGCCGAGATCGCGGCCGCTCTGCCGAAACTGGCCGGGTGGGCCTTGAAGAACGGCAAACTTCATCGCGAATATAAGTTTTCAGATTTCAAGCGCGCGATGGAATTCATGCAATCGGCGGTGGCTGGAATCGAAAAGATGAATCATCATCCCGAGTGGTTCAATGTATATAACAAGGTGACCGTCGATTTGAACACGCACGATGCCGGTGGTATTACCGCCAGGGATTTTGAGCTCGCAGAATTGCTAGAGGGGTTGTCGAAGCGAGCGTTATGAAGGCGGTCTGGCTCGGGATCGTGATTCTGTTCACTCAGTCTGCGCAGGCGCAGGAAACCTTTTCCGCATCCGCAGCGCTCGACGCCGTGGTGGACGAGGCGGTGCGCGAGGGCTTGATTCCGGGTGCCGTGCTGATTGTGGGGCACGACGGCAAAATCGTTCATCGCAAGGCCTATGGGAATCGCGCGCTGGTGCCCGCGCGCGAGGCCATGACCGTCGATACAATTTTCGACATGGCGTCGCTGACCAAGGTGACGGCCACTACGCCATCGTTGATGAAGCTTTTCGAGCAAGGCAAACTGCGCATCAACGATCCCGTGACCGCCTACCTGCCCGAGTTTGAGGGCGGCCACAGCGACATCACGGTGCGCGATCTGATGACGCATTTCTCCGGGATGCCTCCGGACCTCGCGCTGGAACCGCCCTGGACCGGCTACCAGACCGGCATCGGGCGAGCCTTGGTGGAAAAGCCTCTGTCGCCGCCTGCGACGAGATTCCTCTACAGCGATGTCAATTTCGAACTGTTGGGCGAGATCGTGCACCGGCTAAGCGGCAAGCCGCTCAACGATTACGCGCGGGAAACCGTGTTTGTGCCGCTGGGGATGAAAGAAACGGAATTTCTTCCGGCCGCATCGCTGCGCGCACGCATCGCACCCACCGAGATCGACGCAGCGACCGGCATGCCCTTTCGAGGTGTGGTACACGACCCCACCGCGCGCTACATGGGCGGAGTGGCGGGGCACGCTGGGTTATTTTCGACAGCAGGAGATCTCGCGAAGTACGCCCAGATGCTGCTGGACGGCGGCGGAAAACTCTTCTCGCCGCTCACGGTGAAGAAATTCGCGTCGCCAAACTCGCCGCCGGATCAGCCGATTCTGCGAGGGTTGGGCTGGGACATTGACTCCGGGTTTTCCGCGCCGCGCGGCGAGCTGTTTCCGATCGGATCGTACGGACACACGGGATTCACGGGCCCGTCGCTGTGGATCGATCCGGCATCGAAAACCTACGTCATCCTCATGACCAATTCGGTGCATCCGAAGGCCGGCAAGAATTTGAGTCCGCTACGCTCGAAGATTGCGACGGTAGTGGCAGCGGCGCTGGGTGTGGAAGGCGGCGCGTCGGCTTACGAAACCCTGGAAAACGCGGGTGTGCGCCGCATGATAGCGCCAAATCATGAAGTGATGACGGGGCTCGATGTAATGGAGGCCAGCCATTTCGCGGAACTCGCGGGCAAGCGTGTGGGATTGATCACCAATTACACCGGTCTGAATCGCGCGGGTCAGCGCAATATCGACGTCATGCGCGCGGCGGGCGTGCGAATCACCGCGCTTTTCGCGCCGGAGCACGGGATCACGGGCAAGGAAGACCGTCCGGATGTGGCGAACGCGAAGGACGCTTCGACGGGATTGCCGGTATGGAGCTTATACGAGAACGGACGCTACCGCATGACGCCGGCGATGCTGGGCGACGTGGACGTCCTGGTTTTCGACCTTCAGGATGCAGGGGCGCGCTTCTACACCTACTCGTGCACTCTGCTCTACGCGATGGAGGAAGCCGCGAAGGCAAAAATCCCGTTTTACGTGCTGGATCGGCCGAATCCGGTGACAGGCGCGCATGTGGAGGGTCCGGTGCTCGACGATAACCTGCATAGCTTCATTGGTTGCTTCGCGATGCCGGTGCGGCACGGCCTGACGCTGGGTGAACTGGCGGCGATCGCCAATGCGGAACGTAAATTGGGCGCGGACCTGCATGTCGCAAAGATGAAGGACTGGCAGCGCGGCGACTGGTTCGACTCCACCGGCCTGACCTGGATCGATCCTTCGCCCAACTTGCGCAGCTTGAACGCCGCGGCGCTCTACGAGGGGCTGGCGCTGCTGGAAGCATCGCCCAACTATTCCGTGGGCCGGGGCACGGATGCGCCCTTCGAGCAGATCGGCGCGGATTGGATTCACGGCGCGGAACTCGCGCAGTTTCTCAACCGCTGGGTGCTACCGGGGGTGCGCGCGTATGCCACGAAGTTCCAGCCGTCGTCAGGGCCGTTCGCCGGGAAAACGATCGAAGGGGTGCGTTTCGTAATCATGAACCGCGAGCAGTTGAACTCGGTGCGCATGGGGCTTGATGTGGCGTACGCGCTGCAGCGCCTGTATCCCGGCAGGATCAATTTCGAGGCATGCCGTTTTTTGATCGGCAGCCGCGAAGTAGTGGATGCTCTCAAGGCCGGCACCGCGCCGGGCGTGATCGAGGAGCGCTTGCGCGAACAAGTGCAAAAATTCGAAGATCGGCGGCGGCCGTTCCTGCTTTACTGAGGCTGCTCGAAAATACCGGCAAACTGGCGTTTCAGGGCAGCGATGGTCTTTCTCTGGGCGGGTGTCAAGCCCGCGGTTTCGCGATCAACGACCTCGCGATCACCGGCGATTCCATGATCTGCAGCCAGACTGAACCATGCGAGCGCCTGCTCGTATTCATAGTCGGGTCGATCGGGCGCGTCGAACAAAAGGCGAGCAAGGCGGTCCTGGCATTGCGCTACGCCTCCGGCCGCACAAAGACGAAAGTAGTTCTTGGCGCGATCTGTATTCGCTTCCAGGCCCACCCCCTTTTGATAATGGTCGCCCAGGAAATATTGCGCCTCACGGCTGCCGAGCACGGCTGCGCGCCGCATATTGTCCCAATTTTCTTGGTTGCTCGGCGAGTCGTTGAGCGAACGTCTGGCGATGCTGTAAATCGCGGGTCCATAGTTTTTCTTGGCGGCCTGCTCGATCTTGGCCCAGCCCGCCGCGGGGTTTTGGGCCACGGGTGGCTCATTCTCTCCGGTGGTTTCCCACAGGCCCACCAAGTACAAGGCGCCTGGAAATTTTTGCCGGGCAAGTTTGCGGATGCTTTCGATGGAGCGATCCCGGGCTGGGCCTTTATCACGTATCAGGCTCTGCAGCGCGACGTTATATTCGGTTCGCCGACGCTCGCCGGCTTCGTCGAATCCGGTTCCGACGAAACGGAAGTTCACCATAATGGTCGCCCGCACGGGAACCGCGACGCCGTCTTTCTGACCCGGGATGAACTCCCATTTCTGAATCGCAGCGATCGCGTTTTCGTCGAGCCCGTACCCCAGCGGACTAATCACTTGAATATTGGCGGGGCGGCCTTTTTCTGTAACCACCAATTGGAGCACAACGGTTCCCTGAATGTGATCAGCGCGAGCTAGCGGGCTGTAATCCGGCTCGCCTTTCTGAACAACACGCGGCGGATTCACGCCGGGACCGAGACGGATGGGCGCGGTTTGAGCATACAGTCGTGCCGCCATCAACGCCGCTAAAAGCATGCATCCGAGTTTCGTTCGAGACACAATAAAGCACACTATATACCAAAGGTCCGGTTGCGTATGTGCGGCTAAAATGTTGACGACCTGCCGAATGGCATAAAGTGTCCGGAGGGTTGCCGAAATTATTTCGAACTTTTTTTGCGAAGACGTAACCTGAGTGCGCCGGATCGCGTTTTATAGGTAATTAAATCCCCGTTACGACAGCGGGCGCTCTCACCCTTATCACCCAAACAGGCGCCCGCTTTTTCTTTTCTTTCCCTAAATGACCGCTGCGGATTCCAGGCAGCGCGTCGTTCAGTCGTTCAGATGACATCCACCAGTCAAACGTCCACCAGGGCGGAACTCAAATAGCGTTCTCCGGAATCCGGCAGAACCACAACGATCATTTTCCCCTTCATTGCCGGCTCATGCGCGAGCTTCACGGCCGCGCTCACTGCCGCCCCGCAGGAAATCCCGCACAGGATTCCTTCTTCCTTTGCCAGGCGGCGGGCCATTTCGATGGCTTCTTCGTCGCTGACTTTTTCCACGCGATCTAGCATTTTCAAATCCAAAGTGCCGGGGATGAAACCGGCTCCGATCCCCTGAATGGCGTGCGGGCCGGGCTCGATCGGTTTTCCGGCGAGCGTCTGGCTGATGACTGCGCTGCCGCGCGGTTCCACACCCACTGACAAAATAGGTTTCTTCTTTTCCAACTTGATGTAGCGCGAGACGCCAGTGATGGTTCCGCCAGTGCCGATGCCAGCCACGAAGGCGTCGATTTGGCCTTGGGTGTCGTCCCAGATTTCGGGGCCGGTGGTCTTGAAATGGATGTCGGGATTGGCGGGATTCTGGAATTGTTGCAGCAAAACCCAGCGGTTGGGCTCGGCCGCCACCATTTGCTCGGCGCGTTCGATGGAGGCGCCCATGCCGAGAGCTCCGTCGGTAAGTATGATTTTCGCTCCCAGCAGCTTTAGCACGGCGCGGCGCTCAATCGACATGGTCTCAGGCATCAGCAGCGTGACCGGGTAGCCGCGCGCGGCGCCGACAAAGGCGAGCGCGATGCCGGTATTGCCGCTGGTGGGCTCGATCAGCTCGCGGCCGGGCTTGAGAAGACCGCGGCGTTCCGCGTCCCAGATCATGGCGGCGCCGATGCGGCACTTCACGGAGTACGCCGGATTGCGGCCTTCGATCTTAGCGATGACGCTGGCCTGCGCGCCGTCGGTAACGCGATTGAGGCGCACCAAGGGAGTGCGTCCGATGCTGAAAGAATTGTCAGGGAAGATCATGTTTTAGATTTCTTCAAATGCCGTTTCTTAGATGTCCCAGTTTGCCACGTAGCGGATCTGGGATTTCTGCCAGGTTCGCGCGAGCTCGGCAAACGTAGTGTGATCGAGGATATTCGCGACGGCCGCATCGACTTGCTGCCAGATCTGGTGAAAAGGATTCGAGGCGACGCGCTTGGTCTGCTTGTTGTCTTCAACAAAGCGGAGGACTTCACCCACCGTGATTTCGTTGGCGGGCCTGGCAAGGCGATAACCGCCTTCTGCGCCGCGGCGGGATTCGACGAAGCCTCCCTGCTTGAGTCCGGCGAGGATCAGCTCCAGAAACTTTTGCGGGATCTTTTGGCGGCGCGCGACGTCCGCGATCTTGACCGGCTCGCCGGGGGGCTGCAGGGAGAGGTCGAAGACTGCCAGCAGAGCGTATTCACTTTTCACGGAAATGTTCATGCGGATCGCGCGAACGGGACGTTCTACCTAGCGATTGTAGGGGGTGGCGGGGCGGTGTGTAAAGGCGTGCGCTGTGCATTCACAAGATCCGCAGAAAATATATCTCGTGCAGACTCCGTAAGTTGATGTGCGGAGGTGCGGCGGGAGGATGTTTGCCGGCTGCTACGCTGCTGGTCGCGAGGGAAACGATGGCGGATGACGAGCAGCAAGACGAGCAGCAAGGCGGGGGCAAAGAGCACAGCGGCGCGGGGCAAAAGCGCGGCGAAATCGAAGAGCGAGAAGGTCACGAAGGTGGGCGGCGGTGGCCAGGCGCAGGCTGTAAAGACCATGCTCACAAAGATCGAGACGAAGATGAAGGGCGATCAGATGAAGGCAACGCTGGGGGATTACATCCGGCTGGTGCAGTTACACAAGGAACTGGATGACGAGTCACCGAAGGAGATTAGAGTGACATGGGTGGAGCCGGCGGAGATGGAGTCCGCGAAAGAGGAATAGAGTATCATGCGCTGCCATCGCAGCAGCGGTTCCACGAATCGCGGGCGCGGTTCAAAGGGTTTTCGGGGCCGATCGGGTCGGGAAAAAGCCAGGCGCTTTGTCAGGAGGCGCTGAAGCTGACTTATTTGAATCCGGGGCGGACGGGGCTGCTGGGGGCTCCAACGTTTCCAATGCTGCGGGATGCGACGCAGGCGGCGCTGATCGAAATTTTGGAGCGGAACCGGATTCCGCATGAGTGGAATCGCGGCGAGAGCTATTTGCGGCTCGGCGAAACGCGGTCGCGGATTTTGTTTCGGGCGGTGGAGGAATTCGAGAGGCTGCGTGGGACGAATCTCGCATGGTTCGGGCTGGACGAGTTGACGTATGCACCGCGGGAAGCTTGGTTGCGCCTGGAGGGCAGGCTGCGCGATCCGAGAGCGGCGCGGCTGTGTGGTTTTGCGGTATGGACGCCGAAGGGGTTCGATTGGGTGCACGAGCGGTTCGTAGGGTCGCCAGTGGAAGGCTACGAGACGGTGCAGGCGAGGCCGTTCGAGAATCAGTTTCTGCTGGAACGGGTGCCGGATTATTATCAGCGGCTGAAACACAGCTATGACGGCCGGTTTTACGAGCAGGAGGTTCTGGGCGAGTACCTGGAGTTGACGGCGGGGCGGGTGTACTTCGCGTTCAGCAGGGCAGGGAACGTGGCGGAAGTGGAGATTGCCGCGGGGAGTCCGTTGCTGTGGGCGCTGGATTTCAATGTGGACCCGATGTCATCGGTGGTGGCGCAGATGGATGGAGAAGATGTGAGAGTGCTGGACGAGATTGTGCTGAATCGGGCGAGCACTTACGACGCCTGCGCGGAGTTCGGGAACCGGTTCGCGGAGCACGCGGGCGGGCTGGTGATTTATGCGGACGCGAGCGGGGCGCGGAGACAGACGTCGGGAACGACGGACGTCGAGATCTTGAAAAGGTTTGTGAGCGAACGTACGTATGGTGACGTGCGGTTCCGGATACCGAAGGCGAATCCAGCGGTGCGGGATCGGGTGACGCTGATGAATTCGAAGCTGGAATCGGCGGCCGGCGAACGGAAGCTGTTGATTCATCCGCGATGCAAAGAGTTGATCAAGGATTTCGAGCAGGTGATGTACAAGGAGAACAGCCAAGTGATCGATAAAGACCGCGATCCGAAGAGGACGCATTTGTCGGATGCGCTGGGATATCTGGCGTGGCAGGAGCGCCGGGCGGGGCTGAAGATTGGGGAGCAGGATCGACCGCTGTTCTAGATGGTGCGAGGAAAGAGGACCAGGTGTTGGACATTGACCGCGAGCATCCACAGTACGAAGCGCGCAAAGGGGTCTGGCGGTGTTATCGCGACCTCTATGCCGGGGGAGAACAGTTCAAGCAGAACGCGCAATGCCATCTGATTCCTCGGCAGAAGGAGCCGGGCGACGTTTACCGGGAGCGGCTGACGCGCGTATTTTATGAGAACTATATCGGCTCGATTGTCGATTGGTATGCCGCGACGCTGTTCCGCAGGGAGCCGGTGCTGACGTTTGAAGGGACTAATGAGCAGGGGCAATCGTTCTTCGGAGATTTCATCGAAGACGTGGACCGGAAGGGTACGGCGCTCGCGGACTTCCTGCGCACGCAACTGGTCGGGGCGATGGTGGCGGGCGCGAGCTACGTACTGGTGGACTTTCCGCGGATCGGGCAGAAGGCAGGGAGCCGGGCGGAGGAAGACGCATCGGGGGCGTCTCGGGCGTACCTAGTAGATTATCCGGCCGAGGACCTGATCAATTGGAATCTGGACGAACAGGGTAGCTATGAATGGGTGGTTTTACGGACTGAGCTGATAAAACAAGACCGTGTGGAAGACACCGATTGGCGTCGCGAAAAACGCTGGGCGTATTACGACAAGCAGAACTTCCGCTCATACCGGCAGGTAATCACGGGCGGCGGGGCGGAGCCGGTCGAGTTGACCGACGAAGGGCTGCATGGTCTGGCGAAACTTAATCAAGTTCCGCTGTTCGGACTGCGGATTCCAGAGGGGCTTTGGATGCTGAATCGCGCCGGGTCCCTGCAACTGGAGCACTTCAATAAGTCAAACGCGCTGTCATGGGCGCTGACGATGGGGCTGTTTGCGATGCCGGTGGTCTATTCCGAGCGGGAGTGGAGCCAAATGGTGGGCGAGAGTTACTACATCCAACTGGGTCCGGAAGACCGTTTCGGATGGACGGAACCGGAGGGCAAGGTCTACCAAATCGCAGCAGACAACCTGGCGAGTTTACAGGAAGAAATGTATCGCGTGTGCTACATGCCGCAGGCGGGAGCACCGCTGGGGCAGGGGGGGCGGCGATCGGGAGTCAGCAAACAACTGGATTCGTCGATCACGCAAGAGGTGCTGCGAGCATACGGGGACGCGGTGAAGGACTTGGTGCGGCGGGTCCTTAAGGCGATCAACGCGGCGCGGGAGGATGATCTGGCGATTGGCGTGACGGGTTTGGACGAGTTCGATATTTCCGACTTCGCAGTGGAAGTGGACGATGCGCAAAAGCTGCTGGCGCTGGGCGCGGAATCGGCCACGTTGCGGAAGGAAGTGCAAAAGAAACTGGCGCTGAAGTATCTGGCAGATGCGCGGCAGGATGTGAAAGACCGGATCGTCGCTGAGATCGAAAGCGCTGAGATCAAAACCAATGGATGACATTCGCGAGATCGTGCAGGCGGTAGTGCAGGAGTTCATGCCACAGAAGACCGAGCTTGAAGAAGAGCGCAAGCGCCGCGAAAGTCTCGAGCGGCGCGTGAGTGAGCTGATCGCCGAGACGGAGAAGTCGCGGGCAAAAGCAGACGAGGCTGAGCGGAGCGCGGCGGTCAGGGCGGAGCTGCAGCGGCAGGGCGTGGCCAAGCTGGACTTGGCTTACAAGGCCATCCGGGATGAGATTCAGCGCGGCGAAGATGGAAAGCTGATCGGGATGCGGGAGCAGGTGGAACAGTTTGTGAAGGAGAATCCCGAATTGCTGCCGGCGCGGCTGGGCGGCGGTTCCGGCGCGGGCGCGGGGCAGAGAAGCGCGCCGACTGAGACACGGGTTGATTTAGAGACGATTCGTCCGGGCATGAGTCCGGAGGAACTGGACAGAGTCCGAAAGGAGATCGCCAGGGTGGCGTCGTTGACGCTGCGCGGGTGGTAGAGGAGAGAGAGAACAATGGCAACAATAACTTCGGCAAACGTAGCGAGCGCGATTGTAAAGCTGGTGGCGGCGGACGCCCTGCCGGCGTTGATGGGGAACCTGGTAATGGGGAACCTGGTCAATCGCGATTATGAGCCGGCACTGGCGCAGGCGGGAGACACCATCAACGTCCCGATTCCACCAACGCTGGTCGCGAATAATATCGCGGAAGGCGGCACGGTGCAGACGCAGAATCCGAATCTGGGGAATGCGCAGATCGTGCTGAACACCCACGCGGAGGCTACGTTCCAAGTGCCGGACGTGACCAAGATTCTGGCGGTGCCGGATCTTCTGAAGCTATATATGCAGCCGGCGGTAGTGGCATTGGCGGAGAAGATTGAAAGCGATCTGCTGGCGCTCTATCCGCAGTTCACGGCGAACACGGCGGTGGGTACGGCGGGCACTACGATCACGGAAGCGACGGTGGATGCGGCGGAGACGGCTCTTTTCAGCACCAAGGTGCCGGCGAGCGCGGCGAAGTACCTAGTGGTGGACGCAGCCACTTACTCGGCGCTGCGGCAGATTCCGCGTTTCAGCGAATTCAACTCGGTGGGCGAAGCCGGACTGCGCGTGATCGTGGATGGGGCAGTGGGCAAGATGAAGGACTTCTACATCTTCCGCTCGCAGTTCGTTGCGAAGACGGGGAGCAGCCCCGTGACCACGCACAATCTGGCGTTTGCGAAGAACGCAATTGGCCTGGTAGTGCGCCGGCTGCCGCAGCCTCTGCCGGGAACGGGCGCTATTGCGGAGTATGCCGAGCTCGGCAATTTCGGGATGCGCGTCACTATGAGCTATCAACCGAATACGCTGGCGCAGCAGTTCACGGTGGACGTGCTCTATGGCGTAGGCGTGCTGCGGAATAACCACGCGGTGCAAGTGAACAGTTAGTACAGTACTGGTCGCAGCGGGGGACGGGCTGTTGTGGCTCGTCCCCATTTTTATTGGGCGGCAAGAAAACGGAGATGAGATATGGCCCTGTTAACGGACGGCAATCCGAACGATACAGAAGCGCTGCGGGTGTATGAGACGGCAATTCTGGACGTGGCGCACGTGGAGACCATCGATCTGGACGCGAAGCTCTGTCTGGCTACGGAGGAGATTTCTCAGGATCTGCTGGATATTCTGCTCGGTCACACGCGAACGCAGTATCCGCTCACTGAATTTCCGTTGGGAGGAGACCGGCGCCGGTTGGGTGTGTCGGACGTAGTGGTGAGCCCGCAGATGAAGCGCTGGCATGCACTGCATACGCTGGCAGTGGTTTACCGGGACGCCTATAACAACCAACTGAACGATCGTTATCGGAGCAAATGGGAAGAATATAGCGAGCTGGCGCGTGGAGCCAAGGAGCGGACGCTTGAGTTCGGCATCGGACTGGCGGCGGCGCCAGTGCCGCGGGCCGGACTACCGGTGCTGGGAGCGGCAACAGGGACGTTGGCCTCGACGATTTACTACGCGCAGGTGAGTTGGCCGGCGGCGGCGGGTCAAGAGGGAAAGGCGAGTCCTGCGACGACTTTTCAGACCACGGACAACAGTTTATTGACAGTGGCAACAGTAAATGCGCCGGCAGTTGCGGCGGGGTGGAATGTGTATCTGGGGCTGGCGATTTCGACACTGACGCAGCAGAACAGCGCGCCATTGGCGATTGGTGCGACCTTCACACTGCCGGGCTCGGGACTGGTGAGCGGCGCGAGTCCCGGGGATGGACAGGCGGCGGACATGTTCGTAACCGGCGGCCGGATCTTGAGGCGGGGATAGCGTCATGGCGCAGGCTGCGAGCATTGCGGCGGGGAAAGTGGTGGCGCTGCTCACGGACTCTCTTGCGGGATTGGCGCCGGTAACAGCGCAGATCGCTGTGAACGCCGGAGTGAATTTGCCTTCGATTCCGGAGGAGAGCGTGATTCCGCAGAATGCGCCGGTGGCGTTGATGGAGAAGAGCGCGGCGGTGAAGTATCCGGTGGTGCTGGTATACACGGACCGGGTGCAAAATCTGCTGACCGAGAAGTTCCGCAATTTTTCAGGCAAAGTGCGCACGGTGGCCGAGGTGAGGGCGTCACAGGACCGCATCGAGGGACTGGAAGAGAAGGTTCGGCTGTACGTGGATGCGGTGACCCAGGTGTTGGACGCGAATCGCGGTGACTGGGGACAGGGAATGTTTTTTACCGGCGGTTACGAGGTGAAGTTCGATCCGGTGCAACACGGCGGGCGCAATATTCTGCAAGCGGCCAAAGTGATTTTTGAAGTCGATTTGTCGAATTGAGAGGGGCTGGGATTCATGTCGTGTTACATATCGTCAAACAATAACCGGTTCTATGTTGCGCTCGAATCCACTTACGGCAGCGTGCCGGCGATTACCGGGGAGAACCGGATTCCGGGAGTGAAGCTGGCGGCGAGGCAGGCGCCGGAACAGAACTCGCGCAGGGACAAGTCAGGGAGCCGGACCTTCGTAGGATTACCGAACGGCATCCGGAAGCGAACCGCATATCAGCTCAACACCTTTATGACGGATTGGGTGAACGGGCACGCGGCACCGAGCCACGGACCCTTGTTTCAGGCAGCAATGGGCGGGACTCCGCTAACTTTCGCCGGTGGAACGGTGGCGGCGACCAGCGCGACGACGCAGATCGCTTTCTCGGCGGCGCACGGATTGAGCATTGGCCAGGCCGTGGCGAACGGGGGGGAGATTCGATTCGTCGCGGCGATCCAGGATTCGACGACCGTGTTTCTGATTGCACCTTTCACGGGCGGAGTAGCGGCGGGGACGGTTCTGGGCCCGACGCTGACGTATCCGCTGGGGAGCGATTTAGGGAGCGTCAGCATTTTCGATTATTGGGATCCGGCAGGCGCGGTGCAACGAATTCTGAACGGAGCGGCGATCGATTCGGTGAAGGTCAGGGTGAATGGCGACTTTCAGGAATTTGTCTTCGCGGGGCCTTCACAAGATTTGCTGGACAGCGCCAGCTTCACCAGCGGACAGGGCGGTTTGACGCAGTTCGCTCCGGAGCCAGAGAACGCCGGCTTCGACTACACGATCGTGCCGGGGCATCTGGGGCAAGTGTGGATGGGCGCGACTCCGGCGAATTTTCTTACGCTGACTGGGGCGGAACTCAGTCTGAGCAATAGCGTTCAACTGCGAGTGCGCGAGTTCGGCAGCGACCTGGCGCGCTGCATCGCCGCCCCGACGGGCGACAAGAGCACCGGCTGCGTGTGGTACACGACGCCGCCAGAGCCCAAGTAGCGCTGGTCCTGGCGCTGGCGAGCGCGCTGCTCGCCGGGTGCTTCGGCGGCGGGCCGGCCTCGG
>Ga0207674_10002398_pt1 | contig 23689 bp, 12 predicted proteins | sample KBSCornC72_FD_184303 | JGI IMG/M metagenome (GOLD analysis project Ga0207674, IMG submission 184303) | Corn rhizosphere microbial communities from Kellogg Biological Station, Michigan, USA - KBS Corn C7-2 (SPAdes) (version 2) | ecosystem: Host-associated > Plants > Roots > Rhizosphere > Soil ...
CCACTTCTTTCACAACAACGGAGACGGAACGTTCACCGACCGCACGAAAGAAGCGGGCCTGCAGGATCAGCTTGGCGGACTCAACATTGTGGAAGGGGATTACAACAATGACGGCTGCATGGACTTTGTCATTCTTCGCGGCGGCTGGGAGTTTGCCCAACGCAAGTCACTGATGCGCAACAACTGCAATGGAACATTCACTGATGTGTCCGATCAAAGCGGCCTCGGTGCCGTCGTCACGTCAACGCAGGCTGCTGCCTGGGCAGATCTCGACAATGATGGATATCTCGACCTTTTCGTCGCAAACGAGAATGCTCCGGCACAGCTGTTTCATAACAAGGGAGACGGCACGTTTGAAGAGATTGGGGCAGCGGCTGGAATCGATCAAACAGCCTTCAGCAAAGGCGTGGCGGCCGCTGATTACGATGGCGACGGATTCATGGATTTCTACGTGACCAATCAGAACGGGAGTAATTTCCTTTACCACAACAATGGTAATAAAACGTTCGCCGAGGTTGGCAGACAAGCCGGAGTGCAGGCGCCTACATACGCATTTGCAACGTGGTTCTTCGATTACGACAACGACGGTTGGCCGGACCTTTTTGTGGCGAGTTACCTGATCTCGGTTGAGGAGTCCATCAAGACCTACGTCGGAGGTTCGCAGAACGCCGAGACTCTCAAGCTCTACCGGAACCGACACGACGGGACATTCGAGGACGTGACTCAAAAGGTGGGCCTCGACAAGGTGTTCATGGTCATGGGCGCGAATTTCGGCGACGCCGACAATGATGGATACCTGGATTTTTATCTCGGCGCAGGACAGCCTTCCTACACATCTGTCCTTCCCCATGTGCTCTTCCGCAATAAGGAGGGCAAGACCTTCGTCGATGTTACGGAGTCTGCAGGGACGGGTGAACTTCACAAGGGCCATGGGATCGCATTCGCAGACCTAAGCAGACGAGGCAGCGAGGATATCGTCTCCGGAAACGGAGGCGCGGTTCCCGGAGACAAGCACACGTTGCGAGTCTTCGAGAATCCCGGCAACAGCAACAACTGGCTGAACGTGCGCCTGCTTGGCGTGAAAACAAATCGTGAAGCTGTTGGTGCGCAAATCCATCTGACAGTGCAGAATGGCGACTCCGGTCCGCGGTCCATTTACAGAACAGTTGGCCAGACCAGTTCGTTTGGCGGGAATCCGGCCGAACAACTTATCGGGCTTGCACAGAATGCGCATTCCGTTACTCTCGACATCTGGTGGCCTACTTCAAAGACGACACAGCATTTTGCCAGTGTCGAGCCGAACCAGTACATCGAAATAAAGGAATTCGCGCCGAGTTATACTCCTCTGAAACGGCACCCGTTCCGTCTGGGAACGAGGAATTCCCCTCGGCCCGTTTCGGCTTCGCATGAAAGCAAATGACTGTGCATGGACTGAAACGTAAATTCGTGGCAGTTGGCTCGCTTTTTCTCACCACCCAGATCTGGGCGGCTGATCATCGTGTACAAGGCATTCTTGTCGAAGTAAGTCCTGCCACGCACTCGATTGTGGTCTCGTGCGACGCCGTTCCGGGCTATATGGAACCGATGGTGATGCCGTTTACGGTTCGAGGCAACTCGAATTTGAAGAATCTTGCGCCGGGCATGTCTGTGAGCTTCGAAATGGTTGGAGAGAAGAACGAGGCGTTTGCTGAACATCTGCAGGTGCTTCGGGCTTCGAATCATGAGTCTGAGCCAACGGAGGCCAGCCGGCTGACATTCCTGCATAGGGCGCTCGATCCTGCAGCGGAAGCCAAGATCATCAAGATTGGGCAGCTCGTCCCGGACTTTGCGCTGACTGACCAGACACAACAGACAACCCGACTCTCGCAGTTCAGAGGCAAGGTTGTAGCGCTAACGTTTACCTATTCGCGCTGCCCCAATCCTAATTATTGCTTTCGGCTCTCGAATAATCTTTCGATGCTGGAACGACGATTTCGTGGCAATAGCGAGCACAACCTGATGCTCATCACGATCGTGATCGACCCGGATCAGGATAGAGGCAAAGCGCTCGAAAAATACGCTGACACATGGAGGGCTGATCCTGCAGCATGGCGATTCTTGACAGGCAGTCTGCCCGAGGTTCAGGAAGTGGCGGAGCGCTTCGGAATGAATTTCTGGAGCGACGAGGGATTCCTCACACATACGTTTCATACAGTGGTGATCGATCGCAACGGCGATCTGGCCGCAAACATGGAAGGAAACCAGTTCACCGCACAGCAACTGGGGGATCTGGTTGAAAGCGTGCTTCGCCGGCCAATGCAGACTCGATAGAGATATTCAACTCGGCTTATTGAGTACCACATGACTTCGAGGATGCAAAGTGATCGGCCTTCCGGATCCCCGCCTCTTCAACAACGGTATATCTGAAATCCGCTGCAACGTCGCGCAGCATCTCTTTCGCGCCACTCGGCCATTGGATCTCGACCGTGTTGATTTTATTGTGAGCTCCCAGTCCGAAGTGGAGGCGAAGATCATTCTGCGATAGGTAACTCCCCCCGCTCCGAACCTCTTTGATCTGCTTTAGATCACCTGCAGTCACAGTTACTCGCGCTCCAATCGCTGAGCGGTTGCTCTTCGTGCCTCTCAGCTTGAGAACCAGCGAGTGATTCTCGTTGTGGGTGCAGTTCAGAAGCAAGGTAGGCGGCGCACCGACGTTGAGGACGAGAACGTCGATCTTGCCATCATTATCGATATCACCGAATGCCATGCCCCGACGTGACTCGAGCGGCAAATGAGCTAATTCGGTCTTGTTGGTGATATCCGTGAACGAACCGTCCCGGTCGTTGTGCAACAGCAACAGAGGCTCACGATAGGTGAATCCCATGTTTCCTTTATCGATTTGCGAATAGATGTGGCCGTTTGCGACCAGAAGATCGTCCCAGCCGCTGTTCGTAAAATCCACGAATCCAGTTCCCCATCCTACAAACGGAAACGTTGCTTTAGAGATACCAGCGGCACTGCTTACGTCATCGAAGCCGCGGACGCCGAGATCCCGGTAGAGAGTATCGGATTCCTGCTGGAAGTTAGTGACGAAGATGCTCAGGTTACCGTCGTGAAGAAAATCTGCTACGTCGACTCCCATCGAGCCTTGTTCGCGCGCGCCACCACTGACAGACGCGCCCGAAAGCATTCCCTGCTCATCGAAGGTGCCATCGTGCTTGTTGCGATAGAGGTAATTACCGCCGCGATCATTCGTCACGTAGAGGTCCGGCCAGCCATCACCATCAAAGTCGGCCCAGATGCCTTGCATACCATAGAGACGTTTGTCATCTGCAACACCGGCCTTTTTTGAGACGTCCTCAAATACTGCACGCCCTTTATTGTGAAAGAGGAAGTCGGTCTCTCCGGGGAAACCCCAAGGACCACAAAATACCCGTAGACCGAGAAACAGACAATCGGGAGCATTGCGATCAAAACGCTGCGCGTCCAGATGGGTGTACCGCGGTACGAATAGATCAACGAGGCCATCACGGTCATAATCTCCCCAGGCCGCTCCGGTAGGAAACCCGTGCACGTCCACACCAGCTCGCGCGGTAGCGTCTTCAAACTTGCAGTTTCCTTTATTGCGATAGAGGACTGAACCGTCGAAGCCGGTCACGTAGATATCTTCCCAACCATCGTTGTCGAAATCCGCGACCGCAACGCCCATTCCCCAGCCTTTTCGAGTGAGGTTCGCTTCGGCTGTGACGTCGTGGAATCTCAGCCCAGCTTCCTGGCGGTAGAGGGTGAGCATCGGATCTCCACCTGCTTTGAAGCGGTCCACAGTAGATCCGTTAACGGTGATGATGTCGAGCTTGCCATCGTTATCGCAGTCGATAAACCCCACTCCCCCGCTCATCGACTCGATCATGTACTTTTTGTCGGCAGTAGAAATGTGCGGCACTGTAAGGCCTGCCGATTCTGAAATGTCTTTGAAGTGGGGCGGCTCAGAAGACTGAGTCCACCCCTGGGACGGAACGCAAGCCTGGAGCGCAAGGATGAGGAGAATGTTGGAGAAGATTCTTGGCATCAGAAACGAAGCAAGCCAGGTCAGGCGGGCTTAGCTCTTTATGTGGGCTGTTCATTTATACCTGATGTTTGCGCTGGGAGCGAAGAGCAAATCCAGGTCACTGGGTGGAGACGGGGGTGTTGCAGTAACCTGCAACGGTGTTCAAGAAAGAACTAAGCTCCTCTGACGATACGAATCACCTAGAGGACGACAGCAATGGATTCACATGTCACCGTGTCGCGACTACCCGGAGCCACGAAGTGAGGTGAGGACGCGACGAGAGAATCGTCGCGTCCTCAGGTTAGATCAGAATGTGAATTTGCCACCTAGCTCCAGCGTGCGGGGATCCCACGCACTGGTAATCTGACCGAATTGGCTGCCACCATAGCTGGTGTTCAGCCCGTTTGGCTGGAAGTGATTGAACGTGTTGAATGACTCAAACCGCAATTGGAAACTCGCTGCTTCTCTGATTGCGAACGTTTTGTACAGAGAGGTCGAGAAGTTTTCGCGGCCTGGGCCAACGATTGTGTCTTTCCGCGCGTTTCCGAAGCCCAGGTTCGGGCCTCCCAACCATGCGGGGACTGGCGCTGAGAAGGTGCTGGTATCGAACCACTTGTTCCTTTGTTTCGGATACTTTGTCTTTCCATTTTGATCTGGACGGTTTGTGTACCCGCCGCCCAGTCCGATCGGATCGTAGCTGATCGACAGCCCCGGTCCTTGGTTCGCTGGAATGACGCCGGACTCAGCCAGTGCAGTACCCGCTATCTCCCATCCTCCGAGGATCGATTTCGTCCATGCCGCGGAGTTCTTGAAGAATGGCAGGTGATAGACGTAGTTGATGCTCAGGATGTGCCGGCGGTCGAGCGCGCCGGAGCCCTTGTCGTACCTGAGATTCCACGGGTTGCTGGCGTTGTTTTTGTCATACGTGGTGAGATCGATTTCGTGGGACCACGTGTAATCAACTTCGCCACTCAGCCCCCAACGGTTTTGAATGCGAAGTCCCGTCTGGAAGCCGTGGTAGTTTCCATTGGTGGTGTTTTCGATCTGGTTGATGTTGCCGAAACCTGGAAAGTTGCGGAACAGGTTGGCATTGGGTAGGTTCGTTGGGGTGCTGCCGTCCGGGCAAACGTCCGTACCTCCGTTGTATTTGTTGCTGCCGTCGCCGTTGCGGCAACGAATAGTCAGGTCCGTTTCAACCGGGAAGGTGTTTATCTGACGCTGAATATTCTGATGCCATGCGAGGTTTCCGACATACTGGACGACCCAGATCATCGAGGGAGCAACTTCGTGCTGCACTCCCAGGCTGAACATCGCTACCGCGGGAGCTTTGTATGTCTGAGGCATATTGTTGATGCCTGCCGGGAAGAACGGCTTCGATGCTACGTCGCCGTTTACCCAACTCTTGGATGGAGTGCTGAAGTAGACGTTGTTCGCGCTCGGGTTATACGCGAACGGAGGCGTCGTAGCTGTGTCGTAGATATCGTTCCCCTGCATGCGCTCGAAGAAGGTGCCGAATCCGCCGCGAAGAACGGTCTTGCCGTTCCCGAAGAGGTCTTCAGAGAACCCCACTCGGGGTTGCAGAGTGTTGTAGTCGTTGGTGACCAGCCCGTGCGGGAAGCCATTCACGCCCGCCAGGCCAATGCCGTTCAGATAGTAGGGAATCCCGTTCAGCACCCGGAAGCCAGGACCGGTGGGATCCATCGATCCGTCAGCATTCCACTTCGGCTGGGCCGAGAAGAGGTAGAGACTCGGATCGAAGTTGGAGACGGCGTTGCTCCGCTCCCAGGCGTGCGGCAGAGCATCATAACGCAAGCCAAGTTGCAGAGAGAGCCGCGGCGTTACGTGCCAGTTGTCCATCACGTAAGCGGAGGGCGTCTGGTTGACGTAGTGGCGAATCGGCGCTTCCATGAACTGCTGATAATTGCCCGAGAAGCCCATCAGCATGTCCATGAACGCATCGCCAGAAAGGTTGGCGTTGAAGTTGTATTGACCCATCACATTGCCGAACAGTTGCTGATTCTTCGTATACCGGTTGTAGCTCACACCAAACTTCATGGCGTGTTTGCCCTTGGTATAGGAGATGTCGCCCTTCGGCATGTAGTCTTGTGCCGCATTATGCCAGGGTGCCGACCCCATTTGCTCGTTTGTGTTGTAAGGAGTGCCCCATCCCATGCCGGGCACCAGTTGCGAGCCGTTATTAAAGAACGTGCCGGCATTCCAGCCTGATGGCTTGTTGGCCAGCGGGCTGTTGATGATGTCAATGATGTTGCCGTCATAGTTCATGCTGGCTTCGACCAGCAGATTCGGACTCAGCGTGCCGCTCAGCTTGATTGCCGCGGAGTACGATGGGTTCGAGAGAGTTGAAGTGACCGTGTTGTAGCTTGCCGACAGCCACCCAAGGAACGGTACACCGTATCCCTGGCTCACCTTGTCGTGCATGTAATGTCCGAGAATGTTCCACTTGTCGCTGAACTTGTGGTCGATTCGAACGATATCGTCGCGAACATCGATCGGATTGGCAATGTTGGCGACCGCCTTGTCATCACTCGTGGTCGGCTTGGGCACAATGCCCGAACTCAGGAACAACACTGCATTTGGATCAAACAGCTGATAAGGAATTGTGTTGTTCGGGAACGGCTGTCCCGGCGTGAGGCCCAGCGTCGTCAACTGCGCGTTGAACGCGGCATCTCCGACAACCGGAACAATGATCTTCGTAGTCGGAGCAAATCCTGGAGCAACGTATTTCAGGCTTTGCCCGGCCGTCGGCCGGTCGGCGTTTGGGAGCGTCGGGCTGTTCGTCGTCCCGGCGCCGGAAAGGATCTTCCGCCACTCTTCATTCACGAAGAAGAAGGTCTTGTCGCGATTCTTGTTATAGACATTCGGAATGAAAAGCGGGCCGCCAAAATTACCGCCGAAGATGTTGTAGTGCGCGTTCGTCTTCGTTCTTGAAATGGGCTCTTTGGCGTTGTAAGCGGGTGTACGGTTGAACTCGAAAAGCGAACCGTGATACTTCTGCGAACCTCGTTTTAGCGAGAGGCTCATCGTCGCCCCGGAAGAGATACCGTAGTCCGGAGGATAGTTCGAAGACATGACATTGAACTCGGCGATTGCGTCCTGGGAAGGCATGATGTTCATGCCGCCTGCGCCACCGCGGTCATCGGCCTCCGCACCGTCAATCAGCCAGATATTGTGGCTTTGCCGAAGGCCATTGACGGAGATGGTGAAGTTCGATGCGACCGAAGTCGGAGTGTTGCTGTCTGGCAGTGCCGAACTTACGCCCAGACCTAATGCCGCGAGAGCCGCAAAGTTGCGGTTTTGGGTGGCAATGGACGTAATCTGCTCGGAACTGATGAGCGAGCTGACCACGTTCGAATCCACCTGCGGCACGAGCGCATTTGCTTCAACGGTTACGGTCTGCGCCTCTGATCCGACGGTGAGCTTCGCATCAACACGGATCGTTGAGGACACGTTCACGACAACGCCGCTCTGAATGTACGATTCGAATCCCTTAGCCGTGATCTTGAGGATGTAGGTTGCGGGGTTCAGACCCGAAATTGTGTAGAGGCCCGAGGGTCCGGTTTCTGTTTCTTTGGTGGCGCCGGTGGCAGGATCGGTGAGCGTTACTGTTGCGCCCGCCACTACCGCTTCAGTCTGGTCAGTGACTATGCCCGTCAGCGTTGAGTTAGCCTGCGCATACGCGCCGACCGTGCCTCCCAAAGCCATGAGCAAAGCTAGCAAGATGAACCTTTTCATTCTTTTTCTCATGTGGCTTCCTCTGCGTCGTGATCCATCTGGTTGATGGAGAGTGAGGGGATCACATCTCGCGTTAAGTTCTTGCACGCACCGAGGCCTCCCAGGGATTGAGCCTCCGACCTCAGTCCTCGGCTCATCGCTTATCCCCTTCCAGGTAAAACGATTCACCAAGATTTGCGCGCATTATATTCACCGAAAGGTGGCACTCCAGTGATGGCTGTCACGCCTTAGACCTTCACATGGAAATGCCCCCGTGTTCGATGGATCTCAATCTCCGTCCTTGCTCAACAACTGCCTCCTTTCCTCTTCCTGAGGTCTCCCTTCTCGTCTAGGAGAAAACTTCTCTGGATTTGCCGCTTTCGCAAGGCTTACACCTGTGCAGGAATTTCCTCTGGCAATGAAGACTGGACAGCGAGCTCCCGCAATGGTTCGATAGCTCACTCCAGTTCGCCATCGCTCGGCGGACGTTGCGTTTCCGGGCGAGCAAAGGATAAGGAGATCCTGTTGAGTCGAGGTGCAGTGACTCAGGATCCCCTCGACGGGGTCCCCTTCTCGGACGCTGATCTGCGTCGGACAAAACAGCTCGGCTTCACGCCATGTAGTGAACGGCATCCTGTCGATCACAGTTTGAGGAGTGCATGCCCCCTCACTGCCAGTTGTCGGCTCGGACACGTGAAGAACGGTCAATCTGGCGCGAAGTTCCTGAGCCAGTCGGGAGGCAAAGCCCACTGGAATTTCACAGCTAGACTCGGACGAGACGGCGAGGGTCACATTTCTGATGGCTGTTTTGTTCGACCGGATGGCGTTTCTTCCAATCGCACAGACGGGGACGTCAACCCCTCGCATCAGCTGTTGATAGAGAGAGGGAACTTGCTTCGTGGTAAGGTCGGGATCCTCTTCGAACCCAAACAGCACTCGATCAACGCCACACGAGCGGACTAGCAGCGGTATCTCCAGGTCTGGAGCTCCGGACAGCAGAACGGGCTGGCATGTAAATCCGAGCCAGCGAAGCTGCCTGGACATACGATCGATGGTTTCCCGGGCTTCACGGATGCCGGGGTTTGGGCGAGGGGAAGATGGTCTGCGGCAGTTTCGAGCGCCCTGCAAAGTGTGTACGTGCGCAAGAATGATGCTTGCTCCGCTTTGCCGTGCCTGATCGATGATGTGCGGTAACAACGTGGCTTCATCATTCAAAGTGGTGACCGCCAGAATCACCTCAGGCGCGCACCACATCCGAAGTGTCTTGACGGAAACTGGCCGACGGGGGAAGGGGGCGATGATCGCCGCAGAGTGAAAGACCTGCATCGAAACGTCTCCTGACAGCGCTTTGAATCGCGAGGGGCGCTGGTTCTCTTGGAGCTAGGGGCAACTCCTGATTCCTTCACTTCTGAACGCACGTCCGTGACCAATCGCAAACAGAAGCAATTTCCGTCATTCACTTGGAGTTGGGTAGGCAACGACGCCCAAACGACTCGTATGTGCAGAGAGCGGCGTCCAAAAGTTTGGACGGTTGTCCGAAAATTCGGCGCTCAGGGGGAGATGCTGTTTGACCTGGCGTTTCTATGAAATGGCCGTAGAGGGGCTCAGAGAAGGTTCTGGGACACTCCCGGATCGTTTGGCGTTATCTGGCTGGACACATTGTGGAGGTCGCCGCGATGGGCAGTATGAATCTGATCCGGGATGGCGCGGGGGATGGCTCACAACGTGCTGGAGTCGGGAGCAGAGCCTTACTATTTCGCGACAGCGAGAGAGCAAGGCGAAAACATGACCAAGCTTCAAATGTCCGAACTGCTTCACGCCGAAGGTCGCCTGAGCGATTCATGAATGAACGACTGCTGCTTCCGTATAGAGAGGTTCACAATGCTGCAACTTCCACCAATGCCTGCCTGGGATTCTCTTCACGTGCTAATCATTCATTTCCCAATTGCACTTCTGCTGCTGAGTCCCATCTTTATTCTGATCAGTGCGGCCTTGACGCCTCCCAAAGGGAGACCTTATATGGTGGCGGCGCTGATCACCCTTGTTCTAGGTACCTCATCGCTTTTCTTAGCGACATCGAGCGGTCATTCTGCTGCGGAGTTGGCAGAACGTGGAGGACCGGCGGACGCTGTGCTGAAGATGCATGAAGAACTTGGAGAGCAGACGAGAATTCTCTTTGCGGGCCTTAGTGCCATCTCTCTGGGAATGTACTTGATACCGAGATTCCTTCGCCGGGACGAGAATCGACTTTTCTCCAGTTTCCTGCCCGCAGCCTTCCTCTCTCTGTACACAGTTGGAATTTTGTTCTTGATCAACACGGCACATGCCGGCGGGCGACTCGTCCATGAGTTTGGAGTTCATGCCGTTTTGCCCGCGGGTCAAAGTGATCGCCTCGAAGCTCCAGGCTCCCTTGCGGGGACGGCTGATAGCAGATAGAGCCTCTTGGGAGGGGTCAGGCGTACCATTCCACATAGCCGTCCGCCACAAAGAGAACGATGCAAAGTATCACTTCATTTGATCAGTTGGAAGCACTTGCATTTCGCAGACAGCAGACAGCATTCAGCGTGCTCACACTGTTTGTTATTGCGGTACTGCTCGTCATGCATACTCTGTTTGCATCATTGCTTGGCGAGCCGAATTCAGCGGTGATTCTTCTGCTCGGCTTTGCATTCTCTGTAAAGGTCCTGGAGGTCATCTGGCTTCAGGGAAAGCGACAAGGAATCACCGAGAAGATCGCGCGGATTGAAACTCTGACATCGGCGCTTGGGATATTCGTTCTTGCTTTTTTGCTTGCGTATTTCACGAATCGCGATGATCCGCCCTATTTCGTACTTCTTGCCATTCCGATCCTGCAGTGTGCGTATCACCTCCGGTTGGCTCCAACCGTACTGGCGATTTCTGCAGCAATTGGGATGATGTTTGCGTGGGCCCGTCATTACTTCAACTCCCACCCGCCTCCAAGACCGACTGAGTATTTAGAGCTCGCCATGGTCGCCGCAATTTATACGTTGATGGGGATCCTGGTGTGGTACCTCGTCAATCAGCTCAGAAATCATGAACAGCGGCTCTACCACAATATGAAGGAGCTTGAATCAACCCGGGAGAAGCTGATTTCCGAGGAGAAGCTTTCCGCAGTGGGACGGTTCGCCAGCAGCATCGCGCACGAGATTCGCAACCCTGTTGCTATGATCACAAGCGCCTTGGCCACTGCGAATAACATGGCTGCAGATGGCGAAGAGCGAGAGGAGATGTTCGGTATTGCCGCCCGGGAGGCGAAGCGCCTTGAGAAGTTGACTAAAGATTTTTTGACATACGCTCGTCCGCGCAAACCTGAAGCCTCGGCGACATCCGTCGCAGACATACTCGAACACATCGTCGAGTTGACGAGGATGCACGCTGCGGGCCGTAAGCTCGATGTCGCCTATGAGATCGTTGGCGATACGCAGGCGGTCATCGACCAGGCGCAGATAGAAGCAGCTCTGGTCAACCTCTGCCTTAACGCAGTGGATGCGACTCCTGACGGAGGCCGAATCGATGTGCGATCACGTTCCAATCACGGCCGGCTTTCGTTAGATGTTGAAAACTCTGGATCGAAAATCGAGCCCGAGTATCTGAGGCAAGTGTTCGAACCGTTCTTCACCACTAAACCGGGGGGCACTGGTTTGGGATTGGCAATCGCCCGCGGGGTTGCACTTGCACACGGTGGCGATCTCTACGTAAGCAGGAATGAGAACGGAGCAGTCGTGTTCACGATGGAAATCAACGAAGCTCGCGACAGTTCTACAAATGAGGATCTATATGGCCAAAATATTGGTAGTAGATGATGAACAGGGCATGCGACGCATCCTGGGTGTCAATCTCCGCAAGGATGGTCACGTAATTGTGGAGGCTGAAGGCGCGTCAGCAGCCCTCGATCTGATCAAGCGCGAAGACTTTGATGTAGTTCTGACAGATCAGCGCATGCCGGATGGAACCGGCCTTGATGTCATTCGGACAGTCCGAGATGACGATCCAACTACATCCGTTATCTTTCTCACTGCGGTTGGGACACTTGAGCTGGCGGTAGAAAGTATGAGACAGGGTGCGTTCGACTTCCTCACGAAGCCATTCGATCCAGAGGTCGTGAGAGCTTCCGTACGTCGTGCATCAGAGCGTACAGCTCTCATGCGGGAGAACGCGGTTTTGAAGACGGCCGTCCGAAAGCTCGAGGGCGCCGATGAAATTCGCGGGACAGGACCCGGGATCGCTGCCGTCCGTGAATTCATATTGCAAGTGGCTCCTACCACCACCACGGTCCTTATCACCGGGGAAACAGGAACAGGAAAGGAGTTGGTCGCGCGAGCGATACACCGAAACAGCACGCGATCGGGAAAGCCCTTTATTGCAATCAACTGTGCCGCCGTGACCGAAACTCTGTTGGAAAGCGAACTCTTCGGACACGAACGAGGGGCTTTTACAGGAGCGGAACGTGCGCGAGCCGGTTTGTTCGAAGCGGCACATGAAGGCACTGTCTTTCTGGATGAAGTTGCGGAAATGTCACCTGCTGCTCAAGCGAAACTCCTGCGAGTACTCGCAGATGGAGAAATACAACGCGTAGGATCGTCCACGACGCGTCGGGTTGATGTTCGAGTGCTTGCGGCCACTCACCGCAATCTTAATGAGAGAGTGCATTCGGGAGCCTTCAGGCAGGACCTCTATTACCGTCTCGCGGTTGTGCCTGTGCGGTTGCCGGCTCTCAGGGAACGCAAGGAAGACATCCCGGATCTATGCAAAAGCCTCTGCCAAAGAATCGCGGAGGAAATGAAGGTTCCTTCGAAGGTGATGACGCCGGCTGCGCTCGAGAAACTCTCCACCTATAGCTTCCCAGGCAACATTCGTGAACTGCGCAATATCCTGGAGAGAGCTCTCATCCTTGGGCGGTCGGTCAATATTGAGCCGGAAAATCTGTACTTGCCGTCAACAGGCGCTTCTGAAAGCCGCGGTGGAAACGATCTGGTCTCCTCGATAGTCAACCTCGTCCCCAATCAGGTGAACCTCAGAGAACTTCTAACCAATTTCGAGAGAACATTGATAGCGCGCTCTCTCGAACTCTCTCATGGAGTCCAAGCCGAGGCGGCACGGAAGCTAGGCCTCTCGCGAAGTGATCTGGGATACAAGGTGGGAAGATATGGCCTGTCTGGGGTTGCGGAAACAGCCTCAATGAATGACGATCCCCAAAAGGCCTCGAGCTTGGACCGCGCGTGAGGTTGGAGACTCTACAGGCGAGAGCGTCATCGACCCACTCAGCTTAAGCTCTTTGGTTTGTTGGTGCCGGGAGGGGGGGTCGAACCCCCATGACCGCAAGGGTCGGCGGATTTTGAGTCCGCTGCGTCTGCCAGTTCCGCCATCCCGGCCGGAGTGAGTTGCATGGAAAGTATCGCACAGGCGTTGGTTAGGAGGCCACTTCTCGAAACGGCTGCATGCGCTCCGGTCAATCAATCCGAGCCGGCAAATTCTCCCAGAGAAGACGACTTCTCCCGGATAACAGGACGGCGAAACGCACACTCGACAAAGATCAGCACTTTCCCTATGGCATAGCTTAAGCAGTGGCATACGTCCCATGCGACAATGGAGGCAATCGTGATGACTACTGCCTCTTCTGCAGTCGTTCCCGATCCGGTCGTGGTCACCCCGGAAATGCTGACACAGCACAGCATCACTCCGGATGAGTACGAACGGATCCTGGCGGCACTGGGACGTGTCCCTTCCCTCACAGAACTTGGTATTTACAGCGTGATGTGGAGCGAGCACTGCTCGTACAAATCGAGCCGTGTGCATTTGAAACGCCTTCCGACGAAGAGCGACCGGGTCGTCCAAGGGCCGGGAGAAAACGCCGGCATTATTGACGTTGGCGATGGCTGGGCGTGTGCTTTCAAGATCGAAAGCCATAATCATCCCAGCTATATCGAACCTCATCAGGGTGCGGCCACGGGCGTTGGTGGTATTTTGCGCGACATCTTCACGATGGGAGCGCGTCCGCTCGCAGTAATGGACTCGCTGCGTTTCGGGCCCATCCGGCCTGAGGCAAGCACTGAGCCGGAACTGGTCCAGAAGAACCACTCTATTGTGGAAGGCGTGGTGGACGGAATCGCCAGCTACGGCAACTGCTTCGGGGTGCCCAATCTGGGTGGAGAAACGAAATTCGAGCCCTGCTACAGCGGAAACCCCCTAGTGAATGCATTCGCGCTTGGCCTCGTGCGTAAGGATGAGATTTTCTATGCCAAGGCGACCGGAACCGGCAACCCAGTCATATATGTAGGTGCAAAAACGGGCCGAGACGGTATTCACGGCGCCACCATGGCCTCAGAGGAATTCAAGGAGGGCTCAGAGCAGAAACGCCCCAATGTTCAGGTCGGCGACCCTTTCATGGAGAAGCTGCTGCTGGAGGCGTGCCTCGAAGCTATGAAGACTGGTGCAATCGTCGGCATCCAGGACATGGGTGCGGCCGGGCTGACCTGTTCGACATGCGAGATGGGCGCACGCGGCGGCGTGGGACTCGATGTAGAACTTGACCTGGTGCCCCAGCGCGAAACTGGCATGAGCGCTTACGAGATCATGCTCTCTGAAAGTCAGGAGCGCATGCTGCTGGTTGCTGAGAAAGGCCGTGAAGATGAGGTTCTGAAGGTCTTCGCCAAGTGGGGGCTCGACGCGGTAATCGTGGGCACGGTGCAGCCAGAGCCACGACTCAAGATCCGTCATCACGGAGAACTGGTTGCCGATATTCCAAATCAATCTTTGACCGATGATGCGCCGCTCTATCATCGCCCTGTAGGAACCTGGAAAGCACCAGCATCGCTGGATCCTTCTGAGCGGGCTGCTGCAGAGTTGGCGAAGGATCGCGACCTTACGACGGACTTGAAAATGCTGCTTACGAGCGCAAACGTCTGCTCGAAACGGTGGGTCCATGAGCAGTATGACTCGATGGTGCAAACCAACACTGTGCTTGGGCCCGGGGGCGAAGCGGGGGTCATGCGCATTAAAGGCACAGGCGAAACGGACCATGAGCGCGGTCTGGCCATGGCACTGGATGGCAATGGTCGCTGGTGCTATCTCGATCCGAAGCTTGGAGCGATGCACGCGGTCGCTGAAGCAGGACGCAAGGTCTCTTGTTCAGGCGCAACCCCAGTCGCAGCCACAAATTGCCTCAACTTCGGTAATCCCGAAAAACCGGAGATCATGGCTCAGCTCTCCGCAGCGATCGACGGCATTGCGGAGGCATGTACCGCACTGGGAACACCAATTACAGGCGGCAACGTCTCGCTTTACAACGAGACCAAGGGGGAGGGTATCTATCCCACCCCTGTGCTGGGCATCGTTGGGATCATCGACGACGTGACGAAAGCCGTGCCCGCGGCATTCCAGCGCGCAGGCGATGCGATTCTCCTGTTGTGGCCTGTGCCGCGCGGCGAAGAGCCCAAGCCCAATCTGAAGGTTCCGTTTCAGCCAGAGCCTATGCGCTATTACCCAGTTGAAACGCAAACGGAACCGGTGCCGCAGGCCGATCCGGAAGCGCCGGACGCGACTGCAGAGCAGAACATGACTGCATTCGGCAGCTCCGAGTATGCAAGAGTGGTGCTTGGCGAACTTTGGGGCACGCCTCCGACACTAGATCTGGACGCAGAGTCCGATCTGCAGAAATTGCTTACTGCCTTGGCAAACCGAAAACTGATTCGCTCCGCTCGCGACATTTCAGATGGCGGACTTGCGACGGCACTCGCTCAGGGCACGTTCGAAAGAGGAATCGGTGCGAAGATCGATCAGGAACCCGCTTTGATGACGCATCCCCTGTTTGGTTTGTTCGCGGAACCAGCATCTACCGTACTTGTCAGCACCGTGCATGAAAACATTTCAGAGATCGAGGAACTGGCGAACCAGTTCAGCTTTTTCTGCTCGCGCATGGGAACCACGGGCGGTGACCGCGTCGAAATCTCGGTGTATGGCGATGTCCTGATCTCAGCATCAATCTCCGAGTTGCGTGGCCCCTGGGCCAAGTCTCTTGAAGCAGCACTCCACAATGAGGTCACGGCCTGATGATGAGCCGGTTGATGTATCAGGGGGTCCCCGGTGTTGCTGACTGTGTGCAACCTGCAGCGGGTGAGTCGACCCTCCGTCCGCTGCTACCCGTTGATAGTGATCCCAAACTGCGCGAAGAGTGCGGGGTGGTTGCGATTCACGGGCATCCCGATGCCGCAAGAATGGCGTACCTGGGCCTGTATGCACTCCAGCATCGTGGGCAGGAATCGGCGGGAATTGCAACCGCTGACGGCCAGCACCTTGCGAACATCAAGGGAATGGGCCTAGTCTCGGAGATCTTCACCGACGATGTACTGAACAAGCTCCCCGGCGAGATGGCGATCGGACATACGCGCTATTCCACAACCGGCGACTCCGCCCTGCTGAATGCTCAACCGATTCGCGTTGAATCGACAAAAGGGCTGATCGCGATTGCCCACAATGGCAATCTGGTGAATCTAGGAACAGTACGAGCGAAGCTGGAGCGCGACGGCGCCTACTTTCAGACCACGTCGGACTCGGAGATCATCGTTCAACTCATCGCTCATTCTCGTGCTGGAACCCTTGTGGATGCCATCGCTGATTCCCTTCGGCAGGTCGAGGGCGCCTTCTCGATCGTCATGATGACGCGCGACCGCATCTTCGCGGCGCGCGATCCGCGTGGCTTCCGTCCGCTCTCCATCGGACGCATTCGCAATCAGGATGGCCCGGACACGATCATCATCGCCTCCGAGTCCTGCGCATTTGACCTTCTCCGCGCCGAGTACGAACGCGATGTGCTGCCCGGCGAATTGGTCATGATAACGGAGGATGGCCTGACCAGCCGGCAGTACGCATCCGGCGTTCAGCAGTCGAGCTGCATCTTCGAGCACGTGTACTTCGCGCGTCCGGACAGCAAAATCTATGGTCGGTGGGTGCAGGAGAGCCGTGACCAGATGGGCCGCCAACTCGCGCGCGAATCCAGTGTGCCCGCCGACGTAGTTGTTCCGGTACCGGACTCTGGAGTGACGGCCGCTCTCGGCTATGCCGATGAAAGCGGAATTCCATTCCGCTTCGGTCTGATCCGCAATCACTACGTCGGCCGAACCTTTATTGAGCCGGAACAACGCGTACGTGACTTCGGCGTTCGCCTCAAGCTCAATCCGGTGCGCAATCTGCTGGAAGGCAAGCGCGTCATCCTGATCGACGATTCCATTATTCGCGGAACCACAAGCCGCAAGATCGTGCGCATGGTTCGCGGCGCAGGCGCAAAAGAAGTTCACCTGCGCATCAGTTGCCCGCCCACGATCTCACCCTGCTTCTACGGCGTCGACACACCACGGAAGCAGGAGCTGATCGCAGCCAATCAGACGATTGAGGAGATTCGCCGCTTCATCGAGGCCGACACCCTCGCCTATCTCTCCCTGGATGGGCTGCTGAACAGCTGCGATGGCGGCCAAGGCAACCGGTTCTGCGTGGCCTGCTACACCGGCAACTATCCGACGGCATGGGTAGATGTCGACGAGATTCTGCCTGCGACGGCCAGCCTCTAGCGCCTATTTCGGTTCGCGCGGTTTGGCGTATGCGTAGTATCCCGAACGAACCTGAATCTGCACGTGCGCGACCTTGCAGCTCATCTTGATATGGTGGAAAGCTCCGTCCCGCTTCAGCCCTGGTGGTGAGTAGATCAGCTCATACTGATAGCGCATATCGGATACAGCCAAACCCAGCGCATCGTGCACCGACAGTCTGCTCTGGTAAAACACCCGTCCGCCGGTCTGCAATACAAGGTCCTCGAGAATCTGCTGCCCTCTCGACGCTCGCGCCTTCCACTCTGGAATGAATACGTAAATAGCGGTGCGGGCACGCTGGCACATATCGACAGCCTCCCTCTCCCACACGTGACTTGCAGTATCTTCACCATCCGTGAATAGGAGCATGAAGTTACCTGTAAGGTTCTCGGTCTCTGGCGAAAACTTGTCTCTACATGCCTTGTAGATGGCGTCAAACATTGCGGTTCCATCGCTCTCGGATGTGTCTTTGGCGAGCCCTGCATCGATTCCCTTCGAAACGGAATCGGCATCCTCCGTCCAATCCTGACTCACCCGAGTTTCCATGCCGAAACCCATGGTGAATGCACGATCCGACTGCGGCCTGAAGAACTCTTTGATCAGTTGCGACGCAATCATCTGGCTGCGATCCAGTTGCGGCTGCATTGACGGACTGTTGTCGAGAAGGAATCCGACTCGGATTGGCAGATCGCGATACTCGTGAAATGCAGCTAGGCGATTCTGCAGCTTCCCATTATCGAAGAGCTGAACCTGCTCCTTCTTGAGGTGCTCGAGCGGGTCGCCTTTGGTGTCAGATACATGGAATGTGACCCTTACTTCATCCACCGGCATGTTCAAGGTGTACGACGGTTCATCTGCGCTCTTCGGGGCTTGCTGAGCATGCGGAGTCCGGAATGCGGAGAGAAAGATCAGCAGGTACAAAGCGGCGGAGGCGTTCTTCCTGGACATAGACGATCAAAGTGGAATCAATGCAAGGATACTGGATCATTGCCGGAGGCGCTGTGCTCAGATGCGCTCGTCCGCCAAATCTACCGTTCTCGCCGGCACACGCCGTTGGGCTAGACTGCGTGTTAGGAGCAACATCAGAAGGGCCGCCGTCACACTGGGAACAATCAGCCCGCGCAAACCAAGGTTGAAGTTGCCCGTTGCGTCCTTCATGCGGCCCATCCAGTAAGGGCCGATAAAGCCGCTGAACATTGTGATCGTGTTCATTGCAGCGATTCCTGCCGCAGCTGCGCGTCCCGCAAGAAACTGAGTAGGTAAAGCCAGAGCCGGCGCCTGAAGAGCCATGAATGCCACGAAACTTGCGCCCAGAGCAATGACCACCAGCCACCCTGGACGTCCGTAACTGGCGATGAAATAGCCTGTCGCCATGACGCAGCATGGCACGATGCAGTGCAAGGCTCGGTCGCCGGTGCGATCGGAATTCGAACCCCCAAAAAGCATTGCAGCTGCTCCGCAGAGTCCGAAGAAGGACATCAAAAATCCCACCCTCGCGACATCCCATCCAGTAACCGCCTGCAAGATCGCCGGACCCGAAAAGTAGAAACCGTAGTTGCAGGTTAGTGCTGAGAGAAAGAAGAGCCCGATCATCCAGACCTTGGGTGAGCTCAAAGCTTTCAGAATACCCGCATGGTCCCCAATATGCGCCTGAGATCGATCGGCCTTCAGCTGACTTTGAAGCCATGATTTCTCATGCGGCGTGAGCCACAGCGCCTGTTCGGGACCGTCTGGGAGAGCAGCGAGAATGACGAAACTGAACAATGCCGCGGGCAGCCCCTCAAGCAGAAAAAGCCACTGCCACCCGGCAAGACCGGCAGTCCCCTCCAGCCCCATCAACCAACCTGCCAGAGCGCCCATCACAACCGTACTAAGCGGCAGGGCGATATAGAACCGGCTTACTGCCCGGGCCCTCATCTTTGCCGGGAACCAGAGTGTCAGGTAATAGAGAACTCCAGGAAAGAACCCCGCCTCCGAGATCCCTAAAAGCAAGCGCACTCCATAGAACTCCAGGGGCGTCTTCACAAACATCATTGCCGCCGCCAGCAAGCCCCAGGTCAGCATGATGCGCGCAAGCCAGCGCCGCGGTCCTAAACGCAGAAGCAGCAAGTTGGAGGGAATCTCACAGAGCGCATAGCCGATGAAGAAGAGGCCTGCACCGATGCCATACACCGTGGCGCTGAAGTGGAGGTCGCTATTCATCCGCAGTGAAGCGAAGCTGATGTTGATGCGATCCATGTAGGCCATACCGTATCCAATTGCGAGAACGGGCAGCAGGCGAATGGCGGCCTTACGCTGGGCGCTCGCCCCGATGGTGGCACTCGGATCTTCGGGTGCCTGCACGCCGAGCTTCATTCGCTGAGGTGACATCAGGAAATCCCCTTGAACGATGCGGACAGCCCGAAAGCGGGTAAACGCTGCAGTGGTGTATGGCGAATCTACCACAAAGGAGGTGAAATAGCGCGAAGTGGCTCGCAATGTGATTGTGATAGCATCCGCGTGATCGAAAATGAGTATCAATGCTAAAGCTTCCTCTGAGGTCCGCATGACCGGATCGCGCTGGCTCTTTGCGACAGCGGTTTTCCTCGGCGCTTTTCTGCTCTTTCTTGTCGAGCCCATCGCCGCAAAACAACTCGTTCCCGTTCTAGGCGGGTCGGCAGCGGTGTGGATTACATGCCTTGTCTTCTTTCAGACTTCGCTGCTCTGCGCCTATCTTTATGCGCACTGGATGGCACGCCGTCCGCGTTGGATAATCTACTTTGGTCTGCTCGTCGCCGGACTCGCGACAGCGATCGGCTGGTGTGTGCGAAGCGTGGTTCTCAGCGGTGGATCAAGTCATCCCATGCTCGCAGTCTTCGCTGTTCTTACCAGCACAATTGGGATTCCTTTCCTTGCCCTCGGAACAACCAGCCCTCTGATGCAGGTATGGTGGGCGCGTCTCCATGGGTCGGCAATTCCATACCGTTTGTTTGCGCTCTCGAATCTCGCGTCCCTGATGGCGCTCGCCTCTTATCCCACGCTTATCGAGCCGCATCTGACCTTGCGCGCACAACGCGTCGCGTGGTGCTGCGGGTTCGCATTATTCGCCTCGGTTACGGGCATTCTGGCATGGCGCGCACGCTCGGCAGATGCTAGCCTGCCGGCTCATGAAAGCGCGAATGACCTGGATAGCGCGCCCACGCCGTTCGCACAAAAGCTATTGTGGGTACTGCTGCCTATGGGCGCTGCCATGCAGTTGAGCGCCGTTACGAGTTATCTAACAGCGAACGTAGCCGCGATCCCCCTGCTCTGGGTTCTGCCGCTTGGCGTGTATCTGCTCACCATCATCCTGGCGTTCGAGTTCCCACGCGCGCTACCTCGCAGCATCGTCACCCGCTTCCTTATCATCATGCTGGCCAGCGTTGGCTATGCGTTTTCCAAGCAAGACGTCGAGTGGCCTCTGCGCGTCAGTATTGGCTTCTTCCTCGTGGAGGCTTTCGCATCCTGCCTTTTCTGCCACAGCGAGGCATATCGTCTGCGACCTCGGCGACTGTCGGAATCCACGATGTTCTATCTCCTGTTCGCGGCGGGCGGGGCACTCGGATCTTTCCTTATCGGCATCGCGTTCCCTTTGCTCTTCCGCTTCAACATGGACCTGGTGATTACGTGCTGCTTCACCGCCCTCCTCGCATTTTTCGTGACATGGCAGGACGGCTGGAGTTCGCGACTCCTCTGGGGAGTCGGCACCATGATCATGACGGTGCAGATATTTTGGATTCACACAGTCAGTTGGCGCAGCACACAGGTCGCGGTCCGCAATTTCTATGGCTCTCTTCGAGTGAAACAGAACTTTGGATACCCAGGAGCCATCCTTCGCACCCTGACGAATGGAAATGTCGAGCACGGGACGGAGATTTTCGGCACCGACGCTCAGAGGCACACGCCCACAACTTACTACGCTGAAGACTCCGGTGTGGGCCTCGCAATCCGAAACTGCTGCGAAGGCCGCTCACGGAAGATCGGCGTTATCGGGCTCGGAGCCGGAACCATCGCGGCCTATGGACGGCCCGGCGATCGCATCCAGTTCTACGAGATCAATCCCGCAGTCGAGCCGATTGCCCGCAACGTCTTTACCTACATGCGTGATGCCGGAGCGCAAGTCTCCGTCATCACAGGCGACGGTCGGACATCTCTCGCGACGGAACCTCCTCAAGATTTCGATGTGCTGGTTGTGGATGCGTTCTCGGGGGATGCCATTCCGCTTCATCTGCTGACAACTCAGGCGTTGACACTGTATCGGCGTCATCTCGCATCTGGCGGAATCATTGCCTTCCATATCTCAAACCGGCACGTCGATCTGGAACCGCCCATTGCTCTGCTTGCCTCCTCCGCCGGCATGCAGGCTCGACACGTTTACAGCCTTGCCAACGAAGCGCGTGGCGAGTACACCTCGACCTGGATGCTGGTGACTGAGAACGGTGCGTTCTTCCAGCAGCCCGACCTCGTCTCCCACGCCTTCGAGCCCGAGAAGATACCTGGTCTCCGCCCCTGGACTGATGATTTTTCCAGCCTTCTGCCGGTTCTGAACTGGTAGTAGAAACTGACCCCTTTGCGCCGGAAATACTTCCAGCCGCGAACGGGCTGAGGGCAAAAATCTAATGACTACAAAGCTGTAATTCAAGTCACAGGACGTTCATACTCCCGCTGTGATAGCATCCGCTTCTCAAAGCTAGACGCCAGGCGGCTTCCCAATAGTGAGAACTCGCCTGGCGCCTGCCGGGGACTCTCCGCATGGACGAGGAAGACGGCAGACTGGGCCCTCGAGCCCGGCAAACCGGACGCGTTGACGTCCTTCGGGACGCCTTGATGATGTCCCTGTGCTTCTCTCCCAGGAATATTCGCTGGTTGCCTGATGTCTCGGTGTCGAGACATCAGGCGGAATTGCGCACACTCCAAGACTCAATCCAAAACGAGGTAATGCCATGAAAACGTACCAGGGAAGTGAGATCCGCAACGTAGCTGTAGTGGGGCATGCTCAGAGCGGCAAAACGTCTCTTATTGCCGCGCTGCTGCATGCCGCGAAGATGACACCTACACAAGGTCGGGTGAGCGATGGATCTGCCGTCACCGCTTATGACGAAGAAGAAATAGCGCGCGGCACGACGATGTCAAATGCGGTTGCCTTTGCCGAGTGGCAGGGCGTGAAGATCAACTTCGTCGATACGCCGGGGTTCCACATGTTCACGCACGAAGCGAAAGCCGCATTGCTGCCCGTGGAAGCGGCGTGCGTGGTGGTGAATGCACAGAACGGCGTTGAACCGGTGACAGAGCGGGTATGGAAGTGCGCCGAAGAAGCGAATATTCCTCGCTTTGTGGTCGTGAACCAGATGGACCACCCGAAAGCTGGGGGCGGCGGCGGGTTGAGCGCCCTGATTGACGATCTGCATGAGCGGTGGGGACGGAACTGCGTGCCGGTGCAGCTGCCCATTTCGGACGCGAGTGGATTTCATGGAGTCGTCGACCTGGTGACGATGGAAGCTTTCCACTACACGACCAATGGCGATGGCCACGGCAAAATCACCGGCGAGATTCCGGCCAGCATTGCGCAGCAGGCCAAAGAGGCGCACGAAGCGCTGGTCGAGCTGGTCGCCGAAGGTAAAGACGAGTTGATGGAGGAGTTCTTCGCAGAGGGGACAATTCCCGAACAGCATCTGATCACCGCTCTGCACGAAGCGATCCGTGAAGATCGCATCTTCCCGGTGCTGTTTGCCAGCGGCGGCACGAATGTTGCCACGGATCACCTGCTTGACTTCATCAAAGTTTATGCGCCTTCGCCCGTAGAGCGATCTCCTATTCCGGTAAAGACGGCGGCGATGCAGGCAGTTGCAGCGAATGGAACTGGCTCCGATGGCGCCTCCGGTGGAACCTCTTTCCGCAAGGTCGATGATGCAGAGCCTGCTGCGGTCGTGGTTTACAAGACGATGAGCGATCCATTCGCTGGGCGGATCACTTTCTTCAAGGTCGTCAGCGGATGCATAAAGAACGATGCGACGCTTGAGAACTACACACGACGCAGCCAGGAGCGCTTCTCGCACCTTAGCGTGATGCAGGGCCGCAAAGCAGTTGATGTTGCCGAGTTGCATGCGGGCGATCTCGGTGCAGTTGCCAAGCTGAGAGACACGCTTACCGGAGATACGCTTGGCGCGAAGGGTGCTGAAATCCAGGTCGAGCTTGCAGCCATGCCCGAACCGGCGATGACCTACGCAATCGAACCGAAGACACGCGGCGATGAAGACAAGCTTGCTCCCGCGATCCACAAATTGATGGAAGAGGATTTGCTCATTCGGTT